>Ga0066652_100000016_pt1 | contig 153917 bp, 150 predicted proteins | sample GraSoiAngelo_101_FD_71413 | JGI IMG/M metagenome (GOLD analysis project Ga0066652, IMG submission 71413) | Grasslands soil microbial communities from the Angelo Coastal Reserve, California, USA - 14_0903_02_30cm | ecosystem: Environmental > Terrestrial > Soil > Grasslands | place: USA... | reverse complement strand
GGGCGCATCACTTGGCCGGTGAAGGTCACCGAGCTGCCCGAAAGCGGCGGCAAGGCGCCGCCCCCGCCCGGACCGGGCACGGTCACCATCCTGCTCGATGAAAAAGGCGAGGCTCTCGGATCGACCGACTTCGCCCGCAGGCTGGAGCGCTGGCGCGACGAGGGGCGGCGCGAGGCCCGCTTCCTGATCGGCGGCGCAGACGGCTTCGGCGAGGCGGAGCGGGCCGAAGCGGATCTATTGCTGTCGTTCGGCAAGGCGACCTGGCCGCACCTCCTCGCCCGGGCGATGCTCGCCGAGCAATTGTTCCGGGCGACGAGCATCCTTGCCAACCATCCCTATCATCGCGAAGGTTAGGCATGCGCGCGCATGTATCCCTGGCCGTCATCGCAGTGCTCGTGGCGGCGGCCGGCGCCGCGCGGGGCCAGGGCGAGGCGGATCGCAAGGCGCTCGAGCAGGCCCGGCAGGAGGCCGCCGAAGCCACGCAGCGTTTCCAGGCGCTCGATGCGCAGGCGCGGCGCGCGACCAGCGAGGCCGAGCGCGCCCGGGCCGCCGGCGAAGCGCTCGCCGCGCGGATCGAGGCGGCCGAGGCCGATCTCACCGCCGCCGAGCGCCGAATCGCCCTGATCGACGCGCAGCAGGCGGTGCAGCGCGCCCGGCTCGCGGAGCGGCAGGGGCCGATCGTAAGGTTGACCGCCGCGCTGCAGACGATGACGCGCCGCCCCGCCGCGCTCGCTCTGGTCCAGCCCGGCTCGATCCGCGACGCGGTCCATGTCCGCTCGCTGCTCGGGGCCGCCCTGCCGGAAATCCGGCGCCGAACCGCCGCCCTGCGCAGCGAGGTCCACGACAGCGCGCTTCTGCGCCGCCGTTCGGAGCTGGCCCGAAGCGAGCTCGACGCCAGCCGGGCCGCGCTCGGGCAGAGGCGGGCGGCGCTGGCCGCCTTCGAATCCGCCGAGCGGGTCCGCTCGCGCCGGCTCAGCGGCTTGGCGCTGAGCCAGGAGGACCGTGCGCTCGTCTACGGCGAGGAGGCGCAGGCGCTGCAGCACAGCATCGGCTCGGGCGAGCGCGAGGCGGCGCTCGCGGCGAGCCTGGGCGCCCTGCGCGGTCCGATCGCCCGCCCCGGGCCGCCGGAGGCGGGGGCCGAGGCGGAGCGGCTGCCTTATTCGCTGCCTGTCGAGGGGCGGGTGGTCACGGGGGTGGGAGAGATTTCCGACGGCGGAGTCCATTCCCGCGGCGTCACATTGCAGACTCGGGCGGAGGCGGAGGTGATCGCCCCGGCGGCCGGGCGCATCGTCTATGCCGCGCCTTTCCGGCGCTACGGCAAGGTCGTCATCATCGATCATGGCCGCGGCTGGATGACCGTGCTCACCGATCTCGGCAGTACCGGCGTTCGCAGGGGCCAGGTCGTCGCTCGCGGCGCCCCGATCGGCCGCGCCGGGCCGGGAACCCCGCGGGTCACGGTCGAGCTGCGCCATGACGGGCGCCCGATCCCCTTCGCGCAGATGATCGGCGGCTAGCGGATGGTGAATTCGAAGAAGAGACCCGCGCCGCCTGAGAATTGGTCGCGCGAGCCCAGGTTGCGCACGATCGGCGAATCGGCGGCGTCGCCGACCAGCCGGTCGTAACCGAGATAGCCCTGCATGCCCCAATTGCGACCGAGCTTGTAGGTGAGCCCCGCCGCGGCGCCGACGGAGTAGAAGCCGCTGCTCGGATTGTAGGCGGGCAGGCCCGAGGCGACCGCCACCGCGGGAGTCACGCCGAAATAGGCGTCGTGATAATTGTCGTCCGCCCACCGCGCCCGCGGGCCGATCGAAAAGACATAGGTATCCCGGTCGCGCACGACGAAATCGGCGCTGAGGTCGCTCACCAAACCTTCGTGGCCGCCGATACCTTTGCGAACCTCGGCCCTGAGGCGGAAATTCTGCGTCGGGAACAGCTCGACGAAGCCGCCGGCTTCGACGGTGAAGCCGACATTGCCCACCGGCGCGCCGACATCGTCTTCCTCGCGCTCGGCCACGAACTCGACGGAGGGGCCGAAGTTGAACGCGTTGTCGCGCGAAAGCAGGGTGATGCCCAGGCCGTCGCCCGGCGCCGAGAAGTTCAGCGGCGATCCTTCGCGGCGAAAGCTGCCGATGAAATAGGGGAAGATGCCGTAATCGTCGGCGCCGACGAACTTGGGATAGGCCTGCGCGCCGACGCCGGCCATGACCGTCGTGCCGCGGCCGCTATCCTGCGCGGCGGCGGGAGCGGGGAGGAGGGAGAGAGCAGCCGCGCCGAGCAGCGCGGCCCCGCGGAAAGGGATGAGTGCAGCGTTCATGACCGGAGAACCCCCTGCTGTCGATTTCGTTGCGCCTCCAGCACAAAAAACGATTTTCTAGGCGAATTCAAGGATTACCGCATCGACCGCAAGGCTGTCTCCGGGCTTCGCGTTGACCGATTTCACCGTTCCTGCTTTCTCCGCGCGAAGGATGTTCTCCATCTTCATCGCCTCGACCACGGCGAGCGGCTGGCCGGCTTCGACCCGGTCGCCCTCGCCGACATTGAGCGCGGTGAGCAGGCCCGGCATTGGGCAGATCAGATATCTGGAAAGGTCGGGCGGCACCTTCTCGATCATGTGCCGCGAGAGCAAGGCGACATGCTCAGGAAGGACGTCGGCGAGGTGCGCGGCGCCGCGCGTCGTCAGCCGCCACTGGCGCCCCTTGCGTGCGATCTGGACCGTGCGCGCCCGCCCGTCGATCGTGCCCTTGAAGAGGTGCTGCCCAGGCCTCCAGTGGCCGATTAGCTCGCGCCCCTCGCCGTCCCCGACATAGGCGATAAGCCCGCCCTCGAAGCCGTCGAACCGGATCGGAAAGTCTCGCCCGCCTAGACTGACGATGCGAACTTCGGGCGGCATGGCAGTGCCGCTCAACTGGCCGCTCGTCGCGCAGGACTGAAAATCTCTCTCCGTCGCGATCAGGGCGGCGACCACCGCCAGGTCCTCCAGAAGCGCGTCGTCGGCGGGCGCGCCGTGGAAGCCTTTGGGATATTCCTCGGCGATGAAGCCGGTGGTGAGCTGGCCTGAGCGGAAGCGCGGGTGCTGCATCAGCGCGGAGAGAAAATCGACATTGTGACCGATGCCCTCGATCTGGAACGCGTCGAGCGCCTCTATTTGCCGGTCGATCGCCTCCTCCCGGCTCGGTGCCCAGGTGACGAGCTTGGCGATCATCGGGTCGTAGAACATGCTGACCTCGCCGCCCTCATAGACCCCGTCGTCGACGCGGGTGAGGGGGCTATTCGCAGCCTCTTCACCCGTTCGCCCCGAGCGAAGTCGAGGGGGGCTGCCGAGCGAAGCCGAGGCTTCTTCCCTTAAGGTCTCGGCTTCGCTCGACTGGGTGTCTCGACTTCGCTCGACACGAACGGAGTAACGGGCGCGAACGTCCTCACTCTCCGCGGGCGCTTGGTAGCGCACCAGCCGCCCGGTGCTCGGAAGGAATCCGCGATAGGGGTCCTCGGCATAGACCCGCGTCTCGACCGACCAGCCGTCCAGCTTCACGTCCTTCTGGGCGAAGGAGAGCTTCTCGCCGGCCGCCACCCGGATCATCTGCTCGACAAGGTCCAGCCCGGCCACCTCCTCGGTCACCGGATGCTCGACCTGGAGCCGGGTGTTCATCTCGAGGAAGTAGAAGCCCTCTCCGGTCTCGTCGGCGCCGGAGACGATCAGCTCGACCGTGCCGGCGCTGAAATAGCCGACGGCCCGCGCCAGGGCGACCGCCTGCTCGCCCATGCGTTCGCGCATCTTCGGCGTGACGAAGGGGGAGGGCGCCTCCTCGACCACCTTCTGGTGGCGGCGCTGGACCGAGCATTCGCGCTCGCCCAGATAGACGATGTTGCCGTGCTGGTCGCCGAGTACCTGGATCTCGATGTGGCGCGGCTCTTCGATGAACTTCTCGATGAACACGCGGTCGTCGCCGAAGCTTGCCAGGCCCTCGCGCTTCGTCGCCTCGAAGCCTTCGCGCACATCCTTCTCGGAATAAGCGAGGCGCATGCCCTTGCCGCCGCCGCCGGCCGAGGCCTTCATCATTACCGGATAGCCGATCTCGCCGGCGATCCGAACCGCCTCGTCGGTATCGGCGATCTCGCCGAGATAGCCGGGGACGACGTTGACGCCGGCCTGTTTGGCCAGCTTCTTGGATTCGATCTTGTCGCCCATAGCGGCGATCGCGTTCGCCGGCGGGCCGATGAAGGCGATCCCGGCCGCCTCGAGCGCCTCGACGAAGCTGGCCCGCTCCGAAAGGAAGCCGTAGCCCGGATGGACCGCCTCCGCGCCGGTCGTCTTGCAGGCGTCGATGATCAGCTCGGCGTTCAAGTAGGATTCGGACGCCGGCGGCGGGCCGAGCCGGACGCTCTCGTCGGCCATCTTCACGTGCGGGGCGCGCGCGTCGGCGTCGGAATAGACCGCGACAGTGGCGATCCCCATCCGCTTCGCCGTCTTGATGACCCGGCAGGCGATCTCGCCCCGGTTCGCGATCAGGATTTTCTTGAACATGCGCCCTATTGAGCCGCTGACGCGTCGCCGCGCAACTGCGCCGTGCGCGCCCGCGTGAGCCCGGCGCGGCAGCTATTGTAGGACATGGGCTCCATGCTTCCGCCGCGAGCCTCCTGATAGCCCTGGAGCGTGCAATGGGCGTCGCGGAAGGTCACCCAGGCGCGCTGGGCTTCGCGCAGCACCGCCTCGCTGGTCGGGCGGGTATCGGCCTGGCGGTCGAGCTCGGCGTCGTCGGCGCGGGCTCCGGCGATCGCCTCGCGATAGGCGATGTTGAGTTCGCGGTCCGCAATCTCGAAATCGCGCGCGGCGCAGGCGTTCATCTCCACCTGCGTTTGCGGGTCGCGGCAATCCTCGGCGGTCAGCGGCTGCGCGACCAGCGCGAGCGCGAGCACGATCATTCCGCCGCCTCCTCGAGCGGCGGCATGTTGTGGCCCAGCAGCCGAAGCACCTCGCCCGCGGCCTCGACCAGGTTGGTGCCGGGGCCGAAGATCGCCTGGACTCCGGCCTCGCGCAGCATGTCGTAATCCTGCGGCGGGATGACTCCGCCGACGACGACCTTGATGTCCGGCCGCCCCAAGTCCCTGAGGTGGCCGATCAGCTCGGGGACGAGAGTCTTGTGCCCGGCGGCGAGGCTGGAGGCGCCGACCACGTCAACCTGCTTCTCTACCGCGAGGCGCGCGCTCTCCTCGGGCGTCTGGAACAGCGGGCCGGGGACGATCTCGAAGCCCAGGTCGGCGAAGGCCGAGGAGACGAGGTTGGCGCCGCGGTCGTGGCCGTCCTGGCCCATCTTGGCGACCAGCATTCTCGGCTTGCGCCCGAGCCTGGTGCGGACCGCGCCGACACCCTCTTCCGCGCGCTCCCAGGCGGGATCGTCGGCCCAGGCGGCGCCGTAAATACCCTCGACCGGAGTCGGCACCGTGCCGTAGCGGCCGAACACGTCTTCGAGCGCGGCGGAGATTTCGCCCAGCGTGCAGCGCGCGCGGGCGGCTTCGACCGATAGCGCGAGCAAATTGCCATCGCCCTTCGCGGCTTCGCGCAACGCATCGAGCGCGGCCTGGGCGGCCTGCGCATCGCGGCCGGCGCGGGTCTTCTCGATCCGGGCGATCTGGCCGGCGCGGACCTTGTCGTTGTCGATGTCGAGGATGTCGAGATGATCCTCCTCGTCCTTGCGGTAGCGGTTGACTCCGACGATCACCGTCTCGCCGCGATCGGCCCGAGCGGCGCGCGCCGCCGCCGCCTCCTCGATCCGGCGCTTGGGCATTCCTTGCGCGACCGCATGGGTCATTCCGCCCAGCGCCTCGACCTCCTCGATCAGCGCCCAGGCCTTGCCGGCGAGCTCGGCGGTGAGCGCTTCGACATAATAAGAGCCGCCCAAGGGATCGGCGACGTTGGGGATGCCGCTTTCCTCGGCAATCACCAATTGCGTATTGCGGGCGATGCGGGCGGAGAAATCGGTCGGCAGCGCCACCGCCTCGTCGAGGCTGTTGGTGTGAAGGCTCTGAGTGCCCCCAAGCACCGCCGCCAGTGCCTCCAGCGTGGTGCGGATGACATTGTTGTACGGGTCCTGCTCGGTCAGCGACACACCCGACGTCTGGCAATGGGTGCGAAGCATCTTCGATTTGTCGTTCCTTGCCCCGAACCCGTCCATGATCCGGTGCCACAGAAGCCGCGCCGCGCGCAGCTTCGCCACCTCCATGAAGAAGTTCATGCCGATGCCGAAAAAGAAGCTCAGCCGCGGCGCGAAGGCGTCGACGTCGAGCCCCTTGGCCCGCGCGGCGCGGACATAATCCATGCCGTCGGCCAGCGTGAAGGCCAGCTCCTGCACCGCCGTCGCCCCGGCCTCGTGCATGTGATAGCCGCTGATCGAGATCGAGTTGAACTTCGGCATCTCGGCCGAGCAATATTGGATGATGTCCGCGACGATCCGCATCGATGGCCCGGGCGGATAGATATAGGTGTTGCGGACCGCGAACTCCTTGAGGATGTCGTTCTGGATCGTGCCGGTGAGCTGGCCTCGCGCCACGCCCTGCTCCTCCGCGGCGACGATGTAGAAGGCCATCACCGGAAGCACCGCGCCGTTCATCGTCATCGACACGCTCATCTCGCCGAGCGGGATGCCGTCGAACAGAATCTTCATGTCCTCGAGCGTGTCGATCGCCACCCCCGCCTTGCCGACGTCGCCGACAACGCGCGGATGGTCGCTGTCATAGCCGCGATGGGTGGCGAGATCGAAGGCGACCGAGAGGCCCTTCTGCCCGGCGGCGAGGTTGCGGCGGTAGAAGGCGTTGCTGTCTTCAGCGGTCGAGAAGCCGGCATATTGGCGGATCGTCCACGGGCGGCCGGTATACATCGAGGCATAGGGCCCGCGCGTGAACGGCGCGAAGCCGGGGAGGCCCGGGTCCAGCCCCTCGACGTCCTCGGCGGTGTAGACGGGGCGCACGTCGATCCCCTCGGGCGTGGGGGTGATGAGGTCCTTGCCCTTCACCTCCTTGCGGGCGGCGGCGTCCCAATCGGCCTTGCTGGGTTTACGGTCGGTCATTCACTCGTTCCCCGGCGAAGGCCGGGGTCCAGTCCTAAACAGAGAACGGCGCGGGAGCGCCGCCTGGGCCCCGGCCTTCGCCGGGGAACTGAGAAAGGTCAATGGCCCTCACCCTTCGGACTCTCCATGATCTCGGTCAGAACGCCGCCCATGTCCCTGGGGTGGAGGAAGAAGATCGGAGTCCCATGCGCGCCGATGCGCGGCTCGCCGAGAACCTTGGCGCCCTTGCTTTCGAACCACGCCTTGGCCTCGTGGATGTCGGGCACCTCGTAGCAGATGTGATGCTGCCCGCCCGCCGGGTTCTTGGCAAGGAAGCCGTGGATCGGCGAGTCCGGCCCAAGCGGCTCGATCAGCTCGATCTGGCTGTTGGGCGTATCGACGAAGCAGACTTTCACGCCCTGCGCGGGCAGGTCGAACGGCTCGCGGATCACCTCCGCCCCCATCACGTCGCGATAGAAGGCGATCGAGGCGACGATCGAGGGGGTGGCGACCCCGACATGGTTGAGGCGGCCGAGCTTCATATCGAATCCCGAAGTCCAAGGTTGAAGAGCAAGTCGGCCGCGACAAGACCGACGGCGATCAGGCTGAGCATGTGCAGGGCCATCAGCACTCCGAACCGCGATCCGTTGTCCGCGCGGTTGAGATAGGTACGGTACAGCGGCAGCCGTCCCTCTCTGAAACCGCGCAGGACCCGCCAGCCGATCAGCGGCACCAAAGCAAGCGCGACGAGACCGACGAGCAGATCGTCATAGGGGGATATTGTCATGCTTCTTCCACGGGTTCTCGAGCCGCTTGTCGCGCAGTTTCCTGAGGCCCAGCGCGATCCTCCGCCGCGTGGAGTGCGGCATGATCACCTCGTCGATGAAGCCCTTGCTCGCCGCGACGAACGGATTGGCGAAGCGGGCTTCATATTCGGCGGTGCGCTCGGCGATCTCCTCGGGCGTCTTTCCGCGGAAGATGATCTCCACCGCGCCCTTGGCGCCCATCACCGCGATTTCCGCCGTCGGCCAGGCGTAGTTCAAGTCGCCGCGCAAATGCTTGCTCGCCATCACGTCGTAGGCGCCGCCATAGGCCTTGCGCGTGATCACGGTGATCTTCGGCACGGTCGCCTCGGCATAGGCGAACAGCAATTTGGCGCCGTTCTTGATGATCCCTTCATGCTCCTGCGCGACGCCCGGAAGGAAGCCGGGCACGTCGACGAAGGTGATGATCGGAATGTCGAACGCGTCGCAGAAGCGCACGAAGCGCGCGGCCTTCTTCGACGATTTGATGTCGAGCACCCCGGCGAGCACCACCGGCTGGTTGGCGACGATTCCGATCGTTCGCCCCTCCACGCGGGCGAAGCCGGTGATGATGTTCGCGGCGTGCGCCGGCTGGATCTCGAAGAAGTCGCCGTCGTCGACGGTTTTGCGGATCAGCTCGTGCATGTCGTAGGGCTTGGCGGCGCTGTCCGGGATCAAGGTGTCGAGGCTGTCGTCGGTCCGGTCCCAGGGGTCGTGGCAGGGCCGCTCGGGCAGATCGTGGCGGTTTGAGAGCGGCAGGAAATCGAAGAAGTCGCGGGTCGCGAGCAATGCGTCGATGTCGTTCTCGAACGCCACGTCGGCCACGCCCGACTTGGTCGTGTGGGTGACCGCGCCGCCCAACTCCTCCTGCGTCACCACCTCGTTGGTGACGGTCTTCACCACGTCCGGGCCGGTGACGAACATATAGCTCGAATCCTTCACCATGAAGATGAAGTCGGTCATCGCGGGCGAATAGACCGCGCCACCGGCGCAGGGGCCCATGATCAGGCTGATCTGCGGGATCACGCCGGAAGCCAGCACATTGCGCTGGAACACCTCGGCATAGCCGGCGAGGCTGGCGACGCCCTCCTGGATTCGCGCGCCGCCGCTGTCGTTGAGGCCGATCACCGGAGCGCCGACCTTCATCGCCATGTCCATGACCTTGCATATCTTCTGCGCGTGGCGCTCGCTCAGGGAGCCGCCGAACACGGTAAAATCCTGGGCGAAGACGAACACCAGCCGGCCGTTTATCGTGCCCGACCCCGTGACCACGCCGTCGCCCGGGATCTTCTGCTTCTCCATGCCGAAGTCGACGCAATTATGCTCGACGTACATGTCATATTCTTCGAGGCTTCCAGGATCGAGCAGCACGGTCAGCCGCTCGCGCGCGGTCAGGCGGCCCTTGGCGTGCTGAGCCGCGATCCTCTTCTCGCCGCCCCCAAGGCGCGCCTGCTCGCGGCGCCGCTCCAGCTCTTCGATCGTCGTGCCCATGGGGCGGGTCTTATGCGCCGGAAAGCGGGGAGGCAACAAATCCTCCCCGGAACGGGGAGGGGGACCATGCGAAGCATGGTGGAGGGTCGACGGACTCCGTAACGGCCCCACCACCACGACGCTTCGCGCCGCGGTCCCCCTCCCCGTTCCGGGGAGGAATTAGCGCCCCACGAAGCTTGGCTGGCGCTTCTGGAGGAAGGCGACGACCGCCGCCTTGAAATCCTCCGTCTCCCCCGCCTCGCGCTGCGCGACGCGCTCGGCGGCGAGCGCCTCGCCGAGGGAGCATTGGCCGGACTCGCGCGCCAGCCGTCGGATCAGGCCGTAGGCGATCGTCGGTCCCTGCGCGAGGCGCGCCGCGAGGGCGAGCGCCTCGGAGGCCAGCGCCTCGTCCTCGACCACCCGGGCGATCATCCCCCATTCCGCCGCCTGCGCCGCGGGGATCCGCTCGCCGAGCATCATCATCTCCATCGCCCGCGCCCGCCCGACGAGGCGCGGCAGCAGCCAGGTCGCTCCGGCGTCCGGGATGAGGCCGATATTGACGAAGGCCTGGAGGAAATAGGCCGATTGGCCGGCGATCACGATGTCGGCGGCGAGCGCCAGGCTGCAGCCCGCACCCGCGCAGGGGCCGTTCACCGCAGCGACCACCGGGATCGGCAGCGCGAAGAGCGCTTCGACCAAAGGATTGAAATGCTTCTCCAGCGCCATGCCCGCGTCCGAGGGAAGCCCCCCGCCCGAGGCGAGGTCCGCCCCGCTGGAGAAGCCCCGTCCTTCCCCGGCCAGCAGCAGGCAGCGCGCGCCCGATCCGGGCGCGGCCTCGACCGCCGCGCGAAGCTCGTCGACCATCGGGGCGTTGAGCGCGTTGAGGGTCTCGGGGCGATCGAGCGTGATCACGCCGACCGTGGCCGGGGTCAGAGCGTAGCGGATGGTTTCGAACGCCATGGGCATTCGTAACGCGCCCGGCACGGCCTGGCTAGCGCGAGGGAATCGCTGTTCCGAATCTATCGATCGTCTCGGGAAGCCCTTGACCACGACAGTCCGTCGATACAGCCTGAGTAGGCGAAATAAACTTGCGAGGGGCCCATGTTTACTGTCGAGCGTCGGGATTGGGCGATGCCCCGAGGATCGACCCTCCTCATCGCGATCCCGCTGCTTGTTTTCATGTTGAACGGCGTCGCCGATATGTGGCTCCGGACGCCCGCCGGTTATTTCGCCCAGCCGTCGCTGCAGAACGCTGTTGCCGAAGCGGCGGGGCGGTCAAAGACGGTTGCGGCATTCTTGTTGTGTGCGAGTCTGGAAATCGTCGTTCTCGTCGCGTCGGCGAGTTCACTGCGATTGCTGAGCTTGGTCGCGCGGAAGCGAATACTGATCGCTTATTTCCTGACGGTCGCGGCCGGCACAGCGATGGTTCTTGTGAGCGGCGCTTTCAAAGGGGCGGCCTATCTGGATCAAACTTTCGCCTGCGCTTCCTTCAGCCGTCTCGAGCGGGCACCGACCGCTCCGGTTGCACCGGACTCTGCCCGACCGGCATATGCAGGGCTAGAATCGAGCGGCAATCCGACGCCCAACGAGGCCTCTTCGGCACGCTTCCGGGAACCCGACGTGGGATGGGCCCCCGGCTGCACCGCGCCCCAATTCTATTTGCAGCAGGCGATGATTCAGATCGTAGGCGTCCTTTTGCTCTTTGCCATGCCGGCGGTCATCTTCGGCGCCATCTCCTGCCTTGCCATGCCGGAGAAGGATTCCCCCGACGATCGGTTCCGCGCCTGGACGCGCCAAACTCGCAGGCTGTCCAACTTTCTCTATCTCGCTGCCGTCTTCATGATCAGTGGGTTGCTGTTCACGAATGCGAGGCTGAACTGGGTGATCTACTCGGTCCATCCGGATGATATCGGCCCCTTCCGCAACTATATCAGCAGCATCGCGATGCACGGCGGAATCACGAACTCGTTGATCATCGCGGCTTATTATCTACCCGTAGCCACATGGCTGGCGGCGATCCGTCCGGATGAGACGGAGTCGGCGGAATCCGCGCGGCCCGTTCCGACCGCCAGTGACAAGGGGACAGCACCGGACCCTTTTGCTCCCCTCAAGGTCGCTCTCACGATCTTCGCGCCGGCGATCGTCGGGCTGTTCAGCGAGTTTCTGAAGTTTGGCGGCTAGCAGGCTGCCCGCCCGGGTCGCCTGCAACACAGCGAGGCAAGGAGCGCGGTCCGCAACAGCCTCTTGACCCTCAGTCGGCCGCCTCGCGCTCCTCCTCGGGCGGGTGCAGGCGGAGGCGGCGTACGCGGCGGGTGTCGCTGTCGACCACCTCCAGTCGCCAGCCGCTGGGATGTTCAAGCATCTCGCCGGTCTTCGGAACGCAGCCCGCGAGCACGAAGGCCAGCCCGCCGAGCGTGTCGACATCCTCCTCGACCGTCCCGAGCCGGGCGTCGATCGCCTTGGCGACGTCCTCCAGCTCGGCCCGCGCGTCCGCGTCCCACAGGCCGCCGCCGGTCGGGACCAGAAGGTCGGTCACCTCGTCGTCATGCTCGTCCTCGATGTCGCCGACGATCTCCTCGACCACGTCCTCGATGGTGATTAGCCCCTCGGTTCCGCCGAATTCGTCGACGACGATGGCGAGGTGGACCCGCTCGGCGCGCATCCGCGCGAGCAGGTCGAGGACGCCCATCGATTCGGGCACGTAGAGCGGGGTGCGCATCAGCGTTCGGATGTCGTCGGGCGCCGGGGCGCCGCCGGTCTGCACCGCGAACACGTCCTTGACGTGGATCATGCCGATCACGGTATCGAGGCTCTCCTCGAACACCGGCATTCGGCTGTGGCCGGCATCGGAGAAAGCGGCGATCAGCGCCTCGAATCCGGTCGAGGCGGGCACCGCGTAGATGTCGCCGCGCGGCACGGCGACGTCGCCGGCGGTCTTCTCGCCGAAGTGGAGGATGTTGAGCAGCATCTGCCGCTCGACGTGGCTGAGATCGCCGACGCTCGGAACCTCGCCCTCGCGGCTCTCGATCGCCTCCTCGATCTGGTCGCGCAAGGTGGCTTCGCCATTGTCGCCGAAGATCAGGGCGCGAAGCCCGCTCCAGAATGTCCGGCCGTTCTGCGCGCCGGGACTGTCGTCTTCCATGGGGTTAGGAATTTACCTCGCTCTCGCTGACTGGATAGGGATCGGCGATGCCGATGGAAGCGAGCGCCCGGCGCTCGACCTCTTCCATCGCCTCGGCGTCCGCCTCGCTCGTTTCATGGTCGTAACCTAGCAGATGAAGCGTGCCGTGCACCACCAGATGCGCGGCATGGGTCTCGATCGGCACGTCCTTCTCCGCGGCCTCGCGGGCGCAGACGCCGTAAGCAAGCGCGATGTCGCCGAGCAACTGGGCGCTGGCCAGGCCGCCTTCATCAGCCATTGGGAAGGAAAGGACGTTGGTCGCCTTATCCTTGCCGCGCCAGGCGGAATTGAGCGTCCGTACCTCCTCGTCGGAGGTGAACAGGATCGAGACCTCGCTGTCGGAAAGGCCCGGATGTCGGCTGTTGGCAACCGCGGCATGGACCGCGCGGCGGGCGAGGGCGGCCCAGTCGGTGCGGCCGTCCCATTCGTCCGAGACGTCGGTTTCCACGCCGATCACAGCAGAGGCGCTTTCCCTCCCCCCTTGTGGGGGAGGGTAGGGTGGGGGGTGCCGTCCGAAGGACGGCGCGCAGCTTCGCTGCGCACCCCCACCGCTGCCCCTCCCCACAAGGGGGAGGGGTTCTGTGCGCGACCGGAGAAACCGCAGCTCATCCCCCGGGCCCCTCATAGGCCTCGACGATCCTCCCGACGAGCGGATGCCGCACCACGTCGCCGGCCCCGAAGCGGACCATCGCGATCTTCTCGATCCCCTCCAGCTTGCCCACCGCATCGTTGAGGCCCGACGTCACCCCATTGGGAAGGTCGGTCTGGTTGGGATCGCCGCAGATCACCATCCGGCTGCGCATTCCGAATCGGGTCAGGAACATCTTCATCTGCTGCGGCGTGGTGTTCTGCGCCTCGTCGAGGATGATGAAGGCATCGCTCAGCGTTCGGCCGCGCATGAAGGCGATCGGCGCGATCTCGATCTCGCCGGACGCGATCCGCCGCTCGACCTGCTCGGTCGGGAGCATGTCGTAGAGCGCATCGTAGAGCGGCCGGAGATAGGGATCGACCTTCTCCTTCATGTCGCCGGGAAGGAAGCCGAGCCGCTCGCCGGCCTCGACCGCGGGGCGCGACAGGATCAGCCGGTCGACGCTTCCGCCGATCAATTGCTGAACCGCCTGGGCGACGGCGAGATAGGTCTTTCCCGTGCCCGCCGGGCCGAGCGCGAAGATCATGTCGTCCCGGTTCAGCGCCTCCATGTAGACGGCCTGCTGCTTGGAGCGCGGGACGATCGTCTTCTTGCGCGTGCGGATCATCACCTTGGGCGGCTCGACCACTTCCGGGGCGATGATCCCGTCGAACGTCGGCTGCCCCGACATGGCGATGATCGCGTTGACCAGCTCGGCGTCGATGTCGTGACCCTCGTCGAGCCGGTTGTAGAGCCCGAGCAGCACCTCGCGGGCGCGAGTCGCGGCCTCGGGATCGCCCTCGATCTGAACCTTGGCGCCGCGCGCGGCGATATAGACGCCGAGCCGGTCCTCGATCGCCACCAGGTTTCGATCGAACTCGCCGAACAGAGGCCCGAGCAGATGCGGCTGCTCGAACTCGATCTCCACCCGAGCGCGGGGGCCGGCTGCGGCGTCGGTTTTCTTGTTCTGTGCCATCAGCCTTCCCTCGTCATTCCCGCGAAAGCGGGAATCCAGCTTCTTCCTTCGGCGCTGGCAAAAGGCAGCTGGATCCCCGCTTTCGCGGGGATGACGAAAAAGGAGTGAATCATGCCGCGACCTTCATCAATTGTGCGCCCGCGAGGCTGTTCGGCCCGGCAGACAGGAGCTCGACCTCGACCAGATCGCCAATCGCGGCGTCCGTCTCCAGATGCACCGATTGCAGCCAGGGCGACTTGCCGATCAGCTGGCCGGGCTTGCGCCCGGGCCGTTCGAGCAGCACCTCGGTGCGCTTGCCGACGCCCGCCTGGTTGAAGGCCAGCTGATGCCGCCCGAGCGAGGCCTGGAGCCGTTGCAGGCGCTCGTCCATCACTTCGCTAGCGATTCGGTCCTCCATCGTGGCGGCGGGCGTGCCCGGCCGCGGGGAATATTTGAACGAGAACGCCTGGGCGTACCCAACGGCGTCGACCAGCTTCAAAGTCTCCTCGAACTCCGCTTCGGTCTCGCCCGGAAAGCCGACGATGAAATCGCCCGAAAGAGCGATGTCCGGCCGCGCGGCGCGGACTCGATCGAGGATTCGCAGGTAAGACTCGGCGCTGTGGCTGCGGTTCATGGCCTTGAGCACGCGGTCGCTGCCCGATTGCACCGGCAGGTGCAGATAGGGCATCAGCTTTTCCACCTCGGCATGGGCGCGGATCAGGCCTTCGGTCATGTCGTTCGGATGGCTGGTCGTGTAGCGAATTCGCGCGAGGCCCGGCAGCGAATCGAGCGCCCGGATCAGGGCGTCGAGCCCGCGCCCGTCCTCGTCCCGCCAGGCGTTGACGTTCTGGCCGAGCAGAATGATCTCGCGGGCCCCCGCATCGACCAGCGCCCGCGCTTCGTCGATCACCGCCGCGAACGGCCGCGAGACCTCCGCGCCGCGCGTATAGGGCACGACGCAATAGGTGCAGAACTTGTCGCAGCCCTCCTGGACGGTGAGGAAGGCGCTCGGCCCCTGCCTGCGGCGGGCGGGGAGGGCGCCGAACTTGGACAGCGGCGGCATTTCCGTGTCGAGCGCGCGTTCGCCGCGCGCCGCCTGGCGCACCAGCGCGGGCAGATTGTGATACGCCTGCGGGCCGACGACGATGTCGACGCCCGGCGCGCGGCGCGGAATCTCCGCTCCTTCCGCCTGGGCGACGCAGCCGGCGACGGCGATCATCGGGGCTTGTTCGCGCTTCATCAGCCGGCCGATGTCGGAATAGACCTTCTCCGCCGCTTTCTCGCGGATGTGGCAGGTGTTGAGAACGACGAGGTCCGCCTGCTCGCCGGCGGCAGCCGCGCTGAAGCCCTCGGCCTCGAGCAGCTCGGCCATGCGCTCGCCGTCATAGACGTTCATCTGGCAGCCGAAGGACTTGACCTCGAAAGTACGCGGATCGGGGGACTTCATCGACCGGCCTATAGGGGATCGCCGGGCGCCGCGAAAGCGGAGTCCCGGCGGCCGAGCGCCGCGCCGACCGCTTCGCGCGCCCGCCCGGCGAGCCGCTTGCGGTCGCCCGGCTCGGCGGGGTCGATCGGGTCGAGGAAGCGCAAGGTGGCGACGAACGAGCCCTTGCGCGACATCACCTTGCGCGCGTTCGCACCGATTCCCTCCTCGCCGGCCCAGGCGATGCCTTTCGCGAGCGGCCCGTAATCGATCGCCACCGGCTGAACGCGCACGCCCTCAAGCGGTGGATAGAGTGAGGCGAACAGGCTGGGCCGGAAGGGGAGCAACTCGGGGCCGCCATTGGTCGTCCCCTCGGCGAACAGGACCAGCGCGCGGCCCGCGGCGAGGGCGCGGCGAAGCTGGTCGGCCTGCTCCTGGACCTCGCTTCGGGCGTGGCGGGCGACGTAGATTGTGTCGTTGAGCCCCGCGATCCAGCCGACCAGCGGCCATTCCTCGACGTCGTGGCGCGCGACGAACGCCGCGGGCGCAGCGCCCCCGAGCGCGAGGATGTCGAGCCAGGACACGTGATTCGCGGCGAACAGGACGTGCGAGCGCAGCGGCGCCCCATCGATTCGCACGCGCATTCCGGTGCAGCGGCCGGCATAAGCGAGGAAGATTTGCGGCCAGATCGAGCGGGCTCCGAAAAGCTTCCACAGGAAATGGAAGGGCACGCAGAATATCAGGCCCGCGGCGATCGCCGCCAGGCGCAGCCAGAAGCGCAAGGCCCTATCGTTCCCGGCCGAGTGCGACGCCGTAAAGCTCCATTCGGTGGTCGACCAGGCGGAAGCCGAGCTTCTCGGCGATTCGGCGCTGGAGCTGCTCCAGCTCCTCGTCGACGAACTCGATGACCTTGCCGGTCTCCACGTCGATCAGATGGTCGTGGTGGGTCTCCGCCGCCGCTTCGTAGCGAGCGCGGCCGTCGCCGAAATCGTGGCGCTCGAGGATCCCCGCTTCCTCGAACAGGCGGACGGTGCGGTAGACGGTTGCGATCGAGATTCCCGGATCGACCGCGGACGCCCGGGCGTGGAGCGCCTCGACGTCGGGGTGATCCTCGGAGTCGCCGAGCACGCGCGCAATGACCTTGCGTTGCTCGGTGATCCTGAGGCCCTTCTCGGCGCACAGCGCCTCGATATCGATGCTACGGGTCATGCCCCTCGGTCTTAGATCAGAAGGCGGCGCCGGGGCAAAAGGAAAGCGCCACCCCCGCGCGGGGATGGCGCTTTCTCATTTTGCTGCGTCGCGCCCCGATTCTTGGGTGCGCTTGCGAGTCGTTCCGCGTGGCGGCTTACTTCTTGGTGCGCTTGCGGGTCGTCCCCAGGCCGATCTTCTTGGCCAGCGTCCGGCGCTGCTCCGCATAGTTCGGCGCGACCATGGGATAGTCGGCGCCGAGACCCCACTTCTGCCGGTACTGGTCGGGAGTGAGGTTGTAATGGGTCATCAGATGCCTCTTCAACATCTTCAACTTCTTCCCATCCTCCAGACAGACCACGTAATCGGGCTTGATCGAAGAACGGATCGAAACCGCTGGTTCCGGCCGTGGCGCCGGCGCTTCCGGTGTGTTACCGAGCCCGGCAAGCGCGTTATGCACGTTGCTGATGAGCAGCGGCAGGTCGGAAACCGCCACGCTGTTGTTGCTTACATGTGCCGAAACGATGTCGGCGGTGAGCGTGATCAAAGTCTCACCGAAATTATCCTGTGTGTCCATGTCTAACCTTCGTTCAGAGGATGGGACAGTCATTGGCCTGACTGTCGCCAAGTGCGGGATGATCCGTTTTGGCGGCCCTGACAAGACCGAAACGAATTTTCGGTGACTAACGATGCACACTCTTCGCCAAAGTCAGTGCGTCATAGGTCTGTCCGGTCTGACCGCTATAGTAGTTACGCCGCCGGCCGACCAAAGTGAAGCTTGCCTGGCGGTACAAGCTAAGGGCCTGATTTCCTTCCCGGACTTCGAGATGCACTCGCGCCGCACCGCGTTGTCGGGCCTGTTCGATGAAATGATCGAGCAACGTCTTGCCTACGCCCCGCCCCTGACTCTGCCGCCTTACGGCGAGAAGCAGCAGCTCCGCTTCGTCGGCGACCGTTCGGGCCAGGGCGAAGCCGGCAACGCCCACGGCGTCGCGCGCCAAAGTCAGCCACACGCCGGGCAGGGGAAGCAGCCCCGCACATTGAGAAGCGGTCCACGCTTCGCCGAAGCGTGGATCGAAGCTGTCGTCCATGACCCTCATCACCGCATCGAGATCGGCAACGCTGCCCTCGCAAATTTCGACCTCGGCTTCGCTCATGCCATCGGTCTCGCGTCCGGCGCGCGGCCATAGATCGGTCGCGCCGGCAGGCTCTTAAGTTGCGCGGGCAAAAAGCGAATGTGCGCGGCTCTGGGCAGGATGTCCAGCGCCCGACCATGGCCGCGCGCGGCGATCAACGCTTGCGCTCCGGAACCGACGACCAGCTCCGCGCGGACCGCCGCAGCCGCCCGTTCGGGCGCCAGCGAGCTGAGATCGTCGAGCGGTTCGAGCGGATCATGGCGCCAGTTTTGCACGAAAAGTTCGCCATGTCCCCCCACCAGCGCGACCCCAACCTCGGATTCGCCGCAGGTTGCCGCCAGAGCGGCCATCGAGGAATAGCCAGAAACGGGGATCTTCCATCCGATCGCGAGGCCGTGCGCGGCGGCGAGGCCAACGCGGACACCGGTGAAGCTGCCCGGCCCGCAATCGACCGAGATGGCGCGAGGAACGCGGCCGGCCAACAGCTCCTCGATCATCGGCACGAGCCGCTCTGCATGGCCGCGGCCGACCAGTTCGTGCCGCTCGTCGACGAGAGCGCCGTCCGCGCCGATCAGAGCCGCCGAGCAAGCCGCGGTCGCGCTGTCGATTACCAAGAGCATGAGGAAGAGCCCTTCCGTTATCGTCACTCCCGCGAAAGCGGGAGTCCAGCTTCAGACGCAGGCGAACGGGAAAAGGCTGGATGCCGGCATGCGCGGGAATGACGGTTGTGGGTCAAACCGCTTCGACCGCTTCGACCTCGGGCACATAATGTTTGAGCAGGCCCTCGATCCCGTTCTTGAGGGTCATCGTCGAGGAGGGGCAGCCCGAGCAGGCGCCGTGGAGGGCGAGATAGACCGTCCCACCGCTGAAGCCGCGATAGACGATGTCGCCGCCGTCCTGCGCGACCGCCGGGCGCACCCGGGTCTCGATCAGCTCGCGGATCTGGGCGATCACCTCCGCGTCCGCCGGATCGTCGTCGATCTCCGCGTCGGGCGCGACATGGATGCCGCCGGCGGTGGCGGCGCGGAACAACGGCGCGTCGCTCGCGAAATGGTCGAGCAATATTTCGAGCACCTGAGGCTTCAGCCGCGGCCATTCGACTCCGGGCGCAGCGGTGACCGAGACGAAATCGCGGCCGAAGAACACGCCCTGGACCTCGCCGGTCGAGAAGATCGCCTCGGCGAGCGGCGAGGCTTCGGAATCCTCGGGGGTCGCGAAATCCCGCGTCCCCGCCTCCATCACCTTGCGGCCGGGCAGGAACTTCAGAGTCGCCGGATTGGGCGTGGTTTCGGTCTGGATCAGCATGGGATGGATGTGGGCCATTGGCCGGGCGCGATCAAGGGCGCGGCCCTGCGCGCCGTCTTGCCAGCCGGCGAATTTCCTGCAAGCCGATACGCAATTATCCGATGTGCGCCGACGGGTGCGGGGGAAGCGAAGGCAGTGACGGCTATGATCATCTTGGCGCTTGTCGCGGCGGCAGCGCCGGAAGCGCCGCGCGATCCGCGACCGCTTCATCCGCTGGCCGCTTGGGTATCCGATGCGGATTATCCGGCCGGAGCGATCCGGCGGGGTGCGTCCGGGACCGTCGCCTTCACCCTCGACATCGACGCCGCCGGCGTTCCGACGCGCTGCACCGTCACCGGCCGGGCCGATCGGGAGCTCGACCAGCGAACCTGCGACATTTTCATGGAGCGGGCCCGTTTCGAGCCGGCGCACGACGGGCGTGGGCGGGCTGTGGCCGGCTCCGTCTCCGACCGGATACGCTGGGTCCTCCCAGCCACGGACGAGACGATGCCCTTCGCGGCGATACGCGTGACGACTGCGGTCGTCCGCGACGTTGCGGGCAATATCGGCTGCTCGATCCGCATCAACGGCGGCGATTCGATCCTCCGCGCCGGAGAGGAGTGCGGGTTCCTTTCGGGGTCCGGCGCCGCCGACGCTTTGCGCCGCTTCGGCACGCCGGGAGCGTTGGTCGCTGACTATGTGCTGACGCCCGAGGGCGCAACCCCGGTGGCGAGCGCCGGCCAACCGGACGGCGAGCTCATCTACGAGGATTCTGCACATCTCGTCGTGACGCCCGACGGAACGGTCGCGGGGTGCCGGGGCGCGGGTCCGCGCACGATCCGGGTCCTGCCGGGAGTTCTAAGCCTGCCGTCCCCCTGCCCGGCCCAGGCGGCTCGCTTCAAAGCCGCGCCGGGCACCGCGCCGCGCGGTGCCGAGGTCGCCATCAGAATTTATCTGCGCGGAATCCCCTAAAAATCCGGCTTGTCGTAGTGGGCGGGAGGCATGATCACCTCCATCCGCTCTGTCAGCAGGGATCGGAAGCTCGGGCGGGATTTCATCACCGCGTACCAATCGACCGTCTGCTTATGGCCGCGCCAGTCGATCCCGCCGAGATAGTCGGCGACCGAAAGATGGGCGGCGGCGGCAAGATCGGCCATGGTCAGCACCGGCCCCGCCAGCCAGCGCCGGTGATCGAGCAGATAATCGATATAGTCGAGATGGGCGTTGGCCGAGGTCATCGCCCGCCTGAGCGTGCCCGTATCGGGCGGATCGCGGCTGACCAGCCGCTTGGTCATCCGCTCGTCCATCAAAGGGGAGACGACGTCGCGGTAGAGCTTTTCGTCGAACCAGGTCACGAGGCGGCGGATCTCCGCGCGGTTGGCCGCGGTGCCCGGGATCAGCGGGGTTCGGTCGACGGTCTCTTCGAAATATTCGCAAATCGCCCCGGAATCGATCAGCACGATATTCTTGTCCGGCTCGACCAGCACCGGAGTCTGGCCCGCGGGGTTGAGGTCCATGAACTCGTCTTCCTGGAGCCAGGGGGAGACTCGGACGAGCTCGAGCGGGATCGCCTTCTCGGCGAGCGCGAGGCGCACCTTGCGCGAAAAGGGACAAAGCGGGAATTGATGAAGCTGCCACATGCCCGCCGTTTCTTAACGGCAGGGCTGGGCCAGTCCACCGCCGAATTCGCGGCGGCTCGGCTTATTCCTCGTAGGGCTCGGGCGGGGGCGGATCGTCGTCCTGGTCGCGGTCCCAATCGTCGTCGACATCCCCCGGAGGCGGCGGCGGCGCCTCCATCCCGGGCCCTTCGATCGCCGCGGCGATGCTTGCCTGGAACTGCGCGAGCGTCTGGCGCAGCGCGGGCTCGGTCGCCGCGATGGCCGCGCTCATCTGGCGCAGACGCGCGGCGTTGCCGTAGATCGACGCGCGCATGTGGCGCTCGAAATCGGGATCGTCGCGCCGCGCCATGTCGCGCACGGTGCGGTGGTGGTGCGGACGGGTGGGATCGGCGGCGTCGAGGATCGGGCCGATGTCCAGGTTGAGCAGGGCCTGGGTGGTCCGGTCGATCGCCGGCGCGGTGCGGTCGATGGCCTCGGCGGCCTCGGCGGCATGGCGATTCTGCGCGGCCGCCGGTCCGGCGAGCAACGCGGCCCCGGCCGCGGCGAGCAGCAGCATCAGGCGCATGAGAACACTCCTCCCGATCATGCGAGTCGCGCTCTCCTGCCCAAGGCAGGATGAGCGAAAGCTGAATATATCAACGATATAACAGCCATGCGAGGGCCAAGGATCCGGCAATAATGCGATACCAGGCGAATGGAGCGAAGCCGCGGCGCGAGACGAGGCCGATGAACCAGCGGATCACGAACAGGGCGACGAGGAACGAGACGACGAAGCCGATCGCGACGAGCTGCCAATCGACGGCGCCCGAAGCCAGCTCGTGGCGGTGCTTGAGGATCGACAATCCGCTCGCTCCCACCATCGTCGGCACGGCGAGGAAGAAGCTGAATTCGGCCGCCGTCCGCCGCTCCACGCCAAGCGTGAGGGCGCCCATGATCGTCGCTCCCGACCGGCTGACTCCGGGGATCATCGAGATGCACTGGATGAGGCCGATGCCGAGCGCCGTCCCGAGCGGAAGCGAGGCGACTCCCGGTTCCGTGTCGGCAGGTTTTACCAGGCGCTCGACGGCGAGGATCGCGATCCCGCCGAGAATGAGCGCGACGGCGACCACCTGCGCGTTCTCCAAAAGGGACTCGATCTGGTCGATGAGCAGGAGGCCGAGCGCCGCCGAGGGAAGGAAGCCGGCGAGGACGTTTCGGGCAAAGCGCCACGCCATCGCATCCCGCCTGAACATTCCGGTCAGGACGACCCAGAAAGTCCGCCAGTAAAGAACGACGACGGCGAGGATCGCGCCGAGCTGGATGACGACGTTGAAGACCGCCCAGGTCTCGGCGTCGTAGCCCAGCAGCTCCGAGGCGAGGATCAAATGCCCGGTCGAGGACACCGGAAGGAATTCGGTGAGGCCCTCGACGATGCCGAGGAGGATGGCGGTCAGGATGGGGTCCACGTGGGGTCTGTCGATCAGTAAGGCGAGGGTTTCGCGAAGCGGCCGTGGCGGCGGTAGAGGGTCAGCCATTCCTCGGCGACCGCGGCGAGCGGCGTCGGGCGGATTCCGAACGCCTCGAAGCCGGGACCGTTTGCGACATTGTCGCGGCTCATCATCAGCCATTGGTCCCAGCTGACCGGAGCGCCCGGCAGCCAGCCGGTCAGCCGGGCCATGAGCCTGCCGATCGCATCCGGTATCTGCGCGATCGGGCGATTGCGCCCGGTCGTGCGGCAGACCCACTCGCCCAGCTCGCGCATCGTCAGCACCTGCGGCCCGCCGAGCTCGAACGTCTTGCCGGCATAAGGCGCGGGATCGAGCGCGGCGACCGCGATCGCCTTGCCGAGATCGGCTGCATAGACGGGCTGAATCTTCCAGTCGCCGCGAATGACCGGGAGCACGGGCATCAGCTGCCCCAGCCGGGCAAGGCGGTTTACGAAATCGTCTTCGCGGCCGAATACGATCGAGGGGCGAATGACGGTCGCGTCGGGAAATGCCGCGCGCACTGCCGCTTCGCCCTCGCCCTTGGAGCGGCCATAATCGCTCGCGCTCTCCGGATCCGCGCCGATCGCCGAGACGTGGATCAGGGCCGGCACGTTTTGGCGCGCGGCCGCTTGCGCGACGTTGCGCGCGCCGGCGACGTGGACGGCCTCCAAATGTCCGCCGAGCACGCCGACGAGGTTGACCACCGCGTCCGCACCGTGCGCAGCCGCTTCCGCCTCGGCCGGCTTGGCGATGTCGGCGCGGACGAACTGGATCTGGCCAAGGCCGCACAGGGGCTTAAGGAAATAGGCCCGGCGCGGCTCGCGCTCGGCGATCCGCACCCGGGCGCCGGCCTTGAACAGGGCCTGGGCGACATAGCGGCCGACAAACCCGCCGCCGCCGAACAGGGTGATGAGCCGGTCGGTCTTTACCGTCATTCGAGGGGCCTTTTCGCAGCGCGGCGCTTCCTTGCCCGCGCGTCCCGCGCTTGGCAAGCGGGCGCTTGCTTGACAGGGCAGGGGCCGGCCCCTACCTCGCCCCGCCTACCCCGTGCCCAGATGGCGGAATTGGTAGACGCACCAGCTTCAGGTGCTGGCGCTCGCAAGGGCGTGGAGGTTCGAGTCCTCTTCTGGGCACCATTTACCCCCATTGGCTGGAGCCCGGATTTTGAAGACCCCGTTGACTCGGGCTCTTAGCGGCGCGCGCGCTGCGGCTTGCCCGGAGCATTGCCGGGGCCTCCGCACGCGGCGCCCAACAAACAGGCTGATGTGGGTTAAATCAACGGCTTATCGGGGAACGCCACCTGTCAGGTGACGTTCATCTTGGCGGAGCGCCCATCGGGGCGACCCGAATTAAGCAAGGAGAAGGCAAGATGGCCGAGAACAACAATCAGGGTCAGCAAGGCGGTCTCGGTGGCGGCCAGGGCCAGCAGGATCAGGGCGGCCAGTCCGGCGGCGGCCAGATGGGCGGCGGCCAGCAGGGCGGCCAGAGCGGCGGCGGTCAGGGCGGTCAGCAGCAGGGCGGCCAGGGCGGCGGCCAGATGGGCGGCGGCAGCCAGGGTGGCGGCCAGCAGCAGCAGCAGGACGAGCGCGAGCGCGAGCGTGAGCGCGAAAGGGAGCGCGAGCGCGAATAGTCCGCTTCCCACCTGATACATGCGGCCGCTCTCTCGCGGGGGCGGCCGCTTCCATGAGGAGAAGATCATGGCCCGCTCCGACGCCGAAACCATAGCCCCCCCGGTCCTGGCCAACCCCCAGATCTCGTTGATCGGCGACATCGGCGAGGTCACGGTCGGGCGCTTCCTCGACCAGCTGCGCAAGGCCGAGCAGGCCGGCGGCGACGTCGCCCTGGAAATCACCACCCTCGGCGGCGATCCGGAGATGGCGCGCAGGATCGTGCTCGAGATCGATCGCGCCCGGGCGCGAATTCCCGGACGCTTCGTCTTTCTCGGCAAGACGGTGGTCTACTCCGCCGGAGCCACGATCATGTCGGCCTTTCCAAAGAAGGATCGCTGGCTCGCTCCCGATGCGAAGGTGATGATTCATTGCCGCAAGCTGGAAAAGACCGTCGAGCTCTCCGGGCCGATCCGCTCGAGCGTGCCGCTGGTCGAAGCCCTGCTCGCCCAGCTCCAGGTCGGGATCGCAAGCGAGGAGGAACCGTTCCGCCGGCTGATCGAGGGCAGCGACGTCAGCGAGGACGAGATTTGGGAGAAGGCCCTCTACAATTGGTATTTGGAGGCCGACGAAGCGCTGTCGCGCGGGCTGATCGCCGGCATCTATCGCAATTAGGGTTGAACTCGGCCGGATTTCACACCTAGGGCGCCGCTTTCTCCTGGAGCGGAAGGCCTCCCCGGATGAGTTCAGACAATGGCGGCAACGGCGCCGCCGCCACGGTCCGCGATCCCGAAACGGACAAGGCGCGGCTGCGGGCGATCCACGCCGCGCTGACGGCCGGCGACATCGAGGCGGCCGGAAAGATGGCCGAGGACGCGCTCGCCGACGGCATCGATCATCCGATGGTGCTGAGCTTCGTCGCCGGACGGCGCGAGGTGGAAGGCCGGTTCGCGGACGCGCTCGAGCTGCTTGTGCGCGCCAAAGCGTCCGCCCCGGAGGCGGCCGGCATAATGAACGCGATCGGCCTCAACCTGATGTGGCTCGGCCGGCACGAGGAGGCGATCGCGGAGTTCGGGGCGGCTTTGGCCGCCGATCCGGATTTCGCGCCGGCGCTGGCCAATCGTGGTACCGCCCTCGTGGCGCTCGCCCGCCCGCTCGAAGCGCGAGCCAGCTTCGAGGCGGCGCTTGCGCGCGATCCCGCGAACCTCATCGCTCTCAACGGCCTCGCCGCGCTGGCGCTGCGCCGCGGCGACGGCGCCGAAGCGCGGCGGCTGGCGAAGCAGGTCATCGCGCGCCAGGTCGAATATCCGGAGGCCCTGGCGACTCTCGCGGGCGCCGATATTATCGAGGGCGAGGCAGGCAAGGGGGAGGCGAGGCTTCGCCTCCTGCTCCGCGACCAGAGGTTGCAGCCGCCCGAGCGAGCCCTCGCGCTCGGCCTGCTCGGCGATGCGCTCGACGCGCAGCAGCGCTTCACCGGGGCGTTCCAGGCCTGGGATGAAGGCAATGGCATCCTTCGCGATCATTACGCCATGCATTATCGCGAGGGCCGAGGCGCGCTCGATCTGGTCCGGGAACTGACCGGCGCCATCGCCGGCAGGCGAGTAGCCGCCTCATGGGGGCGCGATCATGGCGGGCCGGCCCGGCGCCACGTCTTCCTCGTCGGATTTCCCGGATCCGGCGCGAGCCTGATAGCGGATATTCTTGCCGGCCAGAGCGGGGTCGTAACCACCGGCGAGCGCGACGCCCTGATCGATTCCGCGCGCCAGTTCCTCGGCGACGCGGACGACATCGCGCGGCTCTGCGAGGCCGAGGATAGCGCACTCGACCCATGGAGGGCGGCTTACTGGCGCCGAGTCGCGGAGGCGGGCGCCGATCCCGTCGGCCGGGCGTTCGTCGACGCGCACGAGCTGAACGTCTTCAAGCTGCCCCTGATCGCCCGGCTGTTCCCCGAGGCGCACGTGCTGGTCGCGCGCCGCGATCCGCGCGACGCGGTGCTCGGCGCGTTCCGCCATCGTTTCGAGATGAGCGCGCCCGCCTATCAGCTGCTGACGCTGGAAGGCGCCGCTGCGCTCTACGCGGCGACGATGGAGATGGTGGAGGCGACCGAAAAGGCGTTCGGCCTGTTCCTTCAGGCCTGTTCGATCCAGAAGCTCGCCGCGGATCCGAAGGGCGAGATGCGCGCGGTCTGGGCAATGCTCGATCTGCCGCAGGCGGAAACAGCCGGTCCGGCGGGCGCTCTCGAGATCGGCAAGTGGCGGGACTATGCCGGGGAGATGGCGGGCGTGCTTCCGATCCTCGATCGCTACGTCTGAGGCTCGACCACGAAATGGGTCAGCGAGAGGCTCTCGCGCCGCGAGCGCAGGATGAGCTTGAGCAGGACCAGATAGGCGGCGAGGCCTGACGAGGCGGCGATCGCCACGCGCAGCGCCAGGCTCTCGATCGGCAGCCCCATCACGATCATCGCCACACCGAGATCGGCGGCGGCGGCCGGCAGGGCGACCGCGGCGTAGAACAACGGCACCTCGACCCCGAACTCGCGGCGAAGGATCGCCCGGCGCACGATCGCCGCGCCCGTCGTCGCCAGCAGCGCCGCGAGCGCTCCGCCGGCGAGGCCGAGCCAGCCGATCAGCAAAGGCCCGCAGGCCAGCGTGACGGCGACGCTGGTCAGCGTGACGAGGATCACCCGCTGGGCGCGGCGGAAGAGCAGGATGAGGTCGCTGACTCCGAACGCGCCTTGCACCGTCTCGGCCGCGGCGAGCAGAAGCATCGCCCAATAGCCGGCGACGAACTCGGCGCCGATCAGGGCGAGCAGCGGCGCGCCGACGATCGCCAGCGCCGCCAGGGCCGGAAGCTGGATGGCGAGGATCAGCCGCGAGGCCGAGGCGGTCGCCCGGCCCGTCCGCGCCGCGCCGCCATGGACCAGGGTGCGCGAGACGATCGGGGTCAGCAGGCCGTCGAAGCTCTGGCGCACCTGGCGGATCGGAGTGCGCATCTGCTGCGCCATTCCGTAAATGCCGGCCGGCGCCTCGCCGAGCAGAAGGCCGACGAGATAGAGGTCGAGCCGGCCGGCAAGCGCTCCGACGAAGTCGCTGAGAGTCGGCCAAGCGGTGTGACGGGAGATGTCGAGCAGCCGCTTTGGCTTGAGTCGCCAGGCTCCGAGCCGGAATGGCCCGAGGCAGCGTCGGGCGCCGACAAGCGCGAAGAGGAGGGCGGCAAGCGTGCCGGCCCAATAGCCGACGATCAGCCCGGTCTCGCGCCAGCCGAACGCCCAGGCGGCGGCTGCTGCGACGACCCCGACATAGGGCTCGATCACCGACCGGCCCCAGACCTGCCACCGCATCCGGTGAGTCCAGCGCGTCGCGGCGAGCAGCAGATCGAGCAGCGCCTGCCCGACGATCATCGGCGCGAGCAGGAAGAGGGCCGTTTCGGTGTTGGCGGCGGCCAAGCCGGGGAAAAGGGTGATTACGAGCATGATCGGCGCCGCGCAGGCGAGGCCGGCGAGGATGACGAGGACGACGGAATCGAGCAGGATGTGCGGCGGCGGCCGCTCGGCGCTCCCTTCGTCGAGCAGCTTGAAGATCTGGCGCTTGAGGCCGGCGCCGCCGATCGTCACCGCAAGCTCGACCACCGCCACCGCGACGGCGAAGGCGCCGAACAGGGTGGCGCCGAACAGTCGGCCCGCGACGAAGATGAAGAACAATCGCGCGCCGAAGCGGATCAGGAAGCCGAGCGCGGCGGAGCGGCCTCCTCTGAGGATCAGGCGCTGCGCTGCGGAGGCGGTCACCCTTCTTCTTCTATCCGCCCCTCAGTCGGGATCAAGCGCGATCCAGACCGGCGCGTGATCGCTCGCTTTCTCTCTCGCGCGGACATGGCGATCGACGCCCGCGGCGCTGAGCCGCTTCTTGGCCTGCTTGTTCAGCAGCAGATGATCGATGCGAATGCCCGCGTCGCGCGCGAAGGCGTTGCGCCAATAATCCCAGAAGGTGAAAATCCGCTCCTTCGGGTGAAGGTGCCTCAGGGCGTCGGTCCAGCCCTGTTTCAGAAGTCGCGCATATTGCGCGCGCGGCTCCGGCTGGAACAAGGCGTCGTCCTGCCAGCGCTCGGGCTTGTAGACGTCGGCGTCGGTCGGGATGACGTTATAATCCCCCGCGAGCACCACCGGGCAATCGAGCCCCTTGAGCTCGGCCGCGCGGGCCATGAAACGCTCCATCCACCTGAGCTTGTAGGCGAACTTTTCGGTGCCGACCGGATTGCCGTTCGGCAGATAGAGGCAGCCGATCAGCACGCCGCCCACGGCTGCCTCGATGTAGCGCGAGTGGAGGTCGTCCGGATCGCCCGGCAGGCCGCGGCGCGTCTCCACCGGCTCGCAGCCTTTGGCGAGGATGGCGACGCCGTTCCAGCTCTTCTGGCCGTGCCAGATCGCGCCGTAGCCCGCCTTTTCGATCGCCGCCTCCGGAAAGCGCTCGTCGGGCGCCTTCAATTCCTGCAGGCAGGCGACGTCGGGCGAATCCTCCGCGAGCCACTCGAGCAGTCCGCCCAGACGCGCGTTGATCCCGTTGACGTTGAAGGTCGCGATCCGCATCGGCCTCCAACGCACGAAGGGCGCCCGATCGTTCCCCCGCCGTCGCGCGCCGGATTCGCCGAAATAGCGGATGCGGGAGGCCGAAAAGTGCGATAGATTTCAACAGGCGGGGCAGCGGCGACTCAGCCGGTCCAAAGGTTGCGCGCAAGCTCCGCGCGGCGAGGAGGCACGAAATGGCTCGGGAAATTCCCCTCTACACTCTGGCCGGCGTCCCGGATTGCGAGACCAGCACTCACCCGTTCTCCACCGGCGACGGCCTGGGCCTCTCGCTGCTTCGCTTCAACAAGGCGCCGTGCCGCGACGTCGTAATGATCTGCCACGGCCTCACCACCTCGTGCGACATGTTCATCATGCCCGAGCACGAGAATCTGGTGCGTTTCCTCCATGCCCACGGCCTCACCGACGTCTGGACCCTCGATTACCGGATGAGCAACCGCCATCCCTACAATCTGCTGCGCCACCGCTATTCGATGGATCATGTCGCGTTGTTCGATTTCCCTCCGGCGCTGGAGGCGATCCGCGCCGCGGCCGGAGGCGACGTGCGAATCCACGTCATCGCCCATTGCCTCGGCTCGGCCTCGTTCACGATGAGCCTGTTCGCAGGGGTGGTGAAGGTGCAGAGCCTGATCGCCAACAGCGTCGCGCTCACACCGCGGGTCCCGGGCTGGTCGCGGGTGAAGCTCGCGCTCGCCCCGTTCCTCGTCGAATATGTGCTTCAGCAGCCTTACGTCTCGCCCAATTGGGGGTCCGAGCCCGGCCTCACCACCGGCAAGGTCGTCGCCAAGGCGCTCGGTCTCGCCCACCGCGAATGCGACGAGAGCGCCTGCCACATGCTGAGCTTCATGTGGGGCACCGGCTTTCCGGCCCTCTACAGCCACGACAATCTCCTCCCGGTCACCCACCGGCGCGGCGGCGACCTCTATGGCGCGACCGCGGTCAACTATCACCGCCACGTCAACATGATGGTGAAGGCCGGAGGGGCGGTGAAGATGTACCCGAAGGATCCGGCGCTCGCTCCGCTCCCGGACGACTATTTCGAGCGCGCGGGCGAGGTGACCACTCCGGTCCTCTTCACCACCGGCATCGACAACAAGGTGTTCACCGATTCCAACATCCACTGCCACGGCCGGCTCGAGAAGATCGCTCCCGGCCTTCACGAGCTGGCCGTCTTCGACGGCTACGGCCACCAGGACGTGTTCATGGGCAAGGACGCGGCGAAGGAGGTCTTCCCCCGGATGCTCCAGTTCATCGAGAAGCACGCCGGCGGGAGCGCGCTGGGTACCGGCCCCGCCGCCATGCCCCAGCTGATCGCGACTCCGATCGAGGGGAGCTGAGGGCTTCCTTTCGCATCGTCATTGCAAGGAGCGCAGCGACGAAGCAATCCAGCGGGCCTCCGAATCAGAACTGGATTGCTTCGCTACGCTCGCAATGACGAGCTGGAGTAGCGGGTCGGCACAGCCTCACGTCCCGTCGTGCGAGGGCTTCGGCGCCATCCCCTTGTAGGTGTCGAACAGCTGGCCGGCGAAGAACATGCTGAACTTGCGGATCGTGTTGAGCCGGGAAAGCAGGCTCGGCGCGTTGGTCACGGTCATCGTCGTCAGCTGGTGGGCGAAATCCATCGGATCGATCTTGAGCGTGCCTTCGAAAGCCAGCGGCGACTGGTCGTCCCTGCCGCAGTAGATCTTGACGAAGAGAGTCGTCGTGTCGCCCCACAGGTCCAGGCCGCGATCGTCGTGGATCAGCTTGCGGCCGTAGAAGTAGAAGGCCGTTCCCTCCGCCGTGGCGAGCGGCATTCGATATTCCATCAGCCGGGTCGCCGCCTTGTCGGGCGCCTCGGTGAAGAGGTTGAACCGGCCCTTCTCGATGGTCAGCGGGTCGGGCGAGACGGCGGGCAGATGGAGAGTCCCGATCAGGTCCGCCTCGTGCGCGGCCTCGCGCAGCAGCCGGTCGGCATCCTCGGCGATCACCGTCACCACGAAATGGCAGTCGGATGGGACTCCGCCGCCCGCGGGCACGACGGTTCCGGCCATCTTCTCCGTGAAGCGGATGCCGACCGTCGCCGCCCCCTCGTCCGGCGCCTGCTGGGCGGCGGGCGTCATGTCGATCGTCCGGCCTCTGTCCGCGGCGAGCTTCATCATCGCCCGCTCGGTGAAGGCGGTGATGGTGAGCAGCGGATTGACGCCCAGCGAGCGCGGCATGATCGAGCCGTCGCAGACGTAGAGGCCCTCGTGCACGGCCGCGCCGCTCGCCCCGGAAAAGACCCGGCAGCGGCCGTCGACGACGCCCTCGGCCGCGTCGTCCGCCATCCGGCAGCCTCCAAGCGGGTGGACGGTGACCAGATTGTGATCGAGCAGGTCGGTCCAGATCGGGTTGGGCACATAGGTGCCCCCGGTCGCGGCCACCGCTTTCTCGAGATTGGCGGCGACGCGCTTGAAGCCGTCCATCTCGCCGACCCCCGGCCAGACGACTCCAAGCCGATCGTCGGCGAACTCCATCACCCCGCCGGCGCCGTCGTGCGACATGACGAGGAAGGTCTGGGTGTGATTGACGGCGCCGTGATAGGGGCCGCGCACCAGGCTCTCGATCTCGCGCGCTTTCTCGGTGAAATAATCGCCCGTGTCGGTGTCGGTGCCGAGCGCCGACGCGCAGGCGGCCATCACTCCGGGCAGGAAGGGGCCGATGCCGCCGGGAATCGAGCCCTCCTCGATCACCATCCCCCGTTCGACGTCGTCGGCGCCGTCCCTTGCGGCGCGAAGGTCGATCAGGCCGGAGATGCAGGGGCCGACCGGGCGGCGGCCGTCGGTGCGGTAATCGTAGCTCGGCGAATCCTGGCCGAAGCCGATGCCGTCGATCGGCCGATCGTTGTTGTAGCCGAAGGCGAGCACGTCGCCATTGCCGCTGAAGCCCTGGCCGATCCGGTCCGAGATCGGCAGGCCGCGCTCGCGCGAGCGGAACAGGATTTCGGTGGAGCCCAGGGTGCCGCCGGCGAGAACGACGATGTCGGCACAGACGGTCGGCTCCTCCGCCTCGAAGCCTTCGCGGCCGAGCGACAGCGGCGCATAATGGACGCACCAGCCGCCGCCCTCGCGGGCGCTGACCGAGCGGACCTTGACGCCGCAGAAGATCTCGGCGCCGAACGCGGCCGCGTCGGGCAAATAGTTCATCTGGGTGGTGCTCTTCGCGCCGGTGTTGCAGCCCGAGCAGCAATCGCCGCACAAATTGCAGGCGGGCTGCCAGATTCCGGCCGGGTTGTAGCCGGCGGAAAAGCTGACGTTGATCGGCGGAAGGCTGAGCGGCACTCCGAAGGCGGCGGCCGCCGCCTTCATCGCCTCGAGCTTGTTGAGCTTCGGATAGTCGGCGCCGCCATCCGGATAGGCACGCGGCTTCAGCATGGTCAGCGCCCGCTCGTAGCCGGTCGCGAGATCGGCGTCGCCGACGCCGGCGGGCCAGGCCGGGTCGTCGAACAGCCTGGGATCGGCCTTGAGCGAGACGTTGGCGTTGATCAGCGAGGTCCCGCCCAGCCCGCAGCCGACCAGCACGTTGATGTCCTTGCCGGCATGGAGGTCGAACAGGCCGGTCGCTCGGCCGAGATGGCCCTTCGCGCCGTTGACCTGCGATTCCCGGGTCGCCTCGGCCGGCGTATCGGGAAACTCGCCGGGCAGCCTCTCCTCGCCCCGCTCGAGCAGCGCCACCTTGTAGCCCATCCGCGCCAGCCGCGACGCCGCCGCGCCGCCGCCGTAGCCGGAGCCGACGACGATCGCGTCGTAGCGCGTCTCCATTTCGGAGAGCGGCCTGGAAATCCTTTTCATGGCGCAACCTCGATCGGGGGTTCGATGAGCGTTTCCGCGAGCGTGCCGTCGTCCGTGTCGGGCACGGATCTGAGGCCGATCGGAAAAATGGAGAGACCGCCGTCTTTGTCGATGCGCAGCCGCAGGAAGCTCTTGAAGTTCTCGATCCGCATCGACGAAAAGCCTTCGTTCGGGTGGCGGCCGAGCAGGTTCAGGCAGACGAGCAGATAGGCGCCGAAGACGAAGCCGGAGACGATCGCGGAGACGATCGTCGCCACGACGAGGGTCGCGATATTGTCGCCGCGCGCCCAATCGCCGGGGAACAGGCCTTCGCTGTAATGGACGATGGCGCAGACCGTCAGAGTCACCGCCGCCGCCTGCGCCAGCGCGTGCGCGGTGCCCATCGCGACCTGAAGCCCCCGCGAATAAGGCGATTCCGCGAACTTCACGTAGCCGAGCCACGCCACCAGCACGAGCAGGGCCGACCATGGCGATGAGCCGATCAGCTCCCAATAGGCCTGGATCGAATGGAGGAAATCGCCCTTGCGCAGAATCGCGCTCATCGAATCGGCCTCGGCGGCCCGGGCGTGAAAATCGAGCACCCAGTTGAAGATTCCGTAGAGCGCCATGTAGGTCGCCACGAACAGCTTGTTGAGCAGTGGGAATTTGAGGTTGCCCCAGGCGAGGGCACGAGAATCCGCGACGCTGGGGAAAACCGCCTTGCCGTCGTTCGCGATCCTGAAGGCGCGATCCTGCGCCCCGGCGCTCGGCTCCACCCCCGGCTTGGGAAAGCGGTAGCGGAACAGCTTGTCCTTCAGGTGATGGGTCGGATGGAGGAAAGCCCCGCCGCCGCCGCACACGATATAGTGGCGGGCGGGGCGTTCCGGATCGTCGTCATGTTCGACGTAGCGGCAATAATGATGGCTGTCGCCGGTCAGCACGACCTTGAGCTTGTGCCCCATCGGCGCCCCGTTTTCGGGCCAGCCCGCCTCGCGGTTTTCGCGCGCCTCGGGCATCTGCGCCAGGCCGGCGAGCCGCTCGAGATAGGAAAAGCTCTCGAACTTCTTGTCGGGATCTTTCGGGTCGACATAGGCCCAGGCCGGATCGGCGACGCACAGGATCAGCTTCGATCCCGGGTTCATCCAATAGGCCGCGGCGTGCTGGAAATAGTCGATCTGGGGCTGGTCGATATAGCCTTCCAGCTGGCTGTCGGTGCCCCACACCCACCAGTCGCCGGGAAGCTCGATCGCGAAGTAGCTGCGCGTCTGCTGGGTCCGGCGGCCGCCGATCACCTTGCCCTGGCGGCTGATGCCGAGGTCGATCCCGGGCCGCGCCAGCCGGCGCCGGCAGAACAGGCCGAAGAAGGAGTTGAGCCCGTCGTACCAATCGTGATTGCCCGGAATGGCATAAAGGTGCGGCTGCTCGCTCTCCTCCCACTTGGGTTTCCCGCCCGGCGCGTAGGCTTCGTCGAACGGGCCGATGAAGCGGTCCCGATAATCCTCGCGCGAGGCGGTCGGGTAGACCTGGTCGCCGCCCAGGATGAGCAGCCGGCCGCGCGGCAGCGTGTGGCCCACCAGCGCCGGCTCGGCGGCGAGCCGGGCCATGGCGAAGGTCGATTTCCAGCCGTCTCCGCTATCCGCCAGGAAATCGAACCAGAACGCGCCCGTCTGCGGGTCGCGCGCCCCGGAATAGTCGAATTCGCCGTCCTTCGGCGTGGCCTGGATCGCATTGGCCGCAGCGATCGCTTCGCGCTTGTCCGCGAAATGGCCGAACAATGTGGAAATCGCCGCTCGGACGCCGGTCTTGGCCAGCAGGCGAGGATCATACCATCCCGCCATCGCCATCTTCACCGGTGGTTGCGGGTCTCGTGCGTTGCTCGCCATCTTCCCCTCCCGACTGAAGGAGAAGGCTAACTCAAGTCTTCGAGTCGTGCGAGGATATTGCGCCGAAAAGGATAGAATTCATTTCTCTGGGAATTCGAGGGCGTCACTGGCGCTTTTCTATTCGCCGCTTTCGCTTTCGTCCCTCCACCAGGTCTCGACATCGCCATTCAGCTTCACGGTCACCGGCATTCCGTGGCGGTCGACCGCCTTTCCCGCGGCCACTCGGATCCACCCTTCCGACGCACAATATTCCTCGACGTCTTCCCGCTCCCGTCCCTTGAACCGGATTCCGACTCCGCGCCGCAGCGCCTCCATGTCGAAATGCTGGCTCTTCGGGTTGTTGGAGAGGCGGTCGGGGGGCGGCGTATCGTCGGCCATGGGCGATCCTTCGAATTGGTCCTGGCGCTCCTTAGCGCGTCACATCCTCGCGTCCAGCCATCCAGCACGGATCCCAGCCCGGCTCGGGTCCGAATCGCTGGACCAGGAAATCGACCAAAGCCCGCACCCGGGCGGTAACCGCCCGGCCCGGCGGCATCACCGCGTGGAGCGCGCCTTCCTCGAGCGCGAAATCGCGAAGGATCACCTCGACTCCTTTGTCCTCGATCGCCGGGGCGGCGATGAAGCTCGGCAGGATGCAGATGCCGACTCCGGCGCGCGCGGCGGCGAGCAGCATCTCGCCATTGTTGGTTCGGATCCTCGGCCTGATCCGCACCGTCTCCCAGCGGCCGCCGCTCTCGAAGCGCCACTGCTCGTTGCCGTAGGCGAGGATGACGTGGTCGGCGAGGTCGGCCGGACGGCCCGGACGCCCGTGCGCCGCGAGATAGGCCGGGCTGGCGACGACGCACTTGCGCACCGGAGCGATCCGCCGCGCGACCAGCGCCGAATCGGCCAGCCGGCCGATGCGCACCGCCAGATCGTAGCCGCCGCCGGCGAGGTCGACCGTCCGGTCCTCGAATTCGATGTCGAGCTCGACCTTCGGGTGCGAGTTCGCGAACGCGGCCAGAGCGGGCGCGAGATGCACGGTTCCGAACGACAGCGGCGCGGTGAGCCGGATCGGACCTGCGATCTGGGTCACCGCCTCGGCCACCACCTCCTGGGCCGCTTCCAGGTCGCCGAGGATGGCCGAGGCGCGGGCGTAATAGGCCTGGCCGATATCGGTCGGCTGCGCGCCGCGCGCGGTCCTCGTCAGCAGACGGGCGCCGAGCCGCTCCTCCAGCCGCGCGACCCGGCGCGACAGGACCGGCTTGGAAAGCCCCATCCGCTCGGCGGCGCGGGCGAAGGAGCCGGTCTCGACCACCCGCACGAAGGCGAGGACGTCGATCAGATCGGGCGAGGAGTGTTCCATATTTCGCAACGCTGCAATACCGGATACCGGCCTATCGGCAACGCACATAGGCACCTAGATCGGGCTCTGCAATTCCTCCGAAAGGAAATGAGATGACCACCGCCCTGATCGTCACCAGCAGCGCCAACGGCGAAGCCTCGGTCTCCAGCCGCCTCGCCGCGACTCTCGCCGAGCGGCTTCGCGAAGCCGATCCGTCCGCGCACATCCTGCTGCGAGACGTCGGCTCCGATCCGCTGCCCCACCTGACCGCCGACACGGTCGCCGCGATCAAAAGCGAGCCGGCGACGGAGGCGGAGCTTGCCGCTCGGGCGCTTTCGGATTCGCTGGTCGAGGAGCTGGCGGCGGCCGACATCCTGGTCATCGCCTCGCCGATGTACAATTTCGGCATGAGCTCGACGCTCAAAGCCTGGTTCGACCACGTCCTTCGCGCCGGAGTCACCTTTCGCTACACCGCCGAGGGCCCGGAAGGGCTGATGACGGGCAAGAAGGCGGTGCTGATCGAGAGCCGCGCGGGCTTTTACAGCGAGGGACCCGGGGCGGCGATGGACGGCCAGGAGCCGCACATCCGCAACCTGCTCGGCTTCATCGGTATCGACGACGTGACCGTCATCCGCGCCGAGAAGCTCGCCTTTGGACCCGAAGCCGCCGAGGCGGCGATCGCGCAAGCGAGCGAAGCGCTCGGCCTCTTCGCCGGCGAGACTCTGAAGCTGGCGGCCTGAGATCGCGTCATTGCGAGGAGCGAAGCGACGAAGCAATCCAGCGGCGCTCGAGGCCGCACTGGATTGCTTCGCTACGCTCGCAATGACGCTAAAGAACCATTGGAGACTTCTCATGATCGACATCCGCAAATTCTCGACGATCGGCCACGCCGATCACGGCTGGCTGAACGCCCGCCACCATTTCTCCTTCGCCGATTATCACGATCCGGCGCGCATGGGCTGGGGCGCGATCCGGGTGTGGAACGACGACGAGATCGCCGCCAGGTCCGGCTTCCCGCCGCATCCGCATCGCGACATGGAGATCGTCACCTACGTCCGGCAGGGCGCGATCACCCACCAGGATTCGCTCGGCAACAAAGGGCGCACCGCAGCGGGCGACGTCCAGGTGATGAGCGCCGGCACCGGCGTGAGGCACGCAGAGTATAATCTCGAGGACGAGCAGACGACGCTCTTCCAGATCTGGGTGCTGACCGACAAGCCGGGTGCCGAGCCCGCCTGGGGCGCGGCCAAATTCCCCAAGGCCGATCGTTCGGGCCGCTTCGTCACCCTGGCGAGCGGCTTCGACGGCGACGAGGGCGCGCTCCGGATCAACTCGGCCGCCCGGGTGATGGGCGCGACTCTGGCGGCGGGCGAGACGGCCGAGCTAACGCTCGATCCGTCGCGCCACGCCTATCTCGTCGCCACCCAGGGCCCGGTGGACGTCAACGGCGTCCGCGCGGAGCCCCGGGACGGAGTCGCCATCACCGGCGAGGAGAAGCTGACGATCACCGCGCTCGAAGAGGCCGAGATCGTCCTCGTCGACGCGCGCTAAAGGCTCCCCTCCCTGGAAGGGAGGGGCCGGGGGTGGGTAGCGCCGTCAGGCGCTCCGAACACCAAGGCCCGAGGGCGCGCTACGCGCGCACCCACCCCTAATCCCCTCCCTTGCAGGGAGGGGACAACTAAGTCTCCGTATCCTCGATCCGTTCGCGCCGCACCACGCGGCGCGGCGCCTCGTCGTCGCGCTCGACATAGACCGTGCGCCGCCGGCCGTCGCGGAAGAGCGGGACGAGGCCGAGCAGGCCAAGCAGCCCGAGCAGGCCCCAGGGGAAGCCCTCGCGCTGGCGGTAGCTCAGGGCGACGTCGTTGGCGAAGGGGTCGGCCGGGTCGGCGAAGCCGTTGGGATAAGCGACGTCGGGCTGGATCGTCGTCACCGGCGGCGGAGGCGGGGCCGTCTGCACCTGCGGCGTGACGACCACCGGCTGGGCCGGCTCGACCGTCACCGTGCTCGACGAGGAGGGCGGCGAAGCGGGCTCGATCGGCGGCGCAGGCTCGACCTTCGTGGTGGAGGATGGGGCGGGGGCCGGCTCGGTGCTGTTCTGCGCCGCGGCGGGCCCGGCCAGCGCGAGGGCGAGGGCCGCTGCGGCGGCGAGGCTGGGCTTCATGGCGTGTCTCTCCATTTTGTGACGCTCCTGCAACAAGTTCGGCGGCCGGCGCCGGTGCTTCAAGCACCATATTCCGCCTGCCGTCCCGGGAAAACAAGTCGTCGCACGTCGCTCGGTCGGCGCTTCCCACGTCCCGGCCTTTGCGACACTATACCGCCAGCGGGTGGGGTTGTTCCCGCTGGGCGTATCGTGGGGACTGTTTCAGTGGCGATGTATGTGTACTCGACCGACGGCGAGCCCGTCGGCTTTGTCTTCGAAACCACCATCTACGATCTGGAAGGCTCGCCGCTCGGGCGGATCGTCGGCTGCCGCGTGCACCGGTTCGACGGCACCTATGTCGGCGAATGGTTCCGCGACATGGTCGTTCGCCGTCCGCAGGGCCGGCCGCGGATCATCCCGCCGGCGCCGACGCCCTCGCGCCGTCCACCGATCGCCGCCTCTTACCGGCTGAGGGCGGTCGTCGATTACGGCTATCAGGACGCCTTTCCCTCTTTGCGCGAAACCGGCTATCTGCGCGAAGCGGCCGAATAGGGAACCGCGGCGCGAAAGCGCGAGTTAAAAGGCCAAGGGTCTGGACCCATAACCGGAGACAGCCGTGACGGGCTGGCATTTGTTGTCTGGCAAGGAGGAAGAAGGGAGCGATGCTTGATGCATCGTGACCGCCGCGCCGACGCCGCCAGGCGGCAAAGGACAGCCCGCCGCTTCGCGGTCGGCCGGAGGCCGATCCCGGCCGCCTCCGGTTATGGGTCCAGACCCTAAGGTGGCGAGCGTGAATATGATCCTGGTCGTCGACGACGACCCCCTGGTCCGCGCGACGATTGTCGGCGCGCTGCACGAGCTCGGCTATCAAACCGGCGAGGCCGCGGACGGCGAGGCCGCGCTGGCCGCGCTTCGCGCCGCCGAGCCGCCGAGCCTGGTCATCCTCGATTATGTCATGCCCGGCATGGACGGCGCCGAGGTCGCGCGCCAGATCGCCGCGATCGATCCCGATCTTCCGATCGTCTTCTCGACCGGCCATGCCGCGCTCCGCGCGCTTCGCTCGGCGGCCGGCGAGGAGGCCGCGGTGCTGGAAAAGCCCTTCACCCTCGACGAGCTCGACGATCTGCTGCGCGAACGCCTCGTCGAACGGCGCCGCGGGCGGGCCGCCTGAGGTCATAGGGAGCGTTGCCAGCGCGCGGCGCGCTTGGCAGAGGAAGGGCGCCTTCCTTTGGAGTGTTGATTCGATGCGCCTCGTTCTCGCCGCCGCTCTGCTCCTTGCCTCCGCCGCCGCCGCCGCCGCCCAGGAAACGCCGCGCGGCCGCGACGCTCCAGGCTCCGCGCGGCCGCCTTCCGCCACCGCCCACCGCGACGCGCTCATCGCCGATGTCGAGGATGCCTGGGTGCGCCCGCCGGTCGATGAGCATACTTCGGTCAGCCACGGCGCGGTGACTCTCCGGGGCGGCGCGCGCATCGCCTACACCGCGACGGCCGGAACGCTCACCCTTCGCGACGACGAAGGCAAGCCGACCGCCTCGGTCTTCTACACGGCCTATACGCGCGACGGATCGGCGCCGGGCAGCCGGCCGGTCACCTTCTTCTACAATGGCGGGCCCGGCTCCGCGACGGTGTGGCTGCACATGGGCAGCTTCGCGCCGGTGCGGGTCTCCACCGCCAATCCCGAATATATCCGGCCGGCCCCCTACGGCTTCGGCGCCAACCCGGATTCGCTGATCGACGCCAGCGATCTCGTCTTCGTCGACGCGATCGGCGCCGGCTGGTCGCGGCCCTTGGGCGAGAAGACCGGCCGCGACTTCTGGGGCGTCGACCAGGATGCCGACGCCTTCGCCCGCGCCGTCCAGCGCTACGTCACCCTCAACAACCGCTGGACCTCGCCCAAATTCCTGTTCGGCGAAAGCTACGGCACTCTGCGCAACGGCGCAGTCGCCGCCTTGCTCGAGCAGCGCGGCCTCAGCCTCAACGGCATCGTCTACCTCTCCACCATTATGAATTACGGCGTTCGCCAGCCCGGCTACGACCAGAATTACCTGACCCTGCTGCCGAGCTACGCGGCGACCGCCTGGTATCATAATCGGCTGCAGAACCGGCCGGCCGATCTGGAGGTGTTCCTGACCGAGGTCCGCGCCTTCACCAGCGGGCCCTATGCGGCTGCGCTGGCGCGTGGCTCGACGCTGCCGGCGGACGAGGCGCAGGCGATCGCGCGCCAGATGTCGGCCTATATCGGCATCAGCGCCGATTATATCCTCCGCTCGGACTTGAGGATCAGCCTGTCGCACTTCGAAACCGAGTTGCTGCGCGACCGGCGCCTCGTCGTCGGCCGCCTCGATTCGCGCTATTTGCTGACGCCGGACGACGCCAATGCCGACAGTCCGCCCGACGATCCCGCCTCGACGGCGATCTCCGGCGCCTTCATCTCCAGCTTCATGGATTATTCGGGCCGGACGCTCGGCTATCACAGCGAGATGCCCTACCGGATCTCGGCCCGCGGCGACGACTGGCGCTGGGACTGGCAGCATCGGGCGCCGGGGGACCGCCAGCCCCAAATCTCGCCCAATACCGCCGTCGATCTCGCCTACACGATGCGCACCAACCCCTATCTCAAGGTGCTCTTCCTCAACGGCTATTACGACATGGCGACGCCATTCTACGGCACCGAGTTCGACGTCTCGCACATGCTCCTGAACGAGCAGCTCGCCCGCAACGTCAGCTTCCGCTACTACCAGTCGGGCCACATGATCTATCTGCACCCGGAGGCGCTCGCCCGGATGCACGACGATCTCGCCGCCTGGTATCGCGAGACGGTGGGCACGGCGGCTTCCGGGCGTCCCCCAATCCGCCCCGGAGCGCAGGGGGCAAGGCCGTAGCCGCCCCGCGCGCAAGCCCGCAGGCTTGCGCCGCGGAGCAGGCAGGCCGGCCGACAGGTCGGCATCGCCGAACCTGATCGACGTCACGGCACGATGGTGCCGTGACGGACCGGCACATCAGCCCTTCGCCAATATATCGCTCTGGTGCCGGTGGTGCCAGGCGAACACCGCGGCGGCGCCGCGGTGCGGGCTCCACGCCTCGGCAAGGGCGCGCACGGCTTTCTCCGTGGGCTTGGCGTCGAGGCCCATGATGTTGCCGATCTCGATCTGGACGGCGAGGTCGCCTGCCGGGAAGACGTCGGGCCGCGCTTCGGCGAACAGCAGGTAGATTTCGGCGGTCCAGCGGCCGATGCCCTTGACCGCGGTGAGATGGGCGATCGCTTCCTCGTCGTCGGCGGGGAGCTTGTCGAAATCGAGCCGGCCGGAAAGCACTTCTTCGGCGAGGCTCTTGGCGTAGGCGATCTTCTGGCGCGAGAGGCCGGCGGCGCGCAAATCCTCTTCGCTGGTCCGCGCCATGTTGGCGGGGTCGCCCGCGCCGCCGGTCGTCGCCTCGACCCTGGTCCAGATCGCGGCGGCCGCCTTGATCGACACCTGCTGGCCGACGATCGCGCGAAGCAGGGTCACATAGCCGCGCTCGCCGATCCGCGGGGCCGGCAGGCCGACCCGCTCGAGCGCCGCGGCGAAGGCCGGCTCGATCGCTCCGAGCGCCTTCAGCGACCGTTCCAGTTCCTCCGCCGTGATTCCCATACCTTGCGCTCCTTTCGGCGGCCTAACTGAATCGACGTTCAGCGTAATTCACTTATTTCGCTCGGATATCCCTTGCCCGTCACCCCCGCGAAAGCGGGGGTCCAGCTTCATTCTTGTAGGCGATTGAAGAAGCTGGATTCCCGCTTTCGCGGGAATGACGATGAAAATTGAATGTCGAACCGACCTAGCATAGGGCGCGCGACAAGCCTCTCATTTCTTGCGTCCAGGAAGCCTTATGCCCAGCCTCGTCATCGTCACCCGCGACGGCACCGAACGCGTCGTCGAGGCGCGCCCCGGCTGGAGCGTGATGGAGAATATCCGCGACAACGGCTTCGACGAGCTGCTCGCTCTGTGCGGCGGCTGCTGCTCCTGCGCGACCTGCCATGTCCACGTCGATGCCGAATGGTTCGAAAAGACCGGCCCGCGTAAGATGGACGAGGACGATCTGCTCGATACGTCGGATCACAAGACCGAGCTGAGCCGCCTGTCCTGCCAGATCGAATTCCGCCCGGAGCTGGACGGCCTCAGGGTGACGATCGCCCCGGAGGATTAGGGCCGACTGAATTAGAAGTTCACCCTTGGACTGCGAATTTCAAAGGAGTGGACTGCGAATTTCAAAGGAGTCATCCCGGCGAAGGCCGGGACCCATGAACACTTTGGATGCAGGAGAAGCGCAGGCTTACGCCTTTTCCACCGAACGCCAAGTTCATGGGTCCCGGCCTTCGGGGGCCCCGCAAAGTAGTACTTTGCGGGGTGCCCCTTCGCCGGGATGACTCGGTAATTGTCGCCAATCCAGGCAAGCCAATTGAATACGGACCTAGGCGACGTTGGCCGCGTAGAGGGCGATTGCGGCGGCGTTGGAGACGTTGAGGCTTTCGATTCCGCCGATCGGCAGGCGCGCCAGAGCGTCGCAATGCGCCTCGGTATTGTGGCGCATGCCTTCGCCCTCGGCGCCGAGCACAAGCGCCACGCGCGCCGGGCCGAGCGCGTCGGCCAGGTTCATCTCCGCCGCTCCGGTCAGCCCGATCCGCCAGAAGCCGGCTTCGGCCATCTCCTCGAGCGCGCGCGCCAGGTTGACGACCCGAACCCACGGCATCGTCTCGAGCGCCCCGCTCGCGGCCTTTGCCAGCGCCCCGGATTCGGGCGGCGCGTGGCGGTCCTGGGTCACCACGCCGAGCGCGTTGAACGCCGCGGCCGAGCGCAGGATGGCGCCGACATTGTGCGGATCCGTGACCTGATCGAGCACGACGAGCGGCCTTCGGTCTTCCGCCTGGTCGAGCAGGTCCGCGAGGAGCAGGTCGTCGAGCCGCTCGACCTCGGCGACGACGCCCTGGTGAGGCGCGTCGCGCGGGACCATCCGGCCGAGATCGGCGACATCGGAAAAGACGACCGGGATCGATCCGAAATCGAGCGCCGCCGCGGCCTCGCGGGTCGCCCAGATGCGGTGGATTTCGCGGTCCGGATTGGCGAGCGCGGCGGCGACCGCGTGGCGGCCCCAGAAGCGGGGCCGGTTCTCGGCCTTGGTCGCCTGGCGGGCCTTGCGTCGCATGCCGCCGCAATGGCGTTCGCCGGCCTTCGTGGCAAGCGTTGACACCGCTCCGCCCTTTCGCCAATGGAGCCGCCTTCCTATGTCGACCCCTCTGGACAGGTGGCCGAGTGGTTAAAGGCAGCAGACTGTAAATCTGCCCGGGTTTCCCGTACGCTGGTTCGAATCCAGCCCTGTCCACCACCTTCTAGGCGAGCGGCGAATAGGCTCCGCCCATCGCCTTGAACAGGTCGATCGCCGCCTCCAGCCGCTCCTGATGGGCGACGGCGCGGGCGTCCTCGGCCGCCACCAGCCGCTGCTCCGCGTCGAACAGGCTCTGCAGGTCGGTTTCGCCTTCCATATATTGCAGCCGCGCCAGCCGTGCCGTGACTCGCGCTTCCTCGACCACCTGAAGCAGCAGCGCTTCGCGGGCACGGGCGCGATCGACCGCCGACAGGGCGTTTTCCGTTTCGGCAAGGGAAGTGAGCAGGACGAGCCTGTAAAGCTCGACGCTTTCCACCTGCTGGCCGGCCGCGAATTCCAAATTGCCGCGCAGCTGGCCGCGGTTGAAGATCGGAGACAGCAAGCCTGCGCCGAGCGAGACGGTCGCGGCGAGCGGCCCGGACAGGCTCGCTGCCTGGCCGATGCCGCTGGCGCTGAGGCTGAGTTGCGGAAAGAAAGCGCGCCGCGCCGCGTCGACGTCGCCCCCGGCCGCGTCGATCCGGGCCTCGGCGGCGCGGATGTCCGGGCGCCGCACCAGCAACTCCGGTGGCGGGGCGACCGCCAGGTCCGGCACCTGCAGCGCATCGAGCGGCGAGGGCGTCAGGACGAAACGGGGCGCTTCCTCGCCGATCAGCACCGCCATCGCGGTCCTCGTGCGGTCGAGCGCCTGGGAAAGACGAAGCCGGTCGGTCTGCAGCTCGCGCACCTGGATGGTCTGAAGCCCCAGATCCACCCGCGTCGCATCGCCGGCATTGGCGCGCGCGCGGATGATCCGCTCCAGCTCCACCGCCTGTTCGATGTTCCGGTCGAGCAGGCTGATCCGCGCGGCAAGGGCGGCGCGCTGCACGTAGATCCGCGCCACGTCGCCTTCGACGATCAGCGCCGTGGCGCCCTGGTCGAACTCGGCGGCGCGCAGGCGGTGCCCTTCGGCGCGCCGGCGGGCGCGGTTGGCGCCGAACAGGTCCAGATCGAAGGAGATATCGACTCCGGCGAAGGCGTCGCTGAAGTCGAACGGATCGGAGGTGGTTCGCTCCGTGCGGGTGCCGCTGAGCCCCGCTGACGCGGTGACCAGCGGGAACATCGCGCCCCGGGCAATTCCGAAAAGAGCGCGGGCCTGCTGGATCCGCGCCCGGGCGACGCCGACGTCGCCATTCTGCTGCAATGCGCGGCCGATCAGCCCTTCGAGCTCCTGGGAGCCGAAGGCCGCGCCCAGATTGGCCGGATTGGGTGCCGAGACGCCACCGGAAGCCGCCGGGCCGGGAGCGGGCTGGCTCCACGCGGTGGAGAGCAGTTGCGGCGCGACCTCCAGCTCGACATGGGGCGCGCACGCCCCCGCCGCCAGCGAAAGCACGCACAAGCTCCCGATCCGCATCCTTTGCGCCATGCGCCCGCTCTAACGGACCTTCGGTTAATTTTGGCTAAGCCAGTCGAGCCCGCGCAAACGGCTGCGCTCGATGGTGAGCCGCGCCTTAACCGAGCCTTTAGGTCTCTCTTGTAGCAGCGGCCATCGAGTGGCGAGGCGCATCCCGAGGACATGAACAAGCAGCTTTTTCGGATGGAGGTCATCGACGCCAGCCGGGACAGGCTGGCGGGGACCGTCATTGCCGCCGTTCCGCCTTCCTCGCGCCTCTATACCGGCCTCGTCCTCGCCCTTGCCGCGGTCATCGTCCTTTTCCTCACCCTCGGCAGCTACGCCACCACTGCCCGGGTGCGCGGAATCGTCGCCTATGACGCCGGAATCGCTCGGGTCTATCCGTCCGCCACGGCCGAGGTGAGCCAGATTCACGTCCGCGACGGACAAATCGTGCCCGCCGGAGCGCCGCTTGTGACGCTGTCGCTGGCCCAAGGCGCCGGCGGCGTCGGCGGCCAGCTCACCCAGCTCGCCGCTCAGGACGTCGAGCTCGGGCGCCAGATCGACCTCGGCGCCGACATCAGCAGCGCCGAGCTGCGCGGCCTTCAGCAGCAGCGGCAGAGCCTGGCGGCGGCGATCGGCTCGCTGGAGCGCCAGCGCCGAATCGCCTCCGGACAAGTCACCCTCGCCCAGTCGGCGGTGCGGCGCGCGTCGCAGCTCGCCGGCGAGGGTGCGGGCAGCCAGCGTCAGGTCGAGGACAGCCGCTCGGCCCTGCTCGCTCGGCAGGCGGAGCTCGAATCGCTCAACGAGCGGATCATCAGCCAGCGCGAGACTCTCCAGACCACCGAGGCGCAGATCGCCCAGCGCTCGCTCGAGGGCGGGCGAACGCGCTCGGTCCTCACCGCCCAGCGCGCGGCGATCGCCGAGCAGCGCGCCCAGCTGATGCGCACCGACCGGCTGGTTCTCACCGCGCCGATCGGCGGCGAGGTCGGCGACGTCAGCGTCGAGGTCGGCCAGCATGCCCGCCCCGACCGCTCGCTGGTGACGATCGTGCCCCGGGGGAGCCGCCTCGAAATCTGGGTCTATGCGCCCTCGCGCGCGGTCGGGTTCGCCACGCCCGGCCAGCAGGTGCGCCTCTTGTTCGACGCCTTCCCGTACCAGAAATACGGCGCCGGCCGCGGCACCGTGACGGCGGTGTCGCGAGTCGCCACCGAGCCGACCAATATCGATTCCAACCTCGGAATCGAGGAGCCGGTCTTCCGCATCCGCGTCCGGATCGACGAGGTCGCCCCCCGAATCCCCGCGGACCGCCGCACTCTGCGCCCGGGAATGACCCTCACAGCCAACCTCGTGCTCGAGCGCCGAAGCCTGTGGGAAGTGCTGTTCGATCCGGTGATCGGGGCGTTGAGCTCGTGAGCGGGATCGAATGGCCCTGGTCGCAGCGTATGCAGCCGCTGCTTCAGTCGGAGGCGGCGGAGTGCGGGCTCGCGTCGGTCGCCATGATCGCGCTTCATTACGGCCACCGGGTCAACCTCAGCGGCCTCAGGCAGCGTTATCCGACCTCGATCAAGGGCACGACGCTCGAGGAGCTGATGGGCATCGCCGCCGATCTCGAGCTTGCCCCGCGCGCCGTGCGGCTCGAGGTCGACGAGCTCGACAAGCTGCAGAAGCCCGCGATCCTTCACTGGGACCTCAACCATTTCGTCGTCGTCGAATCGAGCGACTCGAAGCGCGCGACGATCCTCGATCCGGGGCGCGGGCGGCGGATCATGCCGCTGGCCAAGCTCGGGCGCCACTTCACCGGAGTCGCGCTCGAGCTGACTCCGACCGCGGACTTCAAGCCCATCGAGGCGCGCAACCGCACGCGCCTCAGCAGCCTGTGGAGCCGGCTTTCCAACTATCAGGGCCCGTTCACCCAGATCCTGCTGCTCTCGCTTCTGATCCAGGTCACCGCCCTCATCACTCCCTTCTTCATCCAGCTGGTCGTCGACGAGGCGGTCGGGCAGGGCGACACCAACCTGCTCGCGGTCCTGTTCATCGGCTTCGCCGTCGTCTTCGCGCTCGCCGGAATCACCCGGGCGCTTCGCGACTGGGTGGTTCTGACGCTCGGCGAATCCCTGTCCTTCCAGCTCGGCGGCAACGTCGTGCGCCATCTCGTGCGGCTTCCGCTCGGCTATTTCGAGCGCCGCCACGTCGGCGACCTCCTGTCGAGGATCGGCTCGATCCAGCCGATCCAGTCGCTGCTGAGCAAGGGGATCGTCAACCTGCTGATCGATTCGGCCCTGCTGGTGACCACCGTGATCGTCATGTCGATCATCAGCCTGAAGCTGACCGGCATCGTCCTCGCCATGACCTTGTTCTACGTCCTCTTCGTCCAGCTCCTCTATCCCGGCCTCAGGCGCCGGACCGAGGAGGAGCTGATGGCCCGCGCGAATGAGGAAACCTACCTCATGGAGACGATGCGCGCGATCCGCGCGATCAAGCTCCACGGCCACGAGGCGATGCGCGAGAATGGCTGGCGCAACCGCTACGCCGAGGTCATCTCGGCCGCCTACAAGGCGCGTCTCGTCGACATCAAGATCGACCTCGCCGAGGACATGCTGTTCGGCCTCGCCTTCCTGATGACCGTCTATTTCGGCGCTCTGGCGGTGATGAGCCAGGAGCTGACGGTCGGCCTCCTGCTCGCTTTCCTCGCCTATCGAAGCAGCTTCACCTCGAGCGCGACCTCGCTGATCGGCCAGTTCCAGAAATGGCGCCTGCTCGGAGTCCACCTCGACCGCCTCGGCGACATCGTCGGCGAAGCCAAGGAGGAAATCCGCGCCGCCGCCCCCCGCCAGGGCCTGCTTCCCGGCCCGACCGTGCGCCTCGAGGGGCTGACCTTCGCCTACGGCCCGGCCGAGGCGCCGATCCTCGACAAGGTCGATCTGGAGATCCCCGAGGGCAGCTTCGTCGCCATCGTCGGCCCTTCGGGCTCCGGCAAGACGACCCTGATGCGGATCCTGCTCGGGCTTCTCCAGCCGAGCTCGGGCAAGGTGCTGATCGACGGCGTCCCGCTCGGCCCTGCCACCGTCGCCGCCTGGCGCGGCCGGATCGCGGCGGTCATGCAGGACGATTATCTGCTGACCGGAACGCTCGCCGACAACATCTCCTTCTTCGATCCCTTTCCGGACCAGCCGGCGATCGAGCACGTGTCGCGCCTCGCCCGAGTCCACGACGACATCGCCAAGATGCCGATGGCCTATCACAGCCTGATCAGCGACATGGGCGCCGCGCTGTCCTCCGGCCAGCGCCAGCGCATCCTCCTCGCCCGCGCCCTCTATCGCGATCCCGATGCCCTCTTCCTCGACGAGGGCACCGCCAATCTCGATCCCGCGACCGAGGCGCAGATCGTCGCCATGCTCGGCAAATTGCAGGTGACCCGGGTGGTCATCGCCCACCGCCCCGCCCTGGTCGAGAAAGCGGACATCGTGCTGAGGCTGGAAGGCGGCAAGATCGTTCAGGTCACGCGTGCCGAGCGCGCTCAGCGGACCTTCGTCACCACTCCGTCGCCGTCGACGACCTGACCTTCATCTCGATCTCGACGATGGATTCCATCGGCAGCACCTGCAGCATCTTGCACAGGCGCGGGTCGAAGAAGTCCCTGAGGATCGGCGGCCGTTTCGAAGCGAAGTAGAATTCGGGATCGGCGCCGACGTCCGCGTCGGCGGTGAGCTTGAGCTCGTCCTTCCGGGTCACGTCCTCGATGATGCAATAAGCGTGGGTGATGCCGAGCCGGCGCAGGCTGTAGGCCCGGTGATAGCCGTTCTGGAGCAGCACGCGCGATCCGCTGCGGATCGCGCTCAGGAAGTTGGATCCGAAGCCGACCATGATGCCGACCATCGCCGCGACCGGCCCGCTGCTGTCGAGGCCCTCGATCTCTGCCGGACGAAGCAGCCGCGGCTCATGCGCCCGGAAATCGGTCGAGCGGCTGGTGAAGAGGAATCGGTCGCCGGAAAGGCGCTGGATCCGAACGTCCGGCAGATCGCGCTCGAGCGGCAGGCAGAAGCGGAACAGGGTCTCGTCGTCCGGCTCGGGCCCGAGCGTCGCGGCCAACCGGTCGGTGAAGCTGTGCTCGACGCTGTTTTGCGAGACCACCAGCTTGTCCAGCTCGACCCGTGCGAAGGTGAAGGGAAGATTGTCGAACGAGGCGCGAAACCACGGGCTCGCGCACACCGCGTCGACCAGCGGCTGAAGAGCGCCGTCCAGAGGCAGACATTCCACCTCTTCGGCGATTCCCGCCTCGCTCTGCTCAAGATCGTAATAGAGATCGTTCGCGGCCCGCCATTCCTCGGTCAGCTTTCGCGGATCGGCACCGCGCCCGCCCACGACCTTGTGGGCGACGAACTCGAGATAATCGCTGAGGTGCGGCTGGCCGAGCAGCCAGGCCATCTCGCAGGCGGCTTCCTGCTTGGCGCTCGGCGCGGCGATCGGCTTGTGGCGCAATGCGGCCCCCATTGATGCTGCTGCCCTCTCGGGGCGGCCCGGTCTGCCTTAGCGCGGCACCGGTTTGGAATTGGTGAAAATGGGCCGGGGCCGCATCGGCGGCCCCGGCGACCGGGTCTTAGTAGCAGCGATTCTTCGACCGCTTGGACTTCGACTTCTTGCTCTTGCTCTTCTTCGACTTGCTCTTGTGCGAACGGCTGCCGCCGCCGCCGCAGCTGCCGCCCTTGCGGCCGCCGCCGCCCGCGCCATAGACCTGGCTCAGTTCGTTCGTGTCGAGATCGCGCATTTCGAGGACTCCCTCTTCATATCCAGCGGCTTCTCACCGCGGCCTCGAAAAATATCTCGGCCGGCGTCGTCCCGCACATGATTGTTATGGTTACTGAATCCCAAATCAGGACAGCCGGCCCGGATGTCCCGGCGAAGCCGGCGCGTCTTAAGACCTTGGAAAGCCCGGCGGACGTACACTCTGCTGTCCGGAAATGGTTTCCGGGGGATGCCGATGCTTGCCATTCAGATCCGGGCCTATGCCTTGCTGATCGCCTGCCTGCTGGTGGTGGACGCGGCTGCCTTCCATGGCGAGTACCGTCAGGAAGTGGGCGGAAGGATGCTGCGGGTTCTTTCCGCGATCTCACCGGCCCATTGGAGCGTCGGATCCGGGCGCGACTGGCGCAATCCGGGGCGCCGGCGAGGCTGAACCGTCGCGGAGCAACGAGCGCCGCTTTCCCAATGCATTCTGCGAATACGGCTCTATGCTCCGGTGCGATGAGTGCGGAGCAGGCCAGCCGGATCGGGGAGAGTGGAGCGATCGTCACGGCGGCAGGATCGCTTCCCGCCACCTTGTTCGCCTTCGCCCGCACTCTGTCCGTCCGCCGTCGCCGTCAGCTCGTCGTCGTGACGGCGATGATGCTTGCCGCCGCAGTCGCGGAGATGGTGACGATCGGCGCGGTGCTTCCCTTCGTCGCGCTGATCTCGGACCCGGCCCGCGCCGTGCATCTTCCAGGATACGGCCTGTTCCTGGCCATCGCCGGGGGCGCGGATGAAAGAGAGCTCGCCTTGCGCGCGACCATCCTCTTTGCCGGGGCAATCGGGCTTTCCACCCTGGCGAGGCTGCTCATCCATCGCATGACCTACCGCTTTGCCTACGCGCTGGGTCACGAGGTCGGAACGGCCGTCTTCGCCCGAATGCTGCGCCAGCCCTACAGCCTCTATGTGAATCGCAATTCCGCCGTGGTTCTCGCTGCAGTCGACAAGGTGCAGGTGCTGGTTCACCAGGTCGTGTTGCCCCTGATGCAGGGAGTGACCTCCGCGGCGATGGCGCTCGCGATTATCGGGCTTCTCACCGCCATCGCCCCGGCGGCCGCAGGGGCAGCTTTGCTCGCCGCTTTGGCCTATCTCGCCGTCGGCTATGCGCTTGCCCGCCGCCTTCGGGCCGAATCGCGAACGATCGCCGCGCTGGCATCGGCGCGAATGCAGGCCGTCCAGGAGGGATTGGGAGCGATCCGGGACATCCTGCTGGACCACAGCCAGGAGGTGTTCGAGGCGCAATTCCGCCGTCTCGATCACGCTTATCGGCGCGCTCAGACGACGGTTGGGATCGCTGCGGCTACGCCGCGTTATGTGCTCGAGGCGGCCGGGATCGTCGTCATCGCATTGATCGCCCTTGAGATGAGCCAAGGTTCCGGGGGGATTTCCGGAGCGCTGCCGATTCTCGGTGCGCTGGCGCTGAGTGCTCAGCGCTTGCTCCCCTTGCTCAATACGGCGCATGTCGGGTGGACTCAGGCCAGCGGGCATCGCCAGTCCATGGCCGATCTGTTGGCATTGCTGAGCACCGAGACGGTCGTCAGTCGGCGCATCGCGGATCCGAAGCCGTTCACGACCGATATCGAGTTCGATCAAGTCAGCCTGCGCTGGCCCCGGGGGGAGCAATCGTTGCGAGCCGTGAGCCTGACGATCGCCAAGGGCGAGCGTATCGGCTTGGTCGGCAAGACCGGCAGCGGCAAAAGCAGCCTCCTCGACCTTCTGATGGGCCTGATCGAGCCCACGACGGGGGAAATTCGGATCGACGGACGCAAGCTCGACGACGCCGGACGCGCCAACTGGCAGGCGCAGATCGCCCATGTTCCCCAGAACATCTATCTCGCCGATGCGTCCGTCGCCGCGAACATCGCCTTCGCGGAGGCGGAGATAGACATGGCGCGGGTGCGTGAGGCGGCACAACGAGCGCAAATCCACGACTTCATCGAGCGCCTGCCGAATGGCTATGCGACGTTCGTCGGAGATCGCGGATCCTGGCTGTCGGGCGGCCAGCGTCAGCGCATCGCCATCGCCCGGGCTTTCTACAAGCGGGCCGACGTGCTGATTCTCGACGAGGCGACCGGCCATCTCGACCGCGAAACCGAGAATGCGGTGGTGAGGGCGGTCGCCGCGGCAGGGCCGGACGTCACCATAGTCTTCGTCGCCCACCGGGAATCCGCGTTGACCCTGTGCGACCGCATTTTGCGCCTCGAAGCCGGACGCCTGTGCGAGGATCCCGCTTCCTACCGCCTGGCGGCGCATTAGGGGACGTATGTTCAGTATCGTCATGCCGCTTTGGAACAAGCGTCGAACGGTCGAAAGCACGATAGCCAGCGTGCTCGGCCAAACGTGGCGGGACTTCGAGCTGGTTGTGGTCGACGACGGTTCCACGGATGGGAGCGCCGAACTGGTTTCGGCCTTCCGGGATCCGCGCGTCAGGGTGCTGACGCAGGCCAATGCCGGTGCCGCCGTCGCCCGCAACGCGGGAATTGAGGCTGCTCGCCACGATTGGATTGCGTTCCTCGATGCGGACGACCTCTGGCTGCCGGATCATCTTGTCGAGCTGGACCGAATCCGGAGCCGGTTTCCCGAGGCGGGGCTTATCGGCACCTCGTTCGTGCGCCGCGGACGCGGAGAGTTCCATCCCCTGCCTCGCGATCCCCCGGAGGTCGCGCTGATCGACTATTTCGCGTTGGAGGCCGGCGGCGCCATGGTCCTGTGCAGCAGCACGGCGGCGATTCCCAGATCGACCTACGCCGCGCTCGGCGGGTTCGGCGATTGGGCTCTGGGCCCGGACAGCGAATATTGGGCCCGGATCGCGCTCGACTTGCCGGTCGCGGCGTCGCGCCGGGTTACCGCCGTCTACCGGCTCGGCACGGGCGGCATGACCGACCGCGCTCTTCGGACGCGGCGGCATGGGCCGCTCCGCGCCCTGGGCGATCTCAACCCACTCATGGGACTGCTGGTCGAGCGCTATCCCGGGATTGCGTGCGCCGACCGGCGGGCATCCATCGATCGCCTGATCGACCGCAGGCTGAAGCTCTGCGTCCGGGGCGCGGCCAAGGCCGGCGACATCGCGGCGTTGCGCGCCGTTTCGCGATTCCTTTCGCGCCCACTGCGCGCGCAAGAGCGGCTCATTCTCGCAATGGCCAGGCTTCCCGCTCCGGCTGCGCGTGCCCTGTACGATCTGGGCTTCGCCGCAAAGGCCCTGATGCGGGGGCTGAGGCGCAGGCTGCCCCATGCGGGATGAAAGCCAGGTCCGTATTCTCTTCTGTATCCCCCGGCTTGTCGGCGGGGGCGCCGAGCGTCAGCTCAGCCAGTTGTTGCCGCGGCTCGTCGAGCGCGGAATCGGCGTATCGCTGTTCAGCCGTCTCACCCGGAACGAGGTGGCGAGCCTGGAGGCGGCAGGGATCGCCTGTTATCCGATCCGGGCCGCCGGCAATCACGATCCGCGGTTGCTCGGCGAACTCGCTGTCGCGGCGCGGCATTCGCGCGCCGCGATCATTCACAGCTGGCTGACGCAGATGGACGTGCTCGGCGGCGCAGTCGCTCTAACCACCGGCAGATCCTGGGTGCTGTCGGAGCGCTTATCGAAGGATGGCTATTATGGAGGCTGGAAGGACAGGCTTCGCCGGTTTCTCGGCCGCTTCGCCGATATTGTCGTCGCTAACAGTGAAGCCGGCCTCGATGCCTGGCCCGGCCATCCCCGGCGGACGATCATCGCCAATGGGATCGACCTGGAGAGGATCGACGATGTCGGCGCAGCGGCATGGCCGATTCGCCGCCCTCTGATCGTAACAATGGCGCGTCTGGAAGCGCACAAGGGAGTGGGTTCGGTGCTGAAGGCCGTTGCCCGGCTTCGGGGGAAATATCCTGATTTGATGCTGGTGATTCTCGGACAGGGCCCGCTGGAAGCCGAACTTAGGGCGCTCGCGGCGGCCCTGGGCATCGAGGACAATGTCATCTTCGCCGGCTTCCGGCCCGACGCCTGGAGCTGGCTGAAGGCCGCTTGCCTGTTCGTCTCGGCAAGCAGCGTCGAAGGACAGCCCAATGCCGTCATGGAAGCGGCGGCGGCCGGGACTCCCCAAGTGCTGTCCGACATCGTCATGCACCGCAATACCGTCGGCGATGGCGGCGCTTTGTTCTTCGAGCCTTCCGATCCCGAAGCGATGGCGGTGGCCATCGCTGAATTGCTTGAAAATCCCGCCTGTGCCCGAGCGATCGTTGCTTCGGCCCGGTCGAGCGTCGCGGATTTCTCCGTGGAGCGCGCAGCCGATCTTTATGCCGCGCTCTACCGGCGAACCGCGAGCGGCTCGCCAATGCCGGAGGCGGGCCGCGGCGCCTCCTGCTCGAGCGCGGCCTGAACCGCCTCCCAGGTCGCGGCGCCGCACTGCTCCCAAGTGAACATCTTCGCGCGCCGGGCGGCCGCATCGCCGAGACGCCGGCGCGCCCCCTCGTCGCCGAGCAGGCGATGGATCTCTGCGGCGATCGCGCCCACGTCATAGGGCTCGACATAGGCCAGCTCGGCCCCGCCCAGTTCCGGCATCGGTTGCCGCGAGGATGCCAGCAACGGGCGGCCGACGCACATCAGTTCAAGCAATGTGACGGGGCAATTTTCGCAGACGGAAAGGAACAGATTGAGCACCGCGCGGCCCGCGAGATCGAAAACCTGCTCCTGGCGGATCTTTCCAAGCAATATGATCTCATGTTCCAGACCGTGCCGGGCTATCGCGTCGCGAACGCGCCGGGCGTAAGGCGGATAAACGGGTCCTGCGAGCACCAGCTTTTCCGGGCGATCCCCGCGCTGGCGCAGGGTCGCCCAGGCTTCGACGAGCTCGAGCTGGGTTTTGTAGGGCTCGATGGCCGACAGATAGAGGACGAACCGCTCCGGCAGACGAGAGGCGATCTCCGGATCGAGCGGCGCCTGGGTCCGTTCGACGCCGTGGCGAATCACGGCCGCCCGGCCACACCGGCTCCCGACCAGCTTCTCGGCCACCCGCCGGCCATGGTCGGAAATGAAGATCACGTAATCGGCGCGGCGCATCGCCCAGCCTTGAACGAACCAGAGCAGCCAATGGCGCAGGCGCATCCAGCCCGGTCGGTACCGGCGCCGCGCCTCCCGGTCGAACGGAAGCATGTTCTGGAAGGTGACCACCCTCCTTGCGCGTCTGGGCAGCGACACGTCGAAGCTGCCCCCGCAGTTGAACACGACGTCGAAATCCCGGCGCCGATTCCAGAAGAAGCGAAAGAAGAAAAAACCGATCACGAAGCGCGGGATCGGCAGCCTCGCCCATCGTGGGGCCGGAATCCAGTCGACGTTGGCGGCGCCCGGTACGCTACCGCACTCCCCTTCATGGGCAAGGACGGAAAGACTGAGGTCGGGCCGGGATGGAAAGGCCGCAACGATGTTGCGAACATAGGCGATACCGCCTCCGCGGCGTGCGGCCAATGCGCTTAGGAGGATTTTGGTCATGGCCTCCTTCATCGCACTCGAGGCTTGCCCGCGTAAAGCGGACAAAAGGCCCATCTATTGCTCGCGGAACGCCGTCTCGCGGATGCGGGTGATCGGGGTCAGCAGATATTGCAGGATGGTCCGCTTCTCGCCGAGCAGGTCGACTTCGGCGACCATGCCGGCACCGATCGGCAGCGCCTGGCCGCCGGGCGCGCGAAGCTCGGCCTGATCGGTTCGGACCCGGACGATGTAGAAAGTCTCGCCGGTCCGCTCCTCGGCCACGGCGTCGGGCGAGATGCCGACCACTCGGCCTTCGAGCACTCCGTAGATCGAGCGGTCGTAGGCGGTGATCGCCACCCGCGCATGCTGGCCGAGATGGACGAAGGCGATATCGTCCGGCTTGACCCGCGCCTCGATCAGCAGCGTGTCCTCGGAAGGGACGATCTCGACGATCGGCTCGCCGGCGCGAAGCGTGCCGCCCCGGGTGGTGACCAGCACCCGGTTGACTCGCCCGGGCAGCGGCGCGCGCAGCACGGTCCGCTCCAGGCGATTGGCAAGGCCGGGCAGGGCGCGCTGGCGCGCGGCAAATTCGGCCTGGGCCGTCGCGAGCTCGGTGGCCGCCTGGGCGCGCCATTCCTGCTGCGCCTGGGCGAGCGTGGATTGGGCCTCGGCGACCCCGCCGCGGGCGCGGCTGACGGTCTCGGCCGCGGCCTGCATCTCGTTGCGCGCGATATCGGCGGCGCTCTGCGCCTGGACGAGGCTCAGGCGCGGCTCGATTCCGCCCTCCACGAGCGGGCGCAGGAGGTTGGCCTCGTCGCGCCTCTGTTGATAGGCGTCGGTGCGGGCGCGGTAGGTTGCCTCGGCCTCGGCGACGCTTCGCTCGACCTGGGTGAGCCGCGCCCGGGCCGCTCCGACGATTGAGGCGAGATCGCCCATGCGCGAGGCGTGAAGCGCCTGCTCGATCCTGATCTGGTCGAGAAGCGCGGGGACGCGGGTGGCAGGGTAAGCGGGCTCCCGCCCGGTGATCTCGGCCTCCAGCCGGGCGATCTTGATGTTCAGCGCGCTCACCGTCGCTTCGCCGCTGCCGAACTCGGCGCCGGTCTGGGTCGGGTCGAGCCGGATGAGGACGTCGCCGGCGCGGACCTGCTGGCCCTGGCGGACGAGGATGTCCTGCACCACGCCGCCTTCGAGGTTCGAAACCACCTGCAGCCTTGAGCTCGGCACGACGCGGCCCTGGCCGCGTACCGTCCGGTCGAGCTCGGTGAGCGCGGCCCAGACGAAGAAGGCGCCCATGAAGGCGACGATGAACCACAACAGCATGTTCGACGCCGTGCGCGGCTTGATCCGCGTCGTCAGGTCCTCGAGATGGGTCCCGTGCATGAGGCTATGCCGCTTTCGGCCGCATGATCTGCTTCAGCACATTGTCGCGCGGGCCGTCGGAGACGACCTTGCCCTTGTCCATCAGGATGATGCGCTGGACCAGCTGGAGCAGCGGAGGGCGGTGCGTGATGAGGATCAGGGTGCGGCCCTTCAGCTCCTCCTGGAGCCGCTGGATCAGAGCGCCTTCGGTCTGCGCGTCCATCGCGCTGGAAGGCTCGTCCATGACGAGGATCGGCGGCCGGCCCGCAAGCGCCCGGGCGATCGAGATGGACTGGCGCTGCCCGCCCGAAAGCCCCTCTCCGCGATCCGCGAGCCGCAGGTCGTAGCCGTTGGCGATCTGGCCCATGAACTGGTGGGTGCCGGATATTTGCGAGGCGCGCAGCAATTCCTCGTCGGTCACTCCGGCCCGGCCGAGCGCGATATTCTCGCGCACCGTGCCCGTCAGAAGCACGCTCTCCTGCATCGCCGCGCCGACATTGGCCCTAAGGCTAGCCGGATCGAGCTGGCGGATGTCGGTGCCGTCGACCATGATCAGCCCTTCCTCGGGCGGATAGAGGCCGAGGATGAGGCGTGCGATGGTCGATTTGCCGGATCCGACCCGGCCGAGCAGGGCGACATGCTCGCCGGGCTCCACCGTGAAGCTGAGGCCGTCGAGCGCCCGCTCGGGCGCGCCGGGATAGCGGAAGCCGACGTTTCGGAACTCGATCTTGCCTTCGACTCCGGAGAGCTTGAGCGCCTCGCCCTCCGGCCCCTCGGACGGCATCTGCATCATCTCGTTGATCTGGCGGTAGGCGGTCCGCGTCGAGGTGATGCGCGAGAGCAATTGCGAGATCTGGGCCAGAGGCGCGATCGCCCGGCCCGCGAGGATCGAGCAGGCGATGAGGCCGCCCATCGTGAGATTGCGGACCGCGATCTCGTGCACGCCGACGATCACCACGCCGGCATAGGAGATTGTTCCGGCCGAGGTGGCGAAGGTCACTCCGATCGTCGCCACGAGCCGCTGCCTCAGCGAGCTGTCGGAATGCTGCTGGATCGCCTTCAGCCAGCGCCGCGAGAGCAGGGGCGCGGCGCCGGAGGTCTTCACCGTCTCCAGCCCGCCGATCGCCTCGACCAGGACGGACTGCTTCTGCAGCCCCTCGCCCATCGCCCGCGCCGAAAGCCGCTCGAGCGCCGGATGGGTCAGCCAGCCGACCATGACGACCAGCGGAACCATCAGGCCGGGCACGAACACCACCGGGCCGCCGATGATCGCCACCAATATGAGGGTGAGAAAGATGAACGGAACGTCGACGACAGCGGTCAGGGTCGCCGAGGCGAAGAAGTCGCGCAAGGTCTCCAGCTCGCGCATCATGCCGGCCAGAGCGCCGGTCGAGCCTTTCTTGAGCTCGAGCCGCATCGCCAGCAGGCGGTCGAACACCACCTCGCCGATGTCGCGGTCGATATTGGCGCCGGCATGGTCGACGAAATAGGCGCGCAGCAGCTTCAGGATGAAATCGAAGATGACGACGATGCCGAGGCCGATGGTCAGCGCGACCAGCGAGGAGGTCGCGTTGTTGGGCACCACGCGGTCGTAGACCGTCATCGTGAAGAGCGAGGTGAGAAGGCCGAAGATGTTGATGAAGACCGCCGCGAGCGCGACCTTCCAATAGGTCGATCGGTTCGCCCGCATCGGCCCCGTAAGCCACTCGGCGAGCCGCGGCTTCGGAATCTTGATGAGGCTGTCGCTGCTCATCCTTCACCTCGCAGCTGGTCGGTGTCGATGTGCAGCGTGTCGAGCAACCGGCCCATGCGCGATAGCAGCACGTAGCGTGCCGCGTCCAATTCGGTGAGGCCCTGGATGTAGGCGGTGGCGGCCTCGAAATAGCTGTCCTCGGCGTCGACCACGTCGATCAGCGATCCCCGTGCGACCCGGAAGCGCTCGACGATCACGTCGCGCGAGCGGCGGTTGGCGACGTAGGAGGCTTCGAGCGCCTCGAGCTGGTCCTGGAGCGCCTTCAGGTCGGACCAGGCGATCGAGGCGTCGCGCCCGGCCTCCTCGCGGATCCGCTGGGCCCTCGCGTCCGCCTGGCGCGCGCGGGCCTCGCCTTGCTCGGCGCGCGCGTCGGCCGCGCCGAAAATTCGGTAGCGCATGCCGACCCGGGCGCGGATGTCGTAGTCGCGCGGATTTTCGAACACACCATAGCGTCCGGCGTCGATTCCCACCGCGACCTGGGGAAGGCGGTCGGCGCGCATGGCCCGGGCTTCGTCGCGGGCGGCGTCCGACTGGGCCTCTGCGCTCCGCACCGGCGCCGAGGCTTCGGCTGCGAGCACGACCTCGTCGCGGGTCGGCGGAAGCGCGGCGGGGATCGGCGCGCGGTCGATCCGCGGGGCGGGCGATCCGATCACCTCGGCATAGCGCGCCTCGGCATTGGCGGCGAGGCGGCGAAAGCGAGCGAGGCGGGACTGGGCCTGGGCGATGTAGGAATCGACCCGGGCGAGATCGCCCTCCGCCGAGACGCCCTGGCGGATTCGCTCTTCGACCGCCGAGCGAAGCTCGTGCTGGCTGGCGACGAACGCCTCGGTCAGCGCGACCAGCGAGCGAAAGGCGAAGACGTCGTACCAGGAGGCGATGGCGCCGAGCGCGATCCGGTCCGCGGCCACCTCGAGGTCGGCGCCGGCCGAGCGCAGCCGTGCCCCCGCGGCCGTAATTCGCCGCGCGGTGGCTCCGAAATCGAAGACGGTCTGCTGTACGGTGAGGATCGCGTCGGTGCGCTGCTCGGGCCGCGAGCGCTCGAGGATGTTGTCGGGATCGTTGGAGAATTCGCGCGAGATGACCCGGTAGGAGGTGAGCGAGAGATCGACGCTCGGCAGGCCCATCGCGCGCGCTTCCTCGAGCGCGGCGAGCGCCTCGTCCTCGCCGGCGGCGGATTCGGCGGTGCCGGGATGGCGCTCGACCGCGGTGGCGATCGCCTCGCGGAACTGCTCGTAGCCGCTATGCTGGCGGGCGAGCGTCAGAACCGGGTCGTTGGCGAAGTCGATCGACATCGGCCGGCCGCTGGCAGAGGGCAGGGGCGCGCTCGATGCAGCCGTCTGCGCCAGCGCCTGGGCGCTGGTCGCGAGACAGGCGAAAGCCATCGCAACGCGTGATTTGATGCGCACTATTCCCCACCGATACGGACCGAGCGGGGCGATGTAGTGGCGGTGAGTGCGAAATACCAGCTTTTGATGCTTCGGCCGGGGACGCTTTCGGTCGAGAGGTCAATCGCTTGCGGCAGGGCGAGGGGATTCGTCGCCGCCTTGCGCGGGCGCGGGCGCGCAACGCAGCACGAAATAGCCGGCCAATGCCGAGAGCAGCGAGCCCAGCAGGATGCCGGCCTTGGCCTGCTCGACGCGCTCGGGATCGCCGGCGAAGGCGAGTGCGCCGATGAACAGGCTCATGGTGAAACCGATTCCGCACAGGAGCGAGAGCCCGTAAATGTGCCGCCACCCGCTTGCCGCCGGGCGCGGCGCCACGCCGAGCCTGTCGCAGAGCCATATCGCGGTGAAAATCCCGGATTGCTTGCCGAGGAACAGGCCGAGCGCGATCGCCAGCGGCAAGGCGAGCCCGAGTCCGCCGAGGCCGAGCGCGACTCCGGCATTGGCGAAGCCGAACAACGGCAGGATCAGATAGCCGACCCAGGGCGCGAGGTCGTGCTCCAGCCGGTAAAGGGGTGAGCTTTCGCCGCCGCGGCTGGGGACGGCCAGCGCCGCCATCACGCCAGCGATCGTCGCGTGGACTCCGGAGAGATGCACGAGATACCAGAGCAGCAGCGCCGCCGGCACGAACAGGGTGATGTGGAACAGGCCCTGCCGGCCGGCGAGCCACAGCCCTGCGAACAGGGCGAGGGCCGCCGCCAGCGCGGCAAGGTTCAGACTCTGGGTATAGACCAGCGCAATGATCGCGACGGCGCCGAGATCGTCGGCGATGGCGATGGTCGCCAGCAAGAGCCTGAGCCCGGCCGGCACCCGCGACCCGAGCAGCGCGAGAACGCCGAGCGCGAAGGCGATGTCCGTGGCCGCTGGAACCGCCCAGCCCCGCCGAAGCGCCGGATCGCCGCCGGCGACCGCCAGGTAGATCAGGGCCGGCACGGCCATGCCCGCGGCCGCGGCGACCAGCGGCAGGCGCCGTTCCCGCCACGTCGCGAGGTTGCCCGAGACGAGCTCGCGCTTGATCTCCAGGCCGACGAGCAGGAAGAAGACTGCCATCAGCGCGTCGTTGACCCACGAATGCACCGTCAAAGGTCCGAGCGGCCTGTCCAGCAGCGCCCGATAGGCGCCGGCCGCGCCGCTGTTCGCGGCGAGCAAGGCGAGGGCGGCGGCCCCCATCAGCAGCAGGCCTCCGCGCGCCTCGCTGTCGAGAAAGCGCCGCAGCGCCGAAGCCATCCTTGCCGCCATGGCGACCGCTTCTACGAGACCCGGATCGAAGGGCAAGGCGGCGCGCCGCGGCCGCGGCGAATATTTTGGTTAAGGCGGCGAAAGATTCGACTCGGTCCCGAGACTAGGATGGCGGGAGGAGAGAGCGACGTGCGCTATCGGTATCGTACCTCGGTCCTCACCGGTCCCTGGCGCGAGGCCCGCGAAGACGCGGTGAGCGACGCGGTGCGCGCCAAGCAGGCGGAAATCGAGGATCAATCGTTGGGCAAGGTGCGCTGGATCGTCCCCGGGGTGATCGAGGAGCGCGACGGCGAGATGTCAGGGCGCGCTCTGGGCTGATCCGCCTTCGATCCAGCCGCGGCCGGCGGAGATCCTGGCGGCTTCCATGGCGCTCATCGCGGCGATGAACCGGCTGGCGCCGGCGCCCGCCGCGAGCCGCTCGATCGCCGAGTCGACGTCCGGCTCCGCGGCGGCGAGCTCGCGCAGCGCCGCGAATTGGATCCGCTCGCACGGATGACCGGCCGCGAAATGCTCGACCAGGTCGCGGCCGTTTCCGTCGCGCTGCTGTGCCGCAAGCGCCAGCAAGGCCTCGGTGGAGCTCTTGTTCAGGATTTCGGCGATCTCGCAAGTCTTCACGTCGAACCGGTATTGGTTGAGGAAGGCCAGGCTCGGGGAGGCGTGCATGATGTTGATCGAAACCGACATGTCGTCGGCCGGCAGCTGGTTGTGGACGTCGCGGTGCGCCCGGTAGAGCATCACCTTGCCCGGCTCGAGCCGCGATTTCTCGACGAACCTCAGGTCCACCTTCTCGCCCGGGATTCCGGTCACTGCCCCGAAATCATATTCGTAATATTCGCTCCAATAGCCGGGGCCGAGATAGCCGACGGTGAGGAACGAGAAATTGTGGTCGTGCGGAACGTGGTAGAAGAAAGGCGAATTGCCGCTCGTCTTGAACACGCTGTCGCGCTCGGAAGGCCAGAAATTGGCGCGGATGAAATATTTCTCCGACGCCCGGTGAAGCATGATGACCTGGCTGCTGTAGCGGTTATCGATGCCCTGGCGAGCGCAGCGGTCCTTGAGTTCGGCAACGGCGATGTCCGCGAGGAAGCCGCGATTGTTGGCGAGGCGCTTCAGGAGCGGCGCCGCCGCGGCGAAGCTGTCCTCGTCGCCGGGATCGAAGCCGTCCTCGTTGAGCGCGGCGATCAGGTCGCCGAGCTCGATCGAATCGTCCTCGTCGCAGGGGATTACGCGTGGCACGTCAGGCGGCCTTTCTGGAATTGCCGGCTTCGATCCGCTCGATCAGCGCGCCCGCCGCTCGGCGCGGCTCCGGGTGCGGATCGCCCGCGGCCATCGCGCGCAGGCGGGGCAGCGCCGCCGCGAGGTCGATTCCGAGCAACTCGCGCATCGCGTGCCAGCGGACGAAGAAATCCTCGTGGTCGAGGAAACCGGCGATCGCGGCGAAGGCCTGCGGCGCCTCGAGCTTGCGCAGGAGCGTGGTCAGCATCTGGATTCGCGAGGCCCCGTCGCCATTGGCGCTGCAGCCGACATAAAGGCCGGTCGCGGAATCGAACTCGACGCTGACCGGCGCCTGATCGAGCATGATCTCGGCCTGGAGGATGAGCAGGCTGGAGCGGGCGTGCTCGACGACATAGCTCTGCCGCCGGCCATCGATAATCAGGACGTCGCCGTCCGCGAGCCGCCGCTCCCCGGTGCGGACGCAGGATCCGGCGCTCGCAGCGCTGAAATCGGCGCCGACCTGGGGCGCTTCCCAGAGCGAGATGCGTGCATCGCCGGCGTTGAGGAATTTGAACACGCTCATCCGCCCGCTCAGGCCGACCGAGGTGGCGCCGCGCGGCCGGCTCTTGCGCGCGGCGAGTGCGCCGATCGCCATCACCCCGGCGGCGATCGTCAGGCGCGGGTCCTCGAAGACGATGAGGCCGTGATGGACCTCGGTGGCGAGGGGCGGGAAGGGCGGCTCGAAGAACGGGTCGACCGAGAGCTCGGCGGAGAGGCTTCCGATCAGCGTGTCGAGCCAGGCGCCGTCCGAGAAGAGGCCGAGCATCGCGTCGGCGATCGCCTCGGCGGTCTCGCAGGGCAGGGCCGCCATCGCCGCATCGAAACGGGCGTGGACCGGGCCGCGCCCCCAGCGCGCGGCGCATGCGTCGACGCGCCGCTGGGTGGTCCGCCGCGCGGCCGGGTCGGCAAGCCAATGTTCGAAGCTTTGTGCGGGATTGCGCATTCGCGGCTTCTAGCTGGCGAACCTTGCGAACTTGCTAAAGAGGCCACGGCCACGCGAACGTTCGGGCGCTCGCGTGGCTCGTCGGCCGGTCGGCGAAAATTCAGGCTGTGCCCAGATAGAGCGCGATTCCGGCAGCGACGCCGAGACAAATGCCACCGCCGACTTCCTGTTGCTTGACGGAGCCAGCGATTGCGACTTCCGTGTCGAGCTCGGGGAGCTCTTCGACCGTTAAACGAATCTTGTCCATTGCTTTCCCTTCCCCAGAGCTATTGGCTTCGTAGGAAAGATGCTCTTCGCATGGAGAGGTTTATATTTCGCTAATCGGGCCTTGTTTGTCGACGGCGTGGGAATAGTTGCTAATAATTGCTCGACTTTCGCTCCTCGCGGAAGGAATCGCGCATTGCCGCGAGGCGTTGCAATTCGCGTCGGATGCGACGGATCGAGAGCAGCAGGAAGATGGCGAATCCCGCGATTGCGGCGAGCCCACCGACGCCGAGCAGCACACGGAGCATCGGAAACGAACGAATCAGGAAGACGAGGCTATGGTCGGACGATAGATTCGCGCTCGCCGCAAAGAGGAGGCCGACCAGGATCGCGGGGGCGAATGCGATCAGCGTGACGCGATTGTATTTCAGGCTGGCCTCGAGTCGTTCGGTCGACTGGTCGAGCATGTTCTCGGTCGTCCCGGTAAGGCTGCGAAGCTCGAGCTGGCGGACCCGTCGCGAACGGATGTTGCCGTAAAGCAGGACGAGGATCGCCGCCGATCCCATCAGAACCGTGGTGCGCTGCGGATATGCGAAGACGATGAAAAGGACCACGACCGCGACCGCGGTCGCCGCGGCAATGTCAAACAGCTGCGCCCGGCGCGCGCGCCGGCTAACCGAGGCGGCGCTGCGCTTCAGCTTCTCCATCTCGGCTGGATCGGGTTGCTGGCGCCAAACGTCCCCCAGCCGATCGAGGTCAAGATCCGTGGTCATCCGGTTTGCTCCAGCATGGATTTGAGCGCGGCCTTGGCGCGCGACAGGCGCAGCGCCAGCGCATTGGGGGCGATTCCGAGCATCTCGGCGATCTCGGAATAGTCGAATCCCTCGAGCACGAGGATGATTACCTCGCGCTGGGGAGGGGGAAGCCGGCGAGTGGCTTCGATCAGCGAGCGCCGCTCACTCGCCTCGATCGCATTGTCCTCGGGATTGGGCATGTCCGCCTCGAGCTTTTCGGGAATCTCGGCGACGGGCGGCTGGCGCACCTGCTTGGTGACGAAGGAGATCGACCGGTTCTGCGCCACTCGGGCGATGAACGTCTTCAGCGACGAATCGGCGCGAAAGCTGGGCAGCGCCTGCCAGACGGCGAGGAAGATCTGCTGGGTCAGGTCCTCGCGCAGGCTGGGATCGGCTTCGTAGGACATGGCGATGCGCGAGATGAGCGGGCCGTAATCGGCCACGATCCGCTCGAACGGCGGGATCGCGCCATTCCCCCCATCGCCGCGATTCGCGGCTGGCGCACCGGATCGTGAGACGTCCACATTCCCCCTATGTGAATACTTGCCCGCACGCGCGTTATAGGCGCAGTCGCCGGTGAAGTCGCGAAGAACCCGCGCCGCCGCCAATCTTGTTTCGATACGGGCCGGTGTTGACGCGGGCGCGGCTCAGGTGGCAGTGGGGCGCCGGTCGCGCGGGTATAGCTCAATGGTAGAGCACTAGCCTTCCAAGCTTGTGACGCGGGTTCGATTCCCGCTACCCGCTCCACCCTCCGCCTGCGTGCCCGCGCGGATTCCCCCTTTACTGATACCGGCTTGGCTGGCCTATTCGCCCCTCAAGGCAGGGGGCGGGCATGGATTCGATCGGTTATCTCGGCATCTTCGTCGCGCTCGTCGGCCTGGCGGGCGCTTTGTGGAGCGCGCTGGCCCACAGCCGGGCGCGCTCGCGCTCGCAGGCTGCCGAGCGCTGGCCGACTGCCGCCGGCCGGGTCACCGACATCGACATCCAGCTCAGGAACGGCGGTGCGGGGCGCTCCCACCATTCCTACTACGTCCCGGCGATTCGCTACGTCTATTCGGTCAATGGCCGCGAGCGCGAAGGCCGCACCATCCGCTTCGGAATGCCGGCCACCACCACGCGCGGCGCGGCGGAGGCGATCCTCGCCCCCTATCCGGTCGGATCGACTCCCCAGGTTCGCTACAATCCGGAAAATCCGGAGGAAAGCGTTCTCGAGCATCGCAAGATCGGCAAGAACCTGATCGGCAGCGCGATCGTTTGCGCCCTGATCTTCGCGGTTGGCGTCGCGATCGTGATCATGGCCGTCCGCGGCACGTTCAGCGCCGATACCGACGGCCGCTGGCACGCCCGCTTCCAGATCGACGGCGTGGTCTACGAAGGCGATCTCGAGGTCCGCCGCAATCGGGGGCCGCTCACGGTGACCTACAATGGCGAGCGGGGACAAAGCCGCGCCGTCGAGCAATGCACGCTCCGGCGCGAAGGCCAGCGCGTGACGATCGGTTGCCGCGACCCTAGGCTGCTCGCCGGCGAAGGCACCTATTCGCCCGACAATTTCGATCTGAGCTTCGCCAACGCGAACACGCTTCAGGGCAGCATCACGTCCCAGGACGGAGCGTCGGCCGGTTCGGCGATTTTCGTCCGCCGCTGATTATTTCAGGGTTTTGAGCCAGGCGATCAGCTCGCCGAACGGGACCAATTGGTTGAAGGCGATGCCGCAGCTCGTGCCCTGCGACCAGCGGACCACGCCGGAGACCGCGCCGAGCCCCTCGAGATCGAGCACGACCGGGGTGTCCGGTTCCGGCGGCTCGTCGGTTTCCACCTTGATCCCGCCCTGGGAAACGTCGCGCGCCTGGACCCAATAGGTGCGGTAGCCGGCGCGAAGCGTCGCCAGGCAGTCGATCTCGACCCGCGGCGTGCGCGGGCGCCAGCCGTTTTCGAGCACCGGCGGGTTGGCGAGCAGCTCCGAAATCTCGATCGGGACGTCGAACTTGATCCCGGCATTGGAATCGCGGAACCAGATAACGCGACCAGCCACCGGCTGGCTCGTCTTGAGCTCGACGGAAACCGGCGCTCCCGGCTGCAGCCGCGAGTAGACGTGCGCCATCACTCCGCCGGCCGAAATGTTGCGAATGAGGCAGAGCTCGCGGCGGCCGTCGACGATCAGCGTCCCGACGCGAAGGATCTTCAGGTGGCGCTCGTTTTGGCGGCGCTCCGGCGGAGGCGGCACGGCGTGCGAAAAGGAGAAACCCGTCTCCACCACGCAATCCTCGACGAACATATGCTGCTTCCTTTCGGAGCCCACTCCAGTTGCGGAAGAAGCATTGCGCCACGATCGCTTTAAGAATCCCTTACCCGCTACCCCGTTGCATCCGTATTGGAATTCAAGGTGCCGAGCCTCTTCGCCGGGCTTGCGTTCACTGCTTGCTTACGACTTTGCGCTACGAACCGCGGCATGAACGCGCCGCTCAATCCTTCATTCGAAGTCGCCGCCACCTTCCGTCACGATCCGCGGCCGCGCTCGGCCGTGAGCACGATGACGGGCGTGGTCGGGCTGCTCGGCCTCATTGCCTGGAGCGCCGTGGCGCGCGGCTACGGCATGGTCGGGCCGCTCGCGGCGCTGACCGCGGCGATCGCCTGCGGCGTGCCGATGGTCCTCTGGTCGCTGCTGGTCGACAAGGTGCACCGCAATCCTTCGACCGGGATCGACTGGGATTCGCCGCCGCGCCCTTTTTCGGAAAGCCTCGACATCAGCCTCGCCAAGATCGCCGGCCTGTGGGGCATCTGGGCGGCCATCGCGGGCTTCTACTGCGTGGGCCGCTGGTATTGGTCCGGCCAGTACCTCTTCTCGATGTACGTGCTTGGAATCGCGATCGTGCCCATGCTCGTCCTGTCGGTTCCTTACGTGCTGTGGATCGACCGGCGCCTCAGGGAGCCGCGCGACGGGGCCTGGCATTTCGGCCAGTGGCTGATCGGCCATGGCGAGCGCGCGGATCGGCAGGAGCTGCACCATTTCTTCCGCGCCTGGGCGGTGAAAGGCTTCTTCCTGGCCTTTATGATCGCGATCGTCCCGGGCAATTGGGTGGAGGCGATTCGGCCCACTTCGGACTGGATCACGGCGAGCCCGGTCAATTTCGCCAACTGGCTGATCGCATCGATGTTCATGATCGACGTGACCTTCGCCACGGTCGGCTACGTGCTGACGCTCAAGCCGCTCGACGCCCATATTCGAACGGCCAACCCCTATGCGGCGAGCTGGACCGCGGCCCTGATCTGCTACCCGCCCTTCGTTCTGATGACCAACGGTGGGCCGCTCGACTATCATCCGGGAATCGGCGATTGGACCGCCTGGCTTTACAGCTATCCGCTCGTCTCGGCCCTGTTCGGGGCGTGGCTGGTGTTCCTCACCGGCGTCTATGCCTGGGCGACCGTCGCCTTCGGCCCCCGCTTCTCCAACCTCACGAATCGCGGCATCCTCACCAACGGGCCTTACGCTTGGTCGAAGCACCCGGCCTACCTGTCGAAGAACCTCTTCTGGTGGTTCGCGATGCTGCCGTTCCTCGCTGCCAGTGGCAGCGCGCTCGATGCGATCCGCAACACGGCGATTCTCGCCATGGTCAGCGGCGTCTATTACTGGCGCGCGCGGACCGAGGAGCGGCATCTCTCCTCCGATCCGGCCTATATCGAATATGCCGGGTGGATGGAGCGCAACGGCCCCATCCCGCGGCTGATCAACTGGCTCAAGCCGCGTTCGTCCTCTTCCGCGGCGCCGGTCGCCGCCGAATGATTACTGGCTGACCCACAGGCGGTAGCGCCCGGTGGAGCCCTCGCCGAACGAGGTCACCCGAACGATATAGTCGCCGGCTTCCTCGGCCTGGAAGGCGAGCAGCGAATTGAGGCCGACGCCGCTGTCGTCGTCCTGGTCGGCCGCATCGCCCTCGCGCTCGGCGGCCGCGAGGATCTCGATCATCGGATCCCAGTCGCCGACCGCTTCCAGCGAGACGAAGCGGCGCTGGCCGGCATCGAAATGGACCAGATAATCGACATAGTGCCGGCCGTCGCGATCGGGATCGGTGTCGGCGAGCGCGCCTTCCCACAGCGACCAGGTGCCGGTCGTGCTGACCGCGGTCCCGGCGGTGGAAATGGGCGCCGGGAGCGGCGGGGCCTGCTCGACCCTGGCGGTATAGGGGCCGCGCGCCTCGGCGGCGAAGCCGGTGACCCGAAGGATATAGTCGCCGCTCTCGGCCGGGCTGTAGGCGATCCGCGAATTGAGCCCCTCGCCATAATCGTCATTCTCGGCGACCGGCTCTTCCTGACCGTCGCGCATCAGCCGGGCGACCGTGTCGAAGCCCTCGGCCTCGACCGTGATCCGGTAGCGCTGGCCCGCTTCGAGGCGGATTCGATGATCGTCGTAGCGATGATCCTCGTCGCCCTTCGCGTCGCTATCCTCGAGCGCGCCGGTGACGGTCAGCGGGGCGCCGGGCCCCTGCGCAAGTGCCGACGTGGCGGCGAGAGCGGCGAGCGAAACGGCGATGGTCGCGATGCGCATGATCGGATGGTCCCCCTGTATACGATTCGGTCAGGAGCAAAGTCCTAGCCGCTGGTGCGCCGGGATGCCAGTTACGGCGAAGTAACGGCTTCAGCCCGCGAAATCGTCGGTCGCGCGGATGAGGCCGTCGAGCACTCCGGGCTCGTTGAACAGGTGACCCCCGTCGGGAATGATCTCGAGCTTCGCCTCGGGCCAGGCCTTGTGCAGCGCCCAGGCCGCGGCCGGCGGGGTGCAGCAATCGTGGCGGCCCTGGACGATCACTCCGGGGATCGAGCGCAGCTTCGCCGCCCCCTCGATCAGCTGGTTCTCCCTGAGCCAGCCTTTGTTGATCATGTAGTGATTCTCGATCCGGGCGATTGCGATGGCGAAATCGTCGCTGCTATGCTCCTCGATCACTTCGGGGTGGGGAAGCAGGGTGACGGTCTCCGCCTCCCACCGGCTCCACGCCTTGGCCGCTTCGAGCTGCACGGCCGAATCCTCGCCTGTCAGCCTCTTGTGGTAGGCGGCGACCATATCGCCTCGTTCCGCCTCCGGGATCGGCGCCAGGAACTCCTCCCACTTGTCCGGGTAAACCTCCGACGCACCGTATTGGTAGAGCCAGTCGAGCTCCGTCTGGTTGAACGTGAAGATTCCGCGCAGAACGAGCTCGGTCACGCGATCCGGATGGGCCTGGGCGTAGGCGAGCGCGAGCGTTGAGCCCCACGAGCCGCCGAAGACCATCCAGCGCTCGTGCCCGGCCATCTCGCGCAGCCGCTCGATGTCCTCGACCAAATGCCAGGTGGTGTTCGCCTCGAGGCTCGCATGCGGCGTCGACCGGCCGCAGCCGCGCTGGTCGAACAGCAAGATGTCGTAGCGCTCGGGGTCGAACTGGCGCCGGTGATCGGGGCTGCAGCCGGCACCCGGCCCGCCGTGGAGCATGACCACCGGCTTGCCGCCGCGCGTTCCGCAGCGTTCCCAATAGAGGCTGTGCCCGTCGCCGACGTCGAGGCGGCCGTGCTCATAGGGCTCGATCGGAGGATAAAGCTTGCGGCGCTCGGCGTCGGTCCTCGGCATCAGAAGCTCTCCTCCTGGTAGACTCGGGAGATATCCCCTTCCCATTCCCCGTGGAAGCGGTCGAGCAGACGCTCGGCCGGGGTCTTGCCCGAGGCCAGCACTTCGCGCAGCGGATCGAGGAAGCCGGATTCGTTGTCGCCCGAGCTGTTGAGCCGCGCGCGGGCGTTGAGCCCGGCGTCGGCGAAAGCAAGGATTCGCTTGCCGAGTTCCTGGAGGGTCTCGCCATCGGGCGTCTCGGCCGCGAGGCCTTGCTTCGGCACCGCATCGCGAAGACGCTGGCGCGCGTCGAGGCTCCAATGCTTCACCTCGTTCCAGGCGGCATCGAGCGCACCCTCGTCGTAGAGCAGGCCGACCCACAAAGCGGGGAGCGCGCAGATCCGGCTCCAGGGGCCGCCGTCGGCCCCGCGCATCTCGAGGAAGGACTTGAGGCGGACCTCCGGGAAGATCGTCGAAAGATGGTCGGTGAAATCGGAGACTCGCGGCTTTTCGCCGGGGAGGGCCGGCAGGCGCCCGTCGAGAAAATCGCGGAACGACTGGCCTGAGGCATCGATGTAGCGCCCGTCGCGGTAGACGAAGTACATCGGCACATCGAGCGCGTAGTCGAGATAGCGCTCGTAGCCGAAGCCGTCCTCGAACACGAAGGGGAGCATTCCGGTCCGGTCCGGATCGGTGTCCGACCAGATATGGCTTCGGAAGGAGAGGAAGCCGTTGGGCCTGCCCTCGGTGAAGGGCGAGTTGGCGAACAGCGCGGTGGCCAGCGGCTGAAGCGCCAGGCCGACGCGGAACTTGCGCGCCATGTCGGCTTCCGAGGCGTAATCGAGGTTCACCTGGATCGTGCAGGTGCGAAGCATCATGTCGAGTCCGAGGCTTCCGACCTTCGGCATGTAATCGAGCATGATCTTGTAGCGGCCCTTGGGCATGACCGGCAGCTCGGCGCGGGTTTTGTCCGGCCACATCCCCAAACCGAGGAAGCACAGGCCGAGCTTCTCGCCGACCGCCTTGGCCTGCTGGAGGTGCCGCCCCGCCTCGGCGCAGGTCTGGTGGAGGTGCTCGCGCTGCGCGCCCGAAAGCTCGAGCTGGCCCGCGGGCTCCAGGCTGATGGCCCCGTCCGGCCCGGTCAGCGCGATGACGTTGCCCCCCTCGATCACCGGCTCCCAGCCGAACGCGGTCATCTCGGCGAGCAGGTCGCGGATCCCGCCCGGCTCGTCATAGGAAGGCGCGCGATGATCTGCGCAGCGGAAGACGAGCTTCTCGTGCTCGGTTCCGATCGTCCACGCCTCCGCCGGCTTCTCGCCTCTTGCGAAGGTGGCGAGCAGATCGTCGCGGCTTTCGATAAGGCGCTCGGCCTTGCCCCCGGTTTCCGTGCGCGTAGTCATGAAGCGCCCTTAGCCGCGCCGGGGTTGGCTGCGCCAGTCCCCCGCCGCCGCCATCCACAGGCTGATCGCGGTGAGCGCCGCGGTGTCGGCGCGAAGGATGCGCGGGCCGAGCGATACGGGCTTCGCTTGAGGCAGGGCGCGAATCGCGTTTCGCTCCTCGTCGGTGAAGCCGCCCTCCGGGCCGATCAGGATCGCCGCCGGGCCGGGCGCCGCCACGAACGCCTCGCCGCCGCCCTCGTCGGCGAAGTAGAGCGCGCGATTCGCGGGCCAGTCCTTGAGAACCGCCTCGAGCTTTCGCGGCTCGGCCAGCGCCGGAAGCGCGGTGCGCTCGCATTGCTCGGCCGCCTCGACCGCATGGGCGCGCAGGCGCTCCAGGTTCAGCCGCTCGACGATCGTCCGGCGGGTCACCACCGGCCGAAGGCTCGCGACGCCGAGCTCGGTCGCCTTCTCCACCAGCCAGTCGATCCGCCCCCGCTTGACCGGCGCGAAGAGGAGCCAGAGATCGGGAACCGCCTCGCGCTCGCGAAGCCGCTCGCCGACCACCAGCGTCGTCCGCTTCTTCCCCGCCTCAGCGATCTCCGCGAGCCATTCGCCGCTGCGATCGTCGAACAGCTTCACCTTGTCCCCCGGCGCGAGACGAAGGACAGCGCCCAGATAGGTGCCCTCGACAGTGATGCTCGCGCCCTCTCTCAGCGCATGATCAACGAACAGGCGCGGCAGGCTGTGCGGTGGCCAGGCGGGGGTGGCAGGCACGCGCGTTCAGGCCGCTTGCCGCTTGTCATAGCCTTCGGTCGCCAACATCACCGTTTTCGGCACCGGTTGCTCGCCGCTTAGATAATAAGCGATCGTCCGGCGCGAGAGTCCGAGCGCTTCGGCCGCCCCGTCCAGCGTCAGATGGTTGCGCTCCATCCAGCCGCGGAAAGCCGTCGCCGGCATCGCTTCGCCCGACTGCTCGTCCGCCCAGCGCCTGAGCTGCGCGGCGCCGAAATCGATTCCGCAACTTGGCCATTCGACGGACCAGCCGTCCTCAGCGAGGTGGATGCGATTGAAAACCTCGGGATCGCCGAGCGACGCCAGCGCGGGGCGCCCGGAGACGATCGGGCCGAGATCGACCTCCGCCCGCCATCCGTCATCCCAGGCGAGGACGAGGATGGAGCCGTTGCGCGTGATCGCACTCTCCAGCCTGCCGATGCTCATTGCCCTTCTCCCGAATATTCGGCCCACTTGCGTTCGAGCAGCGGCCGGTTTTCAGCCGCCCAGTCCAACCCCTCGCGAAGGTCGATCCGGCCGCTCGACGCGATCACCTCCAGCGTGTCGATCCGCACCTGCGCCGCTCCTTCCCGCCCGAGAACGTGGAAGTGTGGCGGATTGTGATCCGCGAAGAACATCGCGATCTCGGTGGCGGAGAGGCGGTGGAGCCGCGGCACGATTATCTTTCTAGTGCAATGGTTGCACTAATGCAAGCCCGCGACCTGCCGCCGCTCGACTTTGCCGCCCGCTATTGCCACTGGTCCTTCAATGTCAGACGCGACCGACATCGTCCCCGACAGCGAGCAGCGCGGCCTGATCGGCGCGCTCCCGGCCTCCATGCGCCCGTATGCCTCGCTGATCCGGCTCGACCGGCCGATCGGGGCGTGGCTGCTGTTCTGGCCGTGCGCCTGGAGCGTGGCGCTGGCCGGAATGGGGCAGGGGGGCTGGCGGCTGATCCTTTGGCTGGCGCTCGGGGCCTGGGCGATGCGCGGCGCCGGCTGCGTCTACAACGATATCGTCGACAAGGATCTCGACGCCAAGGTGGAGCGTACCCGGCTGCGGCCGCTGGCGAGCCGCCGCGTTTCCCTCAAGGGCGCATGGGTGCTGCTCGTGGCGATGACCCTGATCGGCCTCGTCGTGCTCATTCAGCTCCAGCGGACGGCGCAGATCGTCGCGCTTGTGAGTCTCGCCCTCGTCGCCGCCTATCCGTTCATGAAGCGGATCACCTGGTGGCCGCAGGCCTGGCTCGGGCTGGTCTTCTCCTGGGGCGCATTGGTCGGGTGGCCGGCGGTGCGCGGCGATCTCGATGCGCCCGCATGGCTGCTGTGGGGCGGGGCGGTCTTCTGGGTGATCGGCTACGACACCATCTACGCACTTCAGGACAAGGAAGACGACGCTCTGGTCGGAGTGCGCTCCTCGGCCCTCGCGCTCGGGCGGCACGCCCGGCCCGGCATCGCCCTCTGCTATCTGGTCGCGCTCGCTTTTTGGGCCGCTTCGCTCCATTTCGTCCGCCGCGAATGGTTCGCTTTGCTCGCCCTCGCGCCGATGGCGCTCCACCTCGCCTGGCAGGCCGCGACTTTGAAGCCGGAGGCGGGCGAGGACGCGCTGGCCAAGTTCCGCTCGAACCGCTTCGCCGGCCTGCTGATGTTCGCCGCCTGCTGGGTGGTCGGCAACGCCTGAAGTTGCTACCGCCCCGCCATGCTTGATCCCCGGGAAGCCGAAGCGCGCGCCGCGGCGCTGATCGACGCCGCCGTGAAGGCCGGCGCCGACGCCGCCGACGTCCTCTACATCGGGGACGCCTCGACCGAGGTGCAGGTGCGGCTCGGCGCGCTCGAGGACGTGACCCGCTCCGAGGGCGAGGAGATCGGCCTTCGCTTCTTCCTCGGCCGCCGCTCGGCGAGCGTTTCCTCCTCGGATCTGTCGGCCGAGGCTCTGTCGGCGTTGGTCGAGCGCGCGGCGGCGATGGCCCGCGAGGCCCCGGAGGATCCCGATTCGGGTCTCGCGCCCGAGGATCGGCTGATGCGCGGCCAAGGGCCGGACATCGACGCCGACGACGGCGGCGATCCGTCGCCGGTCGCGCTTCGCGAGCTCGTTACCGCGATCGAGGAAAGCGCCCGCGCCGTGCCGGGCGTGACCAATTCCGAAGGCGCGGGCATCGGCGCCGGCCGGATGGTGATTGCCCTCGCGACGAGCGCCGGCTTCGCACGCGCCTATACGAACAGCTCCTATTCGGCCTCGGCGAGCGTGATCGCGGGGACCGGCAGCGCGATGCAGCGCGATTATGCCAGTCATTCGGTCCGCCATTTCGAGGATCTCGATTCGGCCGAGGCGATCGGCCGCCTCGCCGGCGAGCGCGCGGTGCGTCGGCTGAATCCGATCCGCCTCGCCAGCGGGACCATGCCGGTGGTGTTCGATCCGCGCGTCGGCGGAAGCCTGATCGGCAGCCTGATCGGCGCCATGTCCGGCCCCGCGATCGCCCGGCGCACCAGCTTCCTGCTCGGCCGCGAGGAGGAGGAATTGTTCGGGCCCGGAATCGTCATCGTCGACGATCCGCACCGTCGCGGCGGCCTTCGCTCCAAGCCGTTCGACGGGGAGGGGGTCGCCACCGCGCCGCGCCGGCTGGTCGAGGGCGGCAGGCTGACCGGCTGGCTCCTGAACAGCGCGTCGGCGCGCCAGCTCGGGCTGGAGACGACCGGCCACGCCGCGCGCGGCATCGGCGGATCCCCCGGCGTCGGCGCAACCAACGTTCACATGGAGCCGGGGGCGGTCAGCCCTTCGGCTCTTATTGCCGGCATAAAGCGCGGGGTCTACGTCACCGAGATGATCGGTCAGGGCGTCAACGCGGTCACCGGCGATTACAGCCGCGGCGCATCGGGCTTCGTCATCGAAAATGGCGAGATCGGCGCGGCGGTGGACGAGATCACCATCGCCGGCAATCTGATCGACATGTTCCGCACCCTCGTGCCCGCCGACGACCTCGATCATCGCCGGGCGATCAACGTCCCGACGCTGAGAGTGGAAGGGATGACGGTCGCCGGTGCTTGAACGCGTGGCCCGAATCGCCGCGGAGGCCGGGCGGATCGCCGCCGGCCGCTGCGGCAGCGGCTACAGGCAGTGGGAGAAGGCGCCCGGCCACCCGGTCTGCGAGGTCGACCTGGAGGTCGACGCCTATCTGCGCGAGCATCTCGCCGCGCTCGATCCCGGCGCCGGATGGCTTTCCGAGGAAACGCTCGACGACTCCGACCGGATCGAAAAGCCGCGCTTGTGGGTCGTCGATCCGATCGACGGGACCCGGGACTATCTGCGCGACCGCCCCGGCTGGTGCGTGTCGGTCGCGCTGGTCGAGGACCGCGTTCCCGTGCTTGGCGTACTGGCCGCGCCGGTCAGGGGGGAGCTGTGGACCGCGGCGCGTGGCGAGGGCGCGTGGCGCAACGGCGCGCCGATCAGGGTCAGCCCGCGCGCGGAGCTCGCCGGCGCTCGCGTCCCTTCCGACACTCTGCCCGAGGCGGACAGCGATCTCCTCGCCGTCGCCAAGCCGAATTCGATCGCTCTTCGAATCGCGATGGTCGCCGCCGGCGAGGCGGACCTCGTCGCGACTCTCCGCTGGGGCTTCGAATGGGATATCGCCGCCGCCGCTTTGATCGCCGGGGAGGCGGGAGCGACGGTGAGCGGGGCCCTTGGCCAGCCGCTCGCCTTCAACACCGCCTCGGGCGAGGCGTTCGGCGTGCTCGTCGCCACCCCTGGAATCCACGCGGCGGCGGTCGAGCGGCTGCGCGAACGGGCCTTGGCCGTCGTCTAAGCAGCGCGGCCGTTCGTCGAACGGGATTTCCGCTTTTCGTCCAAAGGGCCTATCGTCCGCTCGATTGCTGATTGGGATCGAAAGCCGATGAGTCGCCGCCCTTCTTCCCTGTGGTTCGCGGGGCTCTCCTGCGCCCTGGTCCTGTCGAGCCCACTTCGCGGCCAGCAGCAGCCAGCGGCGGCACCGGAGCCGGGCACGGAGACGATCGACTACCACGTCCTCGAAACGCGGATGACCGTACCGGTGAGCATCGGCGCTCACGGGCCTTTCAATTTCATCGTCGATACCGGCTCGGAGCGGACGGTCGTGTCCGAGGAGCTGGCGCGCGATCTGGCGCTCGGTCCGGGCCGCACCGCCACGGTTCACAGCATGACCGAGGTCAGCCAGATCCCGACCGTCATCGTTTCCGACCTTCGCATCGGCCAGCGGACCATGGAGGACGACATCCACGCCCCGGCGCTCGCCCGCACCAATCTCGGCGCGGCCGGAATCCTCGGCGTCGACACGCTCCAGCAGCAGCGCGTGATGTTCGATTTCAAGCGGCACGAAATGACGGTGATGCCCTCCCAGGCGTCGCCGGGGCGCTGGCCGGAAGGCACGATCGTGGTCACCGCGCGCAGCCGCTTCGGGCGGCTGATGCTGGTGGACGCGGCGGTCGATGGCGAGCGTGTCTACGTGATCATCGATACCGGCGCCCAGGTCACGGTCGGCAACACCGCTCTGCGCCGCGCGCTGGAGCGCCGCAGCCGGCTCGGGCCGACCGCCCAGGTGCGGATGATCAGCGTCACCGGCGGCCAGTTCACCGCCGATTATACGGTCGCCCGCCGGATCCGCATCGGCGGCGCGGACATCGTCAACCTGCCGATCGCCTTCGCCGACGTTCACCCGTTCAACGCGCTCGAGCTTCTCGACCGCCCCGCCATCCTGCTGGGCATGGACGCGCTGGGGCTGTTCGAGCGGGTATCGGTCGATTTCGCCAACCGCCGGGTGCGCCTGCTGACTCCGGCTTCCTCGCTCGACGGCGCCGTCATCCATATCGCCGGGGGCGGCTCGACCCGGCTGGGCAGCTAAGCGAAAATCTCCGCATCGTCGGTCGCGGTGTGGAGAGACCGGAAGATTCCGCCGGGGACCATCACGCCGAGATAGGCGATCGGGATGCCGACGATCAGGCCGATGGCGAAGAGGATCGCGGTGCCCTGCTGCGGCGCGGGATTGAATTGAAGGGCGGCCGCCGCGCCGAGCCCGACCACGATCATCACTGCGAGGAAGACGGCGAGGAGCCCGAATCCGAGCAGCGCCAGATAGCGCAATATGCCCCACTGCTCCTCCCAGGTCAGCCGCCAGGATTCGCGAACGGCGGCGACGAGGTTGAGGCTTTTGCGTTCGGCCATGATCGCGGCCGTGCAGCTCAGGCGCGCGGTCAGCCACAGCCAGACGAGGCCCAAGGCGATCAGCATCACCGCGATCGCACCGCTGCCGCCGACCATGGTGGCCGCCATTCCGATATTTCCCGTCGCTGCGCCGATCATCATCATCAGCAGCAGGACAGTCACCACACCCACCGCCATCACCGCCGACATCAAAGTATAAAACACCGCCGACGCCACGATCACCGGCGCCGCGGCGAGTATTCCGAGCAGGAGCGCGAGGCCCGGCTGGGCCATCATCTGTGCGAAGGTGACGGCGCCGATCGCGATCGCGCCGGCAAGTATGGCAACGGCCATCACTCCCGTTGGGAGCCCGAAGAGCAAAGCGGGGCCGAGCGACGCCTCGCGGCCGAGGCCGACGCGCAGCGATCCGAAATAGCCGGCCGTCTGCAAAACGTAGCCCAGCGCGACGGCGGCGAGCAAGGCGGCGCCGTATGCCGGTCCCGCCCCGACGCCATTGGCCCCCAGCAAGGCGGGATTGGGCGTCCCGGCGAGCGTTCCGGCCATGCCGAGTTGCAGGGCCATGGGAGCGAGGATGCCGAGGCCGATCAGCAATATTGCGTGATAAAGCGGCTTGCGCGTGACCAGCGCATATCCGAGCGACCACGCTCTGCCGAACCTGAAATCTTCCATATTTTCTTCCCCCTTGCCCGACGACCCTTGTCGGCAAGGCGGGGCGCGGGATCAAGCCGCGGAATCGACTTTCGGGACTCCCAGGCGGGGAATTTCGATTTTGGGACAACGGTTCATGACGACCTTGAGGCCGGCCGCTTCGGCCCGGGCCGCGGCTTCCTCGTTGATCACGCCGATCTGCAGCCAGACCGCCCTGGCGCCGGCGGCGATCGCCTCGTCAACCGCTTCGCCCGCGGCCATCGGCCGGCGGAAGATGTCGACCAGGTCGATCGGCTCGCCGATCTGCGCGAGCTCGCGCCAGACATATTCGCCGTGGATATGCTCGCCGGTGATCTGGGGGTTCACCGGCAGGACTCGGTAGCCCTGGCGCTGGAGGAAGGCCATCACGCCGTAGCTCGGGCGGTCGGGCCGGTCGGAGGCGCCGATAATGGCGATCGTCCGGGTTTCGGCGAGCAGCTCGTAAATGTCCTCGTCGCGCTCAAGCGGCATCGCCGGCTCCTTCAACCTGTTCGAGCAGCCTAACGGCCAGGCCGCGGAAGATATCCGCTTCCTCGCCTTCGCCGGCGGCGGGCGGCCGGCCGGCGTCGGAGGCTTCGCGGATTGAGAGGCGCAGGGGAATGCGCCCGAGAAAGGGGATTCCCATCGTCAGCGCAGCCGCCTCGGCTCCGCCGCTGCCGAAGGGGTCGCTGGCCTCGCCGCAATGGGGGCATGTGTAGCCCGCCATGTTCTCGACGAGGCCGATCACCTCGACGTGCATCTTGCGAAACATATCGATCGCCCGGGCGGCGTCCATCAGCGACAGGTCCTGCGGCGTCGAGACGATCACCGCGCCCGCCGGCTTCCACTTCTGGATCAGGGTCATCTGCACGTCGCCCGTGCCCGGCGGCAGATCGACGACCAGCAATTCGCAATCGCCCCAGTCGCCCTCCATCAGGTTGGAAAGCGCGCTCGCGGTCATCGGGCCCCGCCAGGCCACCGCCGTGTCCGGCTCGATCAGCTGGCCGATGGACAGCATCCTGACGCCATGGGTGGATGCCGGCACGATCTGCTGGCCGGCGAGCTCGGGCCGGCTCGCATTGCCCATGATGCGCGGCTGGGAGGGGCCGTAAATGTCCGCGTCGACGAGGCCGACCTTCTTTCCCATCCGCCCGAGCGCGACGGCGATATTGGCCGATACGGTCGATTTGCCGACCCCGCCCTTGCCGCTGCCGATGGCGATGATCGTGCGCTGGACCTTCTCGGCGGTCATCGCCACGCGGGTTTCGGCGACATCCGCCAGGCCGGCGGTGGCGGCGCGCACCTGATGCTCCATCTCGGCCCGTTGCCCGGCGGAGAGGCCGGTGGCGTCGAGCATGATCGTGGCGACGGCGTCTTTCACCCGTACCAACGTTACGCGCTCGCCAACATCGGCAATCCCGGCCAGCACTTTTTCAAGCTCTTCGCTCATCGGCCCGCGCGATAGGCAATGGATCGCGGCTTGGCACTGTTTTTCCGCAAGGGGCCTTCCTATAAGGCCGTCCATGATACGAATTTTCGGCCGCGGCGCGCGGGACGGCGCATCGCTCAGCGACAATCGAGGCGGCCCCTGGGGCCCGGGCGGCGGCGGCGACGACGACGGCTCCGGTGGAGACGGCGGTCGTCCGCGCAACCCCTGGGGGCAGCGGCGGCGAAGGCCCTCCTCCGGCGGCGACGGCGGCCCCAATCCGTTCGAGGACCTCCTCAGGAGGGGTCGGGAGCGTTTCGGCGGCGGGATGCCGCAAAGCGGGAGGCCTTATTGGCTTTACGGGCTGATCGCCTTCATCGCCTTGTGCTTCCTGTGGACCACGACACATCAGATCAACTCGCGCGAGCGCGGCGTCGTCACCACCTTCGGCTATTATTCCCGCACGCTCGGCCCCGGCCTCGGATTCACCATGCCGTGGCCGATCAGCAGCGTCGAAGTGATCGACGTCGAGGAGATCCGTGATCTCACCATTCCCGATGGCCAGACGGAAAACCTGATCCTGACCGGCGACCAGAATGTGGTCAATCTTGCCTACACGGTTCGGTGGAACATCAAGAACCCCGAGCGCTACCTGTTCCAAATCTCCAATCCCGAGCAAACCATCCAGGAGGTGGCCGAGAGCGCCATGCGTGCCGTGCTCGCGCGGGTCAGCCTCGACGACGCGCTCGGATCGGGCCGGGCGGAGATCGGGCGGCGCGTCCAGGAGAATATGCAGCAACTGCTCGACGATTACGGCTCGGGCGTTCAAATCCAGAGCGTGTCGATCAATCAATCGGTGCCGCCCGCCGCGGTCAACGACGCGTTCCTCGACGTCTCGGCCGCGCAGCAGCAGGCGCAAAGCGCGATCAATCAGGCGCGTGCCTATGCGTTGCAGCAAACGGCGCGAGCCGAAGGAAGCGCCGCGGAATTCGAGAAAATCTACACTCAGTATCGCGCGGCTCCCGAGGTCACCCGGCGCCGCCTCTACTACGAGACGATGGAACGCATTCTTTCCCAGGTCGACACGACGGTGATCGAGGCGCCCGGGGTTACGCCCTATCTGCCGCTCCCGGAGGTGCCGCGCGGCGCCCCCAGGCCTGCTCCCGCCGAAGGAGTGCCGGCGCGATGATCCGAGCGATGAGAAATCCGATCGCGCTCGTGCTCGTCGCGATCCTGCTGCTGATCCTGGTCGCCAACACCTTCTCGATCGTGCCCGAGACCAAGCAGGCGGTGGTCGTCCGCTTCGGCCAGCCGCAGCGAATCCTGAACCGCTACCGGCCGAACGAGGATTTCGGCCAGACCGGGGCGGGGCTCGCGGTGCGCATGCCCTTCGTCGACCGGATCGTGTGGATCGACAAGCGCATCCAGTCGCTCGAAATGGAGAACCAGCAGGTGATCTCGAGCGATCAGCTGCGCCTTCAGGTCGATGCCTTCGCGCGCTACCGGATCGTCGATCCGCTGCGCATGTACATGTCGGCACGGACCGAGGCGCGGGTCAGCGAGCAGCTTCAGCCGATCCTCGGCTCGGCGCTCCGCAACGAGCTCGGCCGCCGCCCGTTCGCGGCCTTGCTGAGCCCCGAGCGCGGGCAGATGATGGACAATATCCAGGAAGCGCTGAACCGGGTCGCCAGACAATATGGCGCGGAGATCGTCGACGTTCGGATCAAGCGCGCCGACCTTCCCGACACCACCCTGGAATCGGCCTACGACCGGATGCGCACGGCGCGGCAGCAGGAGGCCGGCAACATCCGCGCCCAGGGCCAGCGCCAGGCGCAGATCATTCGCGCCGAAGCGGATGCGGAGGCCGCCGCGACCTATGCCGGCGCCTTCAACCAGGATCCGCAATTCTACGATTTCTGGCGGGCCATGCAGTCCTACCAGATCACCTTCCTGTCGCCCGGCACGGCGGAAAACCCGCGCGGGCGATCGAGCATCATCCTGTCGCCCAACAACGACTATTTGCGGCAGTTCAGGGGCGCCAGCCGCTAAAACCGGGGTGGCCATCATTCAAACTTCGTTCAGACGCCTTACATAGCGTGGCAATAGTGCCGGAGGGCTCCCGGCAGAGCATCTAGGAAGGAAGCAAGACCGTGCGTTACGTCTATGGCATTACCGGCGCCATTCTCCTCGGCGGCGCCGCCGCGACACTGAGCCTCAACCCAGTCACCGCGCAGACGGCGCAGAACGAGCCCGGCACGATCGCCGCCACCGCTCCGGGCGGCGCGCCGATGAGCTTCGCCAACCTCGCCGAGCGGCTCCAGCCGGCGGTGGTCAACATCTCGACTCGCCAGAGCGTCACCACCCAGCGCCGGCAGATGCCGCCGGGCTTCGAGGAATTCTTCCGCCGCTTCGGCGGCGAGGCCCCGAACAGCCAGGACGAGGGCCCGGTGACCCAGCGGGGCGGATCGCTCGGCTCGGGCTTCATCATCTCGGCCGACGGCTACATCGTCACCAACAACCACGTCGTCGCGCCGGCGCGGACCGACGCGGTGGTCGAGCAGATCACCGTCACCCTCGCGGATCGCACCGAATATGAGGCCGAGGTGGTCGGCCGCGACGTCGCCTCCGACATCGCACTGCTGAAGATCACGCCGGCCCGGCCGCTGCCGTTCGTCCGCTTCGCCGATTCGACGCGGGTGCGGGTCGGCGACTGGGTGCTGGCGATCGGCAACCCGTTCGGCCTCGGCGGCACGGTCACCGCCGGAATCGTCTCGGCGCTTCACCGCAACATCGGCGCCGGCCTCTACGACCGCTACATCCAGACCGACGCCTCGATCAATTCGGGCAATTCGGGCGGCCCGATGTTCGATCTCAACGGCAACGTGATCGGCATCTCGACCGCGCTCATCTCGCCCACGGGCGGCAATGTCGGCATCGGCTTCGGCATTCCGGCCGAGCAGATCCGGCCGATCGTCGAAACCCTTCGGCGAGGCGAGCACGTCCGGCGCGGGTATATCGGAGTCGGCATGCAGGACGTGGACGAGGGAGTCGCGGCAGCGCTCGGAATCGACCGCAACCGCGGCACGCTGATCCGCTCGGTCACCCCGGGCGGCCCGGCCGCGCGTGCCGGCCTCCAGCCGGGCGACGTCGTCGTCAGCGTCGCCGGGCAGCCGGTGACTCCCGATCAGACCCTCGCCTACATCGTCGCCCAGCAGGCGGTCGGCGCGCGCGTGCCGATCGAGCTGATCCGCCAGGGCCAGCGGCGCAACGTCACCGTCGCCGTGGCCGAACGGCCGAGCGAGGAGGAGCTCGCGCGGCTCAACGGGATCGAGGACGACAGCGCCGCAACCGATGGCGGCGGCGGAGGCAAGCCGACCGCGGCGCCGGAATCGTCCGGCCAGCGCTCGACCCAGCAGAGCCTCGGCGTTGCGGTCGAGCCGCTGACTCCGTCAATGGCCCAGCGGCTCAATATCCGCGATGCCAGCGTGCGCGGCCTGGTCGTCGGCCGGGTCGATCCCAACAGCGACGCGGGGCAGAAGGGCCTTCAGGCCGGCGACGTCATCCTGTCGATCAACCAGCAGCCGACCACGACGCCCGAGGCGGCAGCTTCGATCGTCGACGCGGCGCGCCGCGCCGGGCGCAACACCGTGCTGCTGCAGGTGAAGCGGGGCAACAACCCGCCCGCCTATATCGGCGTGGAGCTGGCGCGGGCCACGCCCGCGCGCTGACGGGTTTGGGCACCACGTCCGTTCGCCCTGAGCCTGTCGAAGGGCCTTCCTTCTTCCTCTCGAAAAGGGGAAGAGGAGGGCTTCGACAGGCTCAGCCCGAACGGGCAAGCTTGATCACCGTGTTCCGGGAGAGACGAGCTTGAGCGACGCCGCAGCCGGAACCGCCCTTCGCGAGCTGACGCTTCGGGGCGTCCTCCTCGGCGGCCTCATCACGCTCGCCTTCACCGCGGCCAACGTCTATCTCGGCCTCAAGGTCGGCCTGACCTTCGCCACCTCGATTCCGGCCGCGGTGATCTCGATGGCCGTGCTTCGCTGGTTTCGCGACAGCTCGATCCTCGAGAACAACATCGTCCAGACCATCGCGTCCGCGGCGGGCACTCTGGCGGCGATCATCTTCGTCCTCCCGGGCCTGGTGATGATCGGCTGGTGGCAGGGCTTCCCCTTCCTGACCACTGCGGCGATCACCGCCACCGGCGGCATTTTGGGTGTCATGTTCTCGGTTCCGCTGCGCCGGGCGCTCGTCGTCGACAGCGACCTTCCCTATCCTGAGGGCCGCGCCGCGGCCGAGGTGCTCGAGGTCGGCTCGGGCAGCCGCGAGGGCGCCGCGGAAAGCGCCGCCGGCCTCAACATCCTCATCTGGGGCAGCCTCGTCTCCGCCGGTTTCGCGCTTCTCACCCAGATGAAGCTCGCGGTCGCCGAAGCCTCGACCTGGTTCCGCGTCGGGCGCGGGGCGACAGGCCTTGCGGGAGGGCTTTCCTTCGCCTTGTTCGGAGTCGGCCATCTGGTCGGCCTGTCGGTCGGTCTCGCCCAGCTCGTCGGCGTGATCACCGGCTCCTGGCTGCTCCTTCCGATCCTCACCAACCTTCATCCCGCCGAAGGGGAGGCCGAGGCGGTCGCCGGCGCGACCTTCGGCAATGACGTGCGCTTCTTCGGCGCCGGGGTCATCGGAGTCGCCGCCGTTTGGACCCTGCTCAAGATCGCCGGCCCGGTGATCGGCGGCATCCGCTCGGCGATGCGCGCCAGCGCGGCCCGGCGCGGGGGCGAGGCGCTGGCGCTGGAGGAGCGCGATCTCCCGATCTCGGTGGTCGGCTTCGGCTCGCTCGCTATCCTGGTGCCGATCGCCTGGCTGCTGTGGAGCACGATCGCCGGCGGTCCGCTCGAAGGGGCGGCGGTGGCGCTGATCGCCGGCGCGTTGCTGTTCGTGGTCGTGATCGGGCTGATGATCGCGGCGGTCACCGGCTACATGGCCGGACTGATCGGGGCCTCGAACAGCCCGGTCTCGGGCATCGGCATCCTTTCGGTGCTCGCCTCCTCGCTGCTTCTGGTCGCCTTGTTCGGGCGCGACGTTCCGCCCGGCACTTCGCAGGCGCTCGCCGCCTATGCGCTGATCGTCACCGGAATCGTGTTCGGCGTGGCGACGATCGCCAACGACAATCTGCAGGACCTGAAGACCGGCCAATTGGTCGGCGCGACGCCCTGGAAGCAGCAGGCGGCGCTGATCGTCGGAGTCGTCTTCGGCTCGCTCGTCGTGCCCCCGGTCATGGACCTGCTCAACGTCGCCTTTGGCTTCGTCGGCGCTCCCAATGCGGGCCCCAACGCGCTGGCCGCGCCCCAGGCGGGGCTGATCTCGACGCTCGCCAAGGGCGTGCTGGGTGGCGACCTCAACTGGACCATGCTCGGCTGGGGCGCGCTGGCCGGAATCGGCTTCGTCCTCCTCGACGCGCTGCTCGGCCGGGCGAAGATGCTTCGCCTGCCGCCGCTGGCGATCGGAATCGGAATCTATTTGCCGATGGCCGTGATCCTGCCGGTCACGATCGGCGCCGTGGTCGGCTGGTTCTACGATCGCTGGGCCGAGAAGCGCCCCGATCCCGAGCTCGCCAGGCGCTTCGGCACGCTGACGGCGACGGGAATGATCGTCGGCGAGAGCCTGTGGGGCGTCGCCTTTGCCGGAATCGTCGCCGCATCCGGCAGCGATACGCCGCTGGCGATCGTCGGAGACGGCTTCGAGCCGGTGGCGCTCATCGGCGGCACCTTGCTGTTCGTGGGGCTCGTGTGGCTGCTTTACGCACGGACGAAGCGGGTCGCTTAACCCGTATTCTGCTTTCTAATCCCTCCCCCTGAGGGGGAGGGTAGGGTGGGGGTTTACGGCGTTCGTGGTTATTCGCGAACGCCGGAACCCCTCACCCCAACCCTCTCCCCATGGGAGAGGGAGTGTACCTCTACCCCCGTCGCGCCTCGAACCAGCGGGTGATGTCGGGCAGCCGGTCCTGCCGCACGCGCAGCCGGTCCTGGATCGAGGCGATCGCGCGGTCGGCAGGGGCCCGCGATTGCGGAGTCATGTGCTGCTCGGCGTAGCGGCGGAGCTTGTCGACCATCGCCGGATCGGTCGAGCGCGAGCCCAAGCCGGCGATATAGCGCGAGCGCGAGGAGGCATCGACCAGCCGGTCGACCTGCTCGCGATGGGCCAGCGCGTAATCGAACGCCATGTCGGGATGGCCGCCGGAAACGGCCGAGATCAGCGAGCTGGAATTGGTCGTTCCCGGCTCGTCGGTCAAAGCGAGGTCGAGCGCGCGCTGCGACAGCGCCGGATCGCGCGCCGCGCCGAGCAGCCGGTAGAGCTGCTGGCGGACCAGCGGGTTGCGCTCGGCGCGGGCCATTTCGTGGAGGCGGTCCCAGGTGGCGGAGTTGGCGTTGCGGGCGACCACTCCGAGGATCGTCTCGCGCAAGGGGCCGGCGGTCACCGAGGGGTCGCCCGCGGCGAAGCGGCGGTTCGCTTCGGCGACGACCGCCGGGTCGCCCAGCCCTCCGAGCGTGCCGATCAGCTCGTCGCGGAGCACCGAATCCTTGGCCGGCTCGCCCCGCCGCGGAGTCCAGCCCAGGCGGGCGAGGAGAGGGGAAAGCCTGGCCGAGGCGTAGCGCGAGACCAGCGCCTGGTGCGCCGGGTCCCCGTCGTACATGCCGTGGATCTGGGAGAGGATGGCCGCGATCCGCGCCCACAGGCGGCTGTTGGCCGCTGGCGGGGCAGCGTCGGCCATGTCGAGCGCGAGCGAAGCGTTCTGGTAGCCGGCGAGGCCGAGCGACCAATTGTCGGCGAGAAGGCCGATCTGATCGACCGGACGCAGCCGCGCGAAGCTGCCGGTGAGGCGCTGAAGCAAGGCCGGCGCGTAGAGCGTGCGGTAATAGCCCGTCTGGCCGTAATTGACGACCAGAGGGCCGCATCCGGGAACGGTCAGCCGTCCAGCGCCGCCTTCGACCAGGGTCCGCGCCGGAGCGCCGCCGGCGCCGGCGATCACCGGCACGCGCCAGCGCAAGGGCTGGCCCTCGCGATTGTCGCGGCTGAACTGGCTCTGCTCGAGCGCGACCTGGGTGCGGCCGCCGGCGCACGAGGCGCTGGTTACCCTGACCAGCGGGACGCCGGGCTGGAGGGTGAAATCGTGGGCGATGGCGGTGATCGGCCGCCCCGCGGCGGTCTCGACGCTTCGCCACAGATCGTCGGTCAGCGTGTTGTTGAGGCGATGGCGGGCGACGTAGGAGCGAACGCCCGTCCGCCACGCAGTCTCGCCGACATAATCCTCGAGCATGGCGATCACCGCCTCGCCCTTCTGGTAGGTGATCGCGTCGAAGGCCTGGCTCATCTGGTCGACGGTGCGGATGTCCTGGACGATCGAGTGGGTGGTGCGCAGCGAATCGAGGCTGATCGCGGCCTCGCGCCCGTCGATCCGGCCGAGCAGGGGCTCCCATTCCGGGTGAAGCGCGGCGCTGGCCTTGGTCTCCATCCACGAGGCGAAGCCTTCGTTGAGCCACAGGTCGTTCCACCAGGCCATGGTGACGAGATCGCCGAACCATTGGTGCGCCATTTCGTGGGCGGCGACGGTGAAGATGTCCTGGCGGCGGGATTCGGTGGTGATCGCGGGGTCGACCAGGAGAACGCTTTCGAAGGTGAAGATCGCGCCCCAATTCTCCATCGCGCCGAAGAACTGGCTGCTGCCCGGGCCGGCGACGTTGTCGAGCTTGGGCAGCGGGTAGTTGGTTCCGAAATAAGTGTTGTACCAGGGCAGGATCCGCGCCGCGCTCTCAAGCGCCCAGCGGCCCTGCTCGCCGGCGCCGCGGCGGGTGACGACGCCGATCTCGGTCCCGGCCGAGCGGGTCGTGATCCGGTCGAACTCGCCGACTCCGAGGAAGAGCAGGTAGGAAGACATGGCCGGCGTGGTCTGGAAGGTGACGAGGCTCGTGCCGTCGCTCTGACGCTCGGTTCGCGCGGCGGGCATGTTGCCGACCGCCATCTCCCCGGCGGGGACGACGACGCTGAGATCGTAGGGCGTGCGGAATTGCGGCTCGTCCCAGCCCGGGAAGAAGCGGCGGGCGTCGGGCGCCTCGAACTGGGTGAAGAGCGCGCGCTTCGCGGCGCCGGAGGCATCGTTGTAGTCGAGCGCGAACAGGCCCGCGGCCTGGGTCTCGATCTTTCCGGAATAGTCGATGCGCAACTGGTAGCGGCCGGGGGCGAGGCGGTCGGCGAAGCGGAAGGTGACCGTCTGGTTCTCCTCGTCGCTGCTCCTCCCCGTGCCGCGGATGTTGGTGCCGCCGGGGCCGATCAGGCTGACCGAGTTGAAATCCAGGTCGAGCGCGTTGAGCGTGATCCGGTCGGTCGGCTCGAGCACGGCGAGCTCGATCGTCTCGATACCGCTGAAGCGCAGGTTCGCGGCGTCGGGCCGGACCCGGATCGTGTAGTGGAGCGGCCGGACGCTGCGCGGCAGCTGGCTCGGCACGTCGGTACGGACCGGCTGGACCGCCGCAGGCGTGGGCGCGCGCTGGGCCGCGCCAGGGGCGGTGGCGGCAATGGCAATGGCCAGGGTGGAGACGAGCGGGAGCCTGCGCAGCATGACAGCGGCCTTTCTAATCTGTCCCCCGCGCAGCCGCATGGAGCCGCCGGCGGGCGAGTGTCAAACGAAAGAATGATATTCAGTATCCGAAGCCCGCGGCGCCGCGATGGTTGCGAAGCACGTGGGCGCGCAGCTCGGCGCTGCTCCAGGTGCGGTGGACTCCGGCTTCCGCCTGATGGACGAGGCTGACGATCTCCTCGTTGACGGGCGCTCGGCGGCCGAGGGAGTAAGCGAGCCTCACCACCTCTCCGTTCAGATAGTCGATCTCCGTCGGCCGTCCGGCGCCGAAATCGTCGGCCATGGAGGAACGCGCATTGGCGTCGATCTTCTGCCGCTTGAGCACCAGCTGGCGGAAGACGAAATCGGGCGCGCCGATCACGTGCGGCATGAGGTGCGGCGCGATCGGCCCGGTCTTGGCCGGCACGATCCCGGCGGCCTTGAGGATCCCGAGCGCCTCGATCTGAAGGGCCGCCATCACGCGCCGGTAATTGCGGTCGGCGAGCTGCTCGAGCAGCGGCTTGCCTGAGAGCGCGTTGACCGCATTGTTGAGGTTGATGAGGAGCTTGCCCCAGGCGACTGCGACCATGTCGTTCGAGAGGTGGAGCCGGCCCGAATTCTTGCCGATACGCTCGGAAAGAGCGCGGGTGAGAGGGTGGTCCTCGACCCAGAGCGTCCCGGCGACGCCCTTGTGCCAGCGGCCGTTGCCGAGCGCGGCGACGTTGAACGGCACCATCCCGCGAAGGACCGTCGCGTTGGGCAATTCGGCCTTGAGGAGGTCGACGTTGCTGACGCCGTTCTGGAAGCTGATCACGGCCACGTCCTTTCGCGCGTGGCGGGCGATCTCCTTGGCCGCGGCCTCGGTTCCGGTGCTCTTGACGCACAAAGCGATGAGGTCGGCGCCCGCGAGGTCCTTCGGGCGGGAGGCGAAACCGATCTCGTCGGGCCTGAGCTCGATCCGCCGCCCTTCGCTGTCGGTCAGCGTCAGGCCGTTCTCGGCGATCTCCTGTCCGATCCGCTCGCGGCCGATCAGGGTCACGTCCAGCCCCGCCGCGGCCCAGGCGCCGCCGACGTAGCAGCCGATCGAGCCGGCGCCGTGGACGGCGATCTTCACTTAAGAGTCATCCCGGCGAAGGCCGGGACCCATGAACTCGGGAACGGGGAATCCGGCTTCAACGTCGACGCCGAACGCCAACCGAAGGTGTTCATGGGTCCCGGCTTTCGCCGGGATGACTCCCTGATTGTCGGCTTGGCCCACTCTTCTAACCAAATGCACTCTAGCCCCGGCCGCGATAGGGCGCCACGCCCTGGTCCGGCAGCCACAGGCCCTCGGGCGGGGCGCCGCTCTGCCAGAAGACGTCGATCGGGATTCCCCCGCGTGGATACCAATAGCCGCCGATCCGCAGCCAGCGGGGCTTCATCTCCCCGGCGAGCCGCTGCCCGATGCCCACCGTTACATCCTCGTGGAAGCCGCAATGGCTGCGGAACGAGGCGAGGAACAGCTTCAGCGACTTGGATTCGACGATCTGCTCGTCCGGCGCGTAGTCGATCACGAGATGGGCGAAATCGGGCTGGCCGGTGACCGGGCAGAGCGAGGTGAATTCGGGCGCCGCGAAGCGCACCAGGTAGAGCGCGCCCGGCCGCGGATTGGGCACGTAATCGAGCTTTGCCTCTTCGGGCGAGGCGGGAAGCTTGCTGCTTCGGCCGAGATGGGTCAGCGCCATGCGTGCCTCTCTAACCGCTCGCCTGTGTTGGCGGAAGGGTTCGGCTGCGTTAGGGAACATCATGGACGAAGCCCCCGCGCGCGCGCGCCCGACCCTGTTCGCCTCCTGGATCGGCTTCGTCCTCGCCGCCGCGGCGGCGGTCGTCGCCCTGTGGTTTCTCGAAAAGATCGTCATCGCCATCCTGCTGCTGTTCTTCGCTGTGGTGGTTGCGATCGCGCTTTCGGCGCCGGTCGAATGGTTCGTCCGGCGGGGCATGTCGCGCCACGGCGCGGGTTTGCTGACCCTGCTGCTGTTCTTCGCCGCGATCGGCTTGCTCGGGGCGCTCGTCATTCCGCAGATCGCGGCGCAGATCGTTCTGCTGGTCAATCAGCTGCCGGAGTTCATCGTCAGGATCGACGGCCAGATCGCGGCGCTGTTCGCGCGCTATCCCGAGCTTCACGCCTATTTCAGCGGCGGCGCCGGCACCGCGTCGCTCGCGCCTCCTCCAGCCGCCGTCTTCGAGGGGCTGAGCGGCATTTCGCTGTCGCTCCTGGCGCTGGTCGCTCTGGCGATCATCTTCCTCAGCACGGTCGCCTATATCGTGCTCGATCCGAAGCCGATCCTCAGGGCCTATCTCTACAGCCTGCCGCGCCATTCGCTGGCGCCGGGCATGCGCGCCTATCGCCGTGCGCGCCATTCGGTGATCGGCTGGACCAAGGCGAGCCTCGTCATCGGCGCGATCCAGTCGGTCGGCGTGTTCGTGTTCCTGAGCCTGATGCACGTTCCGGGCGCCCTGGTCTGGGCGGCGCTCGCCTTCTTCGCCGACTTCATCCCGCGCATCGGCGGCTATGTGATGGCAGCGCCGCCGATCCTGCTGTCGCTGACGGTGGGGCCGATGACCCCGGTCTGGGTGACGCTCTACTATCTGATCTCGAACGAGATATTGGGGAGCGTCGTCGCGCCCAAGATCCGCGGCGCGACGATGCAGCTTCACCCGGTGCTGCTGCTCTTCTTCACGCTCGCCTTCGCGCTCGCCTTCGGCCTGCTCGGCGCGATCGTCGCGACCCCGGCGGCGGCTTTCTTCCAGGCCTATTACAGCGAATTCTACCTGAAGCGGCCGCTGCGCCGGGCGCGCGCATGACGCTCCTGGGGGCATTGCTGCTGCTCGCTCAGGACGCCTCCGCGCCGCCGCTTCTGCCGCCCGAGCAGGGCCGCGCGATCGCCGCCGAGGTTTCGGGATCGATGGCGCTGCGGACGGTGCGCACGCTCTCGCAGCATCACCGGATGCGCGGCTCGGAAGGCTATCGCGCCGCCGCCGGGGCGATCGCGGAGCGCTTGCGCGAATACGGCCTCGAAGGGGTCGAAATTCTCTCGCTGCCGGCCGACGGCACGATCTTCTACGGCACCCAGCGCTCGCGGCCCGCCTGGAACGCCCGCTTCGCGGAATTGTGGGAGGGACAGGAGCGGATCGCCTCCTGGGCGGAAAATCCGATCGGCCTCGCGCAGGACAGCGTCTCGGGCCGGGCCGATGCGGACCTGGTCGATATCGGCGCGGGAACCGCGGAGAGCGACTATGCGGGCAAAGAGGTGCGCGGGCGGCTGGTGCTGACCTCGTCGCAGCCCGAAGCGGTCGAAGCGCTCGCCGTCGGCCGCTTCGGGGCGGCGGGGATCGTCTCCTGGGCACAGAACCAGCGCACCGCCTGGTGGGGCGAGGACGAGAGCCTGGTCCGCTGGGGCCATCTCGATACCTTCCCCGAACACCCGACCTTCGCCTTCATGGTCTCGCCCGCCCGGGCCCACGCCTGGCAGGCGAGGCTGGCTCGCGGCGAGCGCGTCCACTTGCGCGCCGAAGTGGATGCCGCCCGCAGCGCCGGCGCCTATCTAATTCCCACCGCGGTCATCCCCGGCCGCGACCGGGCGCACGAGATCGTCTTCTCCTGCCACCTCGATCATCCCTCGCCGGGCGCGAACGACAACGCCTCGGGCTGCGCCGGCGAGCTCGAGGCCGCCCGGGCGTTGAGCCGGCTCGTCCGCAGCGGCGCGCTGCCGCGGCCCGAGCGAACGATCCGCTTCCTCTGGCCGTGCGAGGTCGAGTGCACGATCTCGCTGCTCAACGCGCGGCCGGAATTCGCCCGCCGCGCGCTGGCGACGATCCACCTCGACATGATCGGCGGCGACACCGAGATCACCAAGTCGGTGCTTCGAGTCCACGGCTCGCCGCCCAGCCTGCCGAGCTTCGTCTCCGACGTGGGCTTCACCTTCGGCCGCTGGGTCAACGCCCAGTCGATGGCCTATGCCGATACCGGCCGGGCCGATTTCCCCTTGCTCGACCCACAGGGCAGCCGCCGCGCGCTGCAGGCGGAGATCGGCGGCTTCAACGAGGGCAGCGACCACGAGGTCTGGGCCGAGGGCAGCTGGCGCGTGCCGGTGATCTACATCGCCGACTGGCCGGACCGCTACATCCACACCCAGCGCGACGTTCCCGACAATCTCGATCCGACCAAGATGCGCCGCGCCATCTTCATCGCCGCCGCCTCGGGCTGGTATCTGGCGAATTTGACCGGCGGTGAGGGCATTCTGTCGGCGATCCGCACTGGAGAGCTGGAGCGCGCGGCGCGGACCGAACAACATGTCGCGGAGCTTCGCGCTTCGGGGGCGACCGAGGACGATCTTCTCGCGCCGTGGCGGCATTATCGGTGGGCCTATGGCGAGGTGCTCCGCTCGATGCAGCGTTTCGCTCCGATCATCATTGGCGATGAAGGGCGACTCACCAATGCGCTGTCGCTGGCTCGGCCAGCCATGCCATCCGGTCCCGTCTATCGCCGGGTCCGCAGCGAAGGGCCGATGAATGGATTCGGCTGTTCCTGGTTCGACGATCACTTGGCGCGCGCACATCTGCCGCGGCCGCGCCTCCTGGCCCGCGAGCCGGACGGGGAGGGGGCATCGTTCGGCTACGAGGCGCTCAACCTCGTCGACGGGCATCGAAGCGTCGGCGAGATCCGCGACGAGCTCACCGCGACGGTCGGCGCCGTGCCGCAGGAGGACGTCGCCGAATATCTCGAAACGCTGGCGCGGCTGGGGGTGATCGCGCGGACCGGAGGCTAAGCCATGCTGTTCTTCCTCCTCGCCTATGTCGGCGGCATTCTGACGATCCTGAGCCCATGCGTTTTGCCGGTCCTTCCGTTCGTCTTCGCACGGGCGAACCGCTCCTTCCTGCGCAGCTCGCTGCCGCTGCTCGCCGGCATGGCGATCACCTTCGCGTTGGTCGCAACCCTGGCGGCGGTCGGGGGCGGCTGGGCAGTGCAGGCCAATCAGGCGGGCCGCTGGGCGGCGCTCGCGCTGCTCGCCTTCTTCGGCGTCACCTTGCTCTTTCCCCATCTCGCCGACCGGGCGATGCAGCCGCTGGTCCGCCTCGGCGCGCGCCTCTCCAGCGCCGCCGATCGGGGCGAGGAGCGGATCGGCTCGTCGCTGCTGCTGGGCATTGCGACCGGCCTGCTCTGGGCCCCTTGCGCGGGTCCGATCCTCGGCGCGATCCTGACCGGCGCAGCGCTGAGAGGCGCGAGTGTCGGCACGACCTTCCTGTTGCTCGCTTATGCGCTCGGCGCCGCGACCTCGCTGGCGCTGGCGCTGCTCGTCGGCGGCCGAGTCTTCGCCCTGATGAAGCGCTCGCTCGGCGCCGGCGAGTGGGTGCGCCGCGGGCTCGGGCTTCTGGTGCTCGCCGCCGTCGCCGCGATCGCGCTCGGCCTCGACACCAATTATCTGGCGCGGCTTTCCAGCGCCCAGACCGAGAGGATCGAGCATTGGATCGCCGACAGGCTCGGCACGGATATGCCGCGCGGCGATACGGCGTTGCGCGAAGGAGAAAATGGGGCGCTGGTCCTCCCGGTCGAAGGCCAGATGCCGCCGCTCGACGGGATCGTCCAATGGCTGAACTCCGATCCGCTGACGCGCGAGCGCCTGCGCGGGCGTGTCGTGGTGATCGATTTTTGGACCTATTCGTGTATCAACTGCCTGCGCTCCATCCCCTATGTGCGCGCCTGGGACGAGCGCTACCGCCGCGACGGCCTGGTGGTGATCGGAGTCCATGCGCCGGAATTCGCCTTCGAGCGCGACATCGCCAATGTCGAGCGTGCCGTCCGCGATCTCGGCATCCGCTATCCGGTGGCGATCGACAACGATTACCGGGTGTGGCGCGCGTTCCAGAACCGCTTCTGGCCGGCGCATTACTTCATCGATGCCCAGGGGCGGGTCCGCTACCACCATTTCGGCGAGGGCGAATATGACGTGTCGGAGCGCGTCATCCGCCAGTTGCTGGCCGAGGCCGGCCATCCGCCCGCCGGGGCCGGGGCTCGGGCCGAGGCGGCCGGGGTCGGTGCCAAGGCGGCGCAGCGCAGCCTCGTCTCGGGCGAGACCTATGTCGGCTATGCCCGCGCCGAGAATTTCGCCTCGCCGGGAGGACAGGTGCGCAATTCAAGCCACGACTATCGGGCGGCCACGCTGGCGCTCAACCAATGGTCGCTGGCGGGCGCCTGGACGGTGGGTCAGCAGAGCGCGCGGCTCGACCGCGCCGGCGGCCGGATCGCCTTCCGCTTCCATGCGCGCGATCTCCACCTCGTTCTCGGCAGCGCCACGGGACGCCCGGTGCGCTTCCGAGTCACCATCGATGGGCATCCGCCCGGAATCGATTCGGGCATGGACGTCGGGGCCTCCGGCGAGGGCGTGGTGACGGTCCAGCGGCTCTACCAGCTCGTCCGCCAGCGCGGAGCGATCGCCGACCGCACTTTCGAGATCGAGTTCCTCGATCCCGGCGCCGAGGCCTTCGCCTTCACCTTCGGCTGAGGGCGTTGTCTGTACTATCCTTCTCCGCTCATCCTGAGGAGCCCCTTCGACTGCCTGCCAAGGCAGGCGCTCAGGGTAAACTTGCGAGCTTGTCGAAACGGCGTCTCGAAGGACGATCCTTCGAGACGGGCCTTCGCGGGCCCCATGAAAGTAATACTTTCATGGGAACCCTCCCAAGCTCAGTCCCTCCTCAGGATGAGCGGAGGAGTGGTTCAAACTGATCGATCAATGCTCTAGAGTTTCCTCATGGACTCGCTGGTCTCGACCGAATGGCTGGAAGCCGAGCTCGGCGCGCCGGACCTGCGCGTGATCGACGCCACCACCTTCCTCCCCGGCTCCGGCCGCGACGCCCGCGCCGAATATGAGACCGGGCATATCCCCGGCGCGGTCTTCGTCGACATCGACGAGGTCTCGGATTCGGCGAGCCCGCTGCCGCACATGCTGCCGCCGGCGCATCAATTCGCCAGCCGGATGCAGGCGCTGGGCCTGGGCGACGGCCACCGCTTCGTCGTCTACGACAACAGCCCGCTCCACAGCGCGGCCCGAATCTGGTGGATGTTGCGCCTATTCGGCGCGCCTCATGTCGCGCTGCTCGATGGCGGCCTCGCCAAGTGGAAGGCCGAGAGCCGCCAGCTTGCCGTCGGGAGCGAGCGATACCGTCCCGGCCATTTCACGGCGATCCTCGATCGCGCCCAAGTGGCCGACAAAAGTGCGGTGATGGCGCTGGAGCGCGGGGAGATCGTCGACGCGCGGCCCGCCTCGCGCTTTCTTGGGGACGGTGCGGAGCCGCGGCCGGGAGTCGCGCCCGGCCACATTCCGGGCTCCAGGAACGCGCCGCAGAGCGAGTTCTTCAACCCCGACGGCACCTGGAAGCTGGGCGACGACCTGCGCGCCGTGTTCGGCGCCGCGGGCGTCGATCTTTCCAAGCCGATGGTCACGACCTGCGGCTCGGGAGTCACCGCGGCGGTGATCCTGTTCGGCGCGCACCTGCTCGGCAAGGACGACGTCCGGCTCTACGACGGCAGCTGGTCCGAGTGGGGCGCGGATCCCGACACGCCCAAGGCGCGGGGCGCCGCCGCGTGAAGGGCAAGGCGCCGGAGACCCGGCTCGTCGAGGCCGGCCGGCGCGCGGAATGGACTCTGGGAATCGTCAACCCGGCGGTGTGGCGCGCCTCGACCGTGCTGTTCGAAAGCGTCGCGGAGATGCAGGCGGCCAACCCGCCCGAGGACGGCACGCTCCATTACGGACGCAACGGCACGCCGACGAGCTGGGCGCTGCAGGAGGCCCTTACCGAGCTCGAGCCCGGCGCCGCGACGACTCGGCTCTATCCATCGGGCGCGGCGGCGGTCGCTGGGGCGCTGCTGGCGGTGCTGGAGGCCGGCGACGAGCTTTTGATGGTCGACAGCGTCTACGGGCCGACCCGTGCGCTCTGCGAGGGCCTCCTCAAGCGCTTCGGCGTGACGACGACCTATTACGACCCGATGATCGGCGCCGGGATCGCGGACCTGATCGGCGAACGGACCCGGGCGGTGTTCATGGAGAGCCCGGGCACGCATACGTTCGAGGTGCAGGACGTGCCGGCGATCTGCGCCGCAGCCAAAGCGCGCGGGCTGGTCACTCTGATCGACAACACCTGGGCGACTCCGCTCTTCTTCAGGGCGATCGCGGCGGGTGTCGACCTGTCGATCGTCGCCTGCACCAAATATATCGGCGGCCATGCCGATCTGATGCTCGGTTCGGTGACGGCGAGCGAAGCGGCGGCCGAGCGGCTGATCCGAGCGCACCGCTTGATCGGCCAGGCCGCCGGGCCGGACGATTGCTGGCTGGCGCTACGGGGGCTTCGGACGCTCGACGTGCGGCTGAAGCGGCATCAGGAGAACGGCCTCGCCGTCGCGCGCTGGCTGGAGCGCCAGCCGCAGGTGGCGCGGGTGCTCCACCCGGCGCTGCCGTCATGCCCGGGCCACGAATATTGGGCGCGCGACTTTACCGGCGCGAGCGGTCTCTTCTCCTTCGCTCTCGACGGCGGGGCCGCCGCCGACGCGGCGCGGCTGATCGACTCGCTCGAATTGTTCGGCATCGGCTATTCCTGGGGCGGCTTCGAAAGCCTCGCTCTGCCGGCCGATCCTGTGCGCACGGCGACCGGGCTCGCGCTCGAAGGTCCGCTCGTGAGGCTCCACATCGGTCTTGAAAATCCCGACGACCTGATCGCCGATCTCGCCCAGGCGCTCGCCGCTTACGGGAGGAGCGGGTGAGCCCGGATCTCGGCCTCGCAATGCCCGATCAGGCCGCGCTCGCCGCAACCGGCGCCGCCGCGGCGATCGTTTTCGGCGCGGGCGCGTTCGCCTGGCTGGCGGGGCGCTGGGCGGGGCCGATGATCGCCGGGCTGTGGCAGCGGCGGACCGGAGGCCAGAGCGAGGGCATGATCCCGCGCGCCTGCGCCCTCGTCCGCTACCTGATCCTCTGGCCGGTCCTCGCCAGCGCGCTTCGTTTCTATCCCTGGCCGCCGCTCGCTTCGTTCCTGCTCGGCTTCTTCGCCGCGCTCGCCGCCGCGCTCGTCATCCGCAACATCGTTCGCGGTCTCAATCTGTCGCGCTGGATCGCCTGGACTCTGGCCCTGTTCCTGTTCGTCGCCATCCTCGCCGACGCGCTCGGCGGGCTCGACAACGTCACTCGGCCGCTGGACGCGCTCGCCTTCACCATCGGCTCGCGCCGACTGTCGCTGCTGGCGATCCTGCAGATTTCGATCGCCCTGCTCGCCCTCTACGCCGCGGTGAAGCTGATCAACCAGCTGATCGGCCAGTCGCTCAAGCATGCCGACGCGCTCGATCCCACCCAGCGCCTGCTGACTCAGAAGCTGCTCGCGATCGCCACCGTTGCGATCGCCTTCTTCATCGGCATCGACCTCGCCGGGATCGACCTCACCGCGCTCGCCTTCTTCTCCGGCGGCGTGGGCCTCGCCATCGGCTTCGGGCTGCAGAAGACGTTCGGCAACCTTATCGCCGGGATCATCCTGCTGATGGATCGCTCGATCAAGCCGGGCGACGTGATCTCCGTTGGCGAGAGCTTCGGCCAGGTGAACAAGATCGGCGTTCGCGCGGTCTCGATCGTCACCCGCGACGGCAAGGAATATCTGATCCCCAACGAGCTCCTCATGACCCAGGAGGTGGTCAACTGGTCCTACTCGACCCGCGACGTCCGGATCAGCATCCCGATCACGATCGACTATGCCTGCGACGTCAGGCTCGCCCAGCGGCTGATGATCGAGGCGGCCGACGCCTCGCCCCGGGTGCTGGAAACGCCGAAGCCGAACGTGTGGATGAAGGCCTTCGGCGAGAACGGCATCGATCACGAGATCCGCGTGTGGATCCTCGATCCGGAAGCCGGCATCGGTCCGGTTCGCTCGGACATCCTCAATCGCCTGTGGGAGCTGTTCAAGGAAAACGGGATCAAGGTGCCGGCGCCGCAGCGCGCGGTCCGGATCGAGGGCTGGCCTATCGATCCAGCAGGCGGCTCATCTGGTCCAGCGCCCGCTCCAGCGACCTAGCGAGGCGCTCGGCCGCTGCCCTCGGGGTCTTGGAAGGCGCGGCCGCGAGCAGCGCCTCGACGCCCAAGGCCGCCCAGGCCGAGGTTTCCGCGGCCACTGCCTCGAATCGGCGGCGGGCGATCGGCAAGGCGCGGTCGTAGGCGTCGCTGATCCGGGCGGCTTCGTCGAGGCCCACCTCATGGCCCGCGCCCTCGCGCCCCGCGATCCGCTCCACCAGCCGAAGCGCCTCGCGCAGCTGAGCGACCTGGCGGCCGGGGTCGGTCCCGGGCGGAATCGGGGAGGGCCGCGCGTGGTGGGTCATTGGAATTATGCTACTGCGTGGGCGCCAAGGAACCGTTAACGATGGTTGCGCGCTGCGCGCCGCTAGGGCAGGCCTCCGCCATGCTGAAGTCCCTTGTCGCTGCCGTCCTCGCCCTGATCGCCGCCGCCCCCGCTTTCGCGCAGGACGAGGAGCCGGCCCCGGCGGCCTCGCCGAGCGCGTTCGACGTCAGCGGCGAGATCAACCTGATGAGCGATTATCGCTTTCGCGGCGTTTCGCGGTCCGACGAAGATCCGGCCGCTCAGGCGGGCGTGCAGGTGCGCCATTCGAGCGGCTTTTACCTGGGCGCGCGCGGCACCACGCTCCAGGGGCAGGACGCTTTCCGCCTGCGCAATCCGGCCTATGTCGACCAGGGCAGCGCCGAATTCGATCTCTACGGCGGCTACAGCCTTGATCTCGGCGGCGGCTTCGATCTCGACGGCGGCCTCATGTACTACGCCTTCTCAGGCGCCCCGGGGGCGACCGATTATGCCGAGCCCTATGCCTCGCTCTCCTACCTGATCGGCCCCGCGCAGCTCAGCGCCGGCGCTAAATACGCGCCCTCGCAGGCCGCCACGGGCAACGAGGACATGCTCTACCTGTTCGGCCAGCTCGACGTCAGCATTCCCTTTCGCCCCTGGAGCTTCACGGCGCAGGCGGGGCACCAGGATTGGGGTGTCTACGGCGATTATTGGAACTGGTCGCTGGGCCTTCGCTACCACGTCCAGATCGAGGGGCTGCCGAACGCCGAGATCGGCATCGGCTATGTCGACACCGACCTGCCGAGTCTCGCCGGGCAGGACGCGGGAGTCAGGGTGACTCTCGAAACGAGCTTCTAGCTTTAGTTGGGAACCGTAACCCGGGCTTCCTGGCCGTCGCCCTGAGGAAGCTGGAGCATGGTCTGCACGAGCGTCCCGCGGCTGACGACGGCGGTCTGGGGATCGCCGGCGACGGAGCGGGCGCCGAGGGCGGCGCGGTCGACATGGGCCTGCTGAAGCAGATTGTTCTCGACCGCGCTGCGCGGCTGCGGGCCGCCGAACAGGGCCTGGAGCGCCTGGGCGCGCGGATCGGTGCCGCTTGTATCGGCCTCGCCCGGGCGCGGCGGAGTCAGCGCGAAATCGGGCGGGACCACCAACGGCGCGTTGCGCGCCACCGCGAACTCGTCCGGACGGGCGCGGTTGAACGGGCCGCCTCCCGCGCAACCGGCGAGCGTGAAGGCGGCCGACGCTGCCAGGACGAAAAGGGGGGTACGCATCGATCAGGATTCCTTCTTCTTCGCCCGTCCATCGCGCATCAGGAGCGCGCGGACAAGCAAAAGCAACACGCCGACGGTAATCGCCGCGTCGCCGACATTGAAGACCAAAAAGGGCCGCCATTCGCCGAAGTGGAGGTCGGCGAAGTCGACCACATAGCCGTAGCGGACGCGATCGACGATGTTGCCGAGCGCGCCGCCGAGCACGAGCGCCAGCGCGAACGAATCGTCGCGGCGCTTCTCCCGCCACAGCCAGGCGGTAACGAAGATCGCGATCCCCGCGGTCATCGCCACCAGCAGCCAACGGCCGAGCTCGCTGTCGGCCGTGAGCAGGCCGAGCGACACGCCCTTATTCTCCACCCATCGAAGGTCGAAGAAATCGAAGAGCTGGATTTCGCGCCGGAACTGGAGCTGGAGCGGATAGGTCACGACCCATTTGGAGGCCTGGTCGAGTGCGAAGACGAGAAAGGCGACGACCGTCGCGAAGGCGCGGTTGCGCTTGAGCCGAAGCTGCTCGGGCAGGGCGCCCGAGCGCATCGCCGCCATTTCGATCCGGGCCTCAGCCATTGACCACGTCCTCGCAGCGCGCGCACAGGCCGCCATCCTCGGCGACCTCCGGAAGCAGCCGCCAGCAGCGGCCGCATTTCTCGTTCTCGCTTCGAGTCACCTCGATCCCCTCGCCCTCGCCCCGCACCACTTCGGACACGATGTAGATTTCCGCAAGGTCGGCCGGCTCGGCGCGGGTCAGGCCCAGTTCCGATTCGGGAAAGACCACGCGCGCCTCGAGGCTGGAGCCGATGACCTTGTCGCGCCTGAGCGGCTCGATGCATTCGGTGACTCGTTCGCGGGTCTCGCGGATGATGTCCCATTTGCCGCCGAGCGCCTCGTCCTTCCACGCAGGATCGACCGCGGGCCATTCGAGCAGGTGGACGGAACCGCCTTCCGGATAGCGCGTCGCCCATACCTCTTCGGCGGTGAAGCAGAGGATCGGGCTGATCCACCGGACCAGCGCCTGGAAGACGTGATCGAGCACGGTCCGGTAGGCGCGCCGCTTCGGATTGGTCGGCGCGTCGCAATAGAGGCTGTCCTTGCGGATATCGAAGAAGAAGGCGGAGAGGTCGTCGTTGGCGAAGGTCGCGATCGCCCGCGCGTAGCGGTTGAACTCGAAGCCCTCGGCCGCCTCCTTCAGCTCCGCGTCGAGCGCGGCGAGGCGGTGGAGCACCCAGCGCTCCAGCTCGGGCATGTCCGCCGCCTTCACCGCCTCGTCGGCCGAAAAACCGTCGAGCGCCCCGAGCAGGTAGCGGAAGGTGTTCCTGAGCTTGCGATAGGCGTCGGTGGTGGTGGCGAGCACCTCCTTGCCGATCCTGACGTCCTCGAAATAGTCGGTCGAGGCGACCCACAGCCGCAGGATGTCGGCGCCGTTGTCGCGGATGATCGCCAGCGGATCGACGACGTTGCCGAGGCTCTTCGACATCTTGCGCATGTTCTGGTCGAGCGCGAAGCCGTGGGTCAGCACCGCGTCGTAGGGCGCGCGGCCGCGGGTCCCGGAGGATTCGAGCAGGCTCGACTGGAACCAGCCGCGATGCTGGTCGGAGCCTTCGACATAGAGGTCGGCGCGAACGCCTTCGCCATAGCGCGCCTCGATCACGTAGCTGTGGGTCGCGCCCGAATCGAACCAGACGTCGAGAATGTCCTTCTGCGGCTCGTAATCCTCGAGCTTGTAGCCGTTGCCGAGCAGGGCCTGATGATCGGCGTCGAACCAGGCGTCGGCCCCGCCCTCGTGGAAGGCGCGGATGATCCGCGAATTGACCGCCGGGTCCTTCAGATACTCGCCGGTCTTGCGGTTCACGTAGAGCGCGATCGGAACGCCCCAGGCGCGCTGGCGGCTGATCACCCAATCGGGGCGTCCCTCGACCATGGCGCGGATGCGGTTCTTCGACTTCTCGGGGACCCAGCGCGTGTCATCGATCGCGGCGAGGGCGGTGGCCCTTAGCCCCTCCCCCTTGTGGGGAGGGGTTGGGGTGGGGGTGCGCTCCTCCGGAGCGCGCGGCTGCTCCGCAGCCGCACCCCCCTCCCTGCCCTCCCCCACAAGGGGGGAGGAGAAATCGCGGTCCATCGGAATGAACCATTGCGGGGTGCAGCGGTAGATGACCTTGGCCTTGGAGCGCCACGAATGCGGATAGCTGTGCTGGAAATCCGCGCTGGCGGCGAGCAGCGCGCCGGCCTCGCGCAGGTCGGTGCAGATCGGCCCCTCCGGCGCATTGAACTTGGCGTTGATCACGCTCCCCTGGCCGCCGAGCCACTCCCAGTCCGCCCGGTAGAAGCCGCCGTCGTCGACCGCGAACACCGGATCGATCCCCGCCGCCTTGCAGACCAGGAAATCCTCCTCGCCATGGTCGGGCGCCATGTGGACGAGCCCGGTACCGGCGTCGGTGGTGACATGCTCGGCCGGGAGGAAGGGACGTGGGCGGGCGAAGAAGCCGCCGAGATGGTGCATCGGGTGGCGGGCGACGGTTCCGGCGAGGTCGGAGCCCTTGCCCTGCCAGATCGGCTTCAAGCTCATAGCTTGAAAAGCTGCCCTGCCTCGGAACTCGTCGAGAAGCGATCCGGCCACCAAAATTATGCCATCCCACACCGTCTCCAAGTTCTCTGAGAAAGGGGGAACCGATGTGTCGATCAGCTTCAACTGAGTCCCGGCCATCGCCACATATTCGACCTCTGACCCATAGGCGATCGCCTGGTTCACCGGGATCGTCCACGGCGTTGTGGTCCAGACCACCGCGTGGGCGCCGACCAACTCCTTGATTGGGCTCTCGACGATCTCGAACGCCACGTCGATCTGCGTCGAGACGATCTCCTCATATTCCACCTCGGCCTCGGCCAGCGCCGTCTTCTCGACCGGCGACCACATCACCGGCTTGGCGCCGCGGTAGAGCTGGCCGCTCTCGGCGAAACTCAGCAGTTCCTCGACGATCTTCGCCTCGGCCTCGTGCTTCATGGTGAGGTAGGGATCGTCCCACTCGCCCTGGACCCCGAGCCGCTGGAACTGCCCGGACTGAATATTCACCCACTTTTCCGCATAGGCCCGGCATTCGGCGCGGAACTGGGCGGTCGGCACCTCGTCCTTGTCGAGCTTCTTCTTGCGATACTGCTCCTCGACCTTCCATTCGATCGGAAGGCCGTGGCAGTCCCAGCCGGGAACGTAGGGCGCGTCCTTGCCGAGCAGCGACTGCGACCGAACGACGATGTCCTTGAGGATCTTGTTCATCGCATGGCCCATGTGGATGTCGCCATTGGCGTAGGGCGGGCCGTCGTGGAGGATGAAGCGTTTCCGCCCTTTGCGGACGCCCCGCAGCTGCTCGTAGAGCTTCGTCTCCGCCCAGCGCGCGAGGATCGCCGGCTCCTTCTGCGCGAGGCCGGCTTTCATCGGGAAATCCGTCTTCGGCAGGAAGACGGTCGAGCGGTAATCGGGCTTTTCGGACATTGCGGGCGGACTTAGCGAGCGCGGCGGAGGAATGCTAGCGCACGAGCGCGCGGCCGACCGCGTGCATGTCCTCGATCAGCAAAAGGCCGTGAAAGTCGTGGGGCACGTCGCCGAGCTGCTCGGCCTCGGTGAGGCCGGCGAGGCGGCCGCCGGGGGAATCGCCGGCGATGAACAGGCGCGCGCCGCCGCCGCTCATCCTGGCGAAGAAGCGGTAGGGCCAGCCCCACATCGTCCATTCGCCGCGCCGGGGCAGGATCAATGTCGTACCGCGGCACGAGTCCGGCACCTGGCCGATCCAGCCCCAGGCACGGTAGCCGGAGAGGCAGGCATCGCTCGCCCGGGTGTCGAGCAGCCAGCCCGCCTGGGTCAGCTGCCGAAGCCGCGCCAGCGCCTCGGGAGGGCCGGCAAAGCCGTGGGTGTCGGCGATCGCAACGCCGGCCCGGGCGAAGGCCGCGACGAGGGCGTCCGCGTCCCGCGGCTCGGAGAGGCTGAAGATCAGGATTCTGTCCGGAACGCCGCGAAGCACCTCCTCGACGACCGGCATTCCGCCGACGCCGCGGCCGCGGAGCGGAAAGGTGCGCCCTCCATCCGCTGTGTAGCCGTAGCCGACGTCCAGCCCGCGCAGGTAGGCGAACGGGCGATCCGCGATCCGGCCGTTGCCGTCGGTTCGGCAGCCGAGGTCGGAATCGCGGAAGATCATCGCCCGGCCGTCCGCGCTGGTATGGACGTCGAGCATCAGTGCTCCGGCGCCGAAGCGGACCGCGTTCTGCATCGAGAAGATCGTGTTCTCGATGAAATTATGGCCGGAGACGCGCATGTGCCGGGCGCCGCAGCCGTCGGCGGGGGAAAGCTCCTCCGGCTGGGCGATGCCGCGGTGCGCGACGACCCTCAGCACGCCGGGCGGCTTGGACGCGGTCCAGGACGCGTTCCAAAGCGACAGCGCGACGGCCGCGGCCGCGACGAGCAGCAATGCGATCCGCGACGGCCTCAAGCGGCGAGCCTCGCTTTGGCCGCCTCGGCGTCGCGCCCGATCTGGGCCTTGAGGCCTTCGACATCGTCGAACGTCTGCTCGTCGCGGATGAAGGAGATCAATTCGATTTCGAGGCGCTGATCGTAAAGGTCCTCGTCGAAGCCGAAGAACCAGGGCTCGAGCAATTCCTTCCCGTCGAACATCGGTCGCGTACCGAGATTGGCCACGCCGTCCAGCAGGCGGCCGTCGGGCAGCCGCCCGCGCACCGCATAGACGCCGAAGCGTGGGCGCTGATATTTGCCCAGGGTAATGTTGGCGGTGGGAAAGCCGAGCTCGCGGCCGCGCTTGTCGCCATGCTCGACCATGCCCTCGATCGCGAACGGGCGGGTGAGCAGGCGCGCCGCGGTTTCGCAATCGCCCGCCCGAAGCGCCTCGCGGACCCGGCTCGATGAGACCGGCTCGCCGTCTTCGCCGACCACGGGCGCGACCGAATCGACGGAGATCCGGTTGGCCTGGCCAAGCAGCTTCAGCACCTCGACATTGCCGCCGCGGCCCTTGCCGAAGGTGAAATCCTCGCCGGTCACCACCCCGGCCGCGCCGATCCGGCTGACCAGATGGTCGGTGACGAAATCGGAGGCGTCGACCGAGGCAAGCTCGGGACCGAAGTGGAAGACCAGCATCGCGTCCGCCCCCGCCGCGCCGAACAGGCGCTCGCGCTGGTCGAGCGTGGTCAGTCGAAAGGGCGGCAAATCGGGCTTGAAGAAGCGCACCGGGTGCGGGTCGAACGTGGCGACGAGCACCGGACGCCCCTCGGCCCGGGCGCGCGACACGGCGCGCCCCACCACGGCCTGGTGGCCTTCGTGAAATCCATCGAAATTTCCGAGCGCGACGATGCCACCGCGAAGCGGGGCGGGAACCGCCGAGCTCCCGTCCAGGCGCTCCATGCGGAGGCTATAGGGAAGCCGCTCGCGACCTTCAATCAGCCCCCGGCTGTCGCGCGCGAACCCCTATTTCTTCAGGAGATGGACGAAGCTGTAGCCGTCGTGATCCTCGCGCGCCGCTTCCCGCCAACGTGCGGTGTCGAACGGGGGCATGAACGTGTCGCCGTCGGGCGCGCCGCGGACCTCGGTCAGTTCGATGGCCTCGGCCAACGGCTCGAACAGGGCGAAGATCTCCGCGCCGCCGATGATCGAGACGCGCTCGTCCCCGGCCAGCGCCAGCGCCTCCTCCGTCGAATGTGCGATCTCGGCCCCCTCGGCGCGCCAGGCCCGATCGCGGGTCAGCACGATGTGGCGGCGGCCGGGGAGGAGGCCGGGAAGGCTCTCGAACGTGCGCCGGCCCATGATCATCGCCGAGCCCATCGTCACCCGTTTGAAGTGCTTGAGATCTTCGGAGAGGCGCCAGGGAAGGCCGCCGTCCCTGCCGATCACGCCATTATCGGCCCGGGCAACGACCATGGTGATTCGAGTCTCTTTCACCGGCACCACGCCGCCCCTCCCCCTTGTGGGGAGGGGTTGGGGGTGGGGGTGCGCGGCCTCGCCGCGCGCGGGCCGAAGGCCCGCACCCCCCTCCCTGCCCTCCCCCACAAGGGGGGAGGGAAAATCACGGTGGCTCCCCACGCTCTCAAACCGCGACCTCGGCCTTGATGTGCGGGTGCGGATCGTAGCCCGATATCTCGAAATCCTCGAAGCGGTATTGGTCGATCGCCTCGGGCCTCCGAAGCATCGTCAGCTTCGGCAGCGGGCGGGGTTCGCGAGTCAGCTGCTCGCGCGCCTGCTCGAGATGGTTGGAGTAGAGGTGGCAGTCGCCGCCGGTCCATACGAACGTCCCCGGCTCGAGCCCGCATTGCTGGGCGAGCATGTGGGTGAGCAAGGCGTAGCTGGCGATGTTGAACGGCGCGCCGAGGAAGACGTCGGCGCTGCGCTGGTAGAGCTGGAGGTTGAGCCGCCCGCCCGCGACCTGGGTCTGGAACAGGCAGTGACAGGGGGCGAGCGCCATCAGGTGGAGCTCGGCCGGGTTCCAGGCGGTGACGATCTGGCGCCGCGAGGCGGGATCGCGCTTGATCAGGTCGATGAGGCCCGCGATCTGGTCGATCTCGCGGCCGTCCGCCGCTTCCCAATGGCGCCATTGCTTGCCGTAGACCGGGCCGAGATCGCCCGCCTCGTCCGCCCATTCGTCCCAGATGCTGACCCGCTGCTCCTGAAGCCAGCGGACATTGGTGTCGCCGCGAAGGAACCAGAGCAATTCGATCAGGATCGACCGCAAATGGAGCTTCTTGGTCGTCAGCAGTGGGAAGCCTCGAGAGAGGTCGAAGCGCATCTGGTGGCCGAATACCGAATAAGTGCCGACGCCGGTACGGTCTTCTTGCCGGACGCCTTCGTCCAGGATTCGCCGGAGGAGTTCGAGATAGGGCTGCATAAGCGGATTCTATGGCCGCTCGGCCTGCTCAATTCCAATCCAAAATGGATATCGAAACGGATCGATCTCGGGCCGCCTCGACCATTGCGCGTGCCAAGGAGCGCCGATGGAAATCGGCACCGCCCGCGACGCGGAACGCCTGCTCGCGCCCTGTTTCGCCGGGGCGGAGGCGGAAAAGCTTGCGATCCTCCACCTCGACGGCGATCGGCGCGCCATCGCGGTCGACGAGCGGCCGTCCTGCGATCTGCCGCTGCGCGCGATCGTCCGCGCGGCGCTGGAGCGGGAGGCGGCGGGCCTGATCGTCGCCCACAACCATCCGAGCGGCGACCCGACGCCGAGCCCGGAGGACATCGAGGCGACCCGGGCGCTCGCCGAGGTCGCGGCCCGACTCGGCATCCAACTCCACGACCACCTCATCTTCGCCGGCGGCGAATGCACCAGCTTCAGGGCGTTGGGGCTGCTTTAGGCAAAGGGAAATTTGAAGTGTATCCACCTCGCTCATCCTGAGGAGCCCCTTCGACTGCCTGCCAAGGCAGGCGCTCAGGGTAAACTTGCGAGCTTGTCGAAACGGCGTCTCGAAGGACGGCCCTTCGAGACGGGCCCTCGACAAGCTCGGTCCCTCCCTCCTCAGGATGAGCGGCTTAAGCTCGATTTCAGATGGACCTACGGATTGCAGGCGGGGATGTCGCGCGGCTCGGGGCGGGGGGCGCGGGCCTCGAACTGGGCGAAATAGGATTCGCTGTCGGGCAGGCGCTCGAAGCGGGTCAGGCCGTAGCCGAGCGCGTTGAACTCGCAGACCAGAAGGCGCTGAGGCGTGCCGTGGCGGTCGGTCGGCCGGTCCGCGTCGACCACGATCACCCGCCCGTCGCTCTTGAGCGCGGCGCGCAGGTTCCACAGGAACTCGGATGGCCGCGCGATCTCATGGTACATGTGAATCAGAAAGACGCGGTCGAACGAGCCGGCGGGGAGCTGCGGGTCGTTCGCCTGGCCCAGGCGGATCGCGACATTGTCGAGCCGCTCGCGGTTGATCCGGGTGCCGAGCGCCCGGATCGTCTCGGGCACGATGTCCTCGGCGAGCACGCGCCCCTTCGGCCCGACCAGAGGCGAGAGCCGCACCGTATAATAGCCCTCGCCGGCCCCGATGTCGGCGACGAACATGCGCGGCCTCACGTCGGCGAGCCGGGTCACGGTGGCGAACTCGCCCAGGCTGTCGCGGGAATCCTCGTTCAGATAGCGCGAGGAGATCGGGGCGACCGGCCGGTGCGGCTCGGGGAAGGGCGATTCCTTCTCCTGCGGCTGCTGGCGGCAGGCAGCGAGCAGGACGAGCACGGTCAAGGCCGCAACCCTAAAGCCCCTCCCCCTTGTGGGGAGGGGTTGGGGGTGGGGGTGCGCGGCCCCGCCGCGCGCGGCCCGCCGGGCCGCACCCCCCTCCAAGCCTCCCCCACAAGGGGGGAGGAGAGATTGTGCTGCGCGCGCCGGTTTAATCGACATCTTCCACTTCGACCTTCTCGCCGGTGACCCGCTGCGAGAGCGCGGCGGCCATGAAGCGGTCGAGATCGCCGTCGAGCACGTCGCCCGGCGCGGTGGAGGTGACGCCCGTCCTGAGATCCTTCACCAGCTGGTAGGGCTGCAGCACGTAGGAGCGGATCTGGTGGCCCCAGCCGATGTCGGTCTTGGCCGCCGCGGTGGCGTTCGCCTCCACTTCGCGCTTGCGCAGCTCGTTCTCGTAGAGCCGGGCGCGAAGCTGGTTGTAGGCCTCGGCGCGGTTCTTGTGCTGCGATCGCTGGTTCTGGCACTGGACGACGATGCCCGTCGGCAAATGCGTGATGCGCACCGCCGAATCGGTGGTGTTGATATGCTGCCCGCCGGCGCCCGAGGCGCGGTAGGTGTCGATCCTGAGGTCGCCCTCGTTGACCTCGATGTCGATATTCTCGTCGACCACCGGATAGACCCAGACGCTCGAAAAGCTCGTGTGGCGCCGCGCGTTGCTGTCATAGGGGCTGATCCGCACCAGCCGGTGAACGCCGCTCTCGGTCTTGGCATAGCCATAAGCATTCTCGCCCTTGACCAGCAGGGTCGCCGACTTGATCCCGGCCTGCTCGCCGGCATGATAGTCGATGAGCTCGACCTTGTAGCGGTGGCGCTCGGCCCAGCGCGTGTACATGCGCTGGAGCATCTCGGCCCAGTCCTGGCTCTCTGTGCCGCCGGCGCCTGCATTGACCTCGATATAGGTGTCGTTGGCGTCGGCCTCGCCCGCGAGCAGCGCCGCGACCTTGTCCTTCTCCGACCGGTCGGCGAGCTCGGCGAGCGCCTTGACCGCGTCGTCGACCAGCCCTTCGTCTCCCTCGGCCTCGGCCATCTCCATCAGCTCGACCGTGTCGGCCAGCTCGCGCTCGATCGCTCGCGTCGCGCCGATCGCTTCCTCGAGCCTGCGCCGCTCGCGCATGACGATTTGCGCCGCCTTGGGATCGTCCCATAGGGTCGAATCCTCGACCTTGTCGTTGAGCTCCTCAAGCCGCTTCAGCGCCCGGTCCCAGTCGAGGAACCGGCGCAGGAGCGCGAGGGCCGACCGGATCTGGTCGATAGAGGCTTGCGCTTCGGCGCGCATGAACTGAATCTCCAATTCAATCGTCATTCCCGCGAAGGCGGGAATCCAGCTTTTCTATCTCGGCGGAAGGCAGCTGGATTCCCGCTTTCGCGGGAATGACGAGGATGGCGCGGACCTAATAGATGCCGCCCTCGCTTTGCAAGAAGTCGCTGTCGCGATGATCGGTGCGGGCGGTCGCGGCGGCGACCCGGCGGGGAGCCGCGCGGGCCATCTCCTCGCGGGTTGCGGTGCGGCGCGGCTCGCTTTCGGGCTTGAACGCTTCCCAGATCACCGCGGCGTGCGGATCGTTCGCCGGCCAGATTCCGAAGGCGCGGTGCCCGGAGCGCCGGTCGATCGCCACCATCCTGACGCCGTAGGGCGCACGGAACGGGATCACCGGCATGCCTTCGAACGATTCGCGCGCGAACTGGCGGAAGATCGGCGCTGCGAGCGTTCCGCCCTGGGCATAGCCGCCCATCGGCCGCGGCCGATCGAAGCCCATATAGACCCCGGCGACGATCTGTTGCGATCCCCCGATGAACCAGACGTTGGTCGGGCCGGAGGTCGTCCCCGTCTTGCCGAACAGGGGCCGGCCGAGATCGCGCAATATGGTGGCGGTGCCGCGCTGGACGACGCCTTCGAGCATGTGGACGATCTGGTAGGCGGTCATCGGATCGACAACCTGGCGGGTGCGAAGCGGCGGGCGAGGCATCGGCCGCCCGTTCCAGTCCGGCGCGTTGCAGCCCTCGCACGGACGGGTGTCGGCCCGCCAGATCGCGCGCCCATGGCGGTCCTGGATATAGTCGATCAGCGTCGGGGTCATCGCCCGGCCCTGATTGGCGAAGGTAGCGAAGGCGTTGACCATCCGCGACACGGTCGTCTCCCCGGCGCCCAGCGCGATGGCGAGATAGGGCCGGTAGTCGCCGACTCCCATCTGGCGCGCGCGGCGAACGACGTTGGTCATTCCGATCTGGTTGGCGGTGCGCACCGTCATCAGGTTGCGCGACTGTTCGAGGCCCCAGCGCATCGTCTGCGGGCCGGCATAGCCGCCGGAGAAGTTGCGGAAGCATTTCTGCTGCGGCGTGCCCTGGTTGGTGCAGAACGGGCCGTCGATGATGATCGAGGCGGGTGTCATTCCGTTGTCGAGCGCCGCCGAATAGACGATCGGCTTGAACGTCGATCCGGGCTGGCGCAGCGCCTGGGTGGCGCGGTTGAAGTTCGCGCCGCGAACGTCCCAGCCGCCCTGCATCGCGAGGACCCGGCCCGAGCCGACCTCCTCGACCACCATCCCGCCCGAGATTTCGGGGATGGAGCGAAGCGCCCAAACATTGCCGGCGCCGCCGCCTTCCTGCTCGACGGCGATCACCGCGCCGGGGCGCAGGGCGTCGAAAGCGGAGCCTCCCGAGCCGCGCCGGGGCATCGAGGCGAGGCTTGCCGGCATTTGCCCGGTCGAGCCGTCGGTGAAGCCGAGCGTCGCGCTGCCACCTTCCTTTGACAGGACGACGGCCGAGCGCCAGGCGCCGGGGCCGAGCGGGGCGACGGCGAGCTGGCTTCGCCAGTCCCTCGAAATGTCGATGGTCAGGCCCGGATCGCGCCAGCCGCGGCCGCGCTCGTAGCGGGCGAGGCCGTCGCGAAGCGCCGCCTCGGCGGAGCGCTGCATGTCGGGATTGTAGGAGGTCCGCACCCAAAGGCCGCCGGCATAGACGCTGTTGGGGTGATCGGGCGACGCGCTCTCGCCGTAGCGCTCGATCAAATTGCGGCGGACTTCCTCCATGAAATAGCCGCCGACATTGCGGGTGATGTCCTGCCCGGTGCCGCGCGCCGTCTCGATCGGCGTGGCGAGCGCCTCGTCATATTGCGCGCGGGTGATGAAATTGTTGCGGAGCATCTCGTTCAGCACGAAATTGCGCCGCTGCAGCGCGCGGTCGTGGTGGCGGACCGGATCATAGTTGGACGGCGATTTGGGAAGGATGGCGAGGAAGGCGCATTCGGCGACCGAAAGCTGGCCGACGTCCTTGTTGAAATAGGCCCTGGCGGCGGCCTGGACGCCATAGGCGTTCCGGCCGAGGAAGATCTGGTTGAGGTAGAGCTCGAGGATCTGCTCCTTCGACAGCGCCGATTCGATTCGCCGGGCGAGGAAAGCTTCGCGGATCTTTCGGGTCACCGAATATTCGTCGCCGACGAAGAAGATCTTGGCGACCTGCTGGGTGATGGTCGATCCGCCGCGCGCGCGTTCGCCCGACCCTGCCTTGGAGACATAGTCCCAGACCGCGCCGACCATGCCCGGATAGTCGATTCCGCTGTGCGAGAAGAAGGTCCGGTCCTCCGCCGCGAGGAAGGCGTTGATCAGCGGGACCGGGAATTCCTCGTAGGCGAGCTGGACTCGCCGTTCGCGGGCGAAGCTCTGCACCGGAGCGCCGTTCACGTCGCGGACGTAGGTCGGCAGGATCGGCTCGTAGCTCAGCAGGCTCTCGGCCGAGGGCAGGCCGCGGGCGAACAGCAGCCAGAGGATGAAGTAGAGCACCACCGGGATGGCGGCGAGGATCGCCAGCCAGCGCACCCAGCGCCGCTTCCAGGCGCGCCCCACGAAGGCGCGGGCGCCGGCGATTCGGCTGTCGGTGCGGCGGAGGGTGATGCGCTGGGCGGGCTGGTCGGCACTCATACCGGCGCCGGTCTAGCGGATGGGCGGGGAGGGGGAAAGTGTTCGGTGCGGGCGAAAGTTGAGGCTGACGGGCGGCTGGCCGAATCCGGCAAATCGGCTAATCCCTGAAGCGTGACGCTGACGGTTCTGCAAACACCGACCTACGCCCGCTGGTTTGCCGGCCTTCGCGACGAGCGTGCCAAGGCGCGCATTCTCGCTCGTATTCGCCGGGTCTCGGTTGGAAATTTCGGCGATGCGAAGTCGGTCGGCGAAGGTGTCAGCGAGCTGCGGATCGACTATGGGCCGGGCTATCGCGTCTACTTCACCCAGCGTGGTGCGACACTCCTATTGTTGCTGACCGGAGGTGACAAATCGCGTCAGTGGGCCGATATTGCGAAGGCGCGCGAGATCGCCGCGCAGTGGGAAGGTGAATGATGGGCATCGAAACCACCAAGTGGGACGCCGCGGACCATCTGGCCAGTACGGAGGCCGTGCTCGCGTATCTCGAAGCGATATTCGAGGACGGCGACCCGGAGTTGGTTGCCGCCGCGCTCAACGACGTCGCTCGCGCCAAAGGTCTGGACAGTTCCGAGCAGCTGACTGGCGCGACGGACCTGTCGTCCGTGATCCGCACCCTGAAATCGCTGGGGCTGGAGCTGACGGCGAAGGTTGCATAGCTCGATGAGGCTGAGCCGATATCGATGATCAGGGTCGTTTCGATCCGGCCGGCAGGCGGGGCGGCGCTGGAGCTTGGCTTCAGCGACGGCAGCAGCGGCATCTGGTCGGCAAAGGCGCTGATCGCGCGCGACACGGTCCTGACCCGCCCGCTTGCCGGCACTGCCTATTTCGCGCGCGCGTTCATCGAGGCTGGCGCGCTCGCCTGGCCGAATCGGTTGGAATTGTCGGCTCACAGCCTGCAGCGGCGGCTGGATGAAGCGGGCCTCCTGCGGCGGGAGGCGGCTTGCTGACCATTTCGGCCAGGCCCACCGCGGTCCGCTTTGACGACGCGATGATGTGGGTCGATCTCGAGCGGGTGATTTAAGGTAGTGGGTCAGTTGAAATCTAGGAAAGCCAATCGGTTCTGGCGCGGGCCTCGGTCTCGGCGGATTCAGCCGACTCATAGATGCCGCAGTCTGGTCCATGCTGACCCCAACTCACGCCGTCATTGAGTTGCAGGCGATAGGAATAATTCCCATCGGCACGCTGCATCACGAGTATGCGGCTATCCGCACGTGAGCCGGTGAGTATCTTGATCTGGCGCTCGTTCACGCCCGCTTCTTATACGTGCCACGTTTTCTGTCCACGCGGAATGGGAGAACCCCTATTTACCCGCCCCTCCGCTCGATCGCCCGACGCGCGAAATGGGCCTCGATCGCCCGGCGCATGCCCTCGGCGATCTGGCGGCGGCCTTCCGCGGAGTCGATGTAGCGGGCGTCGGTCTCGTTGGTGAGGTAGCCGCTTTCGAACAGGATCGAGGGCATGTCGGGCGCCTTCAGAACGACGAAGGCGGCGAAGCGGTGCCACACGGGGCGGAAGGGGAAGACCGGGGCGGCCTCGCGGTAGAGCAACTGGGCGAAATCGGCCGAGACGTTCATCGCCTCGCGCTGGGCGAGGTCGATCAGGATCATGTTGACCCCGGGGTCGGCCGAGAGCGGAGTCCCGGCGATACGCTCGGAGGCGTTCTGCTGGCTGGCGAGCAAAGCGGCCTGGCGGTCCGAAGCGACCTCGGAGAGGGTGTAGACGGTGGCCCCGCGCGCCGCGTCGTTCAGCGGGGCGGCGTCGGCATGGACCGAGATGAACAGGTCGGCGTCGAGCCGCCGGGCGATCTGGTAGCGCTCGTCGAGCCCGCGATAGCTGTCATCCTCGCGGGTAAGAGCGACGCGGACTCGGCCGGTCGCGGCGAGCGCGTCGCGCATGGCCAGCGCGAGCGCCAGGGTGATGTCCTTTTCCGGCCGTCCTACGAACGGCGAGGCGGCGCCGGGATCGTGGCCGCCATGGCCGGCGTCGATCACCACCAGCGGCGGATTGTCGCCGCGCGCAGGGGTGACCCGGGGCAGCGGCCCGCGCTCGTCGGCGGCGAGCGGATCGAGCGGGATCGTCACCCCCCCGGGGCCCCCGGCCGGCGCGGAGCCGGGAAACAGGCCCGTCCCGAACAGCGCGAGAAGCAGTGTGACGAGCCATTCCATCGAGGCTTTGTGCCGCGGGCGTACCATAAGGGTCCAGCAAAAACGGCTGAAACCCGCCCCGGCGAAGGGTCGGTCCCGAATTCGTGCCTGTGCCGGAATGACAGAAAAATGGGCGCACGCGGTTGCCGCTGGGGTCCTCAGATGCTAGCAGCACCGGATCGGGACGCAGGGGCTTTGTCCCCCACCATCGATCCCGATTGGAATTCGCCGGCCCCAGCCGGCCATCTAGGTTGACGCTGTATGTGGTATCGCTCCCCCAGGCTCATTCGCCGCCTCGTAAGTGACGGCATGCCGGGCGGGATGCTCAGGCCGGCTTTTGCGACCGGACTCGCCCAGACAGCAGACGCGAACATATTTTCAACCCGGACCTTAGACGCGCGGCCCGAAACGCCCGCGCGGCCGTCCATTTTCGAGCGCCTTCACCATTCGGCCTGCCAGGACAGCCCATCAAAGCGTCGCTTTGACGGGGGCCCCAGGGTCGCGGTCAGGGCGTGGAGTAATTTTAATGACCATGCGCATGCTGATCGACGCGCGCCACCAGGAAGAGACCCGGGTGGCCGTGATCAAGGGAAATCGGATCGAGGAATTTGATTTCGAATCCGCCGAGCACAAGCAGCTCAAGGGAAATATCTATCTAGCCAAGGTTACGCGGGTCGAACCGTCGCTTCAGGCGGCGTTCGTCGATTACGGCGGCAACCGCCACGGCTTCCTCGCTTTTTCCGAAATCCACCCCGATTATTACCAGATCCCCAAGGAGGATCGCGAGGCGCTGCTGCGCGAGGAGGCGGAGCACGCCGCCGAGGAAGAGCGGCTGCGCTCGGCCGAATATGAATCGGGCGGCGACGACGGCGACAGCGTCGTCGAGGTCGACGACGAGCCGATGTCGGCGCAGTCGATCGACGGCATCGACGTCGCCGAGGAGATCGAAGGCGACGAGGACGAGGAAGGCGCTCAGCCGCCGGAGGAAGCCGAAGGCGGCTCCGACGAGAGCGCCGCCGAGACTCTGCGCCGCAAGCGCCAGAATCTGCGCCGCCGCTATAAGATCCAGGACGTGATCCGCCGCCGTCAGGTGCTGCTGGTCCAGGTCGTCAAGGAAGAGCGCGGCAACAAGGGCGCTGCGCTCACCACCTACCTCAGCCTCGCCGGCCGCTATTGCGTGCTGATGCCCAACACCAGCCATGGCGGCGGAATCAGCCGCAAGATCTCGAACGGCGCCGACCGCAAGCGCCTGAAGCAGATCATGGCCGATCTGAACCTGCCGATGAGCATGGGCCTGATCGTCCGCACCGCCGGCCTTTCGCGCACCAAGGTCGAGATCAAGCGCGACTTCGATTATCTCGCCCGCCTGTGGGACGAGATCCGCGAGAAGACGCTTCATTCCTCGGCGCCGGCACTGATCTACCAGGACAGCGACCTCATCAAGCGCGCCATCCGCGACATCTACAACAAGGACATCGACGAGGTGATCGTCGAGGGCGAGCGTGGCTACAAGGACGCCAGGGCGTTCATGAAGCTGCTGATGCCGAGCCACGTCAAGCGGGTGACCCACTATGCCGACCCGGTGCCTTTGTTCCAGCGCTACGGGGCGGAGGACGAGCTCAGCGCGATGTACCAGCCGGTCGTCCAGCTGAAGTCCGGCGGCTATATCGTGATCAACCCGACCGAGGCTCTGGTTTCGATCGACATCAATTCCGGGCGCTCGACCCGCGAGCACAATATCGAGCAGACCGCCTACGCGACGAACATCGAGGCGGCGCACGAGATCGCCCGCCAGCTTCGCCTTCGCGACATGGCCGGCCTCGTCGTGATCGACTTCATCGACATGGAATCGGGCGGCCATATCCGCAAGGTCGAAAAAGCGATGAAGGACGCGCTCAAGAACGACCGCGCCCGCATCCAGGTCGGGCGGATCAGCTCGTTCGGGCTGATGGAGATGAGCCGCCAGCGCCTGCGCACCGGAGTGCTCGAAGCCTCGACCCGGCCCTGCCCGCATTGCGACGGAAGCGGGCTGATGCGCACGGCCTCGTCCGCTGGCCTCTCGGCGCTGCGCATGCTCGAGGAGGAGGCTGCTCGCGGCCGCGGCTCGCGAATCGTCCTTCGCGCCGGACGCGAGGCGGCGGTCTATCTGCTCAACCGCAAGCGCGCCGAAATCGGCGAGGTCGAATCGCGCTACGGCGTGATGATCGAGGTGCTGATCGACGAGAGCCTCGAAGGCGCTCGGATGGCGGTCGAATCGCACGGCCCGCCGCCCGCCCAGCGGCCGCGGCCGCTGCCGGTCGTGGAGCAGGACGCCGACGAGGAGAGTCTCGACGAAGAAAACGAGATCGAGGAGGAAGAAGAAGAGGAAGAAGAAGCGGTCGAAGCCCGCCCGCGCCGCGAGCGCGCCGAGCGTCCCGAGCGCGAGGAAAGCAGCGAGGAAGGCGCTCGCCGCCGCCGTCGTCGCCGCGGGCGCCGTGGCGGCCGCCGCCGGGATCGTCCCGAGGGCGAGGAGGGCGCCGCGCCGCTGGAGTCGAGCGCCGAGGGCGCCGCGCCTGTGGCGGAGGAACTGGTCGCCCCCGAAGCGCCGGCCGAAGAGGGCGAGGAACCGCGCAAGGCCCGCCGCCGCCCGCGCGCCCGCAAGCAGGTAGAGAGCACCGCCGAGCCGCAGCCTGCGGTGGAGGCGGCCGCTGAGCCCCAGCCGGAGCCGGTTGCCGAATCGGCTCCGGAGTCCGAGGCCAAGCCGAAGCGCGCGGGACGCCGCAAGAAGGCGGATGCAGCGCCCGAGGCGTCGCCCGAGGCCCCCGCCGAAGCCGCGCCCGCGGCCGGGGAGGCGCCGGCCCCCGAGCCCGCCAACGACCAGGAGCCCGCGCCCAAGCCGCGCAGCCGCCGGAAGGCAGCCGCCAAGCCGGACGAAGCCGCGCCTCCCGCTCAATCCGAGGAGGAAGATGGCGAGCCGCGGCGGGGCTGGTGGCAGCGGACGTTCGGCGCCTCGGCGGAATGAGGCGGGCCGCGGGATGGTTTCATCCGCGGTTCATGCGACGAGGGAAAGAAGCGGGCCATGGCTGAGGCGCGGGCGATGAAAGGGAAGGCTGGGCAGTTCGCCGTCCGCCTTGCCATGCTCGTCCTGTTGAGCTTCGCCGCCATGGCCCGGCCCGCTTTCGCCCAGCAGATCCTTCGCGATGCCGAGACGGAATCGCTGCTTCGCGATATGTCGCGGCCGCTGATCCTGGCCGCCGGCCTCCAGCCGGAGAATGTCCGAATCGTCCTCATCCACGACGATTCGATCAACGCCTTCGTCGCCGGGGGCCAGATCGTCTACGTCCATTCCGGCCTGTTCACCCGGGCCGAGAACGCCAACGAGGTCCAGGGCGTGATCGCCCACGAGCTGGGACACGTTGCCGGCGGGCACATCATCCGTTCGGGCGAGGGCGTCCAGCAGGCGACCGGGATCATGATCCTCTCGCTCCTGCTCGGCGCCGCGGCGATCGCGGCCGGCGGCGGCGAGGCGGGCATGGCCGCGATCATGGCCGGCCAGCAGGCGGGCCTCGGCCGCTTCCTCGCCTTCACCCGCGACCAGGAAAATGCCGCGGATCAGGCCGGCGCGACCTTCCTTTCACGCGCCGGCATCAGCGGCCGCGGCTCGATCGCCTTCTTCCGCCGGATCGAGAATTTGGAATACCGGATTGCCGCGCCGGGAGAGATTGACGGCTATGCCCAGACCCACCCGCTCAGCGGGGACCGGATCCAGCGGCTCCAGGAGCGCTACGAGGCCGATCCCGCCTGGACCGCGCAAACCGCGGCGCCGCTCGAGGAGCGGTTCCAGCGCGTTCGCGCCAAGCTTTCGGGCTATGTCGACGATCCGCAGCGCGTCCTGATCCGCTATCCGGTCACCGACCAGACGATCCCGGCCCATTATGCCCGCGCTTATGCCTATCACCGCGGCGCTCATCCGGCCGAGGCGAACGCGGAGGCGGACGCGCTGATCCGCGCCCGGCCGCACGATCCCTATTTCCTCGAGCTCAAGGGCCAGATCCTTCTCGAATCCGGCCATCCGAGGGAAGCGCTGGCAGCGCTTCGGGAGGCAGTCTCGATCGTCCCCAACGAGCCCTTGATCGCCGCCCTATTCGGCCACGCGCTCATCTCGACCGAGGACCCGGCCAATTTCGAGGAGGCGAAGCGCGTGCTTCGGCTCGCCGTCGCGCGCGACAACGACAACCCGTTCGCCTGGTACCAGCTCGGCATCGTCTACGACCGGGAGGGCGATCAGCCCCGCGCCGCGCTGGCGACGGCGGAACGCTACAGCCTGGAAGGCCAGCCGAGCCTCGCTTTGGTCAACGCCGAGCAGGCGCTGATGGGCCTTCCGGTCGGGACGCCCGACTATCTCCGCGCCCAGGACATCGCGATGGTCTCGCGCGCCGCCGATCAGCGCCAGCGGCGCGGCCATTGACGGCCCTTCCGGGAGGCTGGGCGGCGAGCCTCGCCGCGATCCTCGGCGGCGTTGCGCTCGGCGCCGCGGCCATGGCCGGCTGGTATTCCTGGCGCGGCCCGGACAGAGCGGCGACCGAGGCGATCGTGCGCGATTACGTGCTCAATCACGGCGAGATCCTGCCTGAGGCGATGAAGCGCACGCAGGACCGGCAGGCGGCGGCCTCGGTCTCGCGCCACCGTTCGGCGCTCGAGACGCCCTATCACGGCGCATGGGCGGGCGCGGCCGATGGCGACGTCGTGCTGGTCGAGTTCTTCGATTACGCCTGCCCCTATTGCCGCGAGACCAATGCCGACGTCGACCGGCTGATCGCCGAGGATCCGAGGCTCAAGGTCGTCTGGCGCGAGCTTCCGGTGCTCGGCCCCAACAGCGAGGCGGCCGCCAACGTCAGCCTGGCCGCCGCTCGCCAGGGCCGCTTCCGCCAGTTCCATGCGCGCCTGTTCGCGCTCGGCCGGCCGACGCAGGCGACGCTGGCGCAGGCGATGGCCGAGGCGGGCGTCAGCGCCGAGGCGCAAAGCCCCGCCGCCCGAGCCGAGCTCGCCCGCAACATCGAGCTCGCGCGGGCGATGGAGGCGAGCGGGACTCCGACCTTCGTCGTCGGCGATCAGGTGCTTCAGGGCGCGGTCGGCTACGACGCGCTCAAGGCGGCCATCGCCGCCGCGCGGGGGAGCCGCTCCTAGAGTCAGCATTAAGCGGGCCGATTTTCGCATCGATCGGATTGCTCTCAATTCAAGAGTCATCCCTGACGCGGCGGCAGGCTCTCGCTTATTGAGGGCTCCCCTTGAACCCCTGGGCGACGACGTACCACTCGCTCGAGCCCTTGCGGCTGGCCGGCGGCTTGGCGTGCTTCACAGTCGTGAACAGCCGCTTGAGCTGGGCGACGAGGCCCGCGTCAGCGCCGCCGGCGAGCACCTTGGCGACGAACGCGCCGCCCGGCTGCAGAACGTCGCCGGCGAAGTCGAGCGCGGCCTCGACCAGGCCCATGGTACGCAGATGGTCGGTCTGCGGGTGGCCGACGGTGTTGGCCGCCATATCGGAAAGGACGAGATCGGCCGGGCCGCCGAGCGCTTCCTTGAGCCCGTCCGGGGCCGCATCGTCCATGAAGTCCATCTGCAGGATCGTCGCGCCGTCGATCGGGTCGGTCGGCAGCAGGTCGATTCCGACCACCACGGCCTGCGGCAGCCGCTGCCGCACGACCTGCGTCCACCCGCCCGGGGCGATGCCGAGGTCGATCACCCGCTTCGCGCCCTTGAGGAAGCCGAAACGCTCGTCGAGCTCGATCAGCTTGTAGGCGGCGCGCGAGCGATAGCCTTCGGCCTTGGCGCGCTTCACATAGGGGTCGTTGAGCTGCCGCTCGAGCCAGCGGGTCGAACCCACCTTGCGGCCCTTGGCGGTCTTGACCCGGGTCCTGAGGCCGCCGCCCGAGCCGGTCGGCGACCGGCTCATATCTGGTGCCCGTCCCTCGCCATGAGCGAGCGCAGGATCCCTTCGCGGATGCCGCGGTCGGCGACCCCCAGGGTCTCGGCCGGCCAGATGTCCATGATCGCCTCGAGGATCGCGCAGCCGGCGACGACCAGATCGGCCCGCTCGTGGCCGATGCACGGGAATTGCGCGCGCTCGGCATGATCCATCGCGGAAAGGGTCGCGCTGATCTCGCGCATCGCCGAGGCCGGCATCATCAGGCCGTCGACCTGGCGGCGGTCGTAGCTCGGAAGCGCGAGGTGGACGCTGGCCAGGGTCGTGACCGTGCCGCTGGTCCCCATCAGGCGAATGCCCTTTCGGCCCTTGGGCAGAAGCTCGACGAAGTGGCGGAAGGCGTGGCGTACGCGCTCGCGCATCCGGCCGTAGGCGGCGAGCCGCTCGGCGACGGTGGCGAAGGTGCGGCCCTCGCTCTCGGTCAGCGAGACGACGCCCCAGGGCGCGCTCCACCAGCATTTGATCCTCGGCTCGCCGCCGTCGGTGTCGACCAGCACCAATTCGGTCGATCCGCCGCCGATGTCGAAGATCAGCGCCGGCTCGTCGCCCGGCTCGAGCAGCCGGTGGCAGCCGAGCATTGCGAGCCGCGCTTCCTCTTCGGGCGCGATGATCTCGAGGCAGATTCCGGTCTCGCGCCTGACTCGCTCGACGAAATGGCGCCCGTTGACCGCCCGCCGGCAGGCCTCTGTGGCGACCGAGCGGGCGAGGCTGACCCGGCGCCGGCGGAGCTTTTCCGCGCAGACCGAGAGCGCGGAGACGGCGCGGTCCATCGCCGCCTCGGAGAGCTTGCCCGAGGTCGCCATGCCTTCGCCCATCCGGACGACGCGCGAGAAGGCGTCGATGACGGTGAAGCCTTCGTCGGTCGGGCGGGCGATGAGCAGGCGGCAATTGTTGGTGCCGAGATCGATCGCGCCATAGGTGTGGCGCGAGGCCCAGCGGCGCGGCGGCAACCCGCGCGGGGCCGGTGCGCCGACAAGTTCGGGAGGCTGGTCTTCGACCGGCGCTGATACAGCGGAAGCGGCTTGCTCCGACATTCCGAACGTCTCATTCTGTTTTCGTTTCGGGAGGCGATAGGCCGCCCAGTGACTTGCCGCCTTTGTACATGAGGGGGGTTTGCGGAGCAAGGAGCGGGCAAGGGCCGGTGCCGGGCACGCCCCAGCGGCGTTGACAGCCCCGGCCCGCCTGCCTATCTCGCGGCCCTCCCGATCTGCCCGATCGTCTAATGGTAAGACTACGGACTCTGACTCCGTCAATCGAGGTTCGAATCCTCGTCGGGCATCCAGCTTTTCCGCATTGACCCACGCCGCTCCGCGCCTAACCTCGCGCCGGATTTCCCTGGCCGGAGAAGATGATGCGCCCCCTGATCGCCATCGCCGCGCTGATCGTCGCGGGCACAGGCGCGCCGGCCGAGGCGGACGTCACGGCGCGCTATGCGGGAACCGGAAGATCGGCGCCGGGCCTGACCTTCGCAGTCGCCGATAACGGCCGGGTGCGCGCCGAGACCATTCGCCCCAATCAGCCCGAGGAACGCGCCATCCTGATCACGCGCGGCGGAATCGGCTATCTTTCGGCGGCGGACGCGCAGGGGCGATTCGTCGGCCGCCAGGACGACATATTGGCGGTCGCGAGCGAGGTCATGCGCGCCGCCGTGCCGCCCGAGGCGCGCACGGCGATGCGCCATGTCGCCGCCATGCGCTTCGAGATCGTCGAGGGCGGGATGGAGACGGTCGGCGGCCGGCAGGGGCGCCTCTACCGCGTGACTCCGGTCCTGGCGCCGGTGGGCCCGGTGGTGGCGCCGGAGGGCGACGTAAGCCCGGCAGGGCCGCACGGCCACGATTTCGACGGCCCCGAAGCGGACGAGGAGAATGCGATGCCGCCCGCGTTCGACGTGGTGATCTCGGACGATCCGGAGCTGGCGCCGATCGGCCGCGAGATGGCGCGGCTGTTCGACAGCGGGAGCGTCCTCCTTGAAGCCATGTTCGGGACGATGCCCGGCGCGGTCGGGCAGGTCCGCGCGTTGCTCGCCCGCGGGACTCTGATCCGCTTCGCCGACGAGGTCCGGCTGGGCAGCGTGGACCGCGCCGCCATCCCGCAGAGCGCCTTCGACTTGCCCGGGCGCGTGCTGACCCGCGCCCAGCTGCGCGCCCGGGCGCCGCAGATGCAGATGCGGCCGGACTAGCCCGGTGGACGACCTCCTCGCCGAGGTGCTCGCGGCCGCCGCGCCGCATCGCGCCGAGGGCAAGGTTGCGACTTACATTCCGGCGCTGGCTGGCGTCGATCCGGCCAAGCTGGGCATTGCCGTCGCCGACAGGGAAGGCCGCGTGTGGGGCGCCGGCGATTGCGGCGAGGCCTTCTCGATGCAGTCCATCTCCAAGGTCTTCACGCTGGCGCTCGCGCTCGACCGCGTCGGGGCGAGCCTGTGGGACAAGGTGGGGCGCGAGCCTTCGGGCTCCGCGTTCAATTCGGTCGTCCAGCTCGAAAGCGAGCGCGGCAAGCCGCGCAACCCGCTGATCAACCCGGGCGCGATGGTGGTGACCGACCAGCTGATCGGCGAGCGCGACGCCGACGCGGCGATCGGCGACCTTCTCGCCTTGCTCCGCAGGCAGGCGCGCGACGAGGGCGTCGGCGTGGACGAGGAGGTGGCACGATCCGAGGCGCGGACCGGCGCCCGCAACCGTTCGCTCGCTTGGTTCATGAAGAGCTTCGGAGTCCTCGCCAACGATGTCGACGAGGTTCTGGACGCCTATTTCCGCCAGTGCGCGGTGGCGATGTCGTGCCGCCAGCTCGCCCGCGCCGGCCTGTTCCTCGCCTTCGACGGGCGCGATCCCGAAAGCGGCGAGGAGGTCACCGCCTGGCATCGGGCGCGGCGGATCAACAGCGTGATGATGCTCTGCGGCCATTATGACAATTCGGGCGAGTTCGCCTTCCGGGTCGGCCTGCCCGGCAAGAGCGGGGTCGGCGGCGGAATCCTGGCCATCGCGCCGGGCCATGGAAGCATCGCCGTCTGGTCGCCGGGCCTCAACGCGGCGGGCACCAGCGCGGCCGGCGCCGCGGCGCTCGAGGCACTGGTCGAGCGGACCGGCTGGTCGGTGTTCTTCTAGGGCCCGCACTCAATTAGGCTTAGCGATTTTTCGTTCAATTACGGAGTCATCCCGGCGAAGGCCGGGACCCATGAACTCTGCATGCCCAGAAGAAGCTTCGGACTTCGCCACCCTTCTTCATCCTCCGGTGTGCATGGGTCCCGGCCTGCGCCGGGATGACTCCATTTTCTGGCCCAAACCTCAATTCCAATTGAGTCCTGACCCTGGGCAGCCGCGCATTTGGTCGGCGGGGGCGGGGCCTTTGTCGAGGGGCGGACGCTGCCGTCGAAAGCTCCGCTCCGGCCGTCGAAGTCCCGGCGCGCTCCTGAATCATCCCCGGTAGGAGAGTGGAAGCGGCACTTCCGCCGCGCCAAGGAGATGAAAGATGACTGCCGCCTCGTTCCGCGATCTCGCCACCACCTTCGCCGCCTTCTTCGTCGGCATCCTGCTGGTGGCCGCGTCCGGCGCCGCGCCGCTGATGGCGTAGGGCATGGGCCTCATTCGGGAGCCGCGCCCGGGTTGTTGAAGCCCGCGCGCGGCTTCTTGCTATTCGGTCCCGCGCAGTCTTCTCAGGGCGCGCGAATTTCGACTCCGCCCTTCATCACCAGCCGCACGGCGCGGACCGCATGAATGTCGGCGGTGGGATCGCCTTCGACCGCGACGAGGTCGGCGAGAAGCCCGGGGCGGATTGCGCCGCGGTCGGCGAGATGGAATATCCCGGCATTGCCCGAGGTCGCGGCGATCAGCACCTCGGCCGGACTCATCCCGTAGGCGGCCATCAGCTCCATCTCGCGCGCATTGTCGCCGTGCGCGTAGACCCCGACGTCGCCGCCCATGCACATCCTCACCCCGGCGGCCCGCGCCGCAGCGAAGCTCGCCCGGCTGCCCCGGACCGCTTCCGGCTCGGGCGCGGTCCCGTTCCAGCCGCGATAGCGGGCGACAGCGTCGGTCGCGGCCAGAGTCGGGCAGAGCGCGGTGCCGCGCTCGCGCATCAGGCGGAACACTTCGGGCGTTCCGTCATAGCCGTGCTCGATCGTGTCGACCCCGGCGAGGATGGCCCGGCGCATGCCCTCGGCGGTGGCGGCATGGGCGGCGACGGTTCGGCCGGCGGCATGGGCCACCTCGGCCGCGGCGCGCATCTCCTCGATGGTGAAGGTCGCCCGGCTCGGCTCGCCCGGGCGCCAGCGATAGTCGGCGTAGAATTTGACGACGTCCGCCCCGCCGCCGATCTGCCGGCGCGTGGCCGCGACCAGCTCCGGCCCGTCCGCCTCCTCCGCGCCGAGCAGGGGCGCGGTCGCATCGAAGGTCTTGGGCCCGTAGCTTCCGGTGGCGACCAGAGCGCGGGTGGCGACGAGCAGGCGAGGGCCCGGCACGATTCCCTGGGCGATGGCGTCGCGCAGGCCGACGTCGGCATAGCCCGCGCCCTCGGTGCCGAGGTCGCGCAATGTGGTGAAGCCGGCCATCAGCGTGGCGCGGGCGTTGGCCACGGCTCGGGCGGTGCGCAGCGCGAGCGGCTCGCGAAGCACCTGATCGTCCCAGCTGGCCTCGTTATAGGGATGGAGGAAGAGGTGGGCGTGGCCCTCGATCAGGCCGGGCATCAGGGTCATGCCCGGAAGCTCGATCACGCGCGCGCCGGGCGGCGCAGCAAGGCCCGGCCCGGCCGCCTCGATCCGGTCGCCGCGGACCAGCACCTGCCAGCCCTCATGCGGCCGCGGATCGACTCCGTCGAAGACTCGCGCCGGGCGAAGCAGGATCGCCTCGCCTTGCTGCGCGGAGGCGGGGACGGCGGCCAGCGCCGCCAGCAGGATCAGGAACCAGCGCCAGCCCGGCATCGACCACCCTCCTTCGATCTCGGAAGGGGTTAATCGCCGCCGCGCCGGGGCGCAACGGGATCAGCCGTTGCCGCGCTTGCGGCGGGTTTCCCAGCCCTTCTTGGCGGCGGCGCTGCGGCTCTCGGAGGTGCGGCTGGACGAAGAGCCTCCCTTGCGGCCGCCCCTTCGCGCGCTGGCGTTGCTGTCCTTCCTGCCGCGGCCGGAACCCGATTTGTTGCCGCCGCCCGAATCCTTGTTGACGGTCGCCCAGGCGCGGCTCTTGGCCTCCTTCTCGGAGACTCCGCGATCCTCATAGCCCTCGGCGATATGCTCGGCCTTGCGCTTCTGCTTGTCGGTATATTTGTCCTTGTCGCCCTGTGGCATGACCGGAACTCCTTTCCGCCGGCGACAACGCGCGGAAAGGATTGGAGTTCTACGCCAACGACGCCCGCACGCGCTGCTGGAGCACGGTCAGCGGCATCGCGCCGCCGTTCAGCACCGAATCGTGGAACGCCTTGATGTCGAAGCGCGCGCCCATCCTCCGCTCGGCCTCGGCGCGCAAGGCGGCGATCACGGTCTGGCCGCTCTTGTAGGCGCAGGCCTGGCCGGGCCACACGCAATAGCGCTCGATCTCGCGCACCGCCGATCCTTCCGGCTCGGCGGCATTGTCGATCATGTAGCGGATCGCCTGCTCGCGGCTCCATCCCTTGGCGTGGAGCCCGGAATCGACGACCAGCCGGACGGCGCGGAACAGATAGGATTGGAGGTAGCCGATCTTGCCCAGCGCATCGCCCTCGTAGCAGCCGAGCTCGTCGGCCACCCGCTCGGCGTAGAGCGCCCAGCCCTCGCTATAGGCGGAAAAGCCGCCGACTCGCCGGTAGACCGGCAGCGATCCCGCCTCGCGCGCGATGCTGATCTGGAAATGGTGGCCGGGAATGCCCTCGTGATAGGTCAAGGTCTTGAGGCCCATCTTGGGCCATTCGTGCGTGTCCTTGAGGTTGATATAATAGGTGCCGGGCCGCGAATTATCGAGCGGCGCGCCTTGGTAATAGCCGCCCGGAGCGCCGGATTCGATCGCCGCCGGGACCCGGTTGATGCGCAGGTCCGCGCGGGGAAGCGTGTTGAACATGCGCGGCAAACGCGGGCGGATGTCGGCCAGCACCTCGTCGAGATAGGCGAGCAGCGCCGTCCGCCCCTCGTCGGTGTTCGGATAGAGGTTGCGCGCGTCGACGTTGAGCGCGTTGATCCGCTCGCCGACCGTCCCTCGGGTGAAGCCCTCGGCGCGCAGCAGCGGATCGAGCTGGCCGTGGAGCTCGGCGACCTGGGCGAGGCCCATGCGGTGGATGTCGTCGCCGGTCATCGTCGTCGTCGTGTTGGCGCGCAGCCCCCAGGCATAATAAGCCTCGCCGTCGGGCAGGCGGTGAGCGCCGGCCTCGTGGGTGGCATTGGGGCGGAGCGCGCGAAGCGCGGCGATCTGGCGGTCGAGCGCCGAGGCGATCGGGCCGGAAACCAGCGCGGACGCGCGCGCCCCGTAATCGCCTTCCAGATGCGCTTCGCCGGCGCGGCGGACGAGCGAACGGACCAACGTGGTCTCGCCCGCCGGGGTCGCGCGAAGCCGCTCGAGATTGCCGATCGCCTTGTCGAGCACGAAATCGGGCGGGGTGACCCCGAGCCCGGCGTCGTGGCGGATGCGCGCCGTCTCCTCGTCGAGGTTGGCGGCAAAGGCTTCGAGCCGGGAGAGGTAATAATCGGCGTCCTGGGCGGTGCGGACCGGGTGCTGCGTATCGAGGAAATCGGGCACCTGGTAATAAGCGCCGCCGAGCTGGCTGACGACATAGGGGGCCACGCGGCCTCCGGCATTGCCGTAGTGAAAGCGCGCGCCCATCGAGCCGATCTCGGCGCGGAAGGCGGCGATGTCGTAGTTGAGCCGGCCCGCCTCGCTCAGGCCCGCGCGCCCGAACGCGTTCAGCTCTCCCGCGCGCCGTACCGCCTTCGCCCGCTCGGCGTCGGCCCTGGCCTGGGATGCGTCGCCGAGCCGTCCGCGAAGCGCCGCGAGTTCCCCGGTGTCGAGGCCGAGATTGGTGGCGGTGGTCGGCATGTCGCGCAGGTCCTCGTCGAACCAGCGCGTCAGCAAGGCATCGAGCGCCCGGTCGCGGTCATTGGTGTCCTGCGCGACGGCTTTCGGTGCAAACCCGGCCAGGGCAAGGGCGGCGGTGGAGCTGGCGAGAAACGTGCGGCGGTCGAGCAAGGCAGGCCTCCATGGAATGCGGTTCGCTCCGGCCTAGGCCCGCGCCGCCACGCGCGCAATATGGGTCGAATGCGGGGCTCCAGGCGGGCGAACGCAAAAGGATTAGCGCCGAATGGGAATGGCTTATCGCCCTGGGCTTATCTTTAATCTTATGCTAATAGTTGAGAAAGCATAAGCATTAGCCTTGCTAACGAAGGAGGCGGGATGGGCGAGGGGGAAGCCAAAGACGTCGCGGCGCGGCTGCATTCGAGCGCGGTCCGCTTGCTGAGGACTCTTCGGCGGGAGGATGACGGCAGCGGCCTTTCCGCGCCGCGCCTGTCGGCGCTGTCGGTGATCGTCTTCGCCGGGCCGATGTCGCTCGCCGAGCTGGCGGCGGCGGAGCAGGTCAAGCCGCCGACGATGAGCCGGATCGTCGACGCCTTGGTCGAGCGCGGCCTCGTCACCCGCGTCGCCAAGCCCGGGGACCGCCGCAGCGTCGAGATCGCCGCCACGAGCGAGGGCGCCGGCCTGCTCGACGCCGGCCGCGAGCGCCGGGTTCACGCATTGGTGAAGCGGTTGGGCAGCCTCGCCGACAGCGAACGCCGGGCGCTCGCCCGCGGAGTCGAGATATTGGAACGGGTGACACGCTAAGCGCGCATCCGCCCTTGCTGCATTGCAGCACGATGTCTATATGGCCGCCGCACCCCAATCGAGAGTTACCGCACGATGAGCCTTCGCAACGTGGCGATCATCGCCCACGTCGATCACGGCAAGACGACCCTTGTCGACCAGCTGTTCCGCCAGTCCGGCACCTTCCGCGACAACCAGCGCGTGGAGGAGCGGGCGATGGATTCGAACGACCTGGAGAAGGAGCGCGGGATCACCATCCTCGCCAAGTGCACCTCGGTCGAGTGGGCGCCGCCGGGCGGCGGCGAGACGGTGCACATCAACATCGTCGACACGCCCGGCCACGCCGATTTCGGCGCCGAGGTCGAGCGCATCCTGTCGATGGTCGACGGAGTCATCCTGCTGGTGGACGCGGCCGAGGGGCCGATGCCGCAGACCAAGTTCGTCACCGGCAAGGCGCTCGCGCTCGGCCTCAAGCCGATCGTCGTCGTCAACAAGATCGACCGGCCGGACGCTCGGCCCGCCGAAGTGCTCGACGAATGTTTCGAGCTGTTTTTGAGCCTCGACGCCAATGACGAGCAGCTCGATTTCCCGACGCTCTACGCTTCGGGCCGCGCCGGCTATGCGGGCCTCACGGACGACGTCCGCTCCGGCGACCTCACTCCGATGTTCGAGACGATCGTCAGCCACGTCCCGGCGCCGAAGCTCGACGTCGACGGGCCGTTCAAGATGCTCGCCACCCTGCTCGACCGCGATCCCTTCCTCGGCCGTATCCTCACCGGCCGGATCGAGAGCGGCACGCTCAACGTCAACATGCCGATCCGGGCGCTCGACGTCGATGGCAACGGCGTAGAGGAAGGCCGCGCAACCAAGGTTTTCGCGTTCCGCGGCCTCGAGCGCGTCCCGGTCGAGACCGCGCAGGCGGGCGACATCGTCGCCATTGCCGGCCTCACCAAGGCGACCGTTTCCAACACCATCGCCGATCCGGGCATGACCCAGCCGCTTCGCGCGCGCCCGATCGACCCGCCGACCCTGGCGATGAGCTTCACCGTCAACGACAGCCCTTATGCGGGCCGCGACGGCGACAAGGTGCAGAGCCGGGTCATCCGCGACCGGCTCGAGCGCGAGGCGGAGGGCAATGTCGCCATCCGGATCACCGAAAGCTCGGACAAGGACGCCTTCGAGGTCGCCGGCCGCGGCGAGCTCCAGCTCGGCGTGCTGATCGAGACGATGCGCCGCGAGGGCTTCGAGCTTTCGATCTCCCGGCCGCGAGTCCTCTTCCGCGACGGTCCCAACGGCCGGGAGGAGCCCTATGAGACGGTCGTCATCGACGTCGACGACGAGCATTCGGGAACGGTCGTCGAGAAGATGGCGCAGCGCAAGGGCGAGATGACGGACATGCGCCCCTCGGGCGGCGGCAAGACGCGCCTCACCTTCACCGCGCCGTCGCGCGGCCTGATCGGCTACCACGGCGAGTTCCTTTCCGACACGCGCGGCACCGGAATCATGAACCGGCTGTTCGACAAATACGGCCCGTACCGGGGCCCGATCCAGGGCCGGCAGAACGGCGTCCTGATCTCCATGGAGACGGGCGCGGCGGTCGGCTATGCGCTCAACATGCTGGAAGAGCGCGGTATCCTGTTCATCGCTCCGGGCGACATGCTCTACGAGGGCATGGTGATCGGCGAGAACGCCAAGCCGCAGGACCTCGAGGTCAACCCGCTCAAGTCCAAGCAGCTGACCAACTTCCGCGCCTCGGGCGGCAAGGACGACGCCATCCGCCTCACGCCGCCCAAGCGCATGACTCTGGAGCAGGCGATCGCCTACATCCAGGACGACGAGCTGGTCGAGGTCACCCCCAAGGTGATCCGAATCCGCAAGCGCCACCTCGACCCGCACGAGCGCAAGCGCGCGTCGCGCAAAGAGGCTGCCTAGGCCTCCAAGCCCCGCCGGCAAGGGAAAGCCCGCCGCAACCGATGTCGCGGCGGGCTTCCAGAGCGGGTCGGGTGCTTCCTGGACCGGCGCTAGAGTGTCGCGGCCGTCCTTGCGCGAGTCGAGCTGTGGCCGCCGTAGCGGTACAGAATGTCCTCGGCGGTTTCGCGGGTGATCCCGGCGTCGCTGGTGTCGACGGAAACGAACACGCCGCCGTCATTGATGCGCCCTTCATAGTAACGCGCATCGTCGTCGCTGACGCCGTGCTCGGTCAGAAGACCGGTGACTCCGCCCGCGACGGCGCCGACTCCGGCGCCGATGGCGGCCGCCCCGGGAATCGCGGAGGTGGCGATCGCGCCGGCGGCGACGAGCGGGCCGACGCCGGGAATGGCGAGGGCGGCGATGCCGAGCAGGGCGCCGACGCCTGCGCCGCCCAGCGCGCCCTTGATCAGACCTTCCGTATTCTCACCCACTTCTTGGGTATTGGCGTCGCCATAGTCTCCGTCGGCGCCTTCGCGGCGCGCGATGACCGAAAGCGCGCTGTCGCGCACGCCGGCCTCGCGAAGCGCGCGGACGGCGGTCTCCGCTTCGGAATGGCTGTCGAAGACGGCGGACACAATGTTCTGGTTCATGGGAACTCCTACAATGTTCGAGAAAGGCCGCAACGGCCTGACACGACAACGATATCCGGGCGATGTCGTTGCTCGGCTGGGCGGATTTGCGCTCGTCCTGGCGCTCAGGGGCTCAGCAAAATTGGCCTGATTGGAATCCGCCACTTTTCGAGGTGACAGGACCGGTATTCTCGCGCACCCATGCTTTGGTTCGAAACGCAAGGGGGCAAATATGCGCTATCGCCACGTCGTCGCCATGCTCGCAATCTGCGCGGTCGCCGTACAGCCCTGCCTCGCAGCCGATCTCGCGGCCGATGGCGGCGTGGTCGGGGGACGCATCGGGGCTTTCGCGGGGCTCAGGATCGCGGCCCCGCTCGGCGGCGCGGAGAGGCACGTCCTGCGGGCGCGGCTTCAAGTGGCGCCCAGCTACGCGATGCTCGATGCCCGGTCCGGCGCCCTCGTCGGGGCCCGGTCCGCGGCCGGTCTCGAGCTCGGCGTCGCGCGCAGCGGCTCGCCCGGCTTGTCGCTGGGCGGCCGCACGGCGCCGGAGCTGAGGCGCCAGCTCGGCTTTCACGGATCGACGCCGTACATTGTCGTAGGGGGCGTCCTGCTTCTCGTCGGCCTGCTCGCGGCGGTGGCCAGCGCCTCTCCCAAGCCCGGCCCGCGGCCCGGCGACTTCTAGGAGAGCCGGGCAAGATGTCCGGCGCGCCCTATCACGCCCATATCTATTATGCGGACCGCGAGCGCGCCGCGGCGGCGGCGCTGCGCGAAACCTTCATCGCACTGGCCGAGGGCGGGAAGGATGCGCCGGTCCTGTTCGTAGGCCGGATGATGGATCGGGGCGTCGGCCCCCACCCGATTCCGCAATACGAGATCCACTTTCGAGAGCGCTCGGTTGAAGAGGTCGTCGCGAGGATCGAGGCGTCGGGCCTGCGCGCGCTGGTCCACCCGCTGACCGACGACGATCTCGCCGATCACACGCGCCTCGCCCGCTGGATCGGGGAGCCGGTGCAGCTGGACGAAAGCACGCTCGATCCGCCGGGGCGAAACCAGGGCGTGGAGCGCTTCGGCAAGACGGATTTCTAGGCCCTGCCGAACCCGACGCTGCCGGTTAGCCCGGCTTGGCTGCGGCCTTGGGCACGGCGGCATCGGGCACCGGCGTCACCGTAAAGTCGCTCGGCTTCAGCGGATGCGCCTCGACGCCTGCGCCAGCGCCCGGCGGCGGGCAGTAGCTGTCGGCGGGGACGACCGCGCCGTCGGGACAGGTCTGCATCGGCACATTGCCCTGCGGCACCGCCCCGGGCGGCGGGGCGCCATAGGGGGCGGCGCCATAGGGAGCCGCGCCATACGGGCCGTCATAATGTTCGTCGTAATGATCGGCGGCGATCGCCGCGCCCAGTGCCGCCCCGAACAGGCCGCCGATCAGGATGTCGCCGCCATAGCCGTAATAGCCGCCGTAATAGGGCGGATAGCCGTAATAAGGCGCGTAGCCATAGTCGTAATAGGGGTAATAAGAGGCGTAGCCGTAATAGGGATAATAGCCGTAGCCATAGCCGTGGCCGCCATGGCCGTAATGCCCGCCATGGCCGTAATAGCCGCCGTGACGGCCGTAACCGCCTCCTCCATGGCCGTAGCCGCCGGCATAGCTCCGCCCGCCGCCATTCCAGCCGCCCCCGGAGCCGCGCCCGCCGCCGCCCCAGCCGCCGCGGCCTCCTCCGCCGCCTCCGCCGCCACGCCAGCTGCCACCGCCTCCGCCGCCGCCGTGCCAGCCGCCGCCGCCCCCGCCGCGGCCTCCGCCTCCGCCATGGCCTCCGCCGCCATGGCCGCCGCGCTGGGCGAGCGTCGCACCAGGCAGGACAAGCAAGGCGCCGGCGAGCGCATAAGCGGCGAGGCGGGGCAAGGAATTGGGCATGGCAAACCTACCTTTCCGCGCGCGACCGTTCCCTGTCCAAGGATCGGCTGCCAGTGCGGCACTGGCCGGCGCGCGCGCCGCGGTTGAGCTCTTGGTCGTTTTTCGCACGAAACGAAGCCGCGCGCCATCGGGGAACATCCCGATCCTTGGGCAGGGAGGCGGCCCGGGCAGCGCGGGCGCATCGCTGCGGGTCAGGGCGGATCGACGTTCAGCAGCAAGGCTCCCTCTCCCATAGGGAGAGGGTTGGGGTGAGGGGTTGCTGCGTCAGTGGGAAAACCGCGAACGCCGTGAACCCCCACCCTACCCTCCCCCCCAGGGGGAGGGATTAGAAGGCCGAATCTCGACCCCCCTAAGGCGTGCAGATACGGGCGTGATAGCGCACGCGGCGCGAGTCGGCTTCGTAGACCATGTCCGTGGCATAGCGGCCGACGAAGCGCTGCGGATCGGCCGGATCGACGAGCAGCGGCTGGCCTTCATTCGCCCCGGGCATGGCCAGATAGGCCTGGGCGGGGCTGGTGCCGAACAGCGTCACGTAGACGTCGGGCGCGTTGCCGTCGCAATGGAACAGAAGCGGCCCCGAAGATATCCCCTCATTGTCGTCCTGCAGCTCGGACACTCGCCGAAGCTCGCCGATGTCGTCGAGATAGACGTCGCGCAGGCATTCTTCGAGCGGAGCGGCGGATTCGGGGCAGGTATTGCGCTCCTCGAGGAAATCGCGCTGGCGCTTGAGCAGCGCCGCCCGGTCGGCCCGGGGCACCACGCGGGCGATGCCGTAGATCCGCGCCTCCTCGCGGTCGAGCGCGGCGAGCTCGGCATGGGCGCAGATCGATCGTTCGATGTCGGTGCGGGCGCGGGCGCAATCGAAGCTCGGCCCCGCCGCGGCCAGTTGCAAGAGCGCGATGAAGATCATCGTCGGATCCTCCCCTGCCAGTGCCAACAACAATGCTACTCGACGCGTTAGGGCGTCAACCCTCCGCGCTTAGGGGTTTGCCCCGGTTGCGGCCTTCGCTGGGCGGCGCCAGCCTTTCTCGGACCAGGGGAGAGGTGAAATGACGCTGCCGGCCGATCGAATCCTTCTCGGCGCCCCGATCTGGGCGATCGGGCTCACGCTCTTCGTCCTGCTGATCGGGATGATGCTGCTCGGCATCGCGGTGCGGCGGCGGACCGAGCGCAGGGCGGCTTCCGAAGGCGAGGACGCGCAGGAGGGCTATATCGTGTCGGGCGCCCTGGGGCTGCTCGCGCTTCTGCTCGGCTTCACCTTCGCGATGGCGGTCGACCGCTACGACAATCGCCGCTCGCTGGTGCTCGAGGAAGCCAATGCGATCGGAACCACTTATTTGCGGGCGCAATTGCTCGACGAGCCTTTCCGCAGCCGGCTGAGCCGCCTGCTGGAGGGCTATACCGCGAGCCGGATCAGGCTGGCGACGGCGGATTCCCGCGAGCAGCGTGCGCCGCTGATGGCGCGGTCCGACGATTATCAGCAGCAGATGTGGACCGAGACCGTCGCGGCGGTGCGGCCGATCCGCGCCCTCGCCGTCTCCGCGCGCTTCGTCGACGCGATGAACGCGACGATCGACGCCGGCGCCGCGCGGGTCGCGTCCCGGCGGGCGCATGTCCCGAGCCGGGTGCTGGTCATGCTCGCCATCTACATGCTGATCACCGCCTACATCCTCGGCTACGCGATGTCCGCCGCCCGCCGCCGAAGCGCGACCGCGGTGCTTCTGGCTCTGACCACGCTCGCCTATACCCTGATCCTCGACATCGACCGGCCGACGGGCGGGCGTGTGCTGGAATCCCAGGCGGCGATGGAGGATTTGCTGAATATGATGCGCAAGAACCCGCCGGCGCGCTTCGGCACGCTGGTCCAGCAACCCGCGCCCGTTTCCCCGCCCGGCTAGCCGTTCCCCGGCGAAGGCCGGGGCCCAGGAGCCGAAGGCTTCAGGCTGTTGCGCTGGAGCCCGGCGAGCGCCGGGCCTGGGCCCCGGCCTTCGCCGGGGAGCAGCGTGTGGGGACGGTCGAATATCGCGCTAGGGCCTCAACGCCGCCGCGTTGCGGGTTTCCACCGATGGGCCGGGCCGGGGCCGTATCATAACCCTCGGCGATGTCTTTTGGCTGCGCGCGACACTGGCCGGCGCTGTTCGCACTGATCCTGCTTTTCGCCGGCGGGAGCGCGGCGCGGGCGCAGGACGACGGCGCCCGGCTCTACATGCTGGTGCCGGAGGGGACGACGATCGCTTCGCTCCGGCTCCACCGGCTCCACTCCAACCTCGCCGTCGATCCCGGCAACGTCGCCGAGGAAGGGTCGCTCGACACCCTGCTCGGCGTGTTCCAGTTCGTCCAGGCGCTCGACATCGGCTCGCGGCAGGCGTTCGTCTTTCTCGTCGTTCCGGGGAGCCGGATCGAGGGGCCGGTGGGGCCGGGCGGAATGCCCGGCGACATCGAGGGCTTCGGCGATCCGCAGCTCGGCTTCGTCATGGGCGTGCACGGGACGCCGGTGCTTTCCGCCGGCGACTATGCCGCGCACCGGCCGGGCCTCGCGGTCAACCTGCTCGGCAAGCTCTTCTTCCCGCTCGGGGAATACAGCGCGCAGCGCTCGATCAACATCGGCTCGAACCGCTGGGCGGTGAGGCTCGGCGCGCCGATCGTCTACGCGCTCGGGAACGGCATGGGCGATCCCCATTTGACGACGTTCGAGGCGCTGCCCACGGTCACCTTCTTCGGCGCCAACGACGAGCCGTTCGGCGCGGAGCACACGAAGCAGAAGCCGCTGTTCATCTTCGAAGGGCACGTCACCCGCGGCTTCACCCGCAACTTCTGGGCCTCGCTCGACCTGCTCTGGCGCGAAGGCGGCGAGGTCGAGCTGGACGGCGCCGGCGCGAACAACCGGCAGAGCGCGCTCTCGCTCGGCGGGACCGGCGTCTTCTCGCTTGGGCCCGGCTTCTCGCTGCGCCTCAGCGGCGGCGGCGTCGTCGCGCGCAACCAGCATGGGCCGAACGGATGGATGCTCCGCACCATCCTCGGCGCGGTCTTCTAGAAAACCCCAAGGAGGAATGAAAATGATCGAGTCCCTCGAAAAAACCTACGTTTCCAAGGCGCTCCCCCCGGCGGAGGTCAAGGGCAGCCAGTCGGCCATCGCCATCCCGCCCGGCGGCTACTTCCCAGACCGGATTGAGCAGGGGCGCTTCGGTCCGGTCTTCCCGCGCACGCCGCTCAATTACGGCTTCACGATCATCGCCCCGATCATCCCAGGCCGCGAGGAAAAGTTCTACGAATATGCCCGGGGCATCGAGGAGGCGGTCGCCGGGGCGCCCGACGTGCTCGATATCCTGAAGCTCCACACGCTGAAGTGGGTGCTGTTCGACATCGAGGGCAACACCTATTTGATGTACCAGGGCATCTTCGACACCGATTTCGACAAATATACCGAGGACGCGGTCTCGATCTTCGCCTCGACCGGGATCACCACCCTGTTCGAGAATCTCCAGGGCTTCCCGGCCGACTGGAAGAGCAATCCGGACGCCTTCATCCAGTTCGTTCGCGACCACCACCGGCCGAGCTTCATGGAATATGCCGAATATTCCTACGTCTCCTCCGCGGAGATCAAGAGCGCTCTGGCGGTGAAGAGCGGCCTCGCCGGAATCCTCGACAACATGCAGTGAGGGGCTCGCCGGCATGCTCGAGATCGACGACATCCAGCATATCCTGCTGACCCGGACGCCGGCGCTCACCGGCCGCTATGTCTTCCTCTCCTTCGCGGACGGGGCGAGCGGCCGGGCCTGGCTCGAGGCGATATTGCCGATCGTCCCGTCCGCGGCGACGGTCGGCACCAGCGAGGAGGACAGGCGCTGGGTGACGGTCGCCTTCACCGCGAACGGCCTCGAGCGGCTGGGCGTCGGCGAGGCCGATCTCGCCAGCTTCCCCGACGCCTTCCGCCAGGGCATGGCGGCGCGGGCCGAGGTGCTCGGAGACACCGGCGCCAGCGCCCCGGAGCATTGGGTCGACGGGACGGCGGGCGCCGACCTCCACGCCATCGCCATCCTCTTCGCCCGCGACGACGAGGCGCGCGGCCGCGCCGAGCGCGAGCACGACGCTTTGCTGGATCGCCTGCCGGGCGTGAAGGTCATCTCCAGCCTCCACCTCGAGGCCACGCCGCCCTTCGACCACGCCCACGATCATTTCGGCTATCGCGACCGCCTCTCCCAGCCGGTGATCGAGGGCACCGAGGACATTCCCTACAATGGCTGCGGCGGCCCGCTGAAGGCCGGCGAGTTCATCCTCGGCTACCCCGACGAGAGCGGCCAGCCCTATGCCATGCCCGAGCCCGAGATCCTGTCGCGCAATGGCACCTACATGGCCTATCGCCGGCTTGAGGAGCATGTCGGCCGCTTCCGCGATTTCCTCAAGGAACATGGCGAGACGGCGGACGAGCAGGAGCTGATCGCGGCCAAGCTGATGGGCCGCTGGCGCAGCGGCGCCCCGCTGACGCTCTGCCCCGACAAGGACGATGCCGAGCTCGGCAAGGACCTCGCCCGCAACAACGACTTCAGCTACAAGGAGAAGGACCCGCACGGCTATGCGGTGCCCCTGGGCTCGCACATCCGCCGGATGAACCCGCGCGACACGGCGGCGAACATCAACCGCCGCCGCATGATCCGCCGCGGCGCCACCTACGGCTCCCACCTCCCCGAAGGCACGCCCGACGACGGCACGGAGCGCGGGATCGCCGCCTTCGTCATCTGCGCCAGCCTCGTTCGCCAGTTCGAGTTCGCCCAGAACGTCTGGGTCAACGACAGGAACTTCCACGAGCTCGGCAACGAGCGCGACCCGATCATCGGCAACCAGGACGGAAGCCTCGAATACAAGATCCCGAAGCGCCCCCTGCGCAAGAAGATCACCGGCCTTCCGGCCTTCACCACCGTTCGCGGCGGCGCCTATTTCTTCCTGCCCGGCATCCGCGCGCTCCACTGGCTCGCGGGCCTCGGCCGAAGCGCCGAAGCCGCCGCCCCCTCGCTCGAAGGAGCCCAGCCATGACCAACGCGCGCACCTACAACCAAGCCCATGTCGCCCGCGTCGCCGACGGCAAGCGGCGGATCAGCATCTACTGGACCTGGTCCTATCCCTGGGAGGTGCAGCGCAGCCCGGCGCTGATAGAGAACCGCTTCTCGACGATGACGGAGGTGCGGAGCGTCCTCTGGCCGGCCTATGAAGGCCCCGAATATCAGTTCGGCCATTTCCTCCAGGGCATCGACGGCACGCTCGAGCTGTTCCATGTCTCTGCTTTGAGCTTCCAGCGCGTGGCGGAGGAGGAGACCGGCCACCCGGTCGCGGTGTTCCAGCGCGTCGACCAGGCGGGCTTCCGCCAGCTGATCGACGAATCCATCCTCGACGATTGCGACACGATGATGGTCTTCGGCCTCGATCACCTTGCGTCGGACCAGAAGGTCGAGCCCGCCGAGATCGCCGCGATCCGCGAATGGCTGAAGCGCGACGGCACCTGCCTCCTGCTCGCCCCGCACCACGATGTAGGCTTCACCGACGATTACGATCAGCGCCAGATGGAATATCTCCACCATGGCGACGCCCTCGTCCCCCGCCAGCAGCGCTTCACCGCCTTCACCCGCGATCTGATGGACGCGTTGAACGTCCCGGTCCGCAATATCTGGGGCCTCAGGCCCGCGCGCGACGAAGGCGGCATCGCCCCGCTGGAAAAGACCGTCGGCCTCGACGCGCTGGGCCTGCTCCACAACGTCCCGACGCTCAACTTCCACCCCCATCTGCCGCATTACGAGGTGACCGAGCCGGGCAGCGAACGAATCCGCGTGCTCGCCCGCCAGCCCGTCGAGCTCGGCCGCCCGCACCCCTTCACCACGGGCGGCGAGCGCGCGTTCAACGTCGTCCTGTGGATGCCGCCCGAGGGCGAGCGGAAGGGGGACATCGTGCTGGTCGATTCGACGCACTTCACGACGTTGTTCGGGGGGACGCAGAGCTTGGAGCGGTTTTGGCGGAATTTGGCGACGATGCGCGGGGGCGGGGGTGGGGCGGCGCGGCCCGTGGTGGAGGTGGCGGGGGTTGTGGGTTGAGAGCGCTACGGTCGCCAGTGAGCGGGGATGAGGAAGAAGGAGGTGTCCTTAGGCTCTTGTCGACCCAAACGAGCGGCAGGTGCCCGGCGCCTAACGAAAGAAATTCTCTGGCCAGAGGCGATCTGGCAGGCGTCGGCGGATTAGATCAGCAGCCTGTTGATATCCGCGGACCTCGAGCTCCCTCAGGAAGTGTGGCCACGGAGGTATGTTGCTTCGATAAACATTAGAGGAGGACGTGGACATGCCGCCTCCTTGAGAGCTTGAAAGCCCCCCATACTGGCTAGTTGAAAGTCCTCCATACTGCGAAGTCGAAAGTCCACCATATTGGGAAGTCGACAGCCCCCCATATTGGCTTGTCGACAAACCCCCGTATTGTGAGGTCGACATACCGCCATATTGAGATGTTGAGAGGCCGCCATACTGAGAGGTGGACGCCCCTCCATATTGCGACGTGGACATTCCCCCATATTGGGAGGTCGATAAGCCGCCGCCTTGTGCTGTGCTGAGATTGCGCGGCCAAGTGCACAGGCTCGGAATATCGGGTCTCGCCATCGGAGCCTTCTAGCGGCAGGGTCGCCATGACGAAAGCCATCGACCTGGAAACATCGAATTAGTCTGCCTCAACGGTAAACCGCTTTGTTCTGCTAGATTCGACTTGGGTCCGCGAGGCGCGAATAAGCCCACTTAGAGCGCATCTCAATCTGGGCGGCTAACGGTTAGCCTGCTAAGGTGGGATGACGCAGCCGAGGTTGCGCGCCACCCTGCCCGGAGGGGGTGCGGAGCGAGTCATTTAGGAAGAGAATTCGGAACGTGATGGACGATCAGCTTGGCACCAAGGAACGCGCTCCTCGTAATCGGACGATCACCCTCACCGACAAGGATCGAAGCTGCCTTCGGCAGAGGCTTTTGACGCCTGAGATGCTACCGCATTCTCCTGAGGACTGCACCATTTTGGGTGATTGCTTCGACTTGGCTTCTCGTCTTCCAAAGAGAGCCGTTGACCTCCTTGTCCTCGACCCACCCTACAATCTGAACAAGCGCTTTGGGGACAACACGTTCTCAAGACGCCCAGTCAACGAATACACCGATTGGCTTGGGTCTGTGTTGGATGCGCTACTGCCGCTCGTGAAATCCACTGGTACGATTTACATTTGCGGTGATTGGCACACTTCCGCGTCGATTTTTGAAGTGGCGTCTAGCCGCCTTCGGATACGCAACCGCATTACGTGGGAACGTGAAAAGGGGCGAGGTGCGAAATCGAACTGGAAGAATTCAAGCGAGGATATTTGGTTCTGCACCGTCGGTGACGAGTTTACGTTTAACGTAGAGACCGTGAAGCTGCGCCGGAAGGTGATAGCCCCTTATCGCAATGGCGATGGCTCACCGAAGGATTGGGCGGAAACGCTCGACGGCAATTTCCGCGACACTCATCCTTCCAATATGTGGACGGATATCACGATACCGTTTTGGTCGATGCCCGAGAACACTGACCATCCGACTCAGAAGAGCGAGAAGCTGCTCGCCAGGCTCATTCTGGCAAGTTCGAATCGGGGTGACTTGGTGCTTGATCCGTTCCTCGGTAGCGGGACCACCTCCGTCGTCGCCAGCAAATTGGGAAGGCGTTACATTGGGATTGAAGCCGTGGAAGAGTATGCCCTTCTGGCTGAGTGGCGCCTGCAACATGCAGAGCAGGAGCGTGGTATCCAAGGCTATGCCGACGGCGTCTTTTGGGAACGCAACACACTCAACACAATCAACGATCGGGCGCGGCGAAATTCTTCAGCCTCACTTTCTGATGATGAATGCAATCTACTGATCTAGCCTTTCGTCACAGCCCAAGAAGCCTGTCGAGAAACGAGTGCGCGCGATCTAGGTCCACGAGCGGGTGATAGTCGGGTGCGCTGGCACGTCCAAATTGCCCAGAGAGTTGGGTGACGCCCCTTGAGGTTCTGCCGGCCCAGTGGTGTTGGAGCCCAGTAGCCTCGAGTAGCGCACTCTCTAATACGGGTAGAAGCCTAGCGGATACGCTACCTGCTTGGATATCCACGCCTATCATGAAGAAGGCGAAGACAGATCCCGGCTCCGCCAGAAACGTCAGCATCTTATCGATGTTATAAGCCTTCGGCGCTGACGCCCGATCCAACAGCTTCGTTTTAATGTCGATTACCAGACGACCGTCACCCAAGGGTCGAACCAAGTCGCCCAAGTCGTGCGCGTTGGCAACACCGGTTAGCAGCTGCTCAATGGCATTCCCGCGAAGATTCACATTTTCGATCTGAGCAGCCTGGAGAATCGCCGCCCTTTGGCCGTGGACAAGCTCGCAGAGCTCGCGCTCGACTTCCTGAAACTGTGGTGCAGTCAACGCGGCAGCGGCGCGTTCCGCCGCTGCCATGATGACGGCCTTATCGGCATCGCGGAGCCGAAAGCGGTTGTCCCGCCCGACAATCGCGTTGGTTGATTCAACAAGGCGCTCTATGTTTTCCTCCCAAGTGAAGGCAGAATGTAGAGCAAAAAGCGCCTCAAAATGCTCCGGAGTATTGGGCAGGCCCTCATACAAGCTCATGATGTCAGTGCCGTTGAAACTCCCTTTGATATTGTCCGACCGAAGCTGAAGCGAGCTATGGCTGATTTTCTTCAGGAACGAAGTATTGGCGAGAAGAAAGTCAACTCTATCCGGCCGAACAACCACAATAACGAATGGCTGGACGTCATATGCTTGGAGGGCTGACAGAGACAAAACTGTGTTCGAGAATGAGCCAGTACGAGCTTCGGAGAATCGAAAGGCGAACCCATTGGCGATCAGAACGCTCCGGGCTTTGATAGGCTCAAAAGCCTCGCTGAACGCGGCCTGGAGAAATGCCTTATCGGCGTTCGGATTTTCAGCCTTTAGGGCGCGTATAAAATCTATCGAATCAAAGAGGGCTTGCATCCAAGCAAAGGAGCATGTCCAGGTGGAGCGATCAATCTTCGCATCGCAAGGTTCGGAACCTGCGATTGAGCGCCTACAATGGGTGCAAGCCGAAAATCTGTGAACAAACCAGAAACAATCTCTTTCCTACAGCCCCTCCGATAGGGCATAAACTGGCCTGTTGACCCCGACTCGAGGAGACCCGCCCCTTTGCCTGTCCTGAGCCTGTCGAAGCGGCCTGTCCTGAGCTTAGCCTGCCTTGGCGAAGGCCGGGGTCGAAGCACCCTTTCCGCGCCTTCACCGCATGGCGGCAGCGGCGCTTTCGGGCGGGAAGAAAGAGCCTGTCCTGAGCGAGGCCGAAACGCACCTCTCGGCAACCCTCAACTTCCTCAACTTCGTCGTCCCTTGGGACGGCGAAGCCTGTCCTGAGCGATGTCGAAGGATCGCACGCATCGCGACGAACCCCGGACCACGATCCGGGGTCCATCCCATCGCGACGAATCCCGGGCCTCGACCGGGGTCCAGATCGTCGCGCGGAGCAGCCCGCTTCAGCGAAAAGCGACACGGAAGGTTCGGGATTTTCTTGCTCCATGGAAGCGGAAACTTCGGAAACTTCCGGCCAAGCCGCACCTGAGCAGCGCGCAGCGCAGCGATGGAGGCGGCGCCGGTCCGGCCCGGGCCCCGCGAAAGTACTACTTTCGTGGGAACCCCGACGGGTCCGCTCCGCGGAACCCGATCTTCAGCCTGTCGCGGACCCGATCCGGGATCACGCGACAATTGTCGCGTGGCGGAGCCTTCGCCTCCGCGCCGTCAATCGTCCCGGAGATCGTCCTTCGATATCCCGCTCGGGACCGGAACGCCGGCTCCGCGATAGTGCCGGGGGCAATCGCTGTTCGCCGGAACCGCCGAGCCGTCCGGACAGGTCTGCATCGGATCGGCCGGGGGAGGCGCGATCGCCGGCTGCTCGATCACGGGCGCCTGGTAGGGGACCGGGACCTGGATATAATGGTCCTGGTGGCGATTGGCGGCGATCGCCGCGCCGATCAGCACGCCGGTCGCCAGGGCCGCTCCGCCATAGCCGTAATAGCCGCCATAATAGGCCGGGTAGGGGGGATAGAAGTAGCCGTAGCCGGGATAGGCATAAGCCGGGTAGCCGTAGCCATAGCCGTAAGCGGGATAGCCGTAGCGCCCGTATCCGCCCCGGTAGCCGTATCCGCCCCGGTAGCCGTAGCCTCGATAGCCGTAGCCGCCGCCGCGATAGCCGCCGCCATGATAGCCGCCGTGATAACCGCGCTGGGCAAGCGCCTCGTGCGGGACCAGGATCAGCAGGCCGGCGAGGGCGAGGCCGGCGATACGGGGCAGCTTGCTGGGCATGGGCATCGTCCTTTGCGCGTCGGTCCGCACCCTTTGGACGCGGGCGCCGGAGCGGATCCGCCCGGCCCGCGCGCGGCGGGCCCAGGCTCGGCTGCGCTATCCCACGGCGGCCCGTTCGGCGCTATCGGGGAACATCCCGAGCCATTGGTAAGGAATATCCGCCGGTCGGGCGCGCGGGCGCGGCTTTCTCCCTCCTCGTCATTGCGAGCGAAGCGCGGCAATCCAGAGCGGCGTTGGAGGCGGGTAGATTGCTTCGCTTCGCTCGCAATGACGGGAAAGTAAGGTCAGCCGGTGGCCATCCTCAACACCGTCTCCCATTCCTCGTCCCGCACCGGCGCCACCGACAGCCGCGACTGGCGGATCAGCTCCATCGCCGCGAGGCCCGGCTCGGCCTTGATCTCGGCGAGGGTCACCGGCCGCTCGAGCGCGCGCACCGGCTCGACCCGAACGCTGACCCACGCGCCGTCCTTGGGGTCCGGCCGGGGATCGCTCGCGATGCGCATGATTCCGACCACCGCCTTGTCGGACATGCTGTGATAGAGGAAGGCCTCGTCGCCCGGCTTCATCGCCCTGAGGTGAAGCCGCGCCGCGTTGTTGCGCACGCCGTCCCATTCGGTGCCGCCGTCGCGCACCAGATCCGCCCAGCCATAGCTTTCGGGCTCCGATTTCATCAGCCACCTGGCCATCGCGCGCAAGTCCCTCTCAAGCCATTCCCATGCGCTCGCGCTACGGCTAAATCCGACGCGATGAAAGCCCGCGCCGCGCTCCTCTTCCCGCTTCTGATGCTGGCCGGCTGCGGCGAGCGGGCGACGCAGAATCGCGGCGCCGAGGGCTCGACCACGCCGCCCTACGTGCGCGACGACAGCGATGCGACGGTCCTCGGCCAGCTCGAGGCGCCGGTGCGCGTCGGCGAGCTCGGCCCGAGCTTCGCCGCCTGCAACGCCCATGGCGCGATCCGCCAGCGAGGCGCCCCGGCGCCGCTCCCGGTCCGCGCCGCGCCGTTCGACGCCGCCGGCGAGATCGACCGGCTCGATCCCGCGGCCGAATTCTTCATCTGCACGCGAAGCCAGGACGAGAGCTGGTTCGGAATCGTCTACGACGAGGGCGGCCGCGCCACCGCCCGCTGCGGGGTCGATTCGCCCTCTCCCCGGCGCCGCGCCTATCTCGGCCCGTGCGCCGCGGGCTGGGTGCCGAGCGCCCGGGTGAGGCTCCAATCCGGGGTGCCCCGGGCTGCGGATTCGGCTGAAAGAGCGGGGGATTCGCCAGCGCCGAAACAGTGAAACGCCTTCGGGTTCCACGGTTCGTCCCGGCTCGACCGCAGCTCATCGCTGCTTTGCGCGGCGAAGCTTGATTCCCCTAGGGAGATTCATCAGGTGGCCCTCACTGATTGATGAGCGGGTGCCGCCAGGGCCTTGAGGGCCGGCGGCTAAAGCAAGACGGAGCGAGTCTGGGATCGCCGGCCCGATAAGGGGGCATGGCGGGGGCCGGTCGCGCCGCAATGAAGCAAATTGCACATGATTCGCACGATTCGTGCCGCGGCCATCGCCGTGGCCGTCGCGGCCGGCGCCGCGTTCGCCGCAACGGCTCCGGTCCAGGCCGGCTCGGGCGACTCGCCCGCGCCCACCGCTTATTATCTCGATCACGCTTCGGCCGATCTCTCCTCCGACAGCTTGGGTCTCAACCAAGACGGCCAGCCCGCCTCGCCGCAGACGATCGTTCCCGACGGCGCCCGCGCCGGCGCCTCGCTCGACCAGCTGGTCTCCAGCTTCCTGCTCGCGGGCTTTTCCGCCGCCACCCTCGGCGCCGAGGAGGATTGCCTCGCCAACGCCGTCTATTTCGAGGCTCGCGGCGAGCCGCTCCAGGGCCAGCTCGCCGTCGCCGAAGTGGTGATGAACCGCGCCGCCTCGGGCCGCTACCCGGCGAGCCTGTGCGCCGTCGTCGTCCAGCCCGCCCAATTCTCCTTCGTCCGGCGCGGCATCATCCCGCAGGCCGACCGCGCCTCTGACTCCTGGCGCCGCGCCGTCGCCGTCGCCCGGATCGCCAAGGAGCGGGTCCTGCCCCGGGTCCTGCCGAGCTCGTGCCTGTGGTACCACGCGACCTACGTCTCGCCCTCCTGGGGCCGCCGCCTCGCCCGCAACACCCAGATCGGGCTGCACATCTTCTACTCCTGAGGACGCGCCTTCAGCGTCCTGAAGGTGATCGAGTAACGCAGCCGGGCGACCGGCGTCAGGCTGTGCTCCCATTCGCTCCGCGCGGGACCGCCGAGCAGGTAGATCGAGCGCGGCTCCGCCGGCAGGGTGAAGCGTTCCCACTTGGCCCCGGCCCCTTCGACCCCGCTCAGGACAAGCCTGCGGCGGAAGCGAAGCGGCGCGGGCGACAGCAGCGAGATCCCGATCACCTTGCCGAACACCGGCCGGTCGCGATGCCAGCCGAGCCCCGCGCCCTCGCCATATTTGATCAGCAAGGCATGCTCGAGCGCGTCCGCCTCGATCCTCGCGAACGCCGCCGCTCGCGAGCGAACCGGCAGCAGCCATTCCGGAATCGGCGCGACCTTGGCCAGCCCGCTGCCGTCGAACCGGTAGGACCAGCCGAACGAGACCGTCTCTCGCTTGCCGAGGAACCCCTGAAACTCGAACGGCCTGAACGGCAGCCCCTCCATCCGCCCGGCAAGCTCCGCCTCCTCCGCTTCGCCGAGGAAATCCGGGGCGTAGCGAAGCCCTTCGGGCACGTCGCGCGGTGCTAGAAAGCTCAGCTGGTCGCTCTTCATCGCTGGGGAAACGCGCGACGGCTTGACGCGGACGCGCGGAATATGGATGCTTAGGGCATGAGCACGCGCTCCACCTTCGTTCGTAATTGGTGGCGGGGAAACCCGGTTGACGCGGCTCGCCTGCATCGATGGTGACGACTCTCTAGTCCGAACCTGAAGACCGCAAGCCCGCCGCTCCCGGCGGGCTTTTTCTTTGTCCCATCGATCCAGGAACGCATCCATGTACATGACCAATCTCGCCGCCAGTATCGCGCCGCCCGAGCCTCGAGAGGACGCGCTGGCGCGCCTCTATGCGGGCGAACCGCTCAACCAGGCCGAGGCCGAGACCCTGTTCGGGGCGCTCGTCCAGGGGTTGCTCGACGAGCCGACGATCGCGGCGATGCTCGTCGCGCTTCGAATCCGCGGCGAGACGGCCGACGAGCTGATCGGCGCCGGCCGGGCGCTCCGCGCCGCCGACCTCCACTTTGATCGGCCCGATTATCTGTTTGCGGATTCCTGCGGCACCGGCGGCGACGGGGCGGGCACGATCAACCTGTCGACCGCCGTGGCTTTCGTCGCGGCGGCGGCGGGGCTGCCGGTCGCCAAGCACGGCAACCGCTCCTTCACCTCGCGCTGCGGCTCGGCCGACGTGCTCGAGCATCTCGCGGTGAAGATCGACGCCTCGCCCGAGACCTCGCGACGGGCGCTCGACGAGGCCGGCATCTGCTTCCTGTTCGCTCCGCAATATCATCCGGGGTTGAAGCATGCCGGGCCGGTGCGCCGGAAGCTCGGCATCCGAACGATCATGAACGTTCTCGGCCCCTGCCTCAATCCGGCCGAACCGGGGGTGCAGCTGCTCGGGGTGGCCGAGGAAAGGCTGCTCGAGCCGGTCGCGCTGACGCTCGCGGCGCTCGGCGTCGAGCGGGCGATGGTCGTCCACGGCTCGGGCCTCGACGAAGTCGCGCTCCACGGCGAGACCAAGGCGATTATGATGCGCGGCGGCGCGATCGAGCACCTCGCTTTCTCGCCAGGGGATGTCGGCTTTTCCGCAATGCCGCTGGCCCGCATCCAGGGCGGCGGGCCGGAGGAGAATGCCGAGCGGCTCAAGGCCCTGCTGTTCGGCTACGGCTCGGCGGCGGAGAAGCAGGCGACGGCGCTCAACGCCGGGGCCTTGCTGTTCGCCGCGGGCAAGGCGGAAAGCCTTCGCGAAGGAGTCGAGCAAGCCTTCCGAATCGTCTGCACCGCCGCCGCCCACCGTAAGCTCCAGGACCTGATCGAGCTCAGCAATGGCTGACGTGCTCGGCGCCATCCTGGAGCGCAAGCGGGCCGACCTCGCCGTCAGGCTCGCGGGCGCCGCCCTCGCCGATCTCCGGGCGCGGGCGGCGCCCACCCGGCGCAGCCTGAAGGCGGCGCTGGCCCGGCCCGGTGCGCGCTTCATCATGGAGGTGAAGAAGGCCTCGCCCTCGGCCGGCGCGCTGTCCGGAATCGACGCCGGGGAGCAGGCAAGGGCTTATGCCGGCGTCGCCGACGCCATCAGCGTTCTCACCGACGGGCCTTTCTTCGGCGGTTCGCTGGACGACCTGCGGGCTGTGCGCCGCGTCTTCGAGGGGCCGATCCTCGCCAAGGACTTCATCATCGATCCCCGCCAGGTGGTCGAAGCGCGGATCGCCGGTGCCGACGCGGTGCTGGCGATCATCGCGGCGCTGGACGACGAGGCGGCGCGGGCGGTGATGGCCGAGGCCGAGGCGCTCGGCATGGACGTGCTGGTCGAGACTCGCGACGAGCCCGAGATTAAGCGCGCGATGCGGCTCGGCGCCAAGATCATCGGCATCAACAATCGCGATCTGCGCACGCTGGAGGTCGACCTCGCCACCACCGCGCGGCTCGCGCCACTGATCCCCGCCGACGGGATCGTCGTCGCCGAATCCGGAATCTCCGGCCGCGCCGACGTCGAACGGCTCGCGCCCTTCGCCGACGCCTTCCTCGTGGGCAGCGCGCTGATGCGCGCCGAGCGGCCGGCCGAGGCGGCCCGCGCGCTGGCCTTCGGGCGGGTCAAGGTCTGCGGGATCACCAATGCGGCCGACCTCGACATGGCGGCCGAAGCCGGCGCGACCCATGCCGGCCTGGTCATGGTGCCGGGAACGCCGCGCGCGGTGAGCCGCGGCGCGGCGGAACAAATTCTCGGCGGCGCCAAATCAGCGCCGCGCCTGGTCGGCATTTTCCGCGATTCCGACCCCGAGACGGTGAACGCAGCGGCCCGGGGGCTCGGCCTCCATGCCGTCCAGCTCCACGGCGACGAGGAGGTGGGCGCCTTTCGCGCCTTGCTTCCCGCGGAGACCGAGATCTGGGCCGCTGCGCAGGTCGGCGCCGGCACCATCGGCCCCCGGGCCGGCGCCGACCGAGTGCTGTTCGATTCCGGACGGGGCGGGACCGGTCGTTCGTTCGATTGGTCGCGCGTCGCGGGACGCGGCGAGCTTCGGGACGGGCTGGTTGCCGGCGGCCTCAATCCAACCAATGCAGGGCGCGCCGCCCGGCTCGGGGCCTACGCGCTCGATGTCGGCTCGGGGCTGGAGGCGCTTCCGGGGTGGAAGGATTCCAACCGCACCGCCGCCTTCTTCGCCGCATTGCGTCCGCCGGTTCGTGGGGAGCAGGCACAATGCTGATGAGCGGCCGTTTCGGGGCGTTCGGCGGGGCCTATGTGCCCGAGATACTGATGCCGGCGCTGGACCAGCTTGAGGCGGCCTTTCTGCAGGCGCAGGCCGAGGAGGGCTTTCAACGCGAGCTGGCCACCCTCCTGGCCGATTATGCGGGAAGACCGACGCCTCTCACCCTGTGCCGCAATCTCGGCCCCGGCCGCATCTACCTGAAGCGCGAGGATCTGCTCCACGGCGGGGCCCACAAGACCAACCAGGTGCTCGCCCAGGGCCTGCTGGCCAAGCGGATGGGCAAGAGCCGGCTGATCGCCGAGACCGGGGCAGGGCAGCACGGCGTTGCGACGGCGATGGCCGGCGCCCTGCTCGGGCTGGAGACTCGCATCTACATGGGCGCGCGCGACGTGGAACGGCAGAAGCTCAACGTCTTCCGAATGCGGCTGATGGGCGCCGAGGTGGTGCCGGTGACCGGGGGCGGGCAGGGGCTCAAGGACGCGATCAACGAGGCGCTGCGCGACTGGGCGGCGAGCTTCGAGACGACCCATTACCTGCTCGGCACGGTCGCCGGGCCGCATCCCTATCCGACGATGGTCCGCGAGTTTCAGCGGATCATCGGCCGCGAGGCGCGGGCGCAGATCCTGGCGATGGAGGGGCGGCTGCCCGACGCGGCGATCGCCTGCGTCGGCGGCGGCTCCAACGCGATCGGCCTGTTCGCCGACTTCATCGGCGACGAAAGCGTGAGGCTGGTGGGCGTCGAGGCGGCGGGCAAGGGCCTCGACGGCGTCGAGCATGGCGCGACTCTGCAGCGCGGGCGCCCGGGCGTGCTCCACGGGGCCGAAACCTATTTGCTGCAGGACGCGGACGGCCAGATATCGGAAAGCTGGTCGGTCTCGGCGGGACTCGATTATCCGGCGGTCGGGCCGGAGCACGCCTTCCTCAAGGAGAGCGGCCGGGCCGACTATGTCGGGGCGACCGACGAGGAGGCGCTTGCCGCCTTCGCCTTGCTGGCGCGCGCCGAGGGAATCGTCTGCGCCTTCGAATCCGCCCACGCGCTCGCTCATGCGCTGAAGATCGCGAAGGAGGGCGGGGTGCTGCTGGTCGGCATCTCGGGCCGGGGCGACAAGGACATGGCGCAGGCCGAGGCCTTGATCGGGCTCGGCGGATGAGCGGCCGCTACCAGCGCATGTTCGCCCGCGAGGCCGCCATATTCGGCGCGTTCGTCATGCTCGGCGATCCGGGCATCGAGGAGAGCGCCGCGATCCTCGACGAGCTTGTCGCCGGCGGCGCGGACATGATCGAGGTCGGCATTCCCTTCTCCGATCCGGTCGCCGACGGCCCGGTGATCCAGGCGGCGGCCGTCCGCGCGCTGGCGAACGGCGCCACGCCCGCCGCCTGCTTCGCTCTGCTGAGCGCCTTCCGCACGCGGCAGCCGAACGTGCCGCTCGGCATCCTCACTTATGCCAATCTCGTTCTCGCGCGGGGGCGGGACGCCTTCTACCGCGCCGCGCGCGATTCGGGAGCCGACAGCGTGCTCGTCGCGGACGTGCCCGTCGACGAGGCGACGCCGTTCGTCGCCGCGGCGCGGGCCTGGGACGTGGCCCCGGTGCTGATCGCCGCGGCCAACACGCCGCCCGAGCGGCTGTGCCGGATCGCTCGGCTCGGCCAGGGCTACACCTATTGCGTGGCCCGGGCCGGCGTCACCGGCGCGGCGCAGGAGGCGCGCTTCGACCATGCGGCCATGCTACGGGTGCTGCGTGACGAACGCGCGCCGCCGCCAGTCTTCGGCTTCGGCATCTCGACGCCGGAACACGTTCGCGCGGCGCTCGACGCAGGCGCGGCCGGGGTCATTTCCGGTTCCGCGATCGTCGATCGGGTCGGGCGCGGCGAGCCGGTGCGCGGTTTCGTCGAGGCGATGAAAGCGGCGACCCGCTCATTGTGCACTGCGGGAACAGACTGAGGCAGCCCCTCGTTCTTGTCCAAGCCGGAGGAATTGTAACCATGCGTATCGCCCAGATCGCGCCGCTCGCCGAAGCGGTGCCCCCGAAGCTCTATGGCGGGACCGAACGGGTCATCTGGTGGCTGACGGAGGCATTGGTCGATCTCGGCCACGATGTCACGCTCTACGCCAGCGGCGATTCCCGGACCTCGGCCCGGCTCGTCCCCTGTGCGAAGAGCGGCCTCAGGCTGGCGGGGATCAACGATCATGTCGCGAGCCTGATCGTGATGCTCGACCGCGTGCTGCAGGACGCGCACCGATATGACGTGCTCCATTTCCACGTCGATTTTCTCCACTTCCCGATGTTCCGCCACCTCGCCGGCAAGTGCGTGACCACGCTGCACGGGCGGCAGGACCTGCCCGATTTCAAGCCCGCTTATCCCGTGTTCCGCGAAATGGGCCTGGTCTCGATCTCCGACGACCAGCGAAAGCCCATTGCCGACGCGAATTTCCTCGCGACCGTCCACCACGGGCTGCCGCGCAAGCTGATCCCCTTCCACCCGGGCGGCGGCGACTATCTCGCCTTCCTCGGCCGAATCTCGCCCGAAAAGGGCCCCGATCGGGCGATCGAGATCGCCAAGAGGACGGGCATGCCGCTTCGCATCGCCGCCAAGGTCGATCACGCCGACCGCACCTATTTCGAGGACGTGATCGAGCCGATGCTCGATCATCCGCTGATCGAGTTCGTCGGCGAGATCGGCGATTCGGAAAAGCCCGCTTTCCTGGGCAATGCGCGGGCCCTGCTCTTTCCGATCGACTGGCCCGAGCCGTTCGGGCTGGTGATGATCGAGGCGATGGCCGCCGGAACGCCGGTGATCGCATGGCGCTGCGGATCGACGAGCGAGGTCATCGAGCATGGCCGCAGCGGCTTCCTCGTCTCCAGCATGGCCGAGGCCGAGATCGCGGCGCTCGGCGCGGCGACGCTCGACCGCGCCGAGGTCCGCGCCGCGTTCGAGCAACGCTTCACCGCCGAGCGGATGGCCTGCGACTATGTCGACATCTATGAGCGGCTGGCCGGCAACGGGCCGGCTGTCCAATTCGGCAAGAGGCTGATGCTCGCCCAGACCGCATGAACGAAATCGTCCCCGCCACGGCCTGGACCGACCGGGAGCCGCACGAGGCGCCGGAAAGCTACCATATCGAGGCGACCCAGTCGCTCGTCGACCGGACCTTGCGGACGCTGAAGCACGACGATTTGTTCGGCGTGTTCGACAAGCAGGGCGATTGCCGGGGCGGGGACGACGGGCCAGACGGGCTGTTCTACCAGGACACGCGCTTCCTCTCCTCGCTGTCGCTGCGGCTCGGCCGGATGGATCCGCTGCTGCTCGGCTCGGTCGTGCTCGACGACAATGGCGCTCTGATCGTCGATCTCTCCAACGCCGATCTCCATGACGAACAGGGCAAGGTCTGGCTCCAGCGCGACTCGATCTATGTCGGGCGGATGAAGTTCCTCTGCGGCACGACCGCCTACGAGCGGATCAGGGTGCGCCGCTTCAATCCCGTCGGCCGCCCGATTCCGCTCGAGATCGCCTTCGACGCCGATTTTGCCGATCTGTTCGAAGTGCGCGGCGAGCGCCGCCCCCGCCGCGGCGCGCTCAGCGTGGAGACCGAAGGGGCCGACGCGGTCTGTTTCCGCTACGAAGGCCTGGACGGCGTCAGCCGATCGACCCGAATCCGTTTCGAGCCCGCGCCCGACTTTCTCGCCAAGCGCTCGGCGCGCTGGGACCTGGACCTTGCCGGCCGCGAGCGGATCGACATCGTGATGAAGACGAGCTGCGCGCTGGAGGACAAGGCGGCCGAGGCGCCGCACATCCTCTCCGCCTACCGCGCCTTGCGCAAGGTCGGCCGTGGGCGCTCGGGCCTCAGGACCTGCATCGACAGCTCCAACGAGCTGTTCAACGCGGTCGCGGCCCGCGCCGCCGCCGACATCGACATGCTTCTGACCGACACCGAATATGGGCTTTACCCTTATGCCGGCGTGCCCTGGTACAGCACTATCTTCGGCCGCGACGGGATCATCACCGCGATCGAGCTGCTGTGGGCGGCGCCGGATATTGCCAAGGGCGTGCTCAAGGCGCTGGCGCTGACCCAGGCGACGGAGACCGACGAGGCGGCGGACTCGCAGCCGGGCAAGATTCTCCACGAGATGCGCGGCGGCGAGATGGCCCGCCTCGGCCAGGTGCCGTTCCGCCGCTATTACGGCTCGGTCGACGCGACTCCGCTCTTCGTCATGCTGGCGGGCATGTATCTCGAGCGTTCCGGCGACATCGAGACGATCCGCGCGATCTGGCCCAATGTGAAGGCGGCTCTGGCGTGGATCGACGGGGCGGGCGATCCCGACGGCGACGGCTTCGTCGAATATGCGCGGATGACCGAGCGCGGCCTCGCCAACCAGGGGTGGAAGGACAGCTTCGATTCGATCTTCCACGCCGACGGGAGCGCCGCGGAGGGGCCGATCGCTTTGTGCGAGGTCCAGGCCTATGTCTTCGCCGCCAAGCGCGCCGCCGCCGGCATTGCCCGGGCGCTGGGCGAGAATGGCGACGTGCTGGAGCAACAGGCCGAGACGCTCCGCCAGCGCTTCGAGGACCGCTTCTGGCTCGACGACCTCGGCTGCTACGCTCTCGCGCTCGACGGGCGAAAGGAGCCGTGCCGGGTGCGTTCGTCCAACGCGGGGCACGCCCTCTTCGCCGGCATCGCCAGCCCCGAGCGGGCGGCGCGCCTCGCGGGTCTTTTGACCAGCAAGCGTTTCTTCTCGGGCTGGGGCATCCGCACCATCGCCGCGGGCGAGGCGCGCTACAACCCGATGTCCTATCACAATGGCTCGGTCTGGCCGCACGACAACGCCCTGATCGCCCTCGGCCTCGCCCGCTATGGGCACAAGGCGGAGGTCGAACGGATTTTCGAAGGGCTCGTCGACGCCGCGGTCTACGACGAGTTCCGCCGGCTGCCCGAGCTCTTCTGCGGCTTCACCCGGCGCAAGAAGCGCGGGCCGACCGCCTATCCGGTCGCCTGCTCGCCCCAGGCCTGGGCCGCCGCCGCTCCCTTCGCCCTGGTCGCCGCCGCGACCGGCCTCAGCATCAGCCACGAGGAGGAGACGGTGCGGCTCGCCAATCCGTCGCTCCCCGCCTTCCTCGACGACCTCTCGCTGAGCGGAGTCACCGTCGCCGGCTCGCGCCTCGACCTGCGCCTTTCGCGCGCCGGCGGGGACATCACCACGGCCGTCACCAAGCGCGACGGAAAGGCCTCGCTGGTGATCGTCAAATAGAAACGTCTTGATAAGCAAGCGACGGCTAGAAGCGAAGGATGGTCTCCGGCGCCGGCACAGCACTGATCGCGGCTGTCTCCTTCCTTCATCAGGGCGCGCTCGATAGCTGCAGCGTCACGAGGATAAGCCAAGGCCCTTTTCGAATCAGCACCTTCCTCGATCAGGGAGGCGGTCACGCGGTCGCCATAAGGTTCCTGATACCGCGGTCCAGCATCTCGCCGCGATACGAGGGGTCCGCGAACGAGGGGCCGAGCATCAATCTCGAATATGCGGTTCCCTTGAGCCACAATCGTGGGCGTGACCTCCGGTTCATGGGCTTCGAGCGGCTTTTTGCCCGGCCCCGCTTCACGATCCGCTCGATGACGATGCGTTGCGGACGGGATGTGGTGTTGATCGGCGACGTCGCGCGGCAGCCCTTTCCGCTGACCGGCGTGTTCGAGCAGGAATCCCTCCTGCGCACGGACGCCTGCATTGCGGCCCTTCGGCGGTTCGGAACCTACGGCCTGGAGTTTGCGGAAGTCGAAGGAGAGGGGCGCACGGTCCGCATCGCCGGGCGTGCGGCGTTCGCCTCCGCAATGGGGAGGGCCGAGCGGCTCGCGCGGCGGGGGTTGGCGCGGGCCCGATCAGGCCGGTGTTGGTTGGATCCGCCTCCGGCGGTCCCCTTCTGAGGCCCCGTTGCGCGGCTTTTGCCAGCGCCGGACGCATCGGGTAAACGCGCTCCCCATGTCCACCTACACGATCGACACGGCGACCAGCCGCGCCACGCCGACGCCTTCGCCGGGCAAGCGCCTCACGGCGCCGGCGATCCTCGCGCGCAAGGGCAAGGAGCCGATCGTCGCGCTCACCGCCTACACGATGCGCATGGCGCAATTGCTCGATCCGCATTGCGATTTCCTGCTCGTCGGCGATTCCCTCGGCCAGGTGATCTACGGCCTGCCGTCGACCATCCCCGTGAGCCTGGAGATGATGTGCGCTCACGGCGCGGCGGTGGTGCGCGGCTCGTGGCACGCCCTCGTCGCGGTGGACATGCCGTTCGGCTCCTACGAGGAGAGCCCGGCCCAGGCCTTCCGAAGCGCTGCGCGGGTGCTCAAGGAGACCGGCGCTGCGGCGGTGAAGCTCGAGGGCGGGGAGGCGATGGCCGAGACGGTGGCCTTCCTGACCAGGCGCGGAATCCCGGTGATCGGCCATGTCGGGCTGACCCCCCAGGCGGTCAACGCGCTCGGCGGCTACCGCGCCCGGGGAAAGGACGAGGCGGAGGCGGACAAGGTCCTTGCCGACGCGCGCGCCGTGGCCGAGGCCGGCTGCTTCGCGCTGGTGATCGAGGGCGTGATGGAGGAGATCGCCGCGGAGGCGACCAAAGCGGTCCCGTGCCCGACCATCGGTATCGGCGCCTCGGCCGCCTGCGACGGGCAGATCCTGGTCACCGAGGACATGATGGGGATGTTCGAGCGCACGCCCCGCTTCGTGAAGCGCTTCGGCGATCTCGCCTCCGAGATCAGCCAGGCCGCCGCGGCCTATGCCGAGGACGTGAAAGGTCGGGCCTTCCCGACCGAAGAACAGATTTACCGCCGCAAATGATCGGGCGCCCCGTCCACCGGACGGGGCTCAGAGTTCAAACCCAGTCCCCGCAATGGTCGTGATCGCCCGGAGAAGGCCGCCGGCAAGGCGGATGGCGCGGGCCGGGCTGGTTGCCCGGACGAGCCGTCCAACGCAGCCGGCGGCCTTCTCCGGGCGACCCCAAAGG
>Ga0066652_100000015_pt1 | contig 175232 bp, 168 predicted proteins | sample GraSoiAngelo_101_FD_71413 | JGI IMG/M metagenome (GOLD analysis project Ga0066652, IMG submission 71413) | Grasslands soil microbial communities from the Angelo Coastal Reserve, California, USA - 14_0903_02_30cm | ecosystem: Environmental > Terrestrial > Soil > Grasslands | place: USA... | reverse complement strand
CTTCTTGCAATCGTGGCAGCATAGTCGGTCTGCAGAAATACCAAACCTCCTGTAATGAGAATTGAGCAGCATACGTTTTTAAAATTGACTCCAAACGTTGCTTACTTTTACAAGAAAGTTCTACTTCGATGGCAATTTGTTTACCATCCGGAAAAACTAATATTCCATCCGGTAAATGTCCCTGTTGGCCCACTCCCAATTTATATTTATCATGTTTCAACTTCCGCTCACTGATCCATGTTGCATTGGGATAAAAGGCTTTTAATTTCAAATATACGCTTAGTACAGCAAGATCATGCTGGTAATTGGCTAAAGGTACTCGATGTAGAGGAGGCAATGAAGTAAAACGTGAGCCTGCTTGAGTTAAACGGAACAAACCATGACGTTGATAAAAAATTCGTTCATGCTGTAACAAATTATGACGGATTAACTTGTTAACTATTTGATAGTTACGCGGTTTCCGTAAAGCAAAACGCTGGTTTAGCTGCGGCATTTCACAGAAGCCAAATTCGTTGATAAACTGTAAAATGGCTATATCACGTGATGTTAACTTCACAAAGAATCTTCCTAATTATTCTTATAATAAAAAGTGGACCCCATTTTGTGAAAAGATGCAAGTTATTTAGATTAACAATTTTTAATTTAAAAGAAGCTATCCACACGAGTGGATTCCTCAAAAAATCAAACGATTGTGGGTAACTTCTTCCTTTTGTTCTATATATTATTTTGCACTTTTCCTCTTTGCTATCTATTTACTTTATCGCGCCCGCCCAATAGCCACGACCTCAGTTTTACAAGACTCGAAGAGACGATGGAAAAGTGAGGTCGTGGCTAGTTTTCACAACGTGAAATGGGCGGATAGCCTTATTAAATCTAGCTAAAAGGCAATTGGAATCTAATCTAATCGAATAATATAACTCAATATAGATGTCCAAATTTAGTACCCACTACAGAATAAATGACTAAAATGAACTTTAATTTGATAGAAAAAATTATACACTAAGCTTATTTCCATAATAAAAAGCGCTGTAATTTTTAGAGCTAGCATAAATATGTATTAAGTTAGTTTTAAATGCACTATTATCCTTGTAATAGTAAAGGGATGATCCAGCTGATGCTTAACGAACAAGTATTTCTTTGGGGCGGATTTACACTTTTTGTACTTGCCATGCTAGCCCTCGATTTAGGAGTATTTCATCGTAAACCTCATCACGCTGGAATGAAAGAAGCATTATTTTGGGTTAGCTTTTGGATCATTCTTGCATTAATTTTTAACTTAGGCATTGTTCTTTTCTATCATCATGAACCCCAAGCCGGACTTAAATTTTTCACAGGATTTCTTGTCGAGAAATCTCTGAGTATAGATAATATTTTTGTTTTTATTTTAATATTCGAATATTTTCGTGTTCCTCAGGCCTACCAACACAAAGTACTTTTTTGGGGAATTATCGGAGCAATTATTCTACGTGCATTATTTATCCTAGGTGGTTTAGCAGTCCTTAAGCATTTTCATTGGAGTCTCTATATTTTTGGAGGATTTCTTTTATTAACGGGGACTAGCATGATGTTCAAGAAAAAAAATAACTATAATCTAGAAAAAAATTGGTTGATTTCCTTTTTTAAGCGTTTTTTTCCTATGGAAATTCAATATAAAGGAAATAATTTTTTTATACGTAAAAACAAACAAATATTAGCTACTCCACTTTTTTTTGCCCTACTAGCTATTGAATCCGCTGATATTATTTTTGCTATAGATTCTATCCCTGCTATCTTTGCAATTACATCTGATCCTTTCATTGTTTATACATCAAATATATTTGCTTTACTCGGTTTACGGGCACTTTACTTCGCTCTATCAGAATTTATGAGTAGGTTTTATTTCCTTCATTATGGTTTTGCTTCTATTATTATCATCTTAGCTATCAAAATGCTACTCAGTGATATTTATCAAATACCCATCTTACTGTCTCTAGCAGTTATAATTTTTATTCTGTTTGTTTGCATTATTATTTCACTTCTTCGCCCTCGCCAAGCAGATTTAAAAATATTGTTTGAACGTATAGAGCATCTAGGCTTAGTCTCATTTCGCCGTTTATTAATGTTAGAAAATATTCTTGATTTAAGTGATTTGAAAGTCTACAACTCAATGCAAGCTCGTAACAACACCATAGCTATTCGACTCGATGCTCCATGGAATAAAAATAAACAACTCATCACTGAAGCGCATTTTACGCGATATCCATTGATTGCGGATGAGAAAAGTAAACCAATCGGAATTCTTCATGTACAGAATCTACTTTTTCTAAACGATATAGAAATAAATGAAAAAAAATTAAGATCTTTAGTACGACCTTATTTAGAAATGAAGGAAAATTTGTTATTAGAAGACGCATTAAGACAATTTCAACGTAACTATGAACACATGGCTATCGTAGTTGATTCACATCAAAAATGGATAGGGATTATCTGTATTGAAGATATCCTAGAGGAAATTGTTGGTAGAATAGGAGATGAGTTTGATACTGAACGCAGAGGAAAACTTTTTTCACTAGCTGATGCGTTAAGTCCTGGTCGAATTCTATTCGATTTAGAAACAAAATCTATGTCTGATGTGGTTGTGAACCTTGTTAATCACATTCCTAAAAGGGAATTTCCCATTAAAAGAGAAACTATTATACGAGCTGTTTCTCAAGGCAGCGCGATGGGGCAGCTTTATGTAGGATCAGGTTTAGCTATCCTTCGTGGGCGAGTGGAAGGAATTAATCAACCATTATTAGCTTTTGCTCGTACTGAGGAAGGTATACCTGTTGAAGATACTTATGAACGTATTGATATGATTTTTTTACTATTGACTCCTCGTGGTATGGCGAGGATGCAAGCTTATCTACTTGCAGATATTATTGATTTGCAAGAAAGTGACTATGTCATGGAGCGTCTGCATAAAACTAATTCGCCCCAGGAAGTTATAGACGTTATCCGCGCTGGACAACAAATAGTTATTGATTAAATTTTAGAATGGAATTTTATGAAAAAAACGTATAAACATTCTTCTGAAATCCTTATGGATGTTGCACAAAATAAAGCCTTCGTTAATAATGATTTGACTTTTCGGTGCCTTTTTCAGCTCTTTGGTAATCGTGCATTTGGCATGGGTTTATTATTTTTTGCTTTACCCAGCGCATTACCTTTATCGACTATTCCAGGAGTTGCATTTGCTTTTAGTCTTCCTATCATCATATTTTCATTTCAAATAATAGCAGATAAACAAACATTGTGGTTACCCAAAATAATTGCTGACCGTACAATTGAGCATGAAAAAATTGTCAAAATTATCGATACGACTATGCCCTATTTAATCAAAATAGAACGATTTTTAAAACCACGTTTACCTCTAATGACTTCGCGTATTATGAACATTATTAGTGGCATTACTATTTTTTGTTTAGCTTTGTTATTAATTTTACCTATTCCCCTCAGTAATTTTATATTTGCAATATTGATCATCATTTTCAGTCTTGGTTTGATAGAAAAAGACGGTATTTTTATTTTAATTGGCTATATAGCCACGTTTTCTTATCTAATTTTTATTTACACATTTATTTTGTCAGCTATTAAAATTATTTTTAGAGCCATTCTCTAATAATACAAAGCATTGGCAATGCATACTCAATATACAATCCTCAAGTAAGCAATGATAATCCAATATTAATCTCTAACTAAAGAATTAAATGGCCAGTTCAACCCAAAGTGCGGCATGATCAGAAGCAGCATCCTTCGCTGTAAGCATGGTTGGAAGATGCGGGAAAAGTGTTCCATGCTTCCCTCCCCAAACACCTCGACGTTCGATATTTCCTTTGATAACTTTCGCAGAAAGTTTTGGGGACATTAAAATATAGTCTAGTTTAGCCGAAGCAGTACCATTTCCATGCGTTCCGGAACGACCGTCGCCTGAAAATTTTGGGTGTACCATAATGTCTATTAGCGTTGAACCTTTTCGTATCAATGGATCCATAGCCGAATCTGTGGGTGCTGCATTTAAATCTCCTACGACGGCAATATAATCAAATCCATCAGCAAGTCGTTGATCATAAATCTCTCGAACCCGTTTCGCTTGACGTAATCGTTTTTCATTCGAAGCCACTGCGTCACCATAACCCTTACTTTTAAAATGATTGACCAGTAAAAGCAGTGTATGGCCTTGCGGAGTCTTTATTTCATATTCAGCACAATCACGGCTAAAGATAGTCCCTTTATTATCAATGTCATCGACATGGCTAGCAATTCTTATTATTTCATAAGATGCTTTTGTCATAATGCCTACATCAATACCTCGCATGTCATTACCGTCAATGAGCATCACATGATCAAAAGGCATTACCTCAACATGGGGTAAGACGTCATCATTAAAACGTTTTAAACAAGTACGATTCTCAGCTTCAACGACACAGAGTATATCCGTTTCAAGTAATCCTATGATACGAGCCGTATTTTCAATAGCGTGTTCTTCGATTGCTTCTTTTTGAAGCTCAAACCATCCTATCCAATCACCACGACCTGAGGCAGCAATTTCAGTGGGTTTATTTTTAGATTTGGCAATAAACTTACCACGTATCTCCCGTAATCGAATATAGGTGCTTTCACTATTAATCAGCAATCCTTTGTGACGTTTCATTATTTCCAATAATTTAGATTTAATTTTAGAAGTATAATTTTCTTTTTGGATTAAAGTATTTAATTGCTTGAAATCATCTAAAATTTTAGTGCCTTCCTTCCAATCTTCCAAATTCATCGCTTTAGGCCGTTCAAACATATTCTCAACATTAAAAGTGGCTAAGCGCATAGAAATCTCCTGAAAAGTGAATTATAGTCTGTAGTTAGTCTAACTATAAATAAAGATATTATAAAAATTAATTTTTACTTTATAATGGAGTAAATGGATAGATAAGGAAAAATCTATGGCAGTCGAACTGGAAATTCAAGACGGTATCCCTCATTGGTATTTAAGTCCCAATATTTGGACAGTCCCTGGTGATAATCCTGAAGGGCCACCTGGCCAACCTGTCGTGGGCGATATGTGTTTTATGTGGGCAAAGGTTCGAAATAATGGCGCCTCATTCGTCAATAATGCACAAGTTCGTTTTTATTGGGCCAATCCTGCTGTGGGTTTTGACCGAAATACCGCCAATTTTATTGGTAGCTCGAATGTATCCTTAGCGGCCAGTGAAGTAAGAGATGTTTTGTGCTTAATACCCTGGGTTCCTGTCTATGTTAACAATGGACATGAATGTGTACTTGCAGAAGTGTTCCACCCAATAGCAGACCCCCTTCCTGTATCACCTATATTTAATGTACCCACTGATCGTCATGTCGCACAAAGAAACCTTACAGTTGTTACAGCATTAAAATCTATGGAGATGATGTTTTCAGTCAACTTTTCAATATGTAATAGTTCACGTAAGGATCGAGTGTTTAGAATTTACAGCAAGCCTGGACAATTGGAAGAACTTAACCCACTTGAGAAACATTTCAGCCCAATGAAAATCCCCTTTCAAGCCAAAGGGACTGTTGAACATGCAGGATTTGTCATGCGCCCTTGCCCAGATAAAGCAGCTATTCAAGGTGCTAAACCCATTGTAGAAAGATTTCCAGTCAAAGGAAACGTTTGTAGTGGATTAAACTTTGTTGGTCAACTACGGGGCGATGCTGCCTTAGTGCATATACTCCAAGAAGTCGATGGAAAAATAATAGGCGGTCTCGGAATTTTGATACTGAGTGAAGCAATCCATCAATTAAGAAGGAGTAAATAAGTATGTCTTTTACAATACCCAACAGACCCTTTGCCACTGAACCTTTTACTGGATTGATGTTACCCGATGGAATTTTTGAGGCTTCGATTGGTAAACAAACAATCAACGCACATATAAAAAATACTGGTGCCGCCGTTTCCAACATACAAGTGTATGTAGAAAGTATTTCCGATCCAGGAATTATTGTATCTCCTGCCACGATTCCTATAGCCAATGCAGAAGGAGGTGTTTCATATTTATTTAATTGGGAAGCTGATTTTAGTGCAGCGGCCCCAGGAAAACATTTAATCAGTTTTATTATTGAAACCCCTTCTGGAGATGTTCGAATTATTAAGAAAATATTTGTAACAAAACTAGGTTACAACCCTGGAGATGGTTCATTTAGTGCCATTACACCTGAGGGAATTATCTCACTCGAAATCAACAAAGTTGTACGCCCTAAAGATAAAAAATGTTGCCGGAGACCAAAACACGATCCTTGTGGATGTCGTCCTCAAGTTAAAAATAAAGAATTAAACTCGTTAAAAGGCACCCTGTTACAGCATCGTGATAAAAATTCCAGAGTAAAAAATGTCAATGTACTTGAATATCTCATAAAAGGATTTCAAGGGCATGATCCGAATTTCGAATTTTGCTTGCCAGGTTATTTACTAAAAGATATCAAAGTCACTGTTACACCCACTCCTCCTTATTCAGATCAATATGGTGATTTACCCTTCCAAGATCCCTGGTGGAAAATTTTACTCTGTATTTTAGCTGTGCTTCTTTTAATTGCAGCCGCAATTGCAGAAGCGGTGGGTGGTGATGGAGAGGTAACAGTCAGCGGTGGATCGGGAGGCGGTGGCGGATCGGATGAAGAAGATTGCTGTGGTGTTGAAGCCAGTGGTGGTGGTAGCAGTTATGTAGCGGCGGGTTTAGTGGCGGCAGCCGCTGCGGTGGCAACTGCCGCTGGCGCGAGTGATATTCGCGATCCTTTCCGTAAAGGTGCTGATAACACCCCACCTGGCCCTGGAGAAATAACCTTAAAAGAAGAATTAAACTTTATCTATAAATACATAGAACCCATAGAGTTGGGGAAACCATTTAAGGTCGGCGCAGAATGGAAGTATACGCGGCATACTAATGTCACGACTTACACTTATAACACGTCTGAGGTCAACGAAAATATTCACACCATTTCCAAATATGAAATAAAAGCACCCGATATCTTAAAAGTCTATAAGCGCGAAGAATTTATTATTGAAGCCATGTTTTATGATCAAAACAATAAATTATTAAAAGGCGATCAACTATTTGTTCAATGTTTTCTGATCGGCCCCAATGGGCAATTCGATAAGATAATTTTACAAGATAATGGTGTAGCGTTTAATGCAGATAAAAAAGCCAATGACGGTATCTACACCGGTCGACGTTTTTTTAGCACTAATGATAAAGGAATTTGGACTTATTTTGTAATTGCTCAAGATATCAACCATGCGACTCCCGATATGAAGCCGGAAGAAGCGGCACAAATTATAGGCGGTATGGTGCTGACACATCAATTAATCATCACATTCAACGGTGGTACGTGTGATCTCATTCCTGACGGGCATGTTAATGTAATTACTCCTTAATGAAAACCCATACATCAAAATTTTGAAATAAATTTTTTTCATAGAAAATACATAGTGGATCAATAATCTGACAGATAATGTCTAATTGCATTTAAATTAGCAGCTAAATTTGGTTAGTTTAGACGAAGTCGTACAAACGGCTTGAGTCAAAGGTAAATCTCATGTACCAAAATTGTACCAGGACATGATAGACTGTGCATAAATCAAGGTAGTTTTGTGTAGGATTTTAGGTAAGCAAAATATCGCAGGGCATTGATTTATAATGTTTATTTCATTTATTATGCCGGATTGTGATTCCGGTTGTCGTGGGTTCGATCCCCATCGTTCACCCCAATACTTACGGGCCGTTAGCTCAGCTGGTAGAGCAGTAGACTCTTAATCTATTGGTCGATGGTTCGATCCCATCACGGCCCACCAATAGAATCACGCTCGCTTTATGGGTCGTTAATCCAGGAATAGAAACATAAGGTTCCCGTGGGGATGCCCATCTCAATGCCTATTTCTCCAGATCGCCACATAGGAATACCGGGAATTGGCTTAAGTATCTATTTTATAGGCCATTCTCAATTTGGGAGTGTGTTTATAGTAGATCAATACGTGTGGGAACGGTGCCTATATTAAAGTTGATTACCATTTGTTCCAGCTGGCGATAGGATCGATATGTCCGATGCGGATAATGTATAATTCTATGTAATACTTGATTATTAAAAATTTTTAAGCTTAAATTTAGATTCTTAATTTTCTTATATTAGTCGACAATCCCCAGCCGCCCAATAAAAATCTTGGGCTTTTTAGGACTTACAATACTTAGGATTTTATTGATTACAAGGAGACTTCTATGCCTCTTGTTAAAGGGAAAGCTGCTAAAACTCGCAAAGGATTTTCAGCTAATATTAAACAAGAAATTAAAGCCGGAAAGCCACAAAAGCAAGCCGTTGCAATTGCTTATAGTATAGCCCGAAAAAAAACTAAGAAACCAAAAAAAGCAAATAGATGATTTTCAACTATCAAAATGATGAGAAAAATAATTTTTTATAAAATATAGAGGTCTATTTTTCGTTTCATTAAATGTCCTTCCCAAATATTCACCAATGATACCTAAGGTAAACAATTGTATACTACCTAAAAATAAAATGACGACAATTAATGAGGGATAACCCCTAGCAGGGTCGCCAAATAAAATGGTTTTGCTAATAATAATAATTCCATAAATAAATGCCAAAAAAGCTGTAATTAATCCCAAATAACTAGCCAATTTAAGTGGCAGAATAGTAAAAGAAGTTATTCCTTCTATAGCAAAATTCCTCAGCTTTAAATAGCCCCATTTGGTTTTTCCTGCACAACGCTCATCCATTTTGTAATCGATATTTTTTTGGGGATACCCTACCCAAGCAAATAAACCTTTCACAAACCGATGTTGTTCTCTTAATTTTTTTATTGCCTCCACTGCACGACGACTTAATAAACGAAAATCACTTGCATGACTAGGAATATGTATATCAGCCACTGAATTGAGAGTTTTATAAAACATATGGGTTAAGTTTCTCTTAATCCAGGATTCAATTTGACGATTTATAGGTTTAGCATAAACAATATCATATCCTTGCTGAGCAACTTGAAGAAATTTAGGGATTAGTTCCGGAGGATGTTGCAAATCTGCATCCATAATGATAACAAATTTACCTTGAGCGTAATGTAAACTAGCAGTTACAGCAATCTCTTTACCAAAATTTCGACTTAAAGCTAAGTATGAAATACGTGAATCATGACTTTTCAATTGCATAATAATTTGGTCAGAGCTATCTTGGCTCCCATCATCACATATAAAATTTCTATAGGTTTTTGAATAGACGATAAAACTGGGATAAGTCGAGAATGAAAATTTTCTAATACTTCTTGCTCATTATAAAATGGAATAATCACGGTAAGAAATATTGATGAAGTTTCCTTTTTTTTCATAAGGGGGTCCTATTAAACCCAAAAGTCCAATACCGGTGTACTAAAAAATTCCAAAAAAGGATAACTCCCGAAGCTAATATTTGACTCAAAATATAGGGATAATACATTAATAGAATTTTCATTAATGAAAAATTAAGAAAAAGTCCAAATAAGGAATTCAGTGTAAATCTTACTAAGGTTTTTTTATAGGATAATTTGCTTTTAAAAGTAAAATAATGGTTTAAGATATAATTAATCAAAGCTCCAGCAATATAACCAACAGTAGACGCCAAAATAGGCTTAATAAAAAAAATTTCAACAAGGCTTATTAATATTGAAAATTGAATCAGCGCTGATAATGCACCTACCATAAAGAAGCATGAAAATTGTTTGGTTATTGTTTTCATAAAATCGCCATATTTAATGGGAATAACATGCATTTCCTTGGCATAATAAATAAATATAAGTTCCTTGCTTGCCTAGTTTAATAGTTTTATACAACTTTCCTAATTTAGTATCAATTCGGTCATTAATTACAAAATAATTTTTTTCGTTAGCAAAGTTAGATTCGCATAAAGGAGGGCTAGGATAGATTAATCTATCAATTTCAGCAGTGACACTTAATCCGGTTGCTACTGAATCGTTTGAATAGATGGGAAATCCTTTGGTTTGCATAATAATTTGCTTAGCAATAAACGTATAATCCCCTCTATAATAAACTTGGTAATAATAAATCAATCCTACTGCAATATACTTCAAAAAAATGGCTAGCGCCAACCAAGTAATAGTAATCTTTAGGCGTCTTTTAGACAAATGCCATAGCCTAATCGCCAATAATAATGCAATAAAAGAATACAATGGAAGTAAATATCTAATACTGTAATGTGGACGAACCAGTAAGGAATAAAATTAACTAGGGTTAACCCCCATAAGGTTTGCCTTGCAGAAATATTAAATTTAACTTTTTCAAATTCTTGTTTTATTAAATAATAAACTATAAGCCCAGAGGCAGGCAAAAATCGAAAAAAAACTTCTATTGGCACGATTAATATTTGTTGCAAATATCCAAGCCGATAAATACCATAAAACTTGTTAAAAATATCTGTCCACATTCCTATTTCAGTTATTTTTTTCGAGACGATATTCCAAAAAAAATAAAAAAAAATGGAAAATAGATAGGGTAAAAAATTGATTGGCCTTAAAAGAAAGGTTTTATTTTTTCCATCATAATAAATAATAAAAATAAAAGAAATTATATAAAATACATATGCCGTTAATGCCTTCGTCATAAATGCAGCAATCAAAAAAATTACAGAAAACCATACAAAAATATAGCGCTGCTCCAAATTTGCAACCCATAAAAAAGATATTGCACCTACAACAAAAAAAGCGAACAATGGATCGGAATAGGCAAGCCAACCATGATAAAGTAAGGCATCACTGCTAAGGTAAACTAACGCCGCAAATAATCCAAAGCCAGAGGCTTTAAATAAGCAATTCCCCAACCATATCACTAAAAAGCTTGTTGCAATAGTGGCCAAAGCTGTTACTAGACGGGAAGCGATTAACATATGCTCCCAGCCTAACAAATTAGCAAGACAGATAATTAACCAGTTATAAAGAGGTGGCCGCCAATATGCTAAACCGTAAGTTGTTGGGTAGCGATAATGATGGTGATACCACATTTCATAAGATGAAATAGTGTATACAGCCTCTTCACCAATATAAGGTAGGAACAAGCTTAGAAAAAAACTTGCAATGGCTAGAATAAACAACCATTTCAAACTAATGGAAATATTATTAGTTTGCATATTTAACTTCAATAATAAAAAAGATTTTTTTGACACTCTGCTAAGTTCAAAAAAATCTTTATGTAGTCAATTCGGTTTCAACAGACGATCTTAGAAATGCATTTTTATTTATAATGCCCTGCTAGAATTGCCAAAATAATGTAAAAAAAACCTATCACCATAAAGCTTACTAAGAAGTGACCATTTACTTGCATTGATTCTGCTTGTATAAATGTACCTGCTATAATTCCGAGCAAATTACCTAATTTTAATGCTGTGCTTCCTAGACCCACTGCTTTTGCTCTATTACTATCACTAATATCATTTAACAAAAAACTAAATAGAATTATTACTATAATACCTAAGCTTAATCCCCAAAGTATACTTAAACCAAAAGCAAGATACAATTTAGTAATAAAGGCGAACCCCCATTGTGATAATCCGCTTAAGAGTAAAGCCATAATAAGTAGTGGTTTTGTCCAGGTATGCCAACTAAATTGTTTGTCGATAGTTTTTCCTAAAGTTAATGTCATTAAAGACATGGATAAAGCCATGCTTGCATAGATTAATCCCATTGTTAAATTATCAGCATGTAACTGTTGTGCTATATATAATGTGAAGAAAGGTGCTGACATCCAGCGAGCGATTTGGGTACCACATATTAATAAAAGCAAAAGGTTTTTTCCGGGCTCATCGAGAAAAAATTTTTTTTGTTTTTTTTTTGCTAAGACTGTTATCTTCTTTGTAGGATTTTCTTGTAGATAATTAGCTAAAATAACCGAAAGTAATAAACACATGCAACCTGCTGTAATAAAAATCGATAAATACCCATAATAATTTGAAACCAGTCCTCCACAAATCGGACCCACGATACTCCCCATGGCAGTGGCTGCCTGTAGACGACCGACTATTTGATTATGAGTATTAATTGGTGCTATTGAGAGTGACCATGCTTGGGCAGCCGTGGAAAATCCAGCTAAGCCACCTTGTAATAGTCTGATAGCAAGAATAGCCCAAGGATTAGAAAAAAAAAACAAACTCCATTGGGTAGCTGCTAAAACCAAACCCGCCCGTAATATCATTTTTTTATAACCAACCCGTTCTCCTATTTGTATCCACAATAAGGTGGTTAAAATCATCGTTAATAATGGAGCCATATAAATAGCTCCACTCCAATACTGCAGTGTACGAGGATTAAAAAGATGCACTGAAGATATAATAAGTGGCCAATAAGGATCACTCATATCAAGTGCTAAAATAATAATAAATTGAGCAAAAATAATCAGACGTGCCTGGGTATGCCAAGCAGCAATTCTCTCTTGCATCAGTTAAATAGCTAAAGGATTCGATATATAAGAAAATATACCTTCACGAACATATTGTTTTTCCAAACGCATACGAAACAATGCTTTCACAGGCCAATCTGCCTTTAATATAGCATGGTATTCTTCTTCCCATCGAACCAAATCGACACGTTTTTTTAAAATGTCAAATCTCTCTTCTGTTTTATTCCGAATTATCGTCCAAAAATTTTTTTCTTCATATTGAAAATGCGCAGATAAAAGCAACACTAATTCTCCTAAATGCAGCTGATATACGGTATGCAATAATTGATTTCTCACTGTTATTTTATTATCTGTTACAAAAGGAGGCGATAAACGATCAGTTAAAGTAAGGTCATGGGAGTTTAAGCTATCTGCAAATATTTCTATACCATCAAAATCTCTAGCAATAAAGCGTTTAATATTTCCATTTTGAAAAATGGCTAGAGTATTTTGCTGATGACCTTCTAAGGCTATGCCATATATTAAATAAAGATCTAAATAGCTTCCAAGTACTAGATCGACGTATTGACTAAAATAGTTTAATGCCCCTTCGTAGTCGAAACACCCAGCTAATTTTATAAGGTCAATAAATAAGCTACTATTATTCTCCAATGACTTTTCGAATAAAGCAGAAACAACAACTGCAATTTCATCATTAGAAAGATAATTAATAACGTTTTCTCGAAAAATTACTGTGAAATGTCGTGCCTTGACGTCGTCGACAGCATTTAAATAAAGTCCGCAAACTTCGGGTAAAATTGCAAGTCTTTCTGATATATGAGGTTCCTTAAGTAAAATATTTTTCATAATATGCGTAATTTTAGGGGTATTTTTAATAGAATTAACAGATAATGCTCTAAAAACCCCACTAGCATATATCCCAATTGGTAATTTGATATAGGGTGCATACCAATTTTCAATGGGAGCCAAAGTACGAAAAGAAGAAGTCGGACTCGCACCTATGCCTACGTTATCGAATAAAATAATATCATTACTCGTAATATGATCGGCAAATAAATTTCTTACAATATTTGCAGCTTGCCAAGGATGAACTGGAAAAGGAATGTAATCTTCTCGGTTTAAATTTTTTTTCTCTAGTTCATTAACCCATGAATTCCATGCATTAGGATAATACTCAGAAAACCATTCAGTAAACTCAAATTTCGAATGCAATGTTTCCATGCACATTGATTTTTTATGCACTGCGGCTAATAAGATAAATACTTTTGGTCTGAATTCAGTTGTATATCTAAGAATATCATCAGTAGAAAACCCTACCTTTGTTTTAGCAAAAGGGTGATAAGGATGGCCATTAAAAGATAATTGTTCAAATTTGAAAGAATAATCTAATAAATTCTTATTTTTTTCTGAAAGTTCAGAAAAGTAATTTTTGTGACTTTCAGAATAAAAAGGAAATAATTCTGTTCTTAACTTATCTTTTTGTCGAGTAATTAAAATTGTATTTTGAATATGATTATTAACTTCTCTAGTAACTTTCTCCCATTGTTCTAAATCAAATATTGTATCTAACTCTGTTTTAACTATTTCAAGTAGGTGAATAGGATCGGTTATTAGCTCCATATTGTTTTTTTTTCTGTCAATTAAATAAACTTTCTCAAATTCTGTAAAACGAAACAAGGAATTTAACTTTACTTGACTAACATAGATAGATGCATTTAAGCGAGGAAGCTTGAAAATTAGATTTCCAGCCTGGTAATAATTTTCTAAAACACGTTCACGCAAAAAGGCAATCAAAAGTTGGCGTAGGGATTGTCTGTTAACTTCTGAGAGATAACAACTTAAAGAAAAATTATTTTTATTGAGATAATTCTTATTTTTTCCAACAAAGTTCCTTTTTTTTAAATTTTCTTCTACTAGCTTCATATTTAGATCCCTGCCTAATTGAATTAAATAAGATTAAGATATCGTCTGTTTGCTATAGTCGCTATTATTCATAATTTTAGAATTGAGTCAAGAATTCCAACCGAACTATTTTATTTTTTTAGCTTTTAATCTATGCTTTCTATTATCCTAATGGTAAGTAAAAATTAATATGTCAACATTTTTTATATTTCTCTTATTCCTAATATGTATTTTATTAAGCCTATTTAATTATAAAAAAACAAGTTTAATTGCTGGATCAATCATAGTTCTAGGTTATATTGTTGTAGGTAATGGCTTTTTACCAGCTTATTTACTGTATAAGCTACAATTACCTTATAGCCAATTGTCTTCTATCAACTGGAAAAAAACTAACACTATAATTCTTTTGGGGGCAGGGACTAGCAAGAATCCTGGTACTGATAAAATAAATCCCAGTATTTTATCATTTTCAAGAATTACTCAAACCGCAATCATTTATCGTGAATGCAAAAATAATAAGAGAATCTGTCATATTTTAATTAGTGGAGGAGATCCATTGAATAATGGAAAATCAGAAGCTAACATTTATCAAGAAAGCTTAATATCTTTAGGAATTAATCCCGAAGATATAGAATTAGAAACTCAAAGTAAAAATACTTACCAAAATGCTAAGTTTTCAAGTTATCTCTTAAAAAAACAATATAACGAACAATTTTTTCTGGTGAGTTCTGGATTAGCTCTAAAACGTGCCCTATTGTATTTTTCTTTTTTTAAAATTTATCCCAAACCAATCGCCTCAGATTTTATTACTATACCTATTACTAAGTACCCGTTAGGATATAATTTTGCTATGAATGATTTTGCAATCCATGAATATATAGGAATATTGCGTTTTCATATTTATAATTTTTTCGGCTGGAATAAAGAATAATTTCAGTAAAAAATTTACCAAATTTATTATTCTCCTATAATTGGCTCGACTCATAGGCCTTTCGTAAGCCTTGCAACACTAAATCTGAAATAAGTGTATCAAATAAACCGGTATCTTCATAAAGCTGTGCAAATCCACCTGTACCAATAATCTTAATATCTTCACCATGAAAAACTTCTCTTTTAAATCCTAAAATAATTTCTTTAAGTGCACCCAAATGTCCATAATAAAGACCACTTTGTATACTTTCTCGCGTGGTTCGACCCATATAGTTCGCAGGGGCTTCTATATCGACAGCCATCAATTTAGCTGTATTGTTTTTTAAAGCTTCCATACTAAGTCGTAAGCCTGGCAAAATAGCCCCGCCTAAATAATTTCGATCCTTGGTAATAGCACATAAGGTCGTGGCGGTGCCCAAATCTACAATAATCAATGCTTTTTCTGGGAAAAGAGCTATTGCGCCTATGGCATTCGCTATTCTGTCAGCCCCGACTTCACTGGGATTTTTACAACGAATATTTAAGCCCGTTTTAACGCCAGGTTGTAAAATAAAATAGTCAGCATCTTTAAAATATTGGAAAAAACTATGCCGCACCGTATAATCATAATTTGGTACGACAGAAGAGATAGCAACCGCTCTTATTTTCAATGGGTCTAATTTATTATATTTAAGTAGATTTATTAAAAAAATTCCGAATTGATCGGCTGTTCCCAATAAAGGGGTCGCATAGCGAAAACGTAATATAAGCTTATCTTTGGCAAAAATACCACACAGTATATGCGTATTACCAACATCCAAACACAATAACATAAATGACCTAATAATATTTAAATAAACACACTATACTTAAACTGCCCGTTCAATGACAATCTCTTCCACTAAAAGCCCTGCTTTTGATACCAAAAAAACGACTGAAATTATAAAACTCGATCTAAATGAAAATCCTCTTGGCCCTAGCCCACTTGCAATCAGTGCAGGCCAACAGGCCATGTTCAATTGTCACCTTTACCCGAAGAGCCATGGACTTTCTTTGAAAAAAACTTTGTCTATTCATTTAAGGATTCTTGCTGAAAATATTACCTTAGGAAATGGCTCAGAAAGCTTATTGGAGCTCATTGTCAAAACACTCTTAAGCCCATTAAACTCAGCGGTTATCCCCAAATTTTGTTTTACCGGTATTTCAAAAATCTTAAAGACCGCAAACATAGCACTCAAAATAGCTAAAAACTCTCATTTATACTCTGCTACAAGTCTATTAGAAGCAATTGAACCCTGTACCAAAATTGTCTTTGTCGTCAACCCAAACAACCCTATAGGCAACTATATGAATACATTAGAATTAGAATATTTATTAAAGTATATTCCTGAAAATATATTTGTAGTTATAGATGAGGCCTATGCCGAATATGTTGAAACTAAGGATTACCCTAATAGTATCCAGCTTTTAATGCAATATCCTAACCTAATTATCCTTAGAACCTTTTCCAAGTTCTATGGTTTAGCAGGGCTGAGACTAGGGTATGCCATTAGTGGGATTAAAATAGCTACTTTGTTAAAGCAGAGCTCCCTATCTTTCAATGTTAACTCGGTTGCTTTAGCCGCAGCAGAAGCCAGCCTCAACGATCAAACACATATTAATTCCACCCGTTTGCTGAATAAAAAGGGGCGCGCTCAACTATCTAAAGGCTTACAAAAATTAGGGTTAGGCATATTACCTTCTTATGCTAACTTTATCTGTATAGATTTAAGATCTCCAAGTTGGCCTATCTATCAACAACTCTTGTTACATGGAATATCCGTAAGACCTTTACATGACTATGGTTTATCTAATTTTTTGCGGGTTTCTATCGGTACAGCTAATCAAAACAAATCCTTTTTAAACATATTGGAAGAAATATTAGTAAAATCTACTATGGGAGAATGCAATGCTATTAGATAAGGATTTTTCATTTAAAATATACATTTTAAACAATTAAAAATAATAGACTTCCGGATAAAAACAATGAGGGCACTTTCCCTATTTCTTTACGAAGCGGTCATGCATCCCAGTATGGTAGGGGCATTAGTTCCTAGCTCAAAAAAGCTTGCTAATAGTTTAGTTCAACAAATATCAAAAAATCCCCCGGGATTAGTAATAGAATTAGGGGCTGGAACAGGAGCTATAACAGCGGCTTTAATAAACCAAAAAAAACTCTTTCATCAACTTATCGTTATTGAGCGATCTGCGAAGCTTGCTAATCATTTAATACAACGTTTTCCAGAATTAAGCATTATCCAAGGAGATGCATGTCGACTTTATAAATTAATTAATAAGTCTGCTTCCTCACCTATGCAAGCTATCGTTTCGAGTTTACCTTTACGTACTTTATCACCTTCCACTATAGAAAAAATTGGTATTGAGATTAATCAGGTTTTATTAAAAGGGGGATTATATATACAATATACCTATAGTTTATGGGGAAAACCTTTATGCCCTTCAGCTAAACTAAAACTAGTCCAACAACAATGGGTTTGGCAAAATTTACCTCCAGCTCGTATTGACGTATTTCGACACGAATGAATCTACCATTTTCTATTGCAATAACTAGTAATGAAATTTGCTTATTACCTGCAGCACAGCATTTAGCAGAAAAAAACTTTTTACCTTATATAGATTTTCAGGAAAGTAAGAACTTTGATTATATCTTAATTTTGAGTTCAACCGGTTTACACCTAGAAGATGTCAAAAAAAAATTGGGTTCATTAAAAATTGATTTTCTTCAAGGTAGACTTGCTTATCGATTAAACCACCTTCAAAATCAAAAACAATTATTAGCAAGAGCAATTGGTTTAAAACCCGATTTTAAACCTCAAATTTTAGATGCGACGGCAGGCCTTGGATCCGATAGTTTTATTTTAGCGCAGCTGGGTTGCCCCATCATTTTATTAGAACGCTCACCAATAATTTTTCTTTTACTACAAGATGCCTTAGAACGAGCTCTAGGACATCCAAAATTTCTTTCCCTGTCTGTTAAACTTATAAAAATCGAAGCGCTCACATATTTAAAGCAAATTACTTCTAATTTACATTCATTTCCTGAAGTTATATATCTAGACCCAATGTATCCTCATTCCTCAAAAACTGCTTTAGCCAAAAAAGAAATGCGCTTTCTAAGACACCTGGTAGGGGATGACGCCGATGCTCCGAATTTACTAAAATTAGCAATCATATGCGCAAAACAACGTGTTGTAGTAAAAAGACCTCGATTATCCCAGTATTTAGCCAACGTAAAACCCCAATATAGTTTATTCGGCAAGCAACACCGTTTAGATGTATACTTAACGCTTTTTAACCACTAATTGCTGGGCTTAAACAAGTCTCCAAGTTTTCACTATGCACTAACCCGCTAACTTTAAATAACCCTTGGGAATGGGAATTAGTATTACTCCTTTGCCTGCTGCCAGCTTCAGTTTGAGCTGTAATTTTATTAAATGCTTCTAACTGAGTATTCTCAGCTTTATGCGAATCATCCTTTTGTGAAGATTTTTGATTCATAAATTCTGTATCGTTTTCGGATTCAACAAAATTTTCAGTTGGTCTTAAAATTTCAATGCTTGAATCTAGCCTATCTGAACTTTCCAGCGCTGAGAATGTCACATCCTGATTTATTTCCATAAGTTGTTCACTTTGAACAAAATATTCGACAATTCTTTGTGCTTGTGTAGTTTTACTTTCAACATTGTAAGCATATAAATACCAAGAGGCCAACGCAATTGCACCGATTACTGTGCCTATAATTAATACAATTGGGAAAAAAGTAGGGACTGCACTAGATGCAACCACGGCTGCATATATCGCCATTAGGGGTCCCCATAAAACTAAACGAAAAACCAAGCTACCAGTACCTAAGCGTTTGATAACTGCCATAAACCGATTTATACTTTTTTTAAGATTAGTCCATAAAGGTTTTGTATAATTAAAGCGGCGTAATATTCGATCATAATCTTTTTCTAATATTATTTTATTTACCCGTTCTTTTTCTAGTGCCTTAATCTTATCTTCTAAGTCATTAAATCTAACATCGTGAGCTTTCTTTGCATTAAATGCAGAGTAAATACCATAACTAATACCTATGATGAGAATTACTCCAGCAATAATTGCTGATGCTAAAAAACCTATCGGTGTAAAACTAGTTAAAGCAACTGTTGGAGGGCACATTGCATAAGTTAGAATAACTTTTGTTGCGTCTAAGAATACCCAGCCCATAAATAGAGGCAAAAAACAACCTTCAAGAAAACCCATGCAAACAGCATGGCATTGACTAAAACGCCGTTTTTTAATCACTGCATGTAATTCCTTTAATAAAGATGAATCTTTCAATCGTATAGTCGGAATAATCTCCATATTTTGTGTAAATTTTATATATACATTCTGCTTATTTAAAAAAGCTAATTTATTTTCAAGCATTGCTTTATGCTGATCTTCTATTATTTCCTTTTTCATATCCTTGTCGGTGTTATAGATTTCACGAGCATTGCTAATCTTTAAAAATAAAAATAAGGGTAAAAAAACACATAAGGATAGAACTACCGGGGCAACTGAAATTAATGTGCTAGTAACAACCGGCGTAACTATAGTAATTGGAATAAAATAAAATAAAAATACTAAAATCCAGTAAATAAAACTTGTCTGGCCCAAAGCAGAAAGAATCGGTAAAATAATATTATTTTTTTTTTCAAGATTTTCCTTTATAGTAGTATCTGAATTAGCCTTTATTAGATGGTCTACATAATCAAAAAATTTTTTCTTATATTTTTTATCTAAACCAATAGTCCAATTATATCTAGCATTTTTTTTGGTTTTGAAATATTTAAATTCTGTTTCCTTATTTAATAATTCATAAACTTCCTGGTTTAATAAATTACAAATCTGTTCCGTAATTTTTTCATGAAGCTCATCAAGCCTGCTATTTAAAAATATATCTAATGCTTTTCGTTGTCTTTTTTCCTTTTTGGAAGAAAAGAAACGACGTTTCCAATAGGTCATTTTTGATATATTAGAAGAGTAAAAAAACTCTATCGTTTGTATATAAGCATAAATATTTTGATTATATAACGATTGATCATCTGCATTAATTCCTTCTCGTTTATTTTTAATTTCTTTAAGCAACTTATTAAGTTTTTCTTGCTTAGAGTTTTTTAAAAATAAATCCAAAGCTTTTATTCGACGTTTTTCCTCACTAGAAGCAAAAAAACGTCGCCTCCAGCAGGCAATAGGTGATATATCAGGAGGATAAAAATAAGCAGCGGTTTGTAAATACTCATAAGTTATCGGATCGGTGCTAGAAGTATCTTGCTTAATTTCACCCATTTTATTTTTAATTTCTTCCTCATTAAATGATTTAAGCAATCGATAAAAATAAAAATAATTACTATTTCGTTCTATTTCACGCAATTTACAGTATTGAATAACATAAATGCCTATAGATACAGCAAACATACCAAGGCTAGCTAATGCACTATCAATGAATCCTACATATTTACTGTTATTAATGACATCAAAAAGTTTAAAATTTTTATCGTAGGCACTTTCAATTACACTAACATTAAAAGCAGGAGTAGCTACAACTTCATCTAAAGAGCAAAGACAGCTATTAAAAACAGGAATTTTTGTCTTAGGACTTACTAACCAAATGGGATCCTTTTTTATTAATGCTTTTTCGCCTTCTGAGTTCGGCCCTGATAACCTTCTTTTCCTTTGTTGAGAAGAACTAGCCTCATTTCCACCAAGTTCAATCGCTGCTCTTACTTCCTGAGCAGGTTCTCTTTCAATTGAAAATTGATCGACCATAAGAGCTCCTTTTTGGAATTTATTGGATTATATTGCCAATGCTTATAATAATTTTTTTATTTTAGTATATATTAATTCTAATAAAAAATTATCATAATTTAAAATTTAATTTTTATTCTATTAATATAATTCAAACTTTTTTTAATACTCAATTTCGTTTAGACTTTCTTTTAACATGAAATCTTTTTTAAAGTGGGCAGGAAATAAACATCGAATACTCGACAAATTAAAACCTCATTTACCTAAAACTGATCGGCTAATCGAACCTTTTTTAGGCTCCGCTGCAGTTTTTCTCAATACCTCATACCCTGCTTATTTGTTAGGCGATAGCAATTTTGATTTGATTCAGTTATATAAATATTTACAGCAAGAAGGTCAATTGTTTATCGATTATTGTCGACTTTATTTTCATGATAATTTTAATTCTGCTGAGGAATTTTATCGTTTACGTCGTTTATTTAATGAATGTAAAGAATATCGCAAAAGAGCCGCTTTATTATTATATTTAAATAAGCATTGTTTCAATGGATTAGCACGATTTAATCAAAAAGGAGAATTTAATACGCCCTTTAGTTATTATAAAACACCTTATTTTCCAGAGAAGGAAATGCAATATTTTCATAGACATGCAATAAGAGCTGAATTCATTCATGGCGATTTTTTAGTCACGCTGAAGCATGCAAAACAAGGAGATGTCATATATTGTGATCCTCCTTATGTTGGATTATCTAAAACTGCAAATTTTACCCATTATACATCTGAAGGATTTAGCCATACGCAACAAATTTGCCTAGCAAGCACTGCACGAAATTTGGCTGCAAAAGGGATTCATGTGATCATTTCTAACCATGATACAGAATTTACTCGATATATTTATACAGGGGCAACCATTATTTCATTAATAGTACAACGCAATATTAGTAGCAAAGGATCGGAACGAAAAAAAGCCAAAGAACTATTAGCTATTTTCTCCTAATACTTCTTACTTTGCGCTAAATTTTTTTCAAAGCATGGTTTACTTATCTCTAAATTCAATCCGAATAGGACTACCAATAATTTTTAGTGACTTACGAAAAAAATTTTCAAGATATCGCCGATAAGATTCCGGTAAAAAACTAGCATGCTGTCCATGGATAAGGATGACCGGCGGATTATATCCTCCTGGATGAGCGTAACGTAATTTAACATTTCGTCCGCGACTTAAAGGAGGTTGGTGCGTACTAACAGCTTGTTCTAATAAACGGGTTAAGCGAGATGTGGTTAGATTTTGGGTGGCCGATCGATATGCTTGTTGAATTAATCCAAATAAATTACCAACCCCGGTCCCATGAAGAGCAGAAATAAAAATAAGTTTAGCGAATGGTACAAATTGTAAACGACGATCCAAATCTTTTTTGACTTGCATTCTTTGTTCGTTAGACAAATTATCCCATTTATTTACAACAATAATCAGCGCCCTTCCAGTTTCTAGAATAAATCCTAAAAGATGTAAATCTTGCTCACTAATGCCTTTCTGTGCATCAACTACCAACAAAACAACATTACTTGATTCAATAGCCTGCAGACTTTTAATTACTGAAAACTTTTCTATACCTTCTGTTGTTTTTGATTTTCGACGAATACCTGCGGTATCAATGAAGGTAAACAATTTACCGCGATATTCAATATCATTAGCAGTACTATCACGTGTGGTTCCGGGTTGATCAAAAACTATAGCTCGATCTTCTCCTAAAATTCTATTCAATAATGTTGATTTACCTACATTAGGTTTTCCAATAATAGATACCCTTATTCTTGGAGTAATATCTTCTTCTAAAAATGATTTCTCCGAGGTTGAAGTTTCAATACTAGGAAAATGACTTAATACTTTTTCCATTAATTCTCGAATGCCTAAACCATGAGCTGCAGAAATAATTGCAAGTGTTCCCACATCAAAACCTAATGGTGAAAACTCACTTTGTAAAAAAGCAGGATCTAAACCTTCGCTTTTATTAATAACTAAGGTAATTTTTTTATTTAGCCGACGTAAACGTTGCGCTAATTGCTGATCCAACGCTGAAAGACCTTCTCTTGCATTAACTAAAAATAAAACATGATCAGCTTCAGTTATAGCACGTTGCGTCTGTTGTTCCATTAAGAAAGCAATATCTCTTTCTTTATCTCCAGTTAAACCTCCGGTATCCACTATAATATAGGCGTGACTCCCCACCATACCCTTACCATAAAGTCGATCTCGAGTTAAGCCGGGAGTAATTGCAACCAAAGCCTGCCGAGTTTTGGTCAAGCAATTAAATAAACTCGACTTTCCAACATTTGGTCGACCTACAAGAACAATACTTGGCAAAGCAGTGGTTATCATACGGGTAAGGCTGTATGCGTCCAAGCCGACAAACCACCTTCCCTAGTTAAAATGCATATTATCGGATAAACAACAATGGGATTAGCTATAATACTTGCATTATCATGAACCAGATCTCTTGCTAAAAGATGGCCATCTGATTGAGCTAGCCAATGAATATAACCTTCTTTATCACCTATAATTAAACTATTGCCATATAAAGCAGGCGCAGTTAAACCTCGATGAAGCAATGCCCGTTGCTGCCAAAGTAATTCGCCTGTAGAGCGATTAATTGCCCATACACCACCCTCTGCATCAGTTATAAACAAACTATTTCCAATAGTGAGGCCTGAATAACTTGAAAAATTTCTTTGCCATAAAATTCGTCCAGAACGTAAAGAAACAGCTGCTAACTGACCTTGGTATGTCACTACATAAACTACATCACATGATAATATGGGGTCCGCAGCTATATCAATGAGTTGATCTGCAGCAGTCACCCCTTGTGGAAAAGCAATATTTCTCTCCCATAATAAATTGCCGTTTATTAGATTCAATGCTGCCAATTTACCATCAGAAAAACCAACTATAACCTTATTATCTATGATTTGCGGTACACTACTTGGTCTCAGGATTAACATAGGTGAACCATGCTCATACGACCATAATAATTCGCCGGTTTCTAATTCTAATGCTAACACTTGCCCATCAACTGTTTTAAAAATAACTCGTCCTTTTCCGATAGCAGAAGGAGCTAATACTTGGTTAGGTAGTTTTGTTCGCCATAAAATATCTCCTGTATCTGCCATTAAAGCAACAACTTCAGGTTTCTTAGTGACAATTACAATTATATTTTCCTTGACAGCTGGACCGCTGGTGATAATTTGCTTAATATTTTTTTGCCATAATTTATGGCCATGCACTAATTCTAAAGCAGTAACAAGACCAGATTTACTTACAACAAAAATTTGATTTTCTTGAATAACGGGTCTTAAACGTAAATAATCATCATCCATACCTCTACCGGTTGCTAGAGACCACAGTAATACCGGCTGCAATTGGAAAGGATAAGCAGTCAATGGTGCTGGCATAGGTGAATTATCATCTCCCAATCCAGCACAGGCAGTTAAAAATAACAAGGAAATAAAAACACAGAAAGCATAAATTCTATTCATTAGATCTCTCATCAAGCATAAGCCAAATTATTAATTTTCATTTCTAACAAAGGTTGCTCGCCATTATTTCCAAAAGCTTGCTTAGCAGCTAAATAACTTTGCAATGCAGCTTTGTATTGACCTAAATTACTAAGAATATCCCCTTTCTCCTCCAAAAAAATTGGAATATAGGCCTTATCTTCGTTTTTAGAGAGTAACTTCAAAGCTTCTTTAGCTTGAATTTGAGATAATAAAATCCGTGCCAAGCGTAACCGTGCGATAGATTGTAAAACGTGATCTTGACCATGATCAATAATTGATACTAATCTATTCGCAGCCTCCGTTAAATTATTTTGATTAACTGCTAATTTAGCTAACTGTAAAGCCGCTAGAGAGGCATAAGGAGTATATGCGTAATTTTGTAATAGTCCATCTGCTATATTATTAAGTGTAGAATTTTTTTCACCCTTGGCTATCGAAGCCACTAAACGTTCATACTGCATAGATGCTATAAGTAAATTATTTTCTTTTTCTTGATGCCAATAATTCCAACCCCAGCTAATAAAAACAGCACAAAAAATACCTATTAATATCCCAAATCCATATTCACGACACCATTTTTTTACATACTCAGCTTGTTCTATAGCGATTAATTCATTCATGTAAAAGATCCTGCAGAGTTTTTTTCATATGAATTTGAGAGATAGTTTCTTGAGGATGTTCTTCTCTTAAGTTTTTAATACTGAGAGAATTAGACTTTACTTCATCATTCCCTAAAATTAAAGCAAAACGCGCCCCACTTTTATCCGCACGTTTAAATTGGGATTTAATCCCATCTCCACTAACATCAAGTATCAAACGAATAGCGGGCAATTCTGTACGTAAATATTCGGCTAGAATTAAAGCTTTTTGAATAGCAATATCACCTATAGCAATAAAATATATCTCTGGAACAGAAACAGACATTATGGAAGAATTTGAACTAGGTAATAAATTAATTAGACGTTCTAAACCCATTGCAAACCCCACTGCTGGTGTAGCATGCCCACCTAGTTGTTCTACCAGTTTATCGTAACGACCCCCAGCACAAACAGTATTTTGAGCGGCTTGTTGCTCATCTATCAAAACCCATTCGAAAACTGTTTTATTGTAATAATCTAACCCCCTGACCAAACGCGGATTTATAGTAAAACTAATATCCATATTAGTAAGAATTTTCTGTAAAAGATTAAAATCTTGAGAAGACTCTGAATCAAGAAAATCAAGCAACCGCGGCGCTTTTTCAATAAGATCCTGCATTTCAGGGTTTTTACTATCCAAAATACGTAATGGGTTCGTTTTTAAACGTCGCTGAGAATCTTCATCTAAACATTTCACATGTTGGGTGAAATAATTAACTAAATTTTCTTTGTGTACTTTGCGTGCAATTGAAGACCCAAGTGAATTAATTTGCAAACTCAATTGACTCTTTAAATCTAATTCTTCCCAGAGACGTGCTGTCATCAAAATTAATTCCGCATCGATATAAGCGTTACCGATACCAAACACTTCCATACCAAATTGGTGAAATTGTCTGTAGCGACCTTTTTGAGGTCGCTCATGGCGAAACATGGGGCCTAAGTACCACCAACGTTGAATTTGATTATAAAGGAGTCCTTTTTCTATACCTGCTCGAACACAACCAGCAGTTCCTTCGGGTCTTAACGATAAACTTTCTCCATTACGATCAATAAAAGTATACATCTCTTTTTCAACAATATCGGTTACATCACCTATGCACCGTTTAAACAACTCGGTTTTCTCAAGAATAGGGAAACGAACTTCTTGGTATCCATATTGCTTAGCAAGTTTACGCAAATTATTTTCAACTTTTTGCCAAGTGAAAATTTCCATTGGCAGAATATCATTCATGCCTCGAATTGCTTGTATTTTTTCTGCCATAATTAATAATAAAGTTGTTTACTCTTATGTTTAGTTTTTAGCTTAGGTGTATGTATTAATGCCTTATAGGCTTCTGAATTGGGAAATCTTGTTTGCAACATTAAGGTATAGCTACCTGCTGCTGTTTCATTTCCTAAATTTCTAGCTAAAACGGCGCCTAACCATAAAGCATTTGCAGTAGGCTCTTTAACAAGTTGCATATAATGTTCTAAATATTGTTCCGCTTGCTGATAATCTTTAGCTTGATAACTTATTCTTCCTAGCTCTAACCAAGAAATCGCCCGCTTAGGATCTTGAGTAATTGCTTGGGTAAAATATCTCATGGCTTTTTCCGTATCCGGTATTTGCATAGCACATAAGCCCGCATTTTCATACACTTGAGCTGTATTAAGATAGCTAGGGTCTTGTAAAGCCAATAAAAAATGCTGGTCCGCTTCGGAATACCGACCACGACGACAGAGGAAAGTACCATAATTATTTTGTGCTGCACCTGATTTTGGATTCAGTGTTATTGCTCGTCGATAGTAAGCATCAGCAGAAGACAAACTTCCTGTACTTTCTAGAAAATAACCCATAGCACCTTTTGCCTGCAAGGACCCTGGCGATTGTTGCTCCGCAAGCAATAATTTTTGGTGCGCACGTTGTACATCGCCATTTTCTAAATAAGCCAAACCTAGCTGTACATTGACATCAGAAGCTTGTGAGCCCGATATTTGTGTTTTAGATTTTGGAAAAATATTACACGCAACAAGAGTTATTATAAAAAAAATGACAACAAATTGCTTTAATATCGATATCATTAAATCTCCCATTATTTTTAAATTCTAGCATCACGCAGATGATTCAAGTAAAATAGGAATCACTTTTTGGCGTACTTTACTACGGTAACTTTTATCCTGAACACGTCCAACCAATTGACCGCAGGCCGCATCAATATCTTCTCCTCTGGTTTTTCGTGTTATTGTATTAAGCCCTGCTTTCATTAAAATATTTTTAAAATTTTCAATTACGGAAAAGGAAGAACGACTGTAAATGGTATTAGGAAAAGGATTAAAAGGAATTAAATTTACTTTAACAGGTATGCCTTGTAAAATTTTTATTAGCTGTCGTGCATGTTCCGGTTGATCATTAACTCCTTCTAACATGACGTATTCCATGGTAATGCGCCTTCTGTTATCTCCTTTAAAATAATTTCGACACACCTCTAGCAATTCAGCAAGTGGATATTTTTTATTAATTGGAACTAGGCGATTTCTTAGTTCGTCATTAGGTGCATGTAAAGATATCGCAAGTGCTACGTCACTTATTTCAGATAATCGCTGCAATCCAGGAACTATGCCTGAAGTACTTAAAGTAACGCGACGTTTAGAAAAGCCATACGCAAAGTCATCCATCATTAAATTCATTGCTTTGACAACATTATCAAAATTTAATAAAGGTTCTCCCATACCCATCATCACGATATTACTGATGGTATGATCGTGACGTAAAGACCCATCTGACAAATTTCGTACTGCTAACCACACTTGTCCAATGATTTCTGCTACAGTCAAATTACGATTAAATCCTTGCTGCGCAGTTGAACAAAAATTACAATTTAATGCACAACCTACTTGCGATGAAACACACAAAGTACCTCTATTAATCTCAGGAATGAAAACTGATTCGATGCAATTACCGTCATTAAATCGCAATAACCATTTTTTAGTACCATCCTCAGACAATTGTTCAAGCACGATTTCTGGCAAAGCTATTTGTGCTATTGATTTGAGTTTTATACGCAATGATTTACTTAAATTACTCATCATGTCAATATCTTTGATGCCTATTTGGTGAATCCATTTTAAAATCTGCTGTGCTCGATAAGGCTTTTCACCTAATTCTTGAAAAAAAAGTTGCAACCCTTCTTGATCAAAATCAAGTAAATTCTTTAGAGATGCTTCCATTATTCAGAACCTTTGCCAAAACACTGATCTGGCATGAAAAAAAATGCGATTTCTTGCTTAGCTGTATCAATACTATCCGATCCATGCACTGCATTTTGGCTAACACTTTCTGCAAAGTCTGCACGAATTGTGCCGGGCAGTGCTTGTTGCGGGTCCGTAGCACCCATCAATTCGCGATTTTTTAAAATTGCATTGGTTCCTTCTAAAACCTGTATCATCACTGGTCCAGAACACATAAACTCAATCAATTCGTTATAAAAAGGTCTATCTTTGTGGATCTCATAAAATTTTTCAGCTTGATGTTTCTTCAATTTTTCCATTCTGGCTGCAATAATTGTTAAACCCGAGCTTTCAAATCTTTTAGTAATTTCTCCTATACAATTTTTTCTAACCGCATCAGGTTTGATAATAGAAAGGGTTTTCTGAATTGTCATAAATGCCTCTTACTTTTCTTTTGTTCTAACAAGTAATTTATTTTAAAAAAACTCTATTCACTGTAATTGTGTTTTTAGGACTGCCCTGTATAGCAATTTTTGATAATTAATATACAGGATGGCGACAACACATACAAAAATTCAAATATAAAGAGTATATTATACAGACTTACTAGCCAGGCACTATAGGGCTTTATATTAGAGCTAAGCTTTCTTGAAGTGTTTACTTTGAGCCTTCAAAGAGCTTTATAGAATAGAATTTTTTACAAACCCACTTTTGTACAAAAAGCTTACAAAATTTTTTAATTCTTATCTTTAGATAAGCTACTAAGCTTTTTGAATCAAATTCAGCATTCTATCGGGAAAATCTGTTAGTATACCATCAACTTTTAAAGCGAGCAGTTTTTCCATTTCTTCGGTTTGGTTAACTGTCCAAACATCTACCCTTATATTTTTTTTATGTGCCGCCTTTACAAAAGCCGCAGTCACCATCTCATTTGGGACTTCTAGAGCGGTTGCAGATAATAAAAAAGGGCGCGTTAAAAATAATTTGCTCAATTTAGAAAATCGATCCAGCTCAGATTGTGTAGCTGCAGTAGCAATATCATGGCAGAGCCTACGCACTACTTTCATGGTACGTGTGTTAAAGGCAGATATTAATACCTGTTTAGTTTTTTTATGTTGATTTATAAGCCCTCTTAAAGCAGCGACAATAGGCGGATCATTTTGCTTTATCTCTATATTAATAACTTGTTTTGGAAATGTTGAAAAAATTTCATTCAAGCTTGGAATTTTTATTCCTTGTCCACGAAAAGGAAAAGTATGGCCTTTATCATTAGTCCAATGATATCCAGCATCTAGTTTTTTCAATTCAGCTAATGTGAAATCTTGCACTAATCCTTTAGCATTCGTTGTACGATCCACTGTTTCGTCATGAATAGCAACTAAAACTCCATCTTTACTCATATGGATATCAATCTCACTTAAATCTGCTCCTAGTTTTGCAGCCTCCTGCAATGCAAATAAAGTATTTTCAGGCCATAACCCCGCCCCCCCACGATGAGCAATAACAAGCGGTTTTGCATTAGCCTGATAAAATGGATACATACAAATCCCATAATACTTAGTATAAATATATCTTTGTTTGATAAAAAAATATGATAAAATATTCCTCATTTATAGCATGTAAAGCCTTAAAATACTAACCACAGCTTACTTCTTGTATCATTATCCAATGAGGTCTTTTTTCCATGAAGGAATATCATTATGCTCCTATATCCACGGAGTCGACACGATCTACCTTTTTCGACTATATAAATAATATTAATATACCTCCCATAGACTATTTTGCTGTGGGCATAGAAAATTATGCCCAAAAAAAACTCACTTCTCTTATTTCTAGATTAGAATGGCAAATTTATTACAGTAAAAATCAAATAATTAACAACGATCCTTTAATTCAAGCTATAAAATTATCTCAAAGAAATATTATACCGTTCTCAGAAATAGACTATGTCGATTCATACGGAAAAGAAATTATGAAACAAAGAACATTACATGGCATGAGGAATGGTGTAATGATTACACATAAACAGCAACATTTAAACTATATAATTGTATTAGCCACTGGACTTTCTAATTTTAATCATTATAAATTTCTCACAAAATACTATAATCAACTTACCCGACTTAAAACTGATCTCTCTAAGATCATAGAAAGAGAAAGTACTCTTGGCATTTGAATTTTGGACCTCATTGCTAATTTAGGCTCATAAGTTTATTTTTATGGACAATATATTTCCTGATATGTCCCTTTATATCTATAGCAGTAAAAATCTTGTTTTCATTAACCTATTCATCTTTTCTTCGAACCCAAATAACGGGTGCAGCAGATTCTATATTTGCATCAAAAATGATCGGTTCTGCTGTTTTCCCAAGTGGATTTAAACAAGCAAGATTAAAACGCCCTAAAGAATCTTTAAAAAGCCGTCGGAAATATTGTCCGCCATCCTTCAAGTAAATAATACAATCTTTATTAATAATCGAATCAAATTCATTGCGAGGTCTAAGGCGTCCCCCCACATAATCACCGGCTCTATATTGAGGACTCATTTCATCATTAGAAACTATCATCACGACTGCATTAGCATATCGATCTCGAAACTCTTGAGCGTCTCGCATCATAGCAATTTCATCGTCTGCATCGATAGGTAAATTAACAATTTCATTGGGCATTGCAAAATAATGTCCTAAAGAAAGCCTAACTGTAGGATCGAGTCCTTTACCATCAGCTATCCAAGATTCATCCACTATTAAACCTTCATTTTTATAGACCGCTACACAGCGTTTTATACCATTTTTAGAAATTTTGATCATACTATTTTCCCAAGATTTCAAAGTAATTTCTGGCAATTTATATTTTTTTTCTATATACGCCCGAGTCAATCGCAAAATTGAGCGTAAATATTTAAGTCTTGTGCCGGGAGTATCTAAATTACGTTGAAGTAATGCCTTGGACATAATAATCAGTCTCCTTGAAGAGATATTTATTAAACTAAAAAAAATTATTTTAACTCAAGTAGTTAACTAAAAATAGATAATAAATGCTAAGATACTTTGGACCAAATATGGTTTTTTATTTTCCAACCACTAGACTTGGAGGGGGGGTATAAGGTACCTTCTACGCAATTTATTAAGCTCTATTAATTTACATTATGAAAATGATTCAAGAAGGATTAACATTTGACGATATATTATTACTCCCCAATCATTCGGTAATTTTGCCTAAAGATGTATCACTTGAAACACAGTTAACTTCTACAATTAACTTGAAAATCCCTTTGATTTCGGCCGCTATGGATACCGTCACAGAAGCAAAGCTTGCAATAGCACTTGCCCAAGAAGGGGGTTTAGGCATTATTCATAAAAATATGTCCATAGAAGTTCAAACTCAACAAATTGAAAAAGTAAAAAATTTTGAGAATGGAATGGTAAGAAATCCCATCACTGTTTCTCCTGAAACAACTTTACGAAAACTACTTAAGCTCATGGTAACTTACTCAATTTCTGGAATACCGGTTATTGAAAAAGATCAACTAGTTGGCATTGTCACATATAGAGATATACGATTCGAAGAAAACTTAGATCAGCCTGCTTCTCAAGTAATGACCTCCAAAGAAAAACTCATTACTGCTAAAGAGCAAGCTACTCCAGAGGAAATAATAGATTTACTACATCGCTATCGCTTGGAAAAAATCTTGATAGTTGATGATCAATTTCGATGCCGAGGCCTAATGACAGCAAAGGACTTACAAAAAGCCAAAGAAAAGCCTTTTGCAACTAAAGACCAACGCGGCCAATTATGCGTAGGTGCAGCAGTAGGAATAGGAAATAGCGCAAAGGAAAGAGCTTTATCCTTGATTGAAGCGGGTGTCGATATACTCTGTGTTGATACCGCACATGGTCATGCGCAAAGTGTTATTGATATGGTTAAATGGTTAAAAAATAAATACCCTGATGTTTCTCTCATAGCCGGGAATATCGCTACTGCTGAAGCCGCAGAAGCTTTAGCAGTAGCAGGTGCTGATGCTATAAAAGTGGGTGTAGGACCTGGATCCATTTGTACAACTCGAATTGTGACAGGTGTAGGTGTTCCTCAAATTACTGCTATCATGAATGTTTCTGCTGTATTAAAAGGGAAACCTGTAACTATCATTGCTGATGGTGGAATTCGATATTCTGGGGATCTATGTAAAGCATTGGCAGCTGGTGCACATGCCGTCATGATAGGTAGCTTATTTGCAGGAACCGAAGAAGCTCCTGGAGAAATTGAACTCTATCAAAGCCAACCATACAAAGCATATCGTGGGATGGGCTCCTTAGGGGCCATGCAACAAGGATCATCTGATCGCTATTTTCAAGACACTTTGGAATCAAATAAACTAGTTCCTGAAGGCATAGAAGGAAGAATCCCTTATAAAGGCCCTTTACAAACAGTTATTCACCATTTACTCGGTGGAGTCAGAGCTGGCATGGGCTATACAGGAAGTGTTGATCTTGCAGATCTTCATAAAAAAGCACAGTTTATAAAACTTACAGCTGCTGGTATTAGAGAAAGCCATGTCCATAATGTAGCAATTACTAAAGAAGCTCCTAATTATTACCGTGAAGATTAAATGTTAAATCATTTATGAAAGTAATTCTTAGCAATTTATATGAAAACTAAAATTAAACCTCAAATAAAAACGGAGTGTACTTAAGATGACTATCCCTCAAGAGCGCATACTGATTCTCGATTTTGGCTCACAATACTCACCGTTAATTGCTCGACGAATCCGGGAGCTACATATTTATTGTGAAATATATCCTTATGATATTGCTGAATCGGAAATTTTAGCCTTTGCTCCTAAAGGAATCATCCTTTCCGGGGGTCCTGAAACAGTGACCTTAGAAACTACCCCTCGAGCACCAAAAATCGTATTTAGCTTTGGCTGTCCAGTTTTAGGTATTTGTTATGGCATGCAAACCATGGCAGAGCAACTCGGTGGTAAAGTTGTCTCTTGTACTAACCGAGAATTCGGATATGCTCCTGCTTTAGTAACAGCAGAAACTGAATTATTGAGCCATATTCAAGATAATCCCAAAAAAGAAAAAGGTGCATTGCTGGACGTCTGGATGAGTCATGGTGATCATGTTGACCAATTACCTCCGGGTTTTGTTGTTATTTTAAATACTCCAAACACTCCCATTGCAGGCATGGCAGACACAACACGTAATTTCTATGGTTTACAGTTTCATCCAGAAGTAACTCATACGTGTCAAGGGAAAAAAATATTGGCTCGTTTCGTGGAAAAAATTTGCCATTGTCAACCAAGCTGGACAGCCCCTAAAATTTTAGAGCATGAAATTGCTGAAATAAAAGAAAAAGTAGGAAAAGAAAAGGTTTTGCTAGCACTCTCCGGTGGTGTCGATTCTACTGTTTTAGCTGCATTATTACATAAAGCAATTGGAAAACAATTGCTCTGCGTATTTGTTAATACCGGTTTATTACGTATTACCGATAAAGACTCTGCAATACAAGCTTTAGCTGATGATATGCATATCTCAGTTGTAAAAATCGATGCATCTGAGCGCTTTATCAACGCCTTAAAAGGAATTACTGATCCGGAAGAAAAACGTAAAATTATTGGAAATTTATTTGTTGAAATATTCGAAACTGAAGCCAATAAACATCCTGACATAGCTTGGCTAGCACAAGGAACTATCTATTCGGACGTCATAGAGTCTGCTGGAACAAGTACTCAAAAGGCCCATGCGATTAAGTCGCATCACAATGTCGGCGGACTTCCAGATACACTTAAACTTAAGTTATTAGAACCTTTACGTGAATTATTTAAGGATGAAGTATGTGAACTAGGCTTAGAATTAGGTTTGCCTCCCGAGCTAATTTATAAACATCCTTTTCCAGGTCCTGGTTTAGCTATCCGCGTTTTAGGAGAAGTTAACCAAAAAAATATTAATCTTGTGCGTAAAGCTGATCTTATTTTACAAGAAGAGTTACATACGCAGAATTATTATAACAAAATAAACCAAGCGTTCTGTGTTTTTTTACCAGTAAACTCTGTAGGAGTTATTGGGGATGCTCGCCAATATGCCCCAATTATTGCAATCCGCGCGATAGAGACTATAGACTTTATGACAGCTCGCTGGGCACATCTGCCTTATCATTTACTTGAGACTGTATCAAATCGAATTATCAACGAAGTACCTGGTATTTCTCGAGTAGTTTATGATATTTCGGGTAAACCCCCTGCGACAATAGAATGGGAATAAAACTTTCCTTTTAAATCAAAAGTTGAGAATAAACCTACGGCAGCAGTTTAATTTTGGCTGAGAAATAAATTTTGAGCGGAAATACAGCAAAATTTAATAGCGTAAAGTATATTTTTGACTTTAACTCATCTGTTCAATAGACTTCATTTACTCATACTTCATAGAAGTAGCGATTTAACCTATGTTGCAACTTGTTAAAAATTGGATTGACCGATATTTTCTTGACCCAGAATTGGCAATTTTGTGGCTATTCCTGTTATTTATTATCATTGTATTCGCTTCTTTAGGTAAAATTTTAGCTCCGGTATTTGTCAGTATCGTCATGGCCTATTTATTGCAATGGCCAATTAGCTCTTTAGAAAAACTTCATTTACCTCGAATAGCTGCAGTTTTAGGGGTTTATATTAGCTTTGTAGGTTTAGTTATCTTGGCAATTGTTGGCTTATTACCTTTATTATTTCGCCAATTAAGCAATTTAATTAGCGAAGTACCCGCCATGGCAGCAAAAGGACAAGAATTACTCCTTTATCTCCCTATTCGTTATCCGGGCTATACCTCCGCCAGTCAGATTCAAGAATGGATTACTCAGTTTAAAGCAGAGCTAACTCACACTGGTCAAGGAATATTATCGGCATCGTTAGGCTATATCCCCAATGTTATTGCCTTTGCGATTTATTTTGTACTGGTTCCATTATTAGTCTATTTTTTCTTACTCGATGAAAAAAAAATCATTAACTGGCTGTCTCAATATTTACCTAAAAAGCGTCGATTAATTTCTCAAGTCTGGACAGAAGTTCTTACCCAAACGGGTAATTATGTCAGAGGAAAAGCTTTAGAAATGTTGATAGTTTGGATAGTCACTTACCTCTCATTCGCAATACTTGGTCTGCAATATGCCATATTACTTAGTGTATTAGTTGGAATTTCGGTGATTATCCCTTACATTGGTGCCGTTATGGTAACCATTCCTGTTCTTATTATTGGATTTTTAGAATGGGGATGGACCGCACATTTTGCCTATCTCGTTATTGTTTACACTTTAATTATCACCTTGGACGCTAATGTATTAGTACCCTTTTTATTTTCTGAAGCGGTTGATTTACATCCAGTCACCATCATTATTGCGGTTCTTATATTCGGAGGCTTATTAGGTTTTTGGGGGGTATTTTTTGCTATACCTCTGGCTAGCGTGGTGAAAGCAATTTTAAATGCTGTGTCTTACAAAAAGGGACATACTCAAAAAAACAAATTATGCTGATGATCTAACTTAATTCGCCCACTGTTTGCAGGACTTCATCTACATGACCAGGTACTTTGACCTTTCTCCATTCTTGACGCAAAATACCCAATTTATCAATCAAAAAAGTACTTCTTTCTATTCCCCGTGTTTTTTTACCGTACATCATTTTTTCTTTTAATACATCATATAACTGACATACTACTTCATCAACATCGGATAATAATTCAAAAGGAAATTCTTGTTCTGATTTAAATTTTTCATGAAGTTTCAAACTATCGCGCGAAACTCCAAGAATCATCGTGTTTAAAGAAGCAAATTTTTTATAATTTTCTGTAAAGTCTTTTCCTTCCTGAGTACATCCAGAGGTACAATCTTTAGGATAAAAATACAAAATAATATTTTTACCCTTTAAATTTTTTAAACTTATTATTTTACCGCTAGTAGCAGGCAAACTAAAATCAGGCGCGGGTTTGTTTATAACTGGCATAGTTAGAAATCTATTTTAAGAAAAAATAAAGCTAATTTTTCTGGGGCTCCATAGCAACATCAAAATTATTTTCATCACAAAAAACAATAAAATGCTCTCTAAAATCAGCTACTAAATGGTGTGCTGGAAACCCAAAAGACAAAGATATACCTAACATTGCTGCTTCAGTTATTGGAGCTTTATATGATTCTATATGCAGGTTGTAAAGAGTGACCTCTTGTTCAGATAAAAATTGAGTAATTTTTGCCAAAACATCGGGTAAATCAGGTGCCACAATATAAGAGGAATAAGGAAAACTATCGGGTTGAGCACCTCGAAACTGAGTACGTGCAACTAAAACCTGACCTTCATACTTTTTTATGAGCGTTTCAAATTTTGCGATGGTATTCCAAGCACCTCCTATCAATAAGGTCATAGAGATATGCGTTGCCGTGGTATTTACACGTGCATCGACAATATGACAACCGCTATGAGCAACTAATCGAAATACTTGATCAGTAAGCTGATTTTCATTAAGGCCTAGGACAACAACAACCAGGTTTTCCATAAATATTAATCATGTTTTTCTAACGAGCCGGTAGTCTATTCTTTTTTAGTGAGGTTGTCACTAGGGATAAGATAGGGTCAATTAAGCTAAGGTCATAACTGAAATCATATAAGGATTTAGGAATTGATTACCCTCTTAAAGTCGTATGAGAGCGATAACTCAAAATTCTTAAAAAAATTTTTAAATCTGGTGGAGGCGGTGGGAATCGAACCCACGTCCGCAAGTCCGCTGCCTTTGGCACTACATGTTTAGTGCAATCTTTAAGTTTAATCAATCTATCTCCGATTGACAGGAAATTGACCGACGATTCTGGTTGGTTTTAATAGCTTTCACCTCAGAAGGGGCTAGGCTACGAGCTTGTCAGTTATGACCACTACCTCCACATACAAGCCTATGGAGTTCATGGCGCCGTCTGCTGTTTAGGCAGTACAGGACGTTACTAAATTAGCTACGATTAGGCAGCAATAGCAACGTTGCCTTTGTCGGCGATATAGTTAGCATCGTTTGCAACTATAAGTTTACAACATGATTAACGAGGCAAAGTTGCGTCCTCGACATGCACCTTAGGGTTTGTAACCGACGTCGAAGCCAGGTCGCCCCCAAGCGTTTATTATACCTCACTTATAGGGTTCTTTCCGATAGGCTTGTATAAAATTATGTTTCGATAAGATGAATGTAGGTATAATACTTACCTTGAATAACGCGCTAAACGCATTTTTTCACGCTGCCAGTCTTTTTCCTTAATACTCGCTCGTTTATCATGTTCCTGTTTACCCTTCGCCAAACCGATTTCGAGCTTAACCCGGTTTTTTTTCCAATAAAGCTTTAATGCGATCAGTGTATAACCTTTACGCATAATGCTCCCAGCAAATTTACTCAGCTCTCGTTCATTCAGCAGGAGCTTACGCGTACGCGTTGAATCGGGTTGACTATGATGAGTAGATACTGTTGCCAATGGTGTTATATGGCAACCTAAAAGCCATGCCTCGCCATTTTTTAGTACCACATAGCTTTCCGTCAATTGGGCTCGTCCACTGCGAAGGCTTTTGACCTCCCAACCTTGCAAAACTAAACCAGCCTCGATAGATTGTTCAATAAAGTAATCATGGCGAGCCCGTCTATTTAATGCAATAGTAGTGTCTTGCAATGCTTTCTTAGAATTCATGGGATATACTCATATATATTTTAGCAATTATAGAAATTAAGCATAGCAAACATAGAAACGATAGTCCCCCACAACCTTAATATGCCATTTATTCATCATTCTTTAGAAGTACCCTATAACGTGTCAGAAATGTATAAGCTCGTCAATCATATTGAAAAATATAGTGAATTTCTTCCTTGGTGTACCGAAAGTAAAGTCATTAGTCAGGATGAAGATAACATACAGGCCCAACTTACTTTGACTGGAGGTGGGTTATCCAAAAGCTTTACCACGTCAAACCGTTTGCAAAAAGATAAACTGATTGAAATTAGTCTAATCAACGGTCCATTTAAACATTTAGAAGGTTTTTGGTCTTTTGAAAAAAGTTCTCGGGGATCTAAAATCAATTTAAATTTGGAATTTGAATTTTCTACGCGCTTGCTGGCAATTGCTTTTTCACCTGTTTTTGAGAAAGTTGCTAACACTTTAGTACAAGCTTTTTCTGATCGTGCCAAACAAGTTTATGGAGATCGTAAATTTGAAACCTAAATTTTTTTAGAAAACAAATAAAATGTCCTTTTTACAAATTGAAGTGGTATTTGCCGATAGCCAACAACAAAAATCCATCCAAATATCAGTGCCTGTTAATACAAATGTTTCAGCAGCCATAAAACTTTCTGGTATTTTATTAGAATTTCCAAATATCGATCTAAGCAAAAATAAAGTTGGGATTTTTGGAAGGCTATGCAATCTAGATGCTCAAATAAACCAGGGAGATAGAATAGAAATTTATCAACCGCTTAGAGTAGATCCTAAAAAAATTAGAATAAATCGTGCTAAAAACCAAAAAACTTCTTAAGATGTTCAAGTCGTTTATTTAAACATTATTAAGATGCCTACTAATTAAGTGCGGATTTTTCGATATTGTGTAAACGTCCTTTAGAAAAAATAAGCGTAACACGTCTTTGAATAGGCTCGCCATGACCTGGCTGAAGGAAGTAAATATAATCTTGACGATCTGCTTGGAAAGGTTGATTCAATACGCAACTACCCATAAGATAGCGAACTTGCTCCTTAGTCATACCTAGTTTCAGCTGGTCTATGGTAGACTGCTGCAATATATTTCCTTGCTGAATAGCTGGTCTATAGACAATATTACAGCCAGAAATCAGTAATGCAAGAAACAAACTAATAAGCAATTTTTTCATAAATAAAAATAAACCCAGTAATCTCATTTTCTACAACATGTTAAAAAGCAATAAGAAAAATTTAAGTAATCAAAAATCGTCCCATACTAATTACTAACCGTGGAGTTTAGAGATAGTCTAATGGATAATCAACAACTACGCCAAGCAGGTCTAAAAGTAACAGCCCCCAGGTTAAAAATACTTGAGTTACTTGAGCAAGCTAAAACCCGCCATTTAAGTGCCGAAGATATCTATCAAACTTTATTAAAATCTGGTGAAGATATAGGTTTAGCCACAGTCTATCGAGTATTAACTCAGTTTGAAAACGCGGGTTTAGTTAAACGCCAAAATTTTGAAGATGCATATTCAGTATTTGAATTAAATCAAGGTCCGCACCATGATCATTTAGTCTGTATCAAATGCGGAAAAGTAGAAGAATTTGTTGATAAAATTATCGAACAACGTCAAAAGATTGTTACAAAACAAGCTAACTACCAAATGACAGATCATACTTTAATTATTTATGGGATTTGTAATAAATGTTTTAAAAAACAAAAAATGAAATTATAATAATTCGGAAACTAATAAGAATCAAACTAATCTACTTCTAAAATTTTTAGCGTATTAGTACCACCAGTAGTTTTTAATAAATCTCCATAAGTGATTAAAACTCGTTCTCCTTTTCGTAAAAGCCCATGTTTTTCTAATTCTTTAATAGCTAATTGGCCTATATTTTCCTTATGCACTTTATCAATGTTGAAATATAAAGGATATACTCCACGATACAATGCCAATCGACGTGTTGTTTTCAAGCTGTGTGCTAAACCATAAATGGGGATTCCTGAACGAATTCTAGACATCCATAATGGGGTCGCGCCTGACTCAGTTAAAGCAATTATGGCCTTGATATCATAATGATTAGCGGTATACATAGCGGCCATCGCTATGGCTTCATCTGGACGATAAAATTGACATTCCACGCGGTGACGCGATACACGTGTCTTAGCTTGCTTTTCCGCGCCCAAACAAATACGTGCCATTGCCATAACCACTAAAGCAGGATGATCTCCCGTAGCAGTTTCAGCAGATAACATGACTGCATCTGTACCATCTAAAACAGCGTTTGCGACATCAAAAACTTCTGCTCGAGTAGGAATAGCATTATGAACCATCGATTCCATCATCTGGGTTGCAGTAATCACTGCTTTATCCAAGGATCGTGCTCGCTGGATAATATGTTTTTGCACCGCAGGTAATTCAGCATCACCAATTTCTACGCCTAAATCACCACGCGCCACCATCACTGCATCGGAAGCACGAATAATTTCATCAATTACAGAAATGGCATCACTACGTTCTATTTTCGCAATCAATCCTGCATCGCCTTTTGCGCTTTTTAATAAATTTCGAGCTAAATTCATATCAGCTGCACTGCGCGGGAAAGAAATTGCAATATAATCAGCATTTAATTTTACGGCAACTTTTAAATCTTTTTTATCCTTATCCGTTAACGCTATAGCAGAAAGTCCACCCCCTTTCCGATTAATACCCTTATTATTAGATAATTCTCCGCCTACTTCTACTAAACAAAATATCTTATTTTTTTGTATTTTTTTAACTTTTAATACTAAAAGCCCATCATCAAGCAATAACAGATCTCCACGATGAACATCTCGGGGTAATTCTTTATAGTCGATACCTACTGAAAATTCATCCCCAGCATCTTTATCTAAATCCGCATCTAAAATAAATAATGTATCTTTTTTTAAAAAAATAGGGCCTGATTTAAAACGTGCAATTCGAATTTTTGGTCCTTGTAAATCTGCCATAATAGCAATTTCTCGACCAGTAGCTTTTGCACATTCGCGAACATAATTAGCTCTTTTAATATGATCTTCTGCTTTCCCATGTGAAAAGTTCAAGCGAACCACATCTAACCCTGCAGCTATCATCGCTTCTAATACACCCGCTTTATCAGTTGCAGGGCCTAACGTAGCAACAATTTTGGTTCGTTTAAATCTTTCCATTACTCTCGTTCTTTACCCGTTTTTGTAATAGCGATAAAGCAGGTAAAGTTTCCCCTTGTATAAATTCAAGAAAAGCCCCACCGCCCGTAGATATATATGAAATTTTATCCGCAATAGCATATTTTTCGATGGCTGCTAAGGTATCCCCACCTCCTGCAACTGAAAACGCTGAGCTGTTGGCGATAGCAAGACTCAAAGCAGATGTTCCCTGTTCAAAAGGCGCTAATTCAAAAACGCCAAGTGGACCATTCCATAAAATACTCGCTGCTCGATGTACATATTCAATATAACGCTTAACTGACTCTGGTCCAACATCTAAAATCATTTCATTCTCTTTTACTGCGGTTATCTTTTTAACACTAGTTACCGCCTTAGCCGTAATTTCTGTAGCTACAATAACATCTATAGGTAGCACAATTTCAACACTTAATTGTTTTGCTAAAGCTAAAAGTTTCTTTGCCTCATTTATTAAATCAGCCTCAAATAGAGAGCGGCCTATAGAATACCCTTGAGCAACTAAAAAGGTGTTGGCAATTCCCCCTCCTAGAATTAAAAAGTTAACTTTGTTAAGCAAAGAAGATAACAGCAATAATTTGGAAGAAACCTTTGCGCCACCAACTATAGCTAATAAAGGTCTACTTGGATTTTCCAATGCTCGATTCAAAGCTTTTATCTCTGACATAAGCAATAAACCTGCACAAACCTTAGATGAAAACTTTGCCACTCCCACGGTTGAAGCTTCGCTGCGATGCGCTGTAGCAAATGCGTCCATGACAAAAATATCACCTAATTCTGCAATTTTTTTAGCTAAAGCCGAATCGTTTTTCTTTTCTCCTCTTTGAAACCTAACATTTTCACATAACACAACTTCGCCAGGAGAAATCTTAAATCCATCTAGCCAGTTAACAATGAATCTAACGGGCCTTCCTAATAGTTCCTGTAGTCGTTTTGCAATTGGAGCTAAAGAAAGTTCGGGAGTAATATGACCTTCTACTGGTCTATCAAGATGGGAAAGTAAAATAACTGCAGCGCCTTTTTTTAAAGCGTATTGGATGGTTGGCAATGTTGCTAAGATACGTGCATCACTGGTAATAGTGCCTTTATCTAAAGGCACATTAAAATCTTCCCTAATAAGAACACGTTTGTTTTGTAAATCTAAATCTTTGATCCCAATTAAAGCCATAAAAATTGCTTTTATAAAAATACTAGTCTAACTGAAAACCACAATTAGAAAAAAATACTACTTATAGAGTATATAAAGATGTTAAATCTAGTCATTAAATTTTTATCTCAGAGATGGTGTAAAGTTTTTACTTGTATACCTTTCCGTTTCATCTTCTTCATCTCTATTACGGCATGCATCTGCGACTTTTGGAAGAGGAATTGCATGTTCACGTAAATATTTATAAGCATCATCTATATCCGCAAGAATTTCATTATTTTTCACTGAATCTAGATCGGAAATATTTTTAGCATTCATACGTGCATCAACAACTGAATCTATAAGTCTATTTTGAAACTCTTCTTTTGATTCGCCACCCCATGCCTGCATTTTCAATATTGAATAACTTTTTTGTAGCTTTGTTTCATGTTCTGAAAAATTTTTTTCTGTTATTTCGTCAAATATACCTAAAAGATTCAAAACCGCTTCATTCTTATCCTTCACCCTATTTGAATTAATTTTTAATTTTTTCTGAAGTTTATCTCGATTGGTTTTTTGCTGATTTAAATACTCTAACGCAATTGATTTAACTTCCTTCATTTTAGATTGAATAAAAGAATTGCTTCTTTCAGTAGAATCAAGAGCATTGAAGGATGAAATTAGCTTGATATTAGTAATATCTTCTTTATTATTAGGTTTTTTTTGAAGGATAAGCAAAATAAGATTGATGATTAATTTTTTTAATTGATTAAAAAGATTAGGGAAACCAAATTTCAATTCTTTCGATTCTTTCAATTCTCTGAGATTATTTTCAAGAGATTTAACATCATTTCGCTGATAGTCTAGAGTCAAACCAGGTTTTAATGTGGTAGCCATAGAACTCTCTTTTATTTTATGTATCTAATCTCCATGTTAACACTATCATTAATCCTTTCCAAGCGGGCCTCTTCTGCTCTTTAATCATAGAACCCTATTGCCTTCGATTAAAATTACCGCTATTTTGGTGCCCATGGCATCTTTACATGGTTTACATATCCTCATTACCCGTCCTACTCATCAAGCACAGAATCTTATTGCTCAAATTCAGAATTCTGGGGGCGTAGCCGTTCATTTTCCAACCCTAGAAATTACCCCCACCGAAAATATAAAAAAAAATGAATTAATCATAAAAAAACTCAACCAATACGACTTTGTAATCTTTATTAGCCCGAATTCTGCATTCCATATAGCGAAATTTATTCATCGTATTTGCCCTTTTTGGCCAGAAAATAGTAAAATCCTCGCCACCGGACCAGGTACAGCATTAGCTTTAACGCAATGTAACTTACCTTGTCATGACTACCCAAAAAAAGATTTTAGTGGTAACGGCTTATTAAACCTAGCTATGCTAAAAAACATAACCCAAAAAAAAATTTTAATCATCAAAGGTGAAGGGGGTCGATCGTATTTAGCCCGGGGCTTAAAAGCTCGTGGCGCTAAAGTAGATAGCCTGAGCGTTTATAAACGACAGTTACCCAAAATTGATAAATCCACTGCTATCCCAGATCAAAAAACAATTGACGTCATTATTTGTACGAGTCACAACGGATTAAAAAACTTAATTTGTTTATTATATCCTTACTGGCAAACAATTTTATTAAAAAAACAACTGCTTGTTATTAGCTCTCGACTGAAAGACGGTGCAAAGAAACTAGGTTTTGTAAAACCACCCTTAATATCGGATAATGCAACTAATACTGCTATCTTAAAAACTCTGTTTTCCTGGCAGGAGCAATCACAATGGAATCACAACCCACACCCATCTTAGAAGAAACAGAAAAAGAAAATAAAAAAAGCCGTCCTTTACGCCCAAAAAGCTGTTTTATAGCTTGGCTCGCGGCAGGATTGTTGATCATTCCTTGGATAGGTTTATTTCTAGGTTTAAATTATTTTTGGTTTAAGAATAGAGAACGATTAAACGAATATCAAAACCAACTATCTATTTTGCAAACTCAGATTTCACAAAATCAAGCCAACGATAAAAATCGTCAACAACAACTCTTACAACTACAAAATCTTATTGAGCAAAAACTCTCTTCAAACGATAATGCTATTTTGCTCGCTAATGTTAGTCAACTCATTCAGTTAGCTCAATATAACCTTGTTTATTTTCACGATGCCGACAATGCTTTATCTGCATTGACGCTAGCCGATCAACAATTAAGCACTATAATAAGCCCGGATATTCGATTAGAGAATCTTCATCAATTATTAACTCAATATTTAACTAACCTAAAAAATTTACCCCATATTGATTTAAATGCTATTTTAGCTCAGCTACAATCTTTAAAGCTCCAAATTACGCAACTACCCTTATTACCTATTTCTAATGCTCCTCTCCAACCCAATTCTGAAGTTTCTACTAATAATCTTCCGGAAAATAAATGGGCACGTGCGCTGAAAAACAGTCTTGACAGTTTCCGACAACTAATCATTATTCGTCGCTTAAATAAACCTATAGAACCGTTATTGCCAGAAACAGAACAGCAATATTTGCAACATAACTTACTTTTATTATTGCAACAAGCTCAATGGGCATTAATACATCATGAACCCTCTATTTATCAATCTAGCTTACAAGAAATTCAAGAAAACCTTAAGGGTCATTTTGCAACTAATTCCCTCAATACACAAACGGTCCTGCAAAATATTACTCAGTTAAAACAAATTAATTTACAAACTCCTTCTCTCGATTTAACCCCTTTACTCGAGGCAATTTCGATTATGAAAAAAACATCTAGCAGCACTCATGCTACTCCTGTTATTTCCGCTAATCCAAAGGAAACCTCTTAATGTATCGATTTTTTATATTTTTATTAGTTCTTGCGCTTTCAGTTTGGATCGGGGTTAAAATAACTGCTGACCCAGGTTATGTGTTAATTACTTGGCATCAACTTACTTTAGAAATGCCATTATGGTTGGTTATTTTAATTTTAATCGTTACTTTTATTTTAATTTACTTTTTAATTCGGTTTTTTAAATTTTTAGTAATGCTTCCAAAAAAATGGCATCAGGATCGATATAAAAAGCGCCTACAAAAAACGACTGCACTGAATGATCAACGTCTTTTTTCTGCAATTTATCAAAAACCACAAAACTGGCATCATATTGTAGAAATTTTACCCCAATTAGAAAGTAAAACCTGGATAGCTAAAGAACAAATTCAACAATTGCAACAAGAATGTTACGAAAATTTATTAAGTGAAGAAAAATACATTTACGATATATCGACACTCGAAAATATATGGAAAAATTTACCCTCTAAATTAAAAAAAGATTCTTTACTTTTAAATTATTATGCTGAAGGGCTTATAAATCATCATGAAGAGGCCAAAGCCGAATCATTAATTATAAAACAACTAAAAAAACAATGGTTTGGCCCGCTTGTTGCAACTTATAGTCTTATAAAAAGTGCAAACCCTGCCCGGCAATTAGCAATAGCGGAAAAATGGCTAAAAAAACATCCTGATGACCCTTATCTTTTATTAAGCTTAGGTCGATTTTGTAGGCAGCAGAAATTATGGGGAAAAGCACGAGATTATTTAGAAAAAAGTTTAATTTACGATTCTTCTAATTTAGAAACCTATCTAGAATTGGGAGAATTATCTGAAGATTTAGAAGAGCCGCTACAAGCTTTGGCATGGTTTAAAAAAGGATTAATTAAAAAAAATTCTTCTTAAGATAAAAGAATTTGCAAATTAAAAAAATCCAACAAAAATTCTTGTATAAATGTAATTACAATTTGCTTAAATCATAGATATGCCCCTTCAACACTGTAGTAACTGGCCAACCTCTCAAAAGCCGCCCGGCAAAGGGTGACCATTTGCATTTCGTACTAAGATCTTTGTCTTCAACTCTTTTAGATAAAGACAAATCCACTAGCACATAATCGTCTGTATGATCGGGCAAATTAAATATTTTTTTTGCACGTCGAGAGGTTAAATCCAAAATATTGTCTAAAGAAAGCAAGTTTTGGTGATAGGCTTCAAACAATAATGGCAATGTTGTTTCTATACCTGGGACACCTGAGGGACAAGCCCCATAAGATTTAGCTTTTTCTTCTAACGTATGTGGAGCATGATCCGAACCTATTGTATCAATGATACCGGATTTTATGGCGGTAAATAATGCTTTTTGATGCTCAATAGTTCGTAAAGGAGGATTCATCACCACCTTACCTTCTAGTTTTTGATAATCCGATGTATTCAAAAATAAATGATGTGGCGTTGTCTCTGCAAAAACTGGAAGGCCCTCTTTTTTTGCTTGAGCAATTAAATCAATTTCCTGATAAGTACTAACATGTAAAATATACAATCGAGTTCCATACAAACGAACAAGCTGAATTGCTTTTGCAACGGCTAATTCAGCAGCTGACTCATCACGAATTTTAGAATGTATTGAATAGGATTGTGGTCCAGAAATTTTTTTAGCATTGTCTTTTAACCGCTGCTCATCTTCCGCATGAACTGCAACTAAGATATTTTCTTTAGCCGCTAGCTTAAAAATAGAATGTAAACTTTCATCATCATCAATAACCAATCCGCCCGTGCTACATCCCATAAATACTTTAATACCAATTGCTTTATTTTTTATTTTTTTTATTTCGTTTAAATGGTGTTTATCAGCACCGAAAAATAAATAATAACGAAGAGGTATTCCTACTTCTTTTAACTGCTCATCAATCAATGACTTTTTTTCTAATAAAGCAATTTCAGTAACAGTGGGCGGAATAGTATTGGGCATATCAAAAACGGTAGTATAGCCACCTTTGATGCTAGCCTTGGCAGCAGTTTTCCAATCCTCTTTATACTCCATACCCGGCGTTCGAAAATGAACATGGAGATCAATTAATCCAGGCAATTTTAATAATTTATTTTTTTTAAGCTCAATCATAAGCAAATCTCTTCTACTTGATCACGGTCAAATTGCTTTTCACAATAAAAGCAACGTAACTTTACGTGATTTGAAGAACTTTCAAGTTTAAAATAGCCCTTAGACTCGACATGATTAATACAATTTAGATTAGGGCATACGAGTACATCACGTATGGTTTTAGGTAATTCACAATTAATTTTTATACTTACCTTAAAATTTTCAATTCGGCTAATCGTAGCACCTGGAGCAAAGATAGCGACATGATCAATTTCTTGGGGAGTAAGCAATCGGTTTTCAATTTTAATTAAGTCTTTCAACTTTAAAGATGTACTCCGCAAATTTAAGCCCAAAGTAACTCGTTGCTTACTATTAACAACATGTAATAAACGGATAATTTTAAGGGATTGACCTGCTGGAATATGGTCAATGACGACTCCATTCTCAATGGCGGAAACAGAACGAGTTTTACTCATAGATTTAATCCAAATTCGCTTATAATGTTATTTTTCAAGTAGTAAAGATAAAACAGCTTGTCTGACATAAATTGCATTAGTAACTTGTTTAAAATACAAAGCATAAGGAGTTTCATCAATGGTTTTATCAATTTCAAGTCCTCGCGGCAAAGGATGTAAAATATTTAGATTAGATTTAACTTTTTTTAATTTATCGAGCGTAAGAATATATTGTTTTTCAAATAACTGATGCTCTGATTGAGTAAATCTTTCTTGTTGCAATCTAGTCATATATAAAATATCAATTTTGGAAATTACTTCATCAAGATTAGCATGAAAAGAAAATCTAATGCCTTTATGCTTTAATTCATCGCATATTATCTCTGGCAATCCCAATATTGAAGGTGAGACTAAAAATAGTCTCATATTAAATAATGCACAAAGTTGCACTAAAGAATGCACGGTCCGTCCGTATTTTAAATCACCTACAAACGCAATAGATAATCCTTCCAAATCTCCCTGTGCTTCTTGTAATGTAAATAAATCCGATAATGCTTGAGTAGGATGTTGATTTGCTCCATCCCCAGCATTAATGATTGGTTTATCAGAAACTTCTGCCGCTAAACGTGCGGATCCTTCGAGCGAATGGCGAATAATAATAAGATCTGCATAACAAGAAATCGTTTTGATTGTATCTTGTAGATTTTCACCTTTTTTTATTGATAAGTTTTTACTACCAGAGAAACCTATAATTTGCCCCCCCAAACGTAAAGTCGCTGTTTCAAAGGAAAGTCTAGTTCTTGTTGAAGGTTCAAAAAAACAGTGGGCGATTATTTTATTTAGTAAATATTTTTTAGGTAGTTTTTTCTTAAATTTTTTTGCTAGATTTAATATAGTTTTTATTTCGATTTCAGAAAGATCACGAATTGATATAATATCTTTTTTATTCAACACTTTTGACATAATTTACTCATAAATTTAACTAATAATAAAAACTTTCATACTAATTAATAAGACAATTCTAAAAGTGCTCAGTTAAGCAACAACATAGAATAATCTTTAATGAAATATCATTTATTCTTTTTTCAAACCAAACTTTGCCAAGAATCCACGGGCAATTCTTTGCCCCACAAACTAACTAAGCATTGCAAAATTATCTGTACGATTTGAGCATTAGTAATCAAAGGAATATGATGATCAATAGCTAAACGGCGGATTAAAAATCCATCTGTTTTCTGCAATCCTGTCATTGAACTTGGTATATTGATGATTACAGCTATTTTGCGTTGCGCAATTAAATCTCTGATATTCGGTTTTTTAGTTTCGCTAGTTTTGTTAACAAAATAAGATGCTATTCCTTGTTGTGATAAAAACTGATGCGTTCCTTCTGTACTATAAATAAGCCAACCTTGCTCATCGAGTTGCTTTATCAAAGGTAGAAGTTTAACCTTATAATTATCCGCAATACTTAATAATAATTTTTTTTCCTCGATATGTTGATCGGTTGCCAACCATGCTTTATAAAAAGCTTCTAGTAAATCCTCTGCAATACAAGCCACCTCACCCGTAGATGCCATTTCAACTTGAGCCACAGGGTTAGAACCTTTTAAACGGCTGTAAGAAAATTGTGCCGCTTTGACTCCCACATAATCAAGCTCTAGAGTTTCATAATTTTTTGAATTGTGCTTATTCAGCATCACTTCAGTTGCTATTTGGATGAAATTATGGCCAGTTACTTTGGAAACAAATGGAAAAGATCTTGACGCTCGTAAATTACATTCAATAACTTGAATATCATTATTTTTAGCAATAAATTGAATATTAAATGGCCCAGTGATCTGTAAAGCCTTAACAATTTTACGCGCTATGCTTTTAGTACGACGTATGGTTTCAAGGTATAACTTCTGGGGTGGTAATACAACCGTCGCATCTCCAGAATGGACACCCGCATTCTCAATATGTTCTGAAATTGCTTCAATAACAATATCCCCTTTTTGAGCAACACCATCTATTTCTAATTCCTTTGCTTCTTGAACAAACTTAGATATCACTACAGGATATTCCTGTGAGACATGAGCAGCAGCTTTTAAATGCTGATCTAAAGACTCAGGATCAAAAACCACATTCATTGCCGATCCAGACAAAATATAAGAAGGTCTAATTAACACCGGATAACCTACTTTAGCTGCAAAGTTTTTTGCTTTACTCAAACTTGTAACTTTTTCCCAAAAGGGTTGATCAATATCAAGGGTATTTAGTAGGGCTGAAAATTTTTCTCGATTTTCCGCATAATCAATAAATTTTGGATCGGTACCTAATAAATGATAACCTTGTTGTGCTAAAGGTACTGCCAAATTATTAGCGATCTGGCCCCCGACTGAAACAATAATCCCTTTTGCAGATTCAAACTCCACAATATCTTGTACGCGTTCAAAGCTAAGCTGCTCAAAATACAATCGATCAGATTCATCATAATCAGTAGATACTGTTTCAGGATTTGAGTTAATAATAATTGCCGTTTCATTTAAACGGCGCAAAGTCTTTGCCGTATTAACTGCACACCAATCGAACTCGACAGACGATCCTATCGAATAAGGTCCAGAACCCAATACAATGATAGGTGCGCGCTTAGCAGGAGCAATATCATGTTCAACAGCATGGTAACTTAAGTAAAGATAATTTGTCTGCGCGGCAAATTCCCCAGCCAAAGTATCAATTTGCTTCACAAAAGGTATGATTCCATATTTTAAACGTAAAGCCCTTATTTGCTTTATTGACTTATTTTTTATCTTAGCAATAAAACTATCTGAAAAACCTGCTTGTTTTAATTGGCGTAAGAGATGTTTGCTTAACTTCTGTAGATTTAATTGTTTTTCTAATTCTGTTAATTGCTGAATTTGTGCTAAAAACCAAAAATCAATTTGGGATAAGCTTTCAGCTTGTTTGGCAGAACCACCGTTTTTCAAAAATTGATATAAAGCAAATATACGCCTATCAGTAGCGGATTGTATTTCTCTGCGGGGATTATCAATAACCTCTGGATAATCCATTAAACAAGTTGCTCCCTTATTTAGCATACCTATTGCTTTTTGCAATGCTTCTGGAAAAGAACGGCCTATTGCCATTACTTCGCCGACACTTTTCATTTCAGTACCAATCGTCCTTTCAGCAGCTTTTAATTTATGTGTATCCCAACGTGGAATTTTTACCACGATATAATCCAAAGCAGGCTCAAAATAAGCACTCGTTTTCTGCGTAACACTATTCTTGATTTCATAAAGCTGATAGCCTAATGCTAATTTTGCAGCAATAAATGCTAATGGATAACCAGTTGCTTTAGATGCTAATGCACTTGAACGCGATAATCGTGCATTCATTTCTATAACTCGGTAATCGCCATTTTTAGGGTTAATCGCAAATTGAATATTACATTCTCCGACAATCTTAAAATGTTCAGCAACTTGCAAAGCAATATTACGTAATAATTGGTGTTGCTCATTATTTAAGGTTTGTGCGGGCGCTACAACAATACTTTCTCCAGTATGAATACCCATAGCATCCATATTTTCCATATTACAAATTGTTAATCTATTCCCCATTTGATCACGAACAATTTCATATTCAAATTCTTTCCAACCAAATAAGTATTCTTCGATTAAAATCTGTGGTGCAGTAGCTAAGCTTTCCTGGGCTCGTTGTTCAAGTATTTCTCGATGAGCAATTTTTCCGGAACCTAATCCTCCCAAAGAAAAACCTGACCGTAACATGATGGGATAACCGATCTTTTCAGCCGCTTTCAACGCTTCTGCGACAGTTTTGACAGCAAAACTAAGTGGTGTTTTAATTTTAATCTTTGCTAAAGCCGCTTTAAAAAGATCTCTATCTTCTGTTTGACGAATCGATTCTACCGACGTTCCTAATACTTCTACTTTATATTTTTTTAATATTCCTTTTTCCTCTAAATCTAAACCCAAATTAAGTGCAGTTTGACCACCAAAACCTAATAAAATCCCATCAGGCTTTTCTTTAATAATAATCCGTTTCACAGTATCAAAATTCAATGGTTGCAAGTAAATTTCATCAGCTAAATTTGCATCGGTTTGTATAGTAGCTATATTAGGATTTATTAATACGGTAGTAATTTTTTCTTCCTTTAAAGCTTTAATGGCCTGTGATCCGGAATAATCAAACTCTCCAGCTTGTCCTATCCGTAAACCTCCTGAACCTAAAAGCAGAATCTTTTTACCCTTGTATCGTTGTATTTTCATAATTTTTTATAACATGCGATAAAAACGCTCGAATAACCATTGTGTATCCATCGGCCCAGGTGCAGCCTCGGGATGAAATTGTACGGAAAAAAAAGGATCTTTTTTATGTTCAATTCCTGCAGCCGTTCCATCATTTAAATTCCGAAACAAAACTTGCCAATCTTTAGGAAGCGACTTCTCATTGACTGCATACCCGTGATTTTGTGAGGTTAAATAACATCTTTGTGTAGGCAAATAAATACAGGGTTGATTTTGCGAGCGATGACCAAAAATTAATTTATAGGTTTTAGCACCTACAGCCAAAGCCATCAATTGCGTCCCTAAACAAATACCGAAACAAGGCTTTTTTTTGATTAAAGCTTTTTTTAAAACGACTACCGTTTCTTTACATATTTGCGGATCACCTGGACCATTGGAAATAAAAACTCCATCATAATCCTCCTGGCTATAATCGTAATTATAAGGAACCCTTTTAATTTTAATCGGAAATTTTAATAAGCAACGTAAAATATTTTCTTTTAAACCACAATCTACAACAATTATTTTTTTTCTACCTTCACCATAATAAAGCGGCTCAGTAATTGTTACTTTCTTTACCCAATCGATGGTTTCGAATTCAATAAAATTGCCATGAGGCTTATTTAGTGAAGTAATTACACCTGGTGTTACTCCATTCACTCTTAAACAATGTGTTAACGCCCGTGTATCCACGCCAGTGATAAAAGGTGTATTTTGAATTTCCAACCAATTTCCTAATGAATTCTGAGCAGCATGGTTTGAATAAAATGTCGCCAATTCAGAAATAATGACTCCCTTTACTTGAATTTTGTTAGATTCCCAAGTAGTTGGTGGAGACACACCATAATTTCCTAACAAAGGATAGGTGAAACATAATATCTGACCAGCATAAGAAGGGTCGGTTAAGGATTCCACATAACCCACCATACCTGTATTAAATATAACTTCACCAGAAATTTCTGTTGTTTGGCTTGCTGGCATGTATCCCACAAAGCTTTCACCTGTTTTTAATACCAATTGTGCAGAAACTAATTTTTTCATGACCTTATCTGTTGGTGAAATTGGTTAGCAAGATAAGGATTCCACATCATACCCGTTGCAGAAAGAGCAATATCGGCACCCGTATTTAAAAATTGATTAAAATGTTGAGGCATAGTAATGCCACCCATACCTAAAATAGTTAAGTGTAATTTTTCAGTTTGATTAATTTGAACTAATTTTTTAATACATTCCAATGCTAGGTGTCGGATCGGATAACCTGAAACCCCACTATAAATTCTTTTTCCAAATGCAGGGAGATGATTTTTATTTAACACTCGCATACTAATCGAGTTAATCGCACTAATCCCCCTTGCACCTGCTTGTGCCGCTGAAATTAATAATTTAACAAGAAGTTCATGCTGATGAATTAAACCAACTTTCACTAATACTGGAATACTCCCTAAACATTTCACAACAAATGTTGTTATTTGTGAAACATGTTCAATACTGCAATAAAGAGGTTCTCCGGATTTCATTAAATTAGGACATGAAAAATTTAACTCTATAACATCAGCACCTGCTTCTTTGGCCAGCAATGCTGCCGCAGCAAAATCTTGGGATATTGATCTAAGCGAATCTCCCTCGCCATAAACCGACACAATCAACATTTGACCTTCTGCCAAAGAGTTTTTGGCAAAAGCTATATCCTGCATAACCGCCATCGGTTCCAAACAGCCATTACCAAAGGAATTACTAATAGCAAATTTATCGCTGATTTCTTCAATTTGATCCCTAGTAAAGACAACTTCTTTTAAATCAGCGAAATTAAATAATTTTTCACGGTCTAGATATACAATGTTAGGTAAAGGGTGTGTTGGATAGGCTTTACATCGGATAGTTTTGTAAGTCAGTACGTCAAATCCTAGTTGCGATAATAATGCGATGCCTTTACCTGTTGTTACGGCACAGGCAGCAGCGCCGATATTTGAGGCTAAAGAATAACCTAATAAAGAAATCCACTGTTTTTTTTTCGGCCAATCTCGAGTCGGTGGTTTTATTGAAGTGAAAGGGGGATTGTTGAAGTTTTCTTCAAAGGTTTTATTGATGTCATAGAGAGGCGATGATACGCTCAACATGGAATAAGACTAAAAATAATTTCGACTATTTAAACCGATTTTCCAAAAAATACCAAGTTTTTTTATTGCTTTAATAAATATTTTTCTATACGCTTGCCTTACTTGGATATTGTGTAAGCCTAAATACAGTATGAAAAACCATTTTTTTTTTATATTTCCTTATCAGCCTCAGTTTAATGATTTTTTCTTTGTCGTCACTATCAGTAACTTTAGAATCTGAGGTAATAGCAAATATATCAAAACGAAGTCATATTCCCGTGAACAAATTAAAGACACTCTTTGCTAATTGTAACGCAGCTAAAAGCCAACTAGACATGGATCTTTGTGCCGACAAAGATGCTACTACAGCTATTTTCAAATTAAGACAAACTTTACTTAATAATAAGCTACAACTGTCAGCTTGTCAGTCTCAGCTCGAGGAAAAGATCGCTCAATGGAAAAGACTTCGCGATAGTGGCTGTGAAAATGCTACGAAGGATTATAGTGGCGGCTCAATAAGACCATTTCTTGAGATGACTTGCTTAGCAAATGAAACAACTAAGCTGATAAAGAAGTTCGATAAAATAAAGAATTGCAGTGAAATAAATAAAATTTCAGAGCCATTACAAATCAATAAAAAGATTACTCTCTTACTAACAGTAGCGATTAAAATTTGCCATTAGTTAATGGTGCCGAGAAGAGGACTCGAACCTCCAAGGGTTGCCCCACAAATACCTGAAACTTGCGTGTCTACCAATTTCACCACCTCGGCAAATCTATATCAAGGCACAAACCATCACTATTTGTCATTTTGACAATGGATAACCTGCTTCTAACCAAGCTCGCAAGCCACCTTGCAAAGAAGAAACGTGACGATAGCCCATTTTTTGTAGATTATCTGCTACTAAGCAAGACCGAAACCCACCAATAAACAATAATCTGTGCCTCAAGATCCGGAATATATTTCTCAATATCACGCTCAATGACTCCCTTACTTAAATGGATTGCAGGAGCAATAGATCCTTGCTGAAACTCATCATGCTCACGCACATCAATTAAATAAAATTCGTGTTGGCTGTTAATTTTTTTATTTAAATTGGCAACTGTCAACTCTTTTATTTGAAACTTTATTTTATCAACTAAGTTTATAAAAGCTGATGTATGTTGCTTTTTATTGATCACGAATGTATTTCATCCTCTACTTCTGTTTCCAGATCTTTCATTGTCAAACGAATTCGACCTTGTCTATCTATTTCTAGTACTTTGACTTTAACAATTTGACCTTCACTTAATACATCACTCACTTGTTCAACACGTTCTTTAGAAATTTGTGAAATATGTACTAAACCATCTCGCCCGGGCAATACATTAACAAAAGCACCAAAATCGGTCAGTTTAACAATTTCACCTTCATAAGTACGACCCACTTCCACTTCTGCCGTTACCTTTTTAATACGTTCAATTGCATCTTGACAAGCATGTAAATCAGATGTCGAGATTCGAACAATACCATCGTCGCTAATATCGATTAAAGTTCCCGTTTCTTCAGTAATGGCGCGAATGGTTGCTCCACCTTTTCCAATTAAATCACGAATTTTCTCGGGGTTTATTTTTAAAGTGGTTATACGTGGTGCATAAGGGGAAACTTCTATCCGTGGTTCAGATAAAGTTTCTTGCATAATATTTAATATATGAAAGCGTCCTTCTTTTGCTTGATTTAATGCCACTTGCAAAATTTCTTCTGTAATGCCATCAATTTTAATATCCATTTGTAACGCTGTAACCCCATCGAGAGTCCCCGCAACTTTAAAATCCATATCTCCCAAATGATCTTCATCGCCTAAAATATCGGTTAAGATAGCAAACTGATCACCTTCTTTTATTAAGCCCATTGCAATCCCTGCTACATGCTTCTTTAAAGGTACGCCTGCATCCATTAAAGCTATACTCGCACCACAGACTGTTGCCATAGAGCTAGATCCATTTGACTCGGTGATTTCAGAAACAACACGCAATACATAAGGGAAATCGGATTCATTCGGTAGTACAGCACGTAAAGCACGTTTTGCTAAATTACCATGTCCAATTTCACGTCGTTTAGGACTTCCGATTTGGCCAGTTTCGCCTACGCTATAGGGAGGAAAATTATAGTGAAGCATAAATGTTTCACGTCCTTCTCCATCTAAGGCTTCAATGGTTTGTGCATCCCTATCCGTACCCAAAGTAGTAACAACTAATGCTTGTGTCTCGCCCCTAGTAAATACAGCCGAACCATGTGTACGCGGTAAAAATCCTGGCTGAATAGTAATAGGACGAACTGTTTTCTTATCACGTCCATCAATACGGGTTTCGCCTGATAGAATACGACCACGTACTATTTTCTCTTCTAAGTTTTCTAGAAATAACTGAATTGCTTTAGTGGAAATCCCTTTTTCTTCATTCACCCATTTCACGATAGTACTATTTCGTAAATTATCTAATTTAACTTTACGAGTTAATTTTTCCGGAATGGTATAAGCCTCAATATATAAAGACTGAATAGCTTGGGTTATTTCTTGCTCTACAACCGGATCTAATTGATATGCTGCGGTTGTTGGAACATCCCAAGCAGATATTCCTGCCTCTTCAGCAAGCTCTTTAATAGCTTGAATAACCCCTTGCATTTGTTGATGCCCAAACAAAATAGCATTCAACATAATTTCTTCACTAAGCTCAGCTGCTTGAGACTCCACCATTAAAACGGCCTTGTCTGTACCTGCAACTACTAAATCCAAATCTGATGTTTCAAGTTGCTTGAAGCTTGGATTCAAAATATATCGTCCTTCCGAATACCCCACTCTTACCGCTGCAATCGGACCTTTAAAAGGTAAACCTGATAAGCTTAAAGCTGCGGAAGCGCCAATTAAAGCAGGAATATCTGCGTTAATTTCGGAATTTGACGATAAAACAGTTGCAACAACTTGCACTTCATTATAAAAACCTTCAGGGAATAGAGGCCTTATAGGTCGATCAATTAAGCGCGAAGTTAAAATTTCTTTTTCAGAAGGCCTTCCTTCTCTTTTAAAATAACCACCTGGAATACGCCCAGCTGCGTAGGCACGTTCTTGATATTGAACAGTCAATGGAAAAAAGTCTTTTTCTTCATTTTGCTGCCTGTTTCCTACAACAGTCACTAAAACGGTCGTACCATCCAAGCTCACAACAACTGATGATGTCGCTTGGCGCGCAATTGTCCCGGTTTCTAGAATCATTTCCTGCGAACCAAACTGCACGACTTTCTTTATAGAATTAATTAACACGCTTACATTCCCTCAAAAAAAACAAATGGGCGAAAGTGCCGCCCATTGATATAAATAATAATATGTCTTCAACGAAGATGAACCGAGATTTAACCACGTAAGCCAAGCTGCTTAATTAGCGTTAAATAGCCTTGTATATCCACGGCTTTAAAATAGTTTAATAATTTTCGACGCGCAGCCACCTTTTTTAATAAGCCCTGCTTTGAATGATTATCTTTTTTGTGCATTTGAAAGTGCCCATTTAGCCGTTCAATTTCCCAACATAATACTGCAACCTGAACTTGTGTAGATCCTGTATCACCCGGAGAACGCTGAAATTTAGCCATTATTTCTTTTTTAGCCAACATAAAACCCTTTACCTCTTACAAATGAACCCGCTATTCTATGCATAATCCTTGCAACTGACAAGGATTATCTTCTCGAATTACACTTCGAAGGGTTAAATAGCCTTAAATCCATTCTTAATTAAAGAGGGCTTTTGCAAGTCGTAAGTAAAATACCTACTTTTATCTTTTTATGGGCTTTCTTTAAGTTTTTTAGGATTTAACCGTTTTTAAAATAATTAGCACTTTATGAATCTGTTTTTAAGATTTTTAAATCAAACTCTTCTACTGCTAAAAATAAAAAAATCTGCCATTTGTAACTACAGTGTCGCAAAAATTCTAGTTTTGATTGGACAATAAATTACATCATTATTTAGTATAAGTGCCCTGTCATGTTAGAATACCCCCGCCGCTAACAGCTTTTTTACCCTCAGTTGTCAGCGTTGGAAAATCAGCATGGACATAGGTAAAATTACCGCTAATTAATAAGTGAAAAAGATATGAAAACTACGAGTAGCATGAGCAAAATTCTTAAAGGATTAATGGCTGAGTTAGGGATTAATGAATCAGAACTAGCGCGACGCACCGGTGTAGGCCAACCTGTAGTACATCGAATTTGTTCAGGAGAAACTGATAATCCCAAAGTCGCCACCTTAAGCCCAATTGCCAATTTTTTTGCTATATCTATCAGTCAACTCATCGGCGATGAACCTCTATCAACTGATCGGATTCCTGGAACTTTTAATCCTGATGCTCAAGGTTGGCGTCAAATTCCATTGCTTCCTTGGTCACAAGTATTACATTGGCCTATTCTTCCTGAAAAACTTGCCCCTTTGCCAACGATTTCTACGGATATCGACATGAGCCAACATGCTTATGCTGTTGCCGCTAGAGATACTACGATGGAGCCTCGTTTTCCAGAAGGAACTATATTGCTTATAGACCCTGATTTAAAACCTAATAATCTTGACTTTGCCATAGTCCATATTGATGGGCATGACTTGCCCAATTTTAAACAAATTTTAATTGATGGCGGACATACTATTCTTAAACCTCTCAATACTGATTTCAAAACCTTATTGTTAGACAAACCTCATCGATTTTTAGGGGTCATGGTTCAATCAAGAATGGATTTTAAAAAGAAAAAATAAACTCTGATATAAAGAAGTATCATTTTCTAGCGTTTTTTAATAAGAACATTGCAGATTTGCGTTAATTCTAAAAGGTATAAATTATTGTCTCTGTTAAACACTTTTCAGGCTATCTAATTTTAAAGAAATAAATCATGAATCAAAAAAAACGTACAGCTATTTTTCAACGTTTTCACACTCAAAATCCTCATCCAACAACAGAATTGATTTACTCTTCACCTTTTGAATTATTAATTGCAGTTATTCTTTCCGCTCAAGCGACAGATAAATCCGTTAATAAAGCAACACAAATTTTATTTGATAAAACAAACACACCAAAAAAAATCGCTGCGCTGGGATTAATTGGTTTAAAAAAATATATAAAGACTATTGGTTTATATAATACCAAAGCAAAAAATATCATAAAAACCTGTAAAATTTTATTAGAACAATATCAAGGGAAAGTTCCCGATAATCGTGAAAGCTTGGAAAGCCTACCTGGCGTGGGACGTAAAACTGCTAATGTTATTCTTAACACAGCTTTCCATCAACCCACTATTGCTGTTGATACACATATTTTTCGAGTATGTAATAGAACCGGCTTAGCTCCAGGAAAAACACCTTTGGCTGTTGAAAAAATGCTGTTAAAAGTTGTGCCTAAAAGATATTTAAAAAACGCTCATCATTGGCTAGTTTTGCACGGGCGTTATATTTGCTTAGCTCGCAAACCCAAATGTCCTGAATGCATCATTCGAGATCTTTGTGAATATCCCCATAAAACTTTACTTAAATAATTAAGAGCCTTGACCTTTATCACTTTGGGTCTAAGAATTTATATTTACTATTTCCTTTAGAATTTCTTCAACACCAAGATTGCGCAAACTCTGTGCTGCTAACAATCCAATCTTTTCTGCATCAGCAATGTTTCCTCTTTTTTCAACTTGAATTAGTTTTGTCCCATCTAGATTTCCCACTAAAGCCTGTAAATTTATTTGCCCTTGATCCAAAGGAGTTGCATAAGCAGCGATAGGGACTTGACAACTCCCTCCTAGTTCTCGGCTTAAAGCACGCTCAGCTAATACACAATAATAGGTATCAGGATCGGTCAATTTTGAAATATAGTTTAAAACTTCCTTATCATTAATACGACATTCTATGCCTAGAGCACCTTGACCTGGTGCTGGCACAAATCGGTTCGCCTCAAAATACTCGCTAATACAATCGGCTTTTTCTAAACGAATGAGCCCAGCAGCTGCTAAAATTATAGCGTCAAATTCCCCCGCTGCTAATTTATCTAAACGCGTTCCAACATTGCCCCTTAATAATCCTACTCGCAAGTCTGGACGCAATCCCAATAATTGCGATTGACGACGTAAACTTGAGGTGCCTACATAAGCCCCAGATGGTAACTCCGCTAAAGACTGACGAAACCTTGAGATTAATACATCGCGAGGATCTTCGCGCTTGCAAATGGCCCCTAAAACTAAACCTGTCTCTAAATCCATAGGAAGATCTTTCATAGAATGAACAGCTATATCTGCCTCATGATTTAGTAAGGCCCGTTCTAATTCCTTAACAAATAGACCTTTACCTCCCAACTTACTTAATGCACTATTTTGTAGCCTATCTCCTTCGGTAAGCAAAGGCAGCAAATTTATTGTTAAATATGGAAAAAGATTTTCTAATTGTTTTTTAATTATATTGGCTTGCCAATAAGCCAAAGGACTTTTTCGAGTGGCGATGCATAAAAGGTTTTTTTTACTCAAAGCTCACCCCAAATATTAAAAATTTTTCAGTTGAGTTTTGATAAGTTGATCTTTCTGTTCCCATAATTCATTGAGTTTTTTTTGAAAAGTAATCCGAAATTGTCGATCATTTTCATAATCACCCAACCAGTCCTTTGTAATGGAAATTGTTTCTACATTAACAATTATTTTTTTTATATTTCCTGATAACAAATCTAGCAAACTAGCCTGATCGGGGGGATAAATAATTGTAACATTAAGAATTTTATGAAAAAAATCCCCCAAAACAGCAAGACTAAATGCGATCCCAGCTGCTTTGGGGCGTAGTAAATATTGGTAAAGGGAAGCTTGTAATTCATGTTTTTCTTGTGAAAATCGAGTACCTTCGACAAAATTAGCAACAGTTGTGGGTGTATTTTTAAACTTTGCACTCGCTTTTTTAGTTTCTTCAACATCCTTATTTTTAAGCTCTGGGTGTTTGGCTATTTTAGTTTTGCTATATCGATGCATGAATGGAAAGTCTAACAACCAACATGCCCAACTCGCTATTGGCAAAGTCCAAAGTAATTCCTTTTTAAGGAAAAATTTTAATGGAGGAATTTTTCCGCTAAAAATATACTGTAAAATAAGTATATCTGCCCAGGATTGATGATTAGAAATGAGTAAATACCATTCTTTATAATGTAATTGTTCTAATCCTTTTACTTCCCACCTAATGGAAGTTATCCATTTTAAAAGAAAATAATTGCTGCGTAACCAAATAGCATGTAAAGACTCCATGAGTCTTCTGGTTAATTTTCGCCATTTTTTTAAAGGAATGAAAAATCGTAGCAAACCTAAAATAAATAAAGGAATAAACCAAACTATAAGAACAATAAGATATAAAATCGCCGCAAATCCTGCTCTTAAGAATTTATATAAATTGTTCATAAACAAAAACATTTCGCATTCGATAGATTATCAGTACGTTAAAAGAAGAAAACCACAAATAAAGAAAAGGTATACCTTTATTCAACATAAAGTAATACCTTTTTGAATTAATTAAGCCTTAGGAAAAGCTTAAATTTTATTAAATAATAAGTTGGTACGATCGACTAAACTACGCCATATACCCGCTTTTGATAAATCTTCTAAGGCAATAAGCGGTGCTGATGCAACAGATTTATCATTCAAAATTATATTAATTTGACCTATGACCTCGCCTTTTTTAATGGGTGCCTTTAGATTAGAAGTGAAATTCATAGTCGATTTAGGTTTCTTATTTGATCCTAAAGGGAGTGTTGCATACAGATCTTGTGCTAAACCCACTTTAATTTGTGGTCGTTGAGCAAACCAAATCCTCGTTGTAGTCAGGGTTTCTCCTGCATTATATAGCTTATGTGATTCAAAAAAACGAAACCCATAAGTAAGTAATTTTTGGCTATCTTGTGCTCGCATTTCATCAGAAGAGGCCCCCATCACTACTGTAATTAAACGCATACCATTTTTTTGCCCTGAAGCAGCTAAGCAATATCCCGCTTCATTAGTATGTCCAGTTTTAATTCCATCTATGTCAGGATCGCGCCATAATAAGCGGTTTCGGTTAGGTTGTTTAATCCCATTGTAAGAAAACCATTTTTGTGAATACCATTTATAATCTTCAGGAAAATCAAGAATTAACGCGCATGCTAAAATTGCCATATCACGTGCTGTAGAATAATGATTAGGATCAGGTAATCCATCTACATCGACAAAATGAGTATTTTTCATACCTAATCTTGCTGCTTGTTGATTCATTAAATTAACAAAAGATTCCTGACTTCCAGCAATATATTCTGCCATGGCCACACAAGCATCATTTCCTGAATCAACTATCATGCCTTGCATTAAATCTTCAACGCTAACCTTATCACCTACTTTGACAAACATTTTAGAGCCACCTGTTTTCCAGGCTGCTTCACTAATGGTTACTAAATCAGTTGGATGTATCTGACCCTGTTGTAAAGCCATCGACACAACATAAGAGGTCATCATTTTGGTTAAACTAGCAGGTGCTACGCGCTCATCAATATTTTCACTTGCTAAAATTTTACCGCTATAAGCATCCATTAATAGGTATGCCTTGGCATTAACACTTGGAGCAATCGGGGTCAATGTGGGTTGCGTCGCAGCAGGAGCTGTTATAGGAATCACGGGGTCAGCTTTACATACTGAACCCAGTAACCCGAATACCAAAAACGTTAGTGTAAAACAGAATGGATATCGCTTAAACATGGTGTAAATGCCTTATAACAGTTTAGATGTAATACAGTTTCGTTATATACTAATATCAGCTTGGAATATAAGTCCAGATAAAGAAAGAGCCTAGCAATCCTTTTAGTAAAGCAATAATACTGCAAATATCTGATTATTTACAGAGTAATACCATTTATTACCAAAAAATCCACTTATTTATTTTTCTGGCTTAAACTTTATTTTTAGCATAGTTTAGGATAGAGTGTTTTTTTAAGCATACCTTAAATTATTCTAAATTCTTTAAAGGAAGTACAAGATAATGAGTAAGCCCTATCTAAAAATAATAGAATCTGTCAATTCTTTTTTCCAAAGTGTCATCCTTAGTACTATTTTTGTATTTAAATCTAACATTTATCAGATAGGGCCAATATTTGAAAAATACCTTGCCCCAATTTTATTTCCACTCGTTATTGTCCCGGATGCTATAGCTAGCTTGTTTGCTTTATATCGTTTTTTCGGGACTAAAAATAAAAATTTAGGTAAAACTTTTGATTTAATTTACATTCCCATAAAAACTACTTTAGTTTTCACTGCCGTTTTTGCTGAACTTAGTTTAATTTACATACAAGGATTATTTCTGATTGTAGTAGGGTCCAGTGTTGTTTACCATCTTGGGTTATTAATTTTTCATGCATCGCATTGGTTTAAATCTAAAAAAAATTCTTCCGCTAGGGCACTGCATAAAAATCACATCCTAAATAATCTTATTGCTACTATAGCGTGTGGAATTGTTATTGCCGGTATTATTTTAACAATGATCGTTGCTCCCTCTTTGGCTGCTCCAGTTTTAGCAATTGCGGGAATAACAACTGCAAGTTTACTTATGCTAGCGACTGTTTACGCTATGTATAGAAATTTTAAAAATCCTTCTCTATCTCCAACTGTTAATCTTCCAAACGAAGTTAGATTTGAAGACTCATCCTCGTCAACTTTTTCTCATTCAAATGAAATACAAAACCAAAACTTGAATTATTACCATCGTGAATTTCGTTCTGAAAAATTAACAGGAAAGCAAGTCCAAGATAAAAGATTTCTTATTGATGAAATTAAAAATAAAATACAGAGTCTTGAGGAACAAATTGTAAACTCTAAAAATACTGTATCTGAATATTTTTGGCCTCAAGAACGTAAACGCTTGGCTAAAATGGGTGATCTAGAAATACTTAATCGCGCATTGGATAGTGACAACAAAGCGCTAACTATGCCCCTTTCAAAATATGCATCCCAATCTTTTTTTAGAGATATTGGCGATTGTGAAGATATCAATCTAGCTACAAAACATTATTTTCAGCTATATTCTTCAAGTTAATTTGTAAGTATTTTACTTACAAATTTTTCTAATATAAATTTATCGAGTTGGCAGCAAATAATTTTATTTAAATTAACTCATTAAATCGCTGGAAAAAGCACTTTATAAGGCCATTTTGAGGCAAATAAACTTTACTTATGAGCGCATATTAGGTATTTAATAAACCTAATATGATAAAAAAAATAAAATTGGCTTTAGCTAGCTTAGCACTATTCAATATGATTTTTGCGCCTTTGGGATTTACAGAAAATCTTCCCGTGGCATATCAGCTACGAGGTTTAAACCAAGACCTTATAAGCCCTGTTCAGCATAACCTTGATCGAAGCCTGAAAACATTAGTACATCCATCTTCTCAAGATGTTCAGCTCTGGTATCAACACTCAATTTCTGACATCAAGCAGACCTTAGAAGCTTATGGCTATTTTAAGCCAAATATTAAGCATTCATTAAAAAAAATTGATGGGCGCTGGAATGCTAATTTTCAAATTTCTGTAGGTCCTCCTTTAAGAATTACATCATTAAAAATTCTAGTTGCAAATTTAAAACCAGTTGATTCCAAAATAACAAAATTAATTGCGGACTTTCCTTTACATAGAGGCGATATTTTTCGTAGCGATAGCTACGAAGAAGCGAAACAAAAATTACTCACTCAAGTTGTAGCAGAAGGCTATCTTTCGGCCTATTTTTCTAAACATGCTATTTTGATTAATCGAAGAACCTATACATCTGAACTTATTCTGATTTTAAATACCGGCCCACGTTATTTTTTTGGGCCCATAACTTTCGAGCAGTCCATACTTAACAATAGTTTGTTACAACGTTATATTCCATTTAAATCAGGCGATCCTTATTCTTCAACTCAGCTTTTAAAATTACAAGATAATTTAAATAAAAGCGGATATTTTCAAAATGTATCGATCCCAGATATACCCATAAACAAGCAAAATCAAAATTTGCCTGTAACTTTTATGTTGACACCACGTCTTTCCCAACAATATACAGCGGGGCTAGGTTATGGTACGGATATGGGAGTACGTGGAACTTTAGGCTGGGAATCTCGTTATCTTAACAAAGAAGGTCATCGTTTAAGTATTTTAAGTCAATTATCCAGAGTACAAAACAGTCTACAAACAACCTATACCATTCCTGGTAAACATCCTTCTACAGATAATTATAATATTAATTTTGCTATTGTTAGAAAAAAATTGGCTCAAGTAACAACTAACACTCAACAAATAGGTATAGCAAGTGTTGGTAAATGGAAAGACTGGAAACGCAATTTATTTTTAAATTATCAAACTGAACGTTTTACTTATCTAAATAAACCTAAGACTAATTCTCACATACTCATTCCAGGTTTAAATTTATTTCATAGTAAATTTGATAACCCGCTTTTTGCATTACATAGCCATCAATTAAATTTTAAATTACAAGGTGCAGATCAAAATCTATTATCTAATACCAGTTTTTTACAATCAGAAATACAAGGAAAATATATCCTAAGTTGGAATGAAAATAGTCGATTACTTTTGCGCGGCGATATCGGTTATACACTTATCTCTAATCAAGGGAATTTTCCTCCATCTTTACTATTTTATGCGGGAGGAAGCCAAAGTGTACGTGGCTATGCATTTCAATCCTTAGGTCCCGGACGATATTTAATGACAGGAAGCATTGAATATCAACATCGGCTTATTAATAATTTTTATGGCGCTATTTTCTTTGACGCTGGGAATGCCGTTAATAATTTTCCCATCAATTTGCAAAAAGGGTCCGGTCTTGGCTTAGTTTGGGCATCTCCGTTAGGACCCATGGAAATTACAGCAGGTAAAGCCTTGAATCTTCCTGGACAACCCATAAGATTCGATTTTACGATGGGGTTTGATTTCCTATGATAAATAACAAAAAATTATCTTGGATTAAATGGCTTCTTAAAAGATTAGTACCTGGTGTTTTTTTATTAGGAGGTTATTTACTTTTAAACACGGAAAGAGGACTAGAAACCACAGTATTATTCATAAAAGAATTCCTCCCAGGCCAATTAAAAATAAATAATATTCAGGGGAGGCTAATGGGGCCTATTCAACTAAAAGAATTATATTATCAAAATAATAAAATTAATCTCTATATATCTAAAGCTCAGTTTGATTGGCAATGGAAGGATTTGTTCCACGGAAAATTAAATTTTGGGCCCATCTTTATTGATAAGCTCACTTTTTTTGTAAACCAAAAAACTAGTCAAAAAAAATCGAATGCTTATCAGCAAAAAACTTATCGTCTCCCTAAAATCTTCCGTTATTTAAAATTTAATTCTGTTGATATCCATCAAATGAATGTTCAATCTGAAGGCATAAGCTTCCTATTACAAGGTTCCAAATATCAGCAATGGAATATTAATTGGGAAATGGATATTAAGGACCTTAATAAATTTATCCCAGAGCTTCAAGGAAAAATAGCTTTACGAGGTAAAATAAAAGGAGCAATGTCCAATCCTGAATTTGATATAACTACGGAGAAAACCAATCTACTATGGAGAAATTGGCAATTCAAACAGCTTAAAGCTGCAATCAATATAGATAGTAAAAATCAAAAATGGTTTTTCAATTTATCTACCTACCAATTCAATAATAAAACCATTAAACTTTCACCAATTCAGTTAAATTTATCTGGATCTTTATCACCATTCTCTTTAGAAGGAAATTTAGCTGAATTTAAAATAAATAAATTAGCTCAACTAGAACCATTCTCTTCCTCTATAATTGTTCCTATTACGAAAATTTCTAGTCATTTATCAAAACATGGACTAGAAGCCTCATTGCAAACATCTCAAGGATATAAAAATCAATTATTCTTTTATTTATTATTACCTCGCTATCAGCTACACTCAATACCTAGTTTACAACAAGGTTTGTATGCAAATATTGATTTAAATTTTAAAGATTTAAATTTTTTAACTCAATTAATTCCAGATTTAAAAAAACCTAAAGGTATTTTTAACGCTCATATTAAAATTAAAGGCGCATTTAATAACCCAATTTTTAATCTAAATCTTAATCTACGACAAGCCAGTGCATTTATCCCGGCTTTGGGTATTAATTTAAAAAATATAAATTACCAAATACATACTAATAAAAATAATTTAATAGGTAATGGCCAGATTCACTCTGGAAATGGATTTATAGAATTTCATACTATAACTGATCTATTAAATCAAAATTTATCAACATTAATTGACATACAAGGAAAAAATATAACTATTATTCATAATCCAGAATATCAAATTATCGCTACGCCAAAATTAAAAATTCTAGCTAACCTGCAACAGATCCAAACCGATGGCACTATTTTATTCCCAAAGGCCAACATTAAAATTAATCCTAAAAATAATAATTTAGCTGAACTATCAAGCGATGTGGTGTTTATAGGAACCAAGAAAAAATCTATTAATTTACCTTTGATGTTCAAAAATAATATTAAAATAGAAACAGGCAACGATATCCGATTGCAATACCAAGGCCTCAACACTAAATTAAAAGGCACACTAACTATTAAGCAAGATTTCGATCATCCAGTGTTAGCAACAGGTGTATTAAAACTTTCCCCAGGTGAATATAATTATTATGGTCAAAGTTTAACATTACAACCTAATTCTTCATTAAATTTCGCCAATACTCCGATCAATGATCCAATACTAAACATTATAGCGAGCCGAAACGTTTTAATTTTGCCCGTTTCCACTCCTAATATCTCAGCTGATACTAAATCTAAAATTGGTTCTAGTAACTTTATTCAATCTTCACTACTTTCTTCTCAATCTATACCTATTCAGATAGAAATAGGTCTAAAAGTGCGAGGGACTCTAGAAGATCCTTCTATCATTTTGTTCGCCAGCCCTTCTAATGTCATCAAATCTCAATTAGATTTGCTTTCTTATTTAATCACCGGTCAAGCGAGTACTCAGCTTAGCGCTGCGAGTACGCAGTTATTATTAAATGCTGCCTCTAATTTAGGAAGTGAAAAAAATAATATTGGGCAACTTATTAGCAAAGTACAGCAAAAATTAGGTTTAGATCAACTGACTGTTGGAGCCAAACCAATCTTTGATCCAACTACCAATAGTTTACAACAAAATACTTCGTTAATAGTTGGAAAAAATCTTTCTCCAAAACTTAATATTTCTTATAGTTTAGGTTTGCTAAACCAGATCAGTATTTTAGAAATAAATTATCTTTTAAATAAAAATTTTTCATTACAAACCACTTCCAGCAATTTTGCTAATGGCTTAGATCTAATCTATAAACTCGAAAAAAATTAATGATTGTTTGCTAAATGATATATTAATAATGCCGCTCTCTGCGTTTGGATTGACAAAGATTTAATATCTAGTGTTTCTTTTTCTGAATGGGCGCCCGTTCCAAGAGGACCTAAACCATCCAACTTAGCTTGTGTGATCGCCGCAATATGCGAGATATCAGCCGCGCCTCGTAATCCGGGGTCTAAGGACGTAACTGGACCATAACCCAAGCTACGACTCACTTCACTATATTTTTGGAGTAATTTGATATTGTTAGCAGTGGGGGGCATACTGGGGATTCCTTCATGAAATTCCACAATCGCTGTAGTCCCTGGTAAATGTTGTTTTACTATCTTGGTGATTGTTTCTTTAGCACTCATCTCCTGTTGTAGAGTAATAAAACGTAAATCTCCTATCGCTATGGCATTTTTAGCAATAATATTGTCTTTTCCATATGCTTCGCCTCCAAAATGATTTTTATTAAAGTTAATGAAAGTTCCAGCTAATATAAGCCCTGGATTAAAAGATAGATCTTTTTCTGCGCTCATTTGTTTGCGCATCGTATCAAGAATACGAGTTAATTCAAAAATAGCACCATCACCTGCTGGTTTTTGAAATATTCTCATTGAGTGATCGTCATTACCTTGACTATTTATCTGCCAATGTGCAATACCCCGCCGAGCAATAGTTGCGGTATTGGGAAGTGTAGCCCATTCAAAACCTAAAGCAATATCACTGTGCTGGGCCGCTGCAAATAAAGGTTTTCTCGAAATCCGAATAGGTTTTCCTGAATCTTCTTCATCTCCTGTTAATATCACCGTAATATTCATATTATTTAATACTTTAGCTTGCTGCAGTGATTTTAAGGCATAAAGAATTACTACATCTCCACCCTTATCATCAATAACACCAGGTCCAGTGACTCTATCACCATGACGTATAAATTTTTGAAATGGACTTGCTTTGGGAAATACGGTATCAAGATGCCCAATTAATAGTATTCTTTTCCCGTCTGTGCCTGAGTGTTCGGCAACTAGCGTACCTGCACGTTTCATATAGTTAGGCTCTTCAACCCAATATGTTTTAAACCCAAGTTGCTCGAAAGAAGGTTTTAAAATTTCACCTATTTGGTTAACTCCAGCTATATTTGCCGTACCACTATTAATATTGACTAATTTCTCTAATAAAGAGAGTTGCTCCCCCTGCTGTTTACCAATATAGGCTTTTATCTCGGCTATCGGGATTGTTGGTACTTTGACTATTTGCGAAAAAAATAACTGGGTACATAAAAAAAACAAAAATGCTTTCATATGATTTGATAATTATAATATGCTCGAAAAGATTTCTATCGATTAGATGTAAGATTTACTAGTGTGTCAATAATTATTTGCGTTACATTAGGTTTTTTGACTCGATTTAACTGGGTTTTTAAATGATCCAAATTTTCGTAGCTTTCAGACACTGTCTTAAGGAATTTCTCATCTGAAAATTCTTCAAAATAAATTACTTTACTTAGACCTAGCTGGGCAAAATATTTTGCATTATCTATTTGATCTCCTCGACTAGCTTTTTTAGATAAGGGTAACAAAATATTAGGTTTTTTTAAGGCTAATATCTCATAAATAGCCGTTGCCCCCGCACGACTAATGATTAGATCCGCAATAGCAAAAACATCAGCCAACTCATCTTGTAAATACTCGAATTGCTTATAATTTTTTATTCCCTCAAAAGCAGGATCGGATTTATTTTTCCCACAAATATGGATTACTTGAAATTTTTCTGTCAATGGATTTATAAGGCGGCGAATACATTCATTAATTATATTCGAACCCAGCCCTCCCCCCATAATTAATAAAATCGGTTTCAATTTATCAACAAAGCCGCAAAATTTTAAACCTCTTTCATAGTTCCCTTGCAGCAAAGCATCTCGAATAGGCATACCTGTCAGTAATACTTTAGAGCTATTTTTAAAATATTTAAGAGTATCGGGAAACGTGATACAAATTAATTTTGCAAATGGAAAACAAAGTCGATTGGCTAAGCCAGGGGTTAAATCAGATTCATGTATTACTACCGAAATACCATTTAATTTAGCTGCGATAACAACAGGTAAGGCAACAAATCCGCCTTTAGAAAAAATAATATCAGGCTTAATTTTTCGGCAAATTAAGAAGCTTTGTATAATACCTACCAATAGTTGAAAAGGGGTTAATAGGTTTTTCCAAGTCCAATAGCGGTGTAATTTACCTACTGTGATAGCATAATAAGGTATTTTCAAAGGTTTGATAATCGAACGTTCTATACCTTTTTTAGAACCAACATAAAAAATATCTATTCCTTTTTTCTGCAAAGCTGATATCAAAGGCAAACTGGGTGTAACGTGTCCTGATGAGCCACCTCCGGTAAAAATAACTTTAATTTTTTTTGTCATAACGAAAAATTAAACCGATGGATTGGGGTTTATTTCTAATTTACCCTCAAGATGTACATCATGTGGCGCTTCCGGCGGTAAAATTCCTTCACTAGAAAAACGTTCCCATAAATTAAATAAAAATTGCGAACGTACACCAGAACGTGAATTAATATGATTGAGATCGACATAATATTCCACTTTAAACTCTAACAAGATTTTATCAATTTCCTTAAAATACACTTCTGGTTTTGGATTCGTTAAAATTTTAAGGACTGTTGCTAAAACTTCTAAAATAATATCCTTTATTCTTTGCGGGTTATCTTTTCGATTGGTTTTAATAGTTACTAAAGCACGTACCACACTATCTCGATGTGTCCAATTAATAAAATTCTTGCTAAAAATATCCGCATTTGGGACTAATAATTCTTGGCGGTCATCTGTTGTTACGGTAATGGAACGAGCGCCAATATGTGATACCTGGCCATCGTAAGTTCCGACAGTAACCCAATCACCAACTTTTACCGGCCTTTCTAATAATAAAAAAATCCCAGTAAAAAAATTATTAAATAAATCTCGCAATCCTAATCCAACACCTAAGGAAAAAAGACCTAAAATAACGGAGATGTTTCCCCAGTTTAAGCCTAAAATATTTAAACCAATCGTAATTCCAATAGCTATCAGTGTGTAATGGGTAAAAATTGCTAAACTATTGCGTAATCCTAAATCCTTGGTATGCGCAAATAGCCAACGATAAGCAAATTCTCGCGACCAATGAGCTATCCAAATTAAAATTACTATTAACACAGCGAGTTGTAGAATAGTTAGGCCTGTTACTGTTGCGGTACTCGCTATTACGAATAATTTCTTTGAAAATAACTTCGCAAGATTCATCTTTATTAAAGGAATACGATCTCCCCAACCATAAAGTTCAAATAAACCCAAAATTGATAACAATAATAATGCTAACTTTAAAATTTGATGAAAGGGTTTTAATAAGGACTGGCTCCACAACCAACCATTTCTAAAATGGCGAATACATTGCTCAGAACACCAACGTACTAACTCATCTAAAAGACCTCTAAGTAATAGATAGGCAGTTAAAGCGACTAAAAATAAACCTTGATAGTGCGCAATAGCCCAAGCTAATTCTACATAACCCACCAGTCCTATTAATGCATTAGTTAGTAAACTGAATGGAATTAAAAAACTTAACCAACGGATTACTCGCTTTAAATACGCATGTTTATTTTCTATATAGGGTTCGAGCAATGTAGGGACGACTTCCCAACTCTTCATTAACACCAAAGCTACAATCAATAAAAACAACATAAATAAGCGGCCAAACAAGTCTTGAACTTCATAATTAACAGGTAATTGATTAACTAAGATAGTTGCCAACGTCACTATACCGCCGATTAGTAATGTAGTTCGTAACCGATAATAGAGTTTGACATCATGGCCGCTTTCGTCGGTCGTATTTTCAAGCAATAAAATATGGGCAAGTTGAATAACTATACTAAAAATTAAACAAACAACACCCATGCTAATAACCAAAGAAAATAACTTGATAGGTATATTTAATAAAAACAATAAGCCAATTAAACCAAGCAATAACATAATTCCTGATAAATGACGCTGTAGCAATTGCAAAACAACGATTACGGTTTGAGCAGAAAAAAAACCTCTACTTCGTTGCTGCAAACGTACTCTATCTACGGCTAAAAATCGTCTTAGCTTTAACCAAGTAACAAACCAAATAAGCGCGGCAAGTAAAACGATAAGCCATTGCCAATTTGATACTAATTCTAATTTATTGAAAACAGGTTCATAAAGGCCTGCTAATTTATCTATGGTTAATCTGGGGATCTGGAAAATGGTTTGACCTAAACCAATCCATGCATTTAAATTCAAACCTGGTAAGGTTTGTCTATTAGCTAGCTGTAATTTTAGTTGTTTCGCTATAACAACTTGTTGCGCATTCGCTTCTTTGGCTAATAGTTGTATTTTTATGAACAAATTGTGATAGCCTAGAATAATTTCTTTTAACGAAGATAATTTTATTTGATCTCTAGTAAAATTAGATTCTCCTTGAAGAGATTTATTGATTAAATTTGAATAATTTTGAAGAAATTTGATTTTATTCTGAAATAAATTAATTGAAGTATCGATTTGTTCACTAAGATTTTCAAGTTTATGTTGTAAATTACTGAGCGTGCTTAAAGATAATTTTTGATTGAAGACAGAAGCTAAGTCTTGTAACTTATTTGATATTTTTACGATATTCAGTTCCGTCTCAAGTAAATTATTTTTTTCTTCAGCTTCAAATATTTTAAATTCTATTTGATCATAGGAATGATTATTGATAAAACCTGTTATTTCTGCCTTTTTTAACTCTTCGCTCCATTGATTTAATCGTTGCATCCAATTCTGCTGATCTTGTTGGAGACGGAGTGTTAATGCGTTTAAGGACTCTTGACGATGAGTTTGTTGTAGTAATTGATAATTTCTCTGTAAATTTTGACGCCAATCTTCTGCAAAATTGATAGTTTGCTGAACGGTTTCACGTGAACTTTGTAAAACCCGAATTCTTTTTTGCAGGATATAGAATAAATTTCGCCGCTCTTGTAAAGTTTGTTGAAAGTGTGTTTGCTGTAGCTGAATTTCTTGCGAAAGAGATAAACCTGGTGTAGAAATTTCGAACTGATCGGTAGCATTTCGAATGGAATCTTGAATCAAATCAGTAGATTGTTGAGTAGTTTTTAAACTTAAGTTAATACTTTCTAAATCAGCTTTTGCCATTGCAATCAATAAGTCTAGATGTGCTAAAGATTGTTGGCTAATAAGAGAAGAGGCTTTCTGTTCATTACGCAATCCCTGCAATTTTCTTTTAAGTAAATCGTTGCGTGTCTGCTCAGCAACTAGCTGTTGCTGAGTCAAGTTTACTAAAGGAGAGTCTTTAAACTCAGCAAAAGCTGGTGAATAAAAACCACTCAATAAAATAACTAAAAAAACTAATAGTTTGTACAAACTATGACCTCAGGGTAAAGGTAAAGGTTGCTCGGTTACAGTTACAATGTCCTTTGCTGAACCGCGCCATTTCATCCAAACATAAACAGGCGTACTACTTAGTAATAATAACGTTCCATAAAATACAGTTTCTTTCCCCGAACCTATGATAACCCAGAAAGAATAAATTCCGGCTAAAACTGCAACCACAATTGAACCAAATAATTTTCTACCTTTTTTAAAAATTCCAGGATATTTAAAAAAGATAATCAGCTCAGACATCGTAGTTAAAAAGTAAGGAATGAGCGAGGCTAAAGTTGCTAATAAGATAATAATTGTAAACTGTTTAACCAAACTATGGTTTAAGGTCATCAGTAAAAGTAAGGAAATTAAAACACTAGAGATTACTAATCCCACAACAGGCGTCCCATTTTCAGATTTTTTTAAAAAAATACTCGGAAAAAGTTTATCTTGGGCAGCCGCTAATGGAATTTGACCTTGAAGTAAAATCCAGCCATTTAAAGCCCCTAAACAAGAAATAACTGCTCCAATGGCAACTAGAGTACTCCCTATAGGCCCAAACATAATATTTGCTGCATCGGCATAAGGAGCATTAGAGCGTGCAAGTTCTGTTAATGGCATAACACCCATTACTGCAATACTACTCATCAAATAAACAACTGTTGCGATAATTACTCCCAAAATAGTCGCTTTAGGGATAGTTTGATTAGGGTTGTCTACATGGCCAGCGGGAACCGAAGCGGACTCTAGACCGATAAAAGACCATAATGTTAAAGTAGCCGCCCCGCTAAATGCACTTAAGTTAGATTTACCCGATAAATTGAAGGTACTCAAAAAGTGAGGATGAATATAAAAAATACCTACTAAGGCGATAAGTAATAATGGGATCAATTTCAAAATAGTGGTTAATAATTGAAAAATACCCGCATGACGAACACCTAGAATATTAATAAATGTTATTAACCACACCAAACTAATACTAACCAAACAAGACCATAAGGCATTTTTAGTTAGTAAAGGCCAAAAAAAACTTAAGTACCCTGTCAAAGCAACCACTATTGCTGCATTACCTACCCACAATGCAATCCAATAATTATAAGCCATCTGAAATCCAACAAAATCACCAAATGCCTCCCGACAATAGGCATAAGGTCCCCCTATAAGAGGCATTACATTAGCTAGCTTAGCAAATACTAGTGCTATTAACAAAGCGCCTATGGCCGTAGCAATCCAAGAGAGTAAGCTAATACTGCCATAAGCCGCTAAGGAGGCTGGCAATAAGAAAATTCCCGACCCTATCATATTCCCCGTAACTAGAGCAGTTAACATCCACAACCCTAATTTTTGTTTTTTCAATATTTTGGACATTTTGAATCTAACCCCTGAATTTTGCGCAGAATAAAACGCTGTGTCATTATACCCGTCTTACATTTTAATGCGAAAAGTTTATGTCAAAAGTTCCAGTCCTTTATGTAGTTGCAACGCCTATAGGTAATTTAGAAGATTTTAGCACTAGAGCAATAAAAACTTTACAAAATGTTGATAAAATTGCCGCCGAAGATACTCGCCATAGTCAAAAATTACTTAAGCATTTTGGTATTATAACCCCGTTAATTTCATTCCATGAACATAACGAAACTACTTCCAGCAAAATTCTTTTAGATTGCCTAAAAAAAAACCAATCTATCGCTTTGATTAGTGATGCGGGGACACCACTCATTAATGATCCAGGGTATCGTTTAGTTAAACTAGCCCAGGAGCACGGAATTCGAATTACCCCCATCCCTGGTCCATGTGCTTTAATAACTGCTTTATGTGTTTCTGGTTTAGCATGTGATAGATTTATTTTTGAAGGATTCTTACCTGGAAAAAGCATCGCTCGACAAAAAAAATTACTCGAATTCTTATATGAAACGCGCACAATTATATTTTATGAAGCACCACACCGTATTTTAGCCTTAATTGATGATTTACTAGATGTGTTTGGACCGAAACGTTATGTTGTTTTGGCTAGAGAATTAACAAAAACCTTTGAAACCATTCACGGAAATAATTTAGGGCAATTGAAAATTTGGTTGAACTCAGATAAAAATCAACAAAAAGGGGAGTTTGTCGTCCTAATTGAAGGGGCAGAATATCTTAACCCTAACGAAATTGGCACGCAGCGAATTTTAGAGATTTTATTGAATGAATTACCCATTAAGCAAGCCACTTCCATAGCTGCTAAAATAACCCAAGAAAAAAAGAATAAATTATATGCCTTGGCTCTAACTATAACAGGTAAATAATATGAATGATAATACGATTAAAATCTTTCAGCGAGGAACTACCGAAATACTTGTTGTTGATGAATTAAAGAATAAAATAAAAGAAAATAGGCCTTTACGCATTAAAGCAGGTTTTGATCCTACAGCTCCTGACTTACATCTCGGTCATACAGTGCTTATCAACAAACTTCGCCAATTACAAGATTTAGGCCATGAAATAGATATTATCATTGGTGATTTTACAGCACTGATTGGTGATCCGTCAGGTAAAAATGCAACCCGTCCACCTTTAAGCATCGAGCAAGTTGCAGCCAATACCAAAACCTATCAACAACAATTTAATAAAATATTAGACCCTAAAAAAACCAACTTGCGATTTAATGCTGAATGGCTAGGGAAATTATCAGTTACCAACCTAATAAAACTAGCATCCTCTTTCACTGTCGCGAGAATGCTAGAAAGAGATGACTTTCATCAACGCTATCGCCAACATCAACCTATTGCAATTCATGAATTTCTATACCCTCTACTTCAGGCCTATGATTCTGTTGTATTAAAAACTGATATTGAATGTGGTGGTAATGATCAAAAATTCAATTTATTGTTAGGAAGAGAGTTTCAGAAACACTTCAAACAAGCCCCCCAAATAATTTTAACCATGCCTTTGTTAGAAGGTTTAGATGGCATACAAAAAATGTCTAAATCTCTCAATAATTATATAGCCATCGATGAACCAGCAAATAATATGTTCGGAAAAATTATGTCGATTTCTGATGAATTGATGTGGCGTTACTTTGAATTACTTTCATTTAAAAAATCATTAAATGACATTAAGTCCATGCAGCAAGAAGCCGCACAAGGTTTAGCTAACCCACGGGATTTTAAAATACAATTAGCCTTTGAAATTATTGAACGTTTTCATACTAAGGCAGATGCTGAAAAAGCACTTCGAGAATTTCAACACCGATTTAGAGATGGTGCCATTCCCTCGCAAATTAAAGAACTGAATATAACCATTCCAGGAGATAATGTATTGGTAGCCAACCTATTAAAACAAGCGGGATTAGTCTCTAGTACCTCCGAAGCATTGCGCTCAATTGACGCGGGCGCGGTTAAAATAGACTCAATAAAAATTGAAGATAAGAAGCTATTAATTAAATCGGGTACCTGTCATATTTATCAAGTTGGAAAAAGACGTTTTGCTAAGATAACAATCTCTAGTAAATAAATCCGTTAACCCAAAAAAAACCTTTTGTGAAGCAAAGTCACAAATAATGGTAACAATCAATCCCGGCTCATGCCCTCAGATTTTAAACGATGTAAATAGTGTTCCCAATATTGAACATAATGCTTAGATAAATCATAGAGGGTTTCCCAGCTATAGATTCCTGATTGATGCTTGTCATCAAAGATTAATCTAATAGCATAATGACCAACTGGTTCTATGCTGGTGATATTTACATTTTCTTTGCCGCTAACTAATTTTCCTTCACTAAGTCCATGCCCTTTAACCTCAGCAGAAGGTGAAAAAACTCTTAAATATTCGCAAGGTAAGCTAAATTTTTCACCATTATCAAAAAGAATTTCGAGCTTTCGAGTTTTCTGCAAAAGCTTTATATCACTAGGAATAGGAATCATATTATAAAATAAAATGACTGGTATCTTGATCTTGCGCTAAAGGGGTTAAATGTTTATCAACATATTTAATATCAATATTGATTTTTTTATCCGTATACTCACTTGCATCAAAAGATATGTCTTCTAACAATCTTTCCATAACGGTATACAAACGCCGCGCGCCAATATTTTCAGTCTTTTCATTCAAATCATAAGCAATTTCAGCAATACGTTGAATTGCAAACTTATCAAAACTTAATTCTAATTCCTCTGTACCCAATAATGCTTGATATTGCATGATTAAAGATGCTTGCGGTTCTACTAAAATACGTTCAAAATCTTTTGCCGTTAGTGCCTTTAGCTCTACTCGAATTGGCAAACGGCCTTGTAGTTCAGGCACTAAATCCGATGGCTTTGATAAATGGAAAGCGCCTGCTGCAATAAATAGAATATGATCCGTCCGGACCATGCCATACTTTGTCGAAACAGTACAACCTTCAATTAAAGGCAACAGATCTCGTTGCACTCCTTCTCGGGAAACGTCAGCGCCGCTCATTTCACCACGACGGCATACCTTATCGATTTCATCGATAAATACAATTCCGTATTGTTCAACCCATTCGATTGCTTTACGTTTTAAATCCTCTTCATCAAGAAGCTTACTTGCTTCTTCTTTCTGAATAACTGCTAATGCATCTTTTACTTTCATACGACGGGTACGTGTACGCGCAGTACCAATATTTTGTAACATATTTTGCAATTGATTTGTCATGTCTTCCATGCCAGGAGGCCCCATGATCTCTACTCCGGCTGGTAAAGCAGCTAACTCTACATCTATTTCCTTATCATCTAAAAGTCCTTCTCGCAGTTGCTTACGAAAAACATTTCTTGCAATAGATTTTTCCTTACTTTTAAGCTCATCTGGAGTTTCGTTTGTAGTCGAACGTGAAGGGGGCACAAAGCTATCAATAATTTTATTCTCAATAGCTTCTAGCACCTGGGGTTGAAGACGCATAATTTCTTCTTCACGTAGAGATTTAAATGCTGAATCAACTAAATCTCTAGGTATTGAATCAACATCCCGGCCGATATAGCCTACTTCAGTAAATTTGGTGGCTTCTATTTTTAAAAAGGGGCAACCGGTAATTTTGGCCGCACGTCGACCAATTTCAGTTTTACCTACACCTGATGGGCCAATCATAAGTATATTCTTGGGAGTCACCTCTTCTCTTAACTCTAGATCAAGTAACATTCGGCGTTTACGATTACGTAAAGCGATCGCGATAGCTCTTTTAGCTTCATTTTGACCTATTATATAACGATCAAGCTCTAGTACTATTTGTTTTGGTGTCAAATCGATTTTACTTAAATACTCTAGACCAACTACGTCTGAATGAGTATTTCCTTGATTTAAATCTTCTGAAAAATTAGCGTCTATCATTGTTAGCTCAGAAACTTGATTAATTTCATCGGCAGGCATATCAATTAAATCGGATGAGTTAGTTTTCATTTTTAAATAAGTTTTATTTTAGGACATTATTATTTATTTTTTAACAGAATCAATTTCTTCAATCGTACGTTGGTGATTTGTAAAAACACAAATATCCGCTGCTATGATTAAACTTTTCTCAACTATATTCCGGGCACTTAGTTTAGTATTTTGAAATAAAGCTAATGCGGCTGATTGTGCATAAGCTCCTCCCGAACCTATTGCAATTAAATCATGTTCTGGCTCTATGACATCACCATTTCCACTTAGCATAAAAGATTTTTCTTTATCTGCAACTGCAAGCATTGCTTCTAAACGCCGTAACACTCGATCAGAACGCCAATCCTTTGCAAGCTCGACAGATGCTCGATCAAGTCGTCCATTGCATTCCTTTAGCTTATTTTCAAATCGTTCTATTAATGTAAACGCATCGGCTGTTGCGCCTGCGAACCCCACTAAGACTTGGCCATCATATAATTTACGAATCTTACGAGCATTTCCTTTTAAAACAATTGCATTCCCCATAGTCACCTGACCATCTCCACCAATAACGACTTTATCGTTGCGCCGAACTAATAATATTGTTGTACCATGTAATGACTGCACTATTTACCCTTTAAATTGCCGATATTGGAATAACCACTATGGTGTCTCGCTTTAATATTTTCAAGATCTAAGGATATTAATTCATCAGTTTATGGTGTAACCTTAACCAAAACTGCGGCTAAACCAGCTTCATTTAAACGTTTCTTGTCTTGAGAAAGCTTATTTAAATCCGCCGGCCCTATAAAGATTTGGTATATTAATTTCCCATTAATTATGCTGTCTTTTTTCTGGACAGGGAAGCCTTTCAGCAAGGCTTGAGCTTGCAATTGCTCAGCATGGGCTTGATCATAAAAGTTACCTAACAATAATATATAAGCTTCGTTATTAAACTGACCCATTTCTTCTTCTAGCTGTTTTTTAGCCTCTGCAATAGCAACTTGTTCAGGTGTGAGACTAAGCATTGCATTTATAGGTCTGCCGGGAGTTGTTTGAATAGAAGTCGTCACATCATTTGGCAAGGCTATTTCCTTGATTGGTGAATTAACATGTGGTGATAAATTCAAATTGTTTTGAGGTAAAATATTATAAAAATCAAATTTTGGTTCTGGGGATTGAGGCTCGAGCATTTCCAACTTTTTTTTATTGACTATTTTTTCGACCGATGGAATAACTCTGTCTTTATGAGTAGATTTGAGAAGAAACAGACCCAAAGCCAATAAACCCACAGAAATCCCGAGCATTAGCCAAAGATAACGATTATTTTTTCGCTTAGGAGTTAGGTAGTTATATTTTGTATACTTTTTTGCATAGTCTTTAGCCATTACATTACTTCCAAAGTTTCTACGCCTAATAAGCTTAAGCCATTTTTAATGACCTGTGCAGTTGCAGCAATCAAATTTAGTCTCGCATTACGCAGTTTTTCATTCTCTATCAAAAAAACGCAAGAATTATAATAAATATGAAAATTTTGTGCTAAATCTCTCAAATAATGTGCAATAATATGAGGCTCATAAGAGTTAGCTGCTGATTCTACCATTTCTGAATAACGATTTAATAAAACCAACAAATCCTGTTCTTGTATTTCCTTCAATTCACAAAGCGCTTCCATCCCTAAAGATTTATCCCAAATCCATTGTTTGAAAGCAAGTTGGCGCATGACGCTACATATTCGCGCATAAGCATATTGTACATAATAAACTGGATTAGCATTTGATTGCTCTTTAGCAAGCTCAAGATCAAAATCCATATGTTGGTCTGCACGTCGTAGTACATAAAAAAAACGAGTAGCATCAGTACCAACTTCTTCTCGGAGTTCTCTTAAAGTAATAAACTCACCGCTTCGAGTCGACATTTGAATTTTTTCCTCGCCGCGATAAAGAATAGCAAATTGGACTAATAAGGCTTTTAAACTATCCTCAGAAAAACCTAGCGCTTGGATAACTGCATGAATTCTTGGAATATAGCCATGATGATCTGAGCCCAATACGTTAATTATTTTTTTAAATTTTCGTTGTTCTAAAATACAAAGACGGTAAGCCGCGTCTGCCGCAAAATAGGTAGGCTGCCCATTTTCACGAAGTAATACACGATCTTTATCATCTCCAAAGTCTGTCGACTTAAACCATAAAGCTCCATTGGCTTCATAGGTTTTCCCGCTTACAGTTAAACGCTTTATAGTTTTATCGACAAAATTTGTCTTAAACAAACTTTTTTCTGAAAACCATTCATCAAAATTGACCCTAAACGCACTAAGATCTTCTTTAATATCAGTTAAAATAGAATTTAAACCTATTTCAAATACCTTTTCATAATCAACATCACTCAACAAAGTTTTAGCTTTTGTGATAAGAGCATCGATGTGTTGTTCCTTATTTCCGCCTTGAGGTTCATCAATAGGAATGTCTTTAAATACTAATTCCGCAGTTTTAAAAAAATCCTTACCATATTGAGAAAAAATTTGCTCAGCAATTTTATAAACATAGTTTCCCCGATAGGCATTGTATGGGAAAGTGAATTTTTCTCCGCAGACCTCTAAATAACGCAACCAAATGCTAGTTGCTAAAATATCCATCTGTCTTCCAGCGTCATTGATATAATATTCTGCACAAACTTGATAACCCACTGCTCGCAATAATCTTACAATAGAATCACCATAGGCTGCCCCTCGGCCATGACCTACATGTAAAGGACCCGTAGGATTAGCTGAAACAAACTCAACTAAAATGGACTCATTTTTGCCTAAATCTGAAACTCCAAAGTGCTTAGTTTGATTTAAAATTTTCTCAATAATAGAATACCAAAAGGATTTTTTAAAAAAAAAATTTATAAATCCGGGTTTTGCTATTTCAATTTTTTCTAGTTTTGACCCTTCTGAAGAACAATCTATATTCGATTTTATTATTTCAGCTAATTGTAAAGGAGACTTTTGTAATTTCTTCGCCAGAACTAAAGCAATATTGCTAGAAAAATCGCCATGTGATTTTTCTCTAGCATAATCAACCTGGATAGTCAGTGAAGCGGGTATGGAAAATTCGTTTCCTATGCTTAACAAGGCTTTTTTGATTTCTTGTTGCACTATGCATTTCATGGATTAAATCACTAGATGGTCAAGGAAGACGAGATTATAGCGCAATACGCTCCCAGAAAAATATAGCTGAAGTTAATAACCCACAGCCTTAGGATAGAGTCCTTAGAACCATTTCTTTAAAAGCTTTTTGCTTCAAAAGCTTAATTTTTATCTGGTAAATAAGCTCCCACAAGGTTAATATTCCATAAAAATAATAAAAAGAGCATCTATCTATGAAAGACATCGTCTATTGTTTATTTGCCACCCTTTCATTTTTTATTCTTGTAAGCCATGCACAAGTACCCTCTAAGAATAAGCCTATAATAAGCAAGACTGTTCCAATTACTAGCTTCAATAGCTTAGATATTCAAGGTCCGATTAATGTTTATATTGATGCAACCCAATCTCATCCTTCCTTGCAAATTCTGGGGAACCAGAAAAGGGTGCTGGCCGTCACTTATAACGAAAAAAACCATACTTTACATCTAGAAACAAAACCTATTTATCGATCTGAACCTGGAGAAAGATTAACAATTCGCATCAACACATCTTCAGCTCAAATAAAGCAAATTCAATTCAATAGTAATGGAAGTCTTTTTGGTAAAGGTCTATCTGGTTCATTATCGCTTCATGCACAAGGAGAAGGTGAAATTTACCTTTACACCAATCGATTAAATCTTAAATCCCTTTATAGCAATGGGAATAAAAGGATTATTTTTCATAATCTACTTAGTTCAAATCTCCAAATAGAAGCATATAATTCTCATAACATAATTATTCAAGGTATTGTTTCATTAAATAAGATTAATTCTACCGGGAATGGAAATTTGTTAGTATATTGGATTACTAGCCCTTATTTAAAAATAGATGCTAGTGGTAAAGAAAAAATTAGCTTAGCAGGAATCGTCAAAACCCTAGATGTAAAATTGTCACAAGATACCCAGCTATTTGCTCAACAATTACGGACCCAACAAGGATTTGTTAAAACTGAAAATCAAGCCCAAGCAACCGTCAATATCAGAAACTCACTGAGCGCGCTTGCAAAAAACAAGAGTGTTATTTATTATTCCTCGCCTATAAAATTTGTAAACAATTACACCAAAAATTTTGGCCTGATACTCAATAAAAATTAAGCTTAATTTTTTACCAAAATAATCTCAACACGACGATTAAAACTACTTGCTTTAACGTTTCGGTTACTCGCAATGTAATCATGCCGGCCGTATCCTATTGTACGCAAACGTTGTGAGCCTATTCCATGAGTCCATAAAAAGCTTGTGATGACTTCTGCTTGCTCTCGCGTAATAACAGAGGCTGTTTGCGGATCATAAAGATCGTCGCTGTAACCAACTACCTGAATGAGCCCATCTCCATAAGATTTTATAAGTTTAACCTTCTGACTAAGCTGCTGCATACAGTTTCTTATTAATTTCCCATTGGACCGAAAACAACCATCGCTGTAAGCAATGACTCTAAGGCGATCAGCGCTTTGAACTACTTGTATAACAGGGGGAGGTAAACTTTTCTTTGCGTTTCCTACCGTTTTTCTCTCTAAAAGTGGAGCTTCGGGGTAATTTGAAGCACAACTAGCCAAACTAATCATAGCTAAAGTTAAAAAACAATAAAAAAATAGCGAGATTGTTTTCATAATCTTTTACATCTTATTTTTATCATAGAGCTTAATTATTAAGCCCTTTTACGTAACCTAGCATAAAAGAAGCCGTCAGGTCCATGAATTTGAGGTAAAATTTGCCTTCCTATCGGACAAGCTATTCCCCATCTTTCATCAATGACCTCTTCCTTGGCATCAGAATGCTGCGATAGAAAACGCATAACTAAATCACTATTTTCCTCTGGCAACACAGAACAGGTCACATATAATAAAATACCATTCGACTTTAATATTTCCCAAAGACTTGATATTAGTTGATATTGCTGTTCCACCAATTTAGCAATATCGTCTTCTCGACGTAATAATTTAATATCAGGATGTTTTCGAATAACTCCGGTTCCTGAACATGGAGCATCTAATAATATTCTATCGAATAACTCTTCTTTCCAGGTATTTTTGAGATCCTGAGCTTTAGCGGAAAGAAGTTGTACTTTTGTGCCTGCTAAACTTAAACGATCCAAATTTTGATTAACTTTATTCAAACGAATGGCATCAAAATCGACTGCTACACAACTCAATAAATCAGGTTGTGATTCCAAAATATGCGTTGTTTTCCCTCCGGGTGCTGCGCAAGCATCTAAAATCCTCTGTCCGGGCTCTAACAATAATAAAGAAGCCGCTAATTGTGCGGCTGTATCTTGTATAGAGACTTCTCCTTCCATAAAGCCTGGCAATTTAACTACTGGACAAGATTCATCAAGTATAATTCCACTTGGACTTAATTCGCTTAAGCTTCCTGTTATATCTTCATTTTTTAATTTCTGTGCATAATCTTTTCGTGTAATTTTCAAAAGATTAACTCGCAAACTCATAGGTGGCAAATGATTATTGGCCTCTAAAATTGTTTGCCATTCATTTGGCCATGCCTGTTGTAATTTTTTAATTAACCAATCAGGATGAGCAAAATGATTTTCTTTGGGCAATTTTTTTAATAAATTGGTTTTTTGTCGTTGGAATGATCGTAGTACCCCATTGATTAAAGGTACTGCCCAAACCTTATGGAGCTCTCTCGCTGCCTGTGCTGTTTCATGTACTGCAGCATGTGGAGATGTTCTTAGATAATTAAGTTGATAAAGGCCTATTAACAATAATGCATAAATGTCTTGGTCGAAGGTACTCAGGGGTTTTTTCAATAAATAGGAACAAAGTTGACTCAAAGGGGAATACCAACGTATTACGCCATAACATAATTCTTGAATAAATGCTCTATCTCGAGAATTAATGTCAGCACTTACGCCGGCGGATAAAACATCTTTAAGCGATATTTTTTCTTTTAAAACACGAGAAATAACTTGTGCGGCAATTGCCCGTGAATTAACCATACATACGATCTAAAATTGCACCCACATGAAATAATTCCGATTTACCATGGATAAAGCTCGAAATCGGTAAGCATCTGCCACCAGGCCATTGCACTTCTAATAAACGTAATACGCCTTTTCCTGTAGCAACATCTATACCTTCTCGGTCAGCTTTTAAAATTAAACCGGGTTTTTCAGAAGTGATTTCATCAAGTACTTCGGCTTTACAAATCCGAAGTATAGACTTTCCTAAAACAACTCTTGCAATTGGTTTTGGATGAAAAGCACGCACCAATCTATCTAAGTAGGTAGCAGGCTTTTCCCAATCTATCTCTGCTTCTGATTTATTAATTTTTTTTGCATAAATACTGTCTTTTTCATTTTGGGGCTCTGATTGATAAGTACCACTTTCAATGGCAGTTAAACTCTCTATTAATGCTTTAGCGCCTAAGTCAGCTAATCGGTGTTGTAACGTCTGGGTTGTATCATTAGGCTCTATGGCACAAGAAAATTTTTTTAACATTTCACCAGTATCAAGACCTTCGTCCATCTGCATGATGGTAACACCGGTTTCCGGATCGCCTGCTAAGATTGCCCGTTGAATAGGTGCGGCTCCTCGCCAACGCGGTAATAACGATGCATGAACATTAATACAGCCAAAACGAGGTATCGTTAATATGGCTAGGGGCAAAATAATTCCATAAGCCACTACCACCATTAAATCTGCATGAAAGGAAGCTAATTTTTTTTGCTCCTTAGCATCACGTAAACTTATAGGTTGATCAACAGGAATTTTATTCTCCAAAGCCAATCTTTTAACTGGACTTATTGATAATCTTCGCCCTCTGCCTGCAGGGCGGTCGGGCTGTGTGTAAACAGCACATATCTTATGATTTGAACTCAACAAGGCTTGTAAACTAGGCAAAGCAAACTCAGGCGTCCCTGCAAAAATAAGTTTCAAGGCTGCCCCCTTTTCTTAATTTTTTCTAGCTTTTTACGTGCTAATTGCCGTTTAAGAGGAGATAAATGATCTAAAAATAGCGTGCCATTAAGATGATCGACTTCATGCTGTATACAATGCGCTAATAGATCCTCTGCTTCTATTTCATAAGGCTTTCCATGTCTATCTAAAGCTTGTAATTTCACCCAAAGCGCGCGGGGGGCTTTATCATAAACTCCCGGTAATGATAAACAACCTTCTTCCATTAATGCCTCGCCTTTTCTTTCAACAATGATTGGATTAATTAAGCACCAGGTTTTCGATTTATTATTAGAAACGTCAATAACCGCTAATTTTTTGCTAATAGCAATTTGGGGAGCAGCTAAACCTATTCCTTTAGCGGCGTACATCGTCTCAAACATATCGTCAATCAGTTTTTGTAAAGCCTCATCAAAACTTGTAATTGGCGCTGTAACTGCCCTCAAACGTTCATCAGGGAGCTGGATAATAGGATAAATAGCCATAGAATTTTATCTTCTTTTAGTCATCAAAATCAAAAGTAATTATAGTAGTCGTTTGTTATATTATACTAAATCTGGCATCTGACAATCCAAGACTCAATTTACCTTTATTCGAATACTTAAGTCAATTGGTCTCCTTTTTAACAAGAAAGAGTGGGTTCTGACTATTTTTTATTAAAAAAAATTTAATTAAGCAATAAAGCTCTTCAATATTGATTGAGGTTTATAGTAATTCTCTTGTAATCAAATGGCTTAATAGGCAATAACTTAAATTTATGTTAACTTTTTAAAAACAAAATAATAGCTTATAGTAATAAAGATGGATTTTTGGTCTAGTTTAAGTAATTTTTACTATTATTTTATTTAAAACCTCGAGTTAAATCGACAAGGAGGTCTTTATAATTAAATAATAATGAAAAAAAATATTTTTCTTTTCACACCAGATTCGAATCTTAGCGCTGATATCAATTGCTTACTTACATTTACCAGAAAACCTCTGCCCCTAAATGAATTTTTCAAAAAAATTCCAGATGATATTTTAAATGAGAAATTAGATGAACTAGAGTTTCAATTTGAAAATAACGATAACGAACATGCTGAACATTTTTTTGTTAAGTTTAAAACCAAGAATAAAATTGAACTGACTAATAAGGATTTAAGTTCGTTTGGCCTCACTATCACCGATAAAAATCAACTATTTTTTCCACTTTTGGTTGCAAAAAAAGAAACCCCAGAGTCTAGTCTAAAAAATCAATTAACCACCCTTATTAAGGCTGCTGATAATATCAATAAAAAATTAATTTTAGATACCTCCTTGGATTGTATAAAAGGTAAAACTTTAAAACTTCTTGAAAATAAAAACAAACAAACTGAAATAACTATTTTTTTCGAATTTTTAAAAAAAATATTAGAGCAAAAAAATAATTATTCAACTAAATCAATACTAAAATACACTAACGATAAATTTATTAGCTGGTTTACTTCTGAGAATGGAACTTTTATTTTAGGTCCAACTGCATGCTTTTCTAAAAAATATAATGAAATCGATAACCTAATTGATAAATTAAGTCCGTTTATTGATCTTTCATCTTTAAGAAATCAGTTAACAACTGTAAATATTGAATGTTTACAAAAATTATTAAACATAAATCCAATAGAAGAAGAAATATTAAAAAAAATAAAAGCTATAGAAATTATCCAAAATTTTCAATGTCAGGCTAAAAGCCTCATTAAAGAATTCCAAGAAAATAATCTTCTAAGCTTAGAGCAACTTAATTTTTTTCATAAAATACTCAATGCAATAGCAAAATTAATGCCTTGTTTTATTGTACCGAAAAAAACAAGAGTTGGTTTTTTCCAACAATATACTCCACAAAAAGAAATCTTGCTAAAAATAGAAAAAAATATTCAGCCTTTTCTGTTAAATCATTAATGCGGAATAAACCAACGCAATAATTTACTAATCACAATTATAGTCGCTACGCCGGCTAGATATAAGCCAATAAACCAAAGCCATTGTCGTAAACGTTTCTTCATAATTAATAATGAATAATAGTTTTTACTTTCCCTCTAAAAACATGATAAGAATAAAGTGTGTAAATAAATAATATGGGCAATATAATTGCTGCGCCAACTAAGATAAATTTTAAAGTAGAGGGTGGGGCGGCTGCTTCCCAGACTGGTAGCACATGCGGAATAATATACGGCCAAGCACTAATGCAAAACCCAATATACGAAAAAACAAACAACCCTATTGTTAAAATAAAAGGCAATCTTTCTTTTTTCTTTTGTAAGCAATAAAAATTATAAAATACAATCAATATTGTTATAATAGGTAAAGGAGATAAATAATAAAAATTGGGTAGTGAAAACCAGCGATGCATCACTTGTGGCTCAACAATCGGCGTCCAGATACTCACACTGACTAGAAAAAAAGCAACTAAAGGCAATAAAACCTTAGATGCCTTAAACATTTTTTCTTGTAAAAAGCCATCTGTCTTTATAATTAGCCAAGTTGCCCCTAATAAGGCATAACCACAAACCACAGCAACTCCAGTGAATATAGTAAAAGGTGTAAACCAATGGTAGGCTGAATGTGATAAAGGTAGATGTGTCCCATAACCCTTTACAAAAGTGCCCAAAATAATCCCTTGAATAAAGGCTGCTAATATTGATCCTGCAGCAAAGGCAATATCCCAAATAAACTGACTTTTATGTGCTTTAAAACGAAATTCAAAAGCCACTCCACGAAAAATGAGTGCAATTAATAAAATCATTATCGGCATATATAAAGTAGGCAACAAAATTCCATAGGCTGTTGGAAAAGCTGCATAAAGTGCTGCTGCACCAAACACCAACCAAGTTTCATTTCCATCCCAAACTGGCACAACTGTGCTCATCATAATATCTCTAAATTCACTCTGTTTAATCCATGGAAATAAGATGCCAACACCCAGATCAAAACCATCAAGCAAAACATATGTCATGATAATTAAAGAAATTATCGTTGCCCAAGTAAGAATTAAAAACATTTATTTACCCTCAGGTGCTAAATATTTAAAGGGTGTTTCCGTTATAACGTCTGCAACTGATTCATTCGGTGCTGGAGAAGTGGGTCCTTTGCGAATTAATTTAAAAAGATAAAATAGGTAAAAACTAAATATAATCCCATAAACGATGACCAATAACGCCAATGAAATGATAACCTGATGAAGTGGAACGATAGATGCACCTTGAGAAATATTGATTAAATTATAGACTATCCACGGCTGCCTTCCAGATTCTGCTGTAATCCAACCAGCAATAGTGCTCAAAAATCCCAAAGGTGCTATCAATATGCATAAACGATAAAGCCTATCGGAGTTGTAGAGCTTTCCCCGCCATCTTTGCCATTGCGCAAACAGCGCAATAAACAAAAATAAAAACCCTATCCCTACCATGACTCGGAACATCCAAAATGTTGCGCCTACCACTGGCCTTTCTGTGCGTGGAACGCTTTTTAGGCCTATTAATTTTCCATTCCAATGGTGCGTATTAATTAAGCTTGCAAGTTTTGGTATGCTTATTTCGTAATAATTCTTTTCTTGTTTACTATTGGGTATGGCAAATAATATTAAGGGGGCGCCCTTTTGCGTTTTCCAATTAGCTTCTATTGCTGCAGTTTTTAATGGTTGATACTCGAAAACTTTTAAGCCAACCATATCGCCTAACAATATTTGCACTGGGGCTATTACCAAAGCAGCAGCAAAAACAAAAGAAAAACAAGGTTTAGCGATATCAAGATCTCTTTTCTTTAATAAATACCAAGCAGAAACTCCTGCAATAGCAAAGCAAGTGGTTAGTAAAGAAGCCATAACCATATGCAGAAAACGAGTAATAGCAGAAGGATTAAAAACTACAGCCCACCAACTATCAACTATATATTTTCCTGCATCAATGTGAAAACCAGCAGGGGTTTGCATCCAAGAATTTGCAGATAAAATTCCTAAAGCTGAAAATAAGGTTCCTAAGGTTACCAACAAGGTCGCTAAATAATGTAATCTTGGACCCACTTTGTCCCAACCAAATAACATTACACCTAGAAATCCTGCTTCGAGAAAAAATGCAGAAAGAACTTCATAAACAAAAAGAGCGCCTATGACTCCCCCAGCAGTACTAATAAAAGGTCCGAAATTAGTGCCTAACTCATAAGCTAAAACAATACCTGAGACAACACCCATACCAAAGGTAAGAGCAAAAATCTTAGTCCAAAATTGACAAATTCTTAAATAAACAGGATTTCCCGTCTTTAACCAAATTCCTTCCATAATTGATAAAAAAACGGCCAAACCAATATTGAGTGTAGGAAATAAAATATGAAAACCAATGGTAAATCCAAACTGAATACGGGAAAGGAGTGTAGTATCGATAATCATAGCGCACTTTATAACGTAAAAATTGCTATATAGTATACTCCAATTTCTGCAAAAACGAATCCTATTGATTAATTGATGAATTAAATATTTATACTTTAGACTATTTAATGAGAAAGATTTTTTAAAAAAAGAGTAATGAGTCAGAATAAAAAACTAATTTAGGTTTATGTTTACAGATTAAATCGTCAATCACTGATAAAAGACAAACTATAAACAAGATTATAATGGATGGTTGTGAAAATATTTGCAGTCACAGCTCTAAAACTTCTTGGAAAAATTTAATAAATGTTCTAGCATAGAAACTTGCCTATTTTTCCATTAAAATAAGCGCTGTCCTGAATCTCATAGTCTTTAATAAGGAAGTTGCACTTGAGTACTCACGATCCTTTACGTCTATTTTTTGCTGTAGAACTTAACTCAGAACTACGTCAAGCCTTATCTCAACTTATTGATGAACTTAAGCAAGAGCCTTGGGGACACCGCGTTAGATGGGTACACCCAGAAAATCTACATGTCACGTTGCGTTTCTTAGGGAGTACTAACCCTGAGAAAATTTCCGAATTGGCAAAACATGCCCATAATGCAATTAATAAGATCGAACCTTTTCCTTTACAATTGCATAACATTCGGTTTTTTCCGTCTCCCACTGCACCACGCGCAATTGCAGCGGATATAATTCCTACTTCGGAATTATTTGAACTGGCTAATGCACTAGAAGAGGTTGCCTCAAATTTGGGCTTTACTCCCGAAACTAAACCCTATTTACCTCATTTAACTTTAGGTCGGATTATTCATCATCATGCGCCTAATCTACGCGAAGAGTTAAATTTAAATACCAGTCCTATGATAGTTAAAGAAATTGTTCTATTTAATAGTAAAAAAACCGAATATAGCCAAACTTATACTCCATTAGAGTATATTTCATTACAAAAATCTGAAATCTGTAGTAATACAGAAGTTTAAAATTTTAAGGGGGAGTATTTCAACTAAAGGAAAAAGTTAATGTTAAATAGTTTATTGAACATCATATAAATTATTTTTATTTTTCGCTAATAATGGCGGAGAGGGTGGGATTCGAACCCACGTGGGACTTAAAATCCCCATCCGATTTCGAGTCGGCGCCATTATGGCCGCTTTGGTACCTCTCCAATAAATTTAAACTAAGTTAAACTTTTGATCCTCTAACTATTCTAACTCAGAAAAATCTAATTAATTATTTATTTCATAAAAAAGATGGGTATTAATTAGTCGGTGGGAGTAAATCGGGTAATTTCGTAGGTCTACAACCAACATTCGGTGGAATAACATATCTTTCTTCTCTAGGTATCTGCAAGCCAGCTGGGACTTTTAATACTGGTAATTCCTGACTGTATAAATATTGCGAGCGTTGTGTTTTTATATACTTATTAACAGAAGAACAAGCTGTTAAGCTTAAAATAAAAGGCACTAATATCAAATAAAATAGTTTTGTTCTCATTTTAAAGTAACGCCTCTAACAAATGAATAACCGGCGCCAAGCTAACTTGACATGGAGTTGACAAGGTTGTCAAAGGAAGACGTAAAGTCGACGATGAAATTAAATCCCTTTCAGCCGCTAACCATTTAACTGGTATAGGATTACTTTCAATGAATAAACCTTGATAGAGCAAGCGAAGCTGCTGATCTAATTTTTCAGCCGCTTCCCAAGCTTCCTTCTTCACCAATTCATAAAGATTATGCATATATTGGGGTACAAGATTTGCAGCTACAGAAATCACACCTTTACCGCCTATGCGCATAATTTCTAAAGCGGTATTATCATCGCCGCTATAGACATCGATGTTTTTTCCACATAGTTCTAAAATCTCCTTTGCGCGCTCTGGGCGACCTTCTTTTATACCCACAATATTCGCAATACCTGCCAATTTAGCCACCGTTTTGGGCAATAAATCACATCCAGTACGTTTAGGCACATTATATAAAATTTGTGGAATAGGGACTTTATCTGCTACCAAACGGTAATGTTGGTAAAGTCCTTCTTGCGTAGGAAGATTGTAATAGGGGGTCACTAATAGACAAGCATCCACACCTATTTCCATGGCAACTCTTGTTTGCTCAATAGTCTTAAGGGTAGATTGGGTTCCTGTGCTAGCAATAATCGGTATACGTCGATGAGTCTGTTCGACGACAGTTTTTATGACGTTATTTTGTTCCTCAATACCCAGCGTTGAAGCCTCTCCAGTAGTCCCTATGACCACAATTGCATCGGTACGTTGTGCAATATGCCAATCAACTAGTTTACGTAAACAAACATAGTCAATGTCCCCATTCTCTCGCATAGGGGTTATTAATGCGACTATACTGCCATGAAACATAACGGCTTTCCTCTTATTATCAAGATTTTAGCATGCTCATACTTGACTCGTACTTAAAAAGGGGTTATTTGGATTGTCGTTGAGCAGTCTATATAAAAAAATTTAAAACTTTCCCTCAAAAGGCAGAAGTATAGAAGATATAGGTTACCTATACTACCGGTAGAAATGGTAGATAAGCAAGTTAGTTCCAGTGTAAGATAATCCTAAAGCTAGGCTAGCTAATCTTCAAAAATAAACAAAGTCTACAAAAAAAATTTGATATTGGATAAATAAAGGATTGTAAAGACTTGAAATCATTTAAAAGTTTAGGTTAATAAAAGATAGGGTTTAGATTATGTCTATTTTAGAACATACATCGCGATTAACATCGTTAAAAAATTGGCTTAGGGAGTCTTGTTCTCCAGCAGCCTCAAAATTTGAGCTAGAACCATTAATTAATGATGCAAGCTCACGGCAATATTTTCGCTTGCGCTTAGAAGATAACCTTAGCCAGATTGCCATGATCGCTCCCCCTGATAAAGAAAATATAATTGCCTTTATAGCAATCGCAAAAGATTTTTCCCGTCAAGGTATTTATACGCCAGAGATACTTGCTTATAACCTTGAGCAAGGGTTTATGTTATTAAGCGATCTAGGAAATGATTTATTCCTTAATATTTTAAATCACACTACTGTTGATGATTTATATAATCGAGCCCTTTCAGTTATTCATCAAATTCAGACTTGTAATCCTAAATTACCAGATGACAAACCTTTAGATTTATTTAATGAAGAATTTATACGTTTCGAATTAGCAATCTTTATTGATTGGTTTTTAAAAAAACATCTGGCGCTGACAATAACTGATGAGATCAGCAGTATACTTGAAAATACTTTTAAAATACTTATTCATTCCGCTCAAGAGCAACCCCAGGTTTGTGTTCATCGTGACTACCATTCACGCAACCTGCTTTTATTAGAAAATAAAAAGGTCGGGGTTTTGGATTTTCAAGATGCTGTTTATGGTCCTATTACTTATGATGCTGCTTCATTATTGCGGGATGCCTATATCGATTGGCCAAAATCGCAAGTTGATCAATGGATATTAAAATTTTATGATATGCTCAACATAAATCATCAATTCTCCCCAGAAACATTTATTCGCTGGTTTGATTTAATAAGCTTGCAACGTCATCTAAAAATACTTGGTATTTTTACCCGGCTTAATTACCGTGATAATAAACCACATTATTTACCTATGATTTCTCGGTTATTAGATTATATAGGTAAAACGTGTGAGGATTACTCAGAACTTTCTCACTTTAAAGAAATATTACAAACGAAAATTAAACCAAAACTCTATGAGAAAGAAAAACAATGAAAGCGATGATACTTGCCGCTGGTCGTGGTTTACGTTTACGCCCGTTAACAGATAAAACTCCTAAACCTTTAATATTAGTTGCTAATCAACCATTAATTGTTCATCAAGTTTTAAAATTAGCAAAAATCGGTATTAAAGAAATAGTCGTTAATGTCTCTTATCAAGCTAAACAAATTATAGATACGCTAGGAGATGGCCGAGCTTACGGCGTTAAAATTGACTATTCTTTTGAACCCACTGCACTCGAAACTGGAGGTGGAATACTTCAAGCACTATCCATTTTAGGATCTGATCCCTTTATTGTCATAAGTGCCGACATTTGGACAGATTTTTCATTGGATCATTTGTTAATTCATTCGCTAAATTCATTTGCATTAGCCCATCTTATTTTGGTGGACAATCCTAGTTTTCATCCCCAAGGTGATTTTAATCTTAGCAAAACGGGTTTATTAAATTTAGAAGATACTTCAAATAAATTTACCTTTGCTAGCCTTGGAATTTATCATCCCGATTTATTTCAAGGAAAATCGGGCACATTTCCACTATCATCACTACTTTACGAATATATTGCTGAAAAAAAAATCACTGGAGAATATTATAAAGGGGCCTGGTTTAACATAGGCACGCCTACTGAATTAGAACGACTCGATGAGTATCTAAAACTAAAAAAGTGAACCTATGCAAAATTCAATTATTAGCTTCGTTGGTGCCGGCAATATGGCTGCTAGCCTTATCAGAGGATTATTAAAAGAAAACTATCCTTCAAAAAATATTTGGGCTACCAATAATAATTTGGAACAACTGAATAAACTAAAAAATTTAAATATTAATTTGACCACTGACAATCGCCAAGCTGTACAAATGGCAGATATTGTTGTTTTAGCTATAAAACCACAAATATTAAAAGCTGTTGCTATTGAAATAGCTGATCTGATTCAAGAAAAAAAATCATTGATCATTTCACTTGCGGTGGGAATAAATTTAAAAAATATAGCACTTTATCTATCGAGCCAATCTTCAGCAATCATACGATGTATGCCTAATATTCCTGCTTTAATAGGCTGCGGTGCAACCGGTTTATTTGCAAATCAGAATTGCTCAATCTCGCAAAAAAATGCAGCGGAAAATCTCTTTCAAAGCGTAGGAGTTACCGTATGGTTATCTACAGAGAAACAAATCGATGTAGTAGCCGCTCTATCAGGAAGCGGGCCAGCTTATTTCTTCCTATTTATGGAAGCCCTAGAAGAAGCCGCTATTGAATTAGGCTTATCTAAAGAGAATGCTAAATTGCTCACCTTACAAACTGCATTGGGATCCGCTCAAATAGCAATTAAAAGTGAAAAATCTTTAGCTGAATTAAAACAGCAAGTTACCTCACCAGGCGGAACAACTGAACAGGCTTTAAAATTTCTAAAAATTTCTTGTTTCTCTGATATGGTAAAAAAAGCTGTTAAAGAAGCTAAAAATCGTGCCCAAGAGCTAACTAAAAATTTAACATAAATTTAATCTAGAGAAATTTTTTATCGATTATTTAATTTAATTTTTCAATTTCCCGTCTCAACTCATAAAAAAATATCGATCAGAATAAAAACCAAGATATTCCGCCCGTTTTTTTTAAACAAAATAAGTCCACACACAATGGGTTCATTTAACTTGTCCCTACCTCAGAAACACCTATTCTCTCAGATAACTGGTCCAGCGTTTCTAATAGATTGACTAACATCAAATTGTTTAAAATTATTAATAAATTTATTAATTAATTCTTCTGCTTTAAGATCATACTCTTTTGAATTTTCCCAAGTCTTTTTTGGGTTTAATAATTCACTCTTTATGCCTGGTAAATGCATAGGGATAAAAAAATTAAAACCCGGCAACAATTCTAACTCAGCTTTTCCTACTTCATCATTCAAAATAGCTTTAATAACCGTGCGCGTAACAGGAATAGAAAAACGCTGCCCCCCGTCTCCATAAGCACCGCCCGTCCAACCCGTATTCACAAGATACACTTTGGCATGACTCGTTTTTAAACGCTTAATTAGTAATTCAGCATAGATTTTTGCGGGCCGTGGAAAAAATGGAGCACCAAAACAAGTGCTGAACGTGGTTTTAATAGGCTCTGTTTGACCCACTTCAGTACTACCCACCAAAGCAGTATAACCACTTAAAAAATAATATGCGGCTTGTTCGTGATTCAAACAGGCAACTGGTGGTAATACACCAAATAAATCACAACACAGGAAAATAATGGCATCAGGCAAACGATCGACACGATTTGCTCGAAAACGAGATTCAATAAAATCTACCGGATAAGCAACACGAGTATTTTGGGTTAGCGTTGCATCTTTATAATCTGGCTCTAAAGTTGCCGGATCTAATACAACATTTTCCATTACTGCGCCATGACGAATAGCATTCCAAATTAAAGGTTCACGATCTTTAGAGAGATCAATACATTTAGCATAACAACCACCTTCAAAATTAAAAACGCCCGTTTCACTCCAGCCATGCTCATCATCACCTATCAAAAAACGATCGGGATCGGCAGATAAGGTCGTTTTACCTGTCCCAGATAACCCAAAAAATAAAGCAACATCACCTTCTTTCCCTACATTAGCTGAACAATGCATAGGTAAAACATCCTCTGCGGGCAACAAATAATTCATCACTGAAAACATCGCTTTTTTGATCTCGCCCGCATACTGATGTCCACATAATAATACTTTACGATCGGTAAGATGGATAACTAAAGTTGCATCGCTATTCACTCCATCCCGCTGCGGATCAGTTTTTAAACCTGGAAGACTTAAGATCGTCCATTCTGCTTTACCGACTTTTCCATAAAAATCAGCTTGGCGAATGAACAGTTGTTGCGCAAATAAATTATGCCAAGCATATTCAGTAATTACTTTGACAGGCAAATAATAGTCTGGGTCAGCTCCCACTTGAAGATTAGAAATAAATAGATCGACTTCTTTAGCGTATTGTTCGGCACGCTGCCACAACATACGAAAGCGATCCTCTGAAAACGCTTGATTAACTGAGTCCCAGTCTATGTCTTTTTCACTATTGGGCTCAGCAACAATAAATTTGTCTTTAGGTGAGCGGCCCGTTCGTTTGCCTGTTGTTACTGAAAAAGCACCATTAGCTGCAATCAGACCTTCTTTTCGTTCTATCGCGTGGTTAATTAATTCTTCAGTGGATAAATCAATAAAGATCTTAGACAGATTTTTGGATTGGACGGCCGACATAGCCTACTCTCCTATTAACTTAATAGAAGCCGGCATGTTAACACAGATAAAATAGCAATAACATTGCAAATAAGCGTTTTTTATTAAGCTCGCATTCTATAGGCAAAACTATTTCACGGTTCAAACGCTGGAATCTGAGGTAAAAAATGAGCTTTTTCAGGAAGAGCGATGGGGGAGCAAAACTTAAAAATTATTTTTAATAATATTAATATAAAATCTTGAAAACTATTTAAGATCAACTTTTCTAGTTTACTTTCACTTTCATCATTTTTTATTGATTAAATTTTAAGGTATTTTAAATGCAAATAACTTGAATTAATTATATTATATTAGCAGAATAGCCTTAAGTTAAAATTAAATATAGTATTATGGCACTATCAAAACCACGCTTACTTACGGGGGATACTCCCACAGGTAGGCTTCATCTTGGTCATTGGGTCGGTTCTTTAGCTTTGCGAGTCGCCTTACAAGAGAGCTATAACTGTTACTTTATTATTGCTAATGTTCATGCGTTTACTACTCGCGCAGAATCTCCGGAAGAAATTCGCCAAAATACCTTAGAAATCGCCTTAGATTATCTCGCTGTGGGAATCGATCCGAAGCAAAGCCATATTTTTGTCCAATCTGAAATTCCCGCAATAGCTGAGCTTACATGCCTTTTCAGTATGTTGATTTCTTTTCCTAGAGTCATGCGCAATCCGACGATCAAGGATGAAATACGTCAAAAAAATCTAGGTGATAATTATCCTTTTGGCTTCTTATTATACCCAGTCGGACAGGTGGCAGATATACTTAGTTTTCGCCCTGAAATTGTACCAGTAGGGGAAGATCAAATTGCTCACTTAGAGCTGGCTCGTGAATGCGCACGTCGCTTTAACCAAATTTATTGCGGAGTTGATCCACAAACTAAAGATGAAGATTATGTTTCCAATGGCGGATTATTTCCTATAATTCAAGCAAAGTTCAGTCCAGTTCGCCGATTAGTTGGAACTGGGCCGCCTAATGCTGATGGGATATTACCTAAAATGAGCAAATCTTTAAATAATGCCATTTATCTAAGCGATGATCCGGATACAATCAAGAAAAAAATAATGGGGATGTACACCGATCCACATCGGTTGCGCGCTACGGACCCGGGGACTATTGAGAATAATCCATTATGGATATTCCATGATATATTTAATCCAGATAAAAATTGGGTTATTGAAGCAAAAGATAAATATCGCAAAGGTCAAATCAAAGATGTTGAGTGTAAACATCGACTCATCGATGTATTGGTTGAGATAACCCAGCCCATACGAGAGCGTCGAAAAATCTACGAAAAAGACCTAGGTCAGATTCTACAAATTCTAAAGCAAGGAACGGAACAAGCTAATAAACTTGCTGAAGACACTTTAAGCAAAGCTAAAGCCTTTATGAAACAAGACTATTTCAAACGTACACTTAAACTTAAATAGAAGAATTAGGATAAATTTTTTAAGTTACGGGCAAAGTCACGCCTCTCTGCCCCTGATACTTGCCTTGACGATCCCGATAAGAGATTTGACAAACTTCATCTGATTCGAGAAATAACATCTGCGCTACACCTTCATTAGCATAAATTTTAGCGGGCAAGGGTGTCGTATTGGAAAATTCCAAGGTAACTTGGCCTTCCCATTCGGGTTCTAATGGAGTGACATTTACAATAATTCCACATCGTGCATAAGTTGATTTCCCAACACAAATTGTAAGGATATTTCGTGGAATCCGAAAGTATTCAACGGTGTGGGCTAACGCAAATGAATTTGGGGGAATAATACATACGTCACTTTTTATATCGACAAAACTCCCTTCTGAAAAGCTTTTAGGATCGACAATAGCAGAATTTATATTGGTAAAAACCCGAAACTCATTGGCACAACGTACATCATATCCATAACTTGAAACACCATAAGAAATGATTGGCCCTGCTAAAGTTTGACGCACCTGTTTTGACTCAAATGGCTCTATCATATTGTAATCTTTTGCCATGCGGCAAATCCATGTATCAGATTTAATGGACATATTAATTTTCCTAGCTACTATTTTTTCTCTATGACAATTTTCGGAAAACGAAAACCTTTAGTTTTTGATTGACTTAATTGTTCAGTTATTTTATTGGCTATTTCTCGATAGATATCCGCAATCGAACTATCTGGCTCAGCAATAAAAATAGGCTTTCCTGAATCAGCTTGTTTACGAATTCGACTATCTAATGGCAGAACACCTAATAGATTAATATTACATTCTTTGGCAATCCGTTCACCACCACCATCACCAAAAATAGGCTCCTCATGGCCACATTGCCTACAAACATGCGCACACATATTCTCGACGACACCTAACAAAGGTACCTTAACCTTATTAAACATTCCTATTGCTTTACGTACATCCAGCAAAGCAATATCTTGAGGGGTCGTTATGATCACTGCTCCGGCCAGAGGAATTTTTTGTGTTAGAGTCAATTGGATATCACCCGTGCCTGGCGGTAAGTCAACGATTAAATAATCTAAATTATCCCAGTGAGTATCATTTAATAATTGCTGTAAAGCGCCAGTCGCCATTGGGCCACGCCATATCATCGGTGTGTTTACATCAATTAAATAACCTATAGACATGGATTGTATGCCATATGCATACACGGGGTCTAAGGTTTTACCGTCCTTGCTAGTCGGCTTCTCACTGACTCCCAACATCTGGGGTTGATTAGGCCCATAAATATCCGCATCCAATATTCCAACTTTAACATTTTTTTTTTCTGCCAGTGCCAATGCGAGATTCACAGCAGTGGTTGATTTACCAACACCCCCTTTTCCAGAGGCAACGGCAATTATATATTTGACTCGATCAGTAAGCTTTAACATAGAGTATCTTCGAATTATAACTTGACGCCACTCCTCGCAAAAAGGCAGAATCTAGAAATCAATAATACGCAAAAGTTAAGTATGCAGCAAATTCATCGCAAACTATTAGTCACTAGCGCTTTGCCTTATGCCAATGGATCTTTACATATTGGCCATTTATTAGAACATATTCAAGCGGATGTTTGGGTACGTTTCCAAAAAATGCTAGGCCGCGAATGTATTTTTATATCCGGCGAAGATGCGCATGGAACACCTATAATGCTCGCTGCACAGCGACATGGCATCAGTCCAGAGATCTTAGTTACTCAAATTGCCGAAGAACATAAACGCGACCTTGCTGCTTTTTATATCGATTTTGATAATTTTTATACCACGCATTCTCCAGAAAACGAAGCCCTCATCACGCTTATTTATCAACGTATGAAAGATAAAGGTGATATTAATAGTAAGATTATCCAACAAGCCTATGATCCCGAAGCTAAGCTGTTTTTGCCAGATCGTTATGTAAAAGGAACCTGTCCTTGTTGCAAATCACCTGATCAGTATGGTGATAATTGTGAGGTTTGCGGTTCCACCTATTCTCCCTTAGATCTCATTGACCCTAAATCCATTATTTCAGGAACTACACCTATTGCGAAAGAATCTGAACATTACTTTTTCCAACTTTCGCATTATTCCGATTTTTTAAAAAACTGGATCACTACAAACAATCACCTTGCCGAAGAAATTAGTAATAAACTTTTAGAATGGTTTAAGGAAGGCTTACATGATCTGGATATTTCCCGCGATGCCCCTTATTTCGGATTTAAAATCCCTGCAACAGAAAATAAATTTTTCTATGTGTGGATCGATGCCCCTATTGGCTATATGGCAATCTTTAAAAATCTTTGCATGGCGAGAGATAAACTCAATTTTGATGAATACTGGTCTCCCATAACAAAAACTGAACTTTATCATTTTATTGGTAAAGATATTATTAATTTTCATGCTATCTTTTGGCCGGCCATTTTGAAAAGTGCAGATTTCCGTACGCCGACAGCAATTTTTGTTCACGGTTATGTAACTGTTAACGGAAAAAAAATGTCAAAATCGCGAGGAACCTTCATTTCTGCGCGACATTATCTCAATTATTTAGATCCTGAATACTTGCGCTACTATTTTGCTACAAAACTTAGTCGAAGAGTAGAAGATATTGATTTTAACTTTGAAGATTTTCTACAAAAAATTAATTCGGATTTGATCGGTAAATTAGTCAATATTGCGAGTCGTTGTGCAAGTTTTATTAACAAAAAATTTAATGATAAATTATCTTCAACCTCATTTAGACCCGAACTTTGCAAGCGATTTATTGATAAAGGTGAGGAAATTGCCGGTTACTATGAAAACCGAGACTATAGCCGAGCTATGAAATCCATAATGGAGTTAGCTGACCAAGCAAATCAAATGATTGATGCTGAAAAACCTTGGCTCTTGATAAAAAATTCTGATTCCATTCAGCAAGCTCACGATGTATGCAGTTTAGGTTTGAATCTTTTTAGAATTTTAATGATTTATTTAAAACCGGTATTACCTATCACAGCCGAAAAAACTGAAAAATTTCTAAATATTCCTGTAATGGCTTGGAACCATCGACAAAATATCTTATTGGACCATACTATTAACACTTTTGTGCCTTTATTACAGCGTATCCCTGTAGAAACTATTCAAAATATGCAGAAAATAGATTCTATTGCTACAAATTAAGCTAGTTATTATTCATCAAATGAAATCGAAAAAATTATCTATTTCGGAAAGAGATTTTAAACCTCTGGTTAACGAGATCGATGCTTTACTTCCACAAACGCAATGCGGGCAATGTAGTTATTCGGGTTGTCTCCCTTACGCTCGAGCAATTTCAGAAAATAAAGCCGAAATAAATCGTTGTCCCCCGGGGGGAATAAAAACTTTGCTAGCTTTAGCAAAATTGCTAGAAAAAAATCCTGAGCCATTCATAACAGAAATGCATACGCAATTAAATCCACCCATGATTGCATCCATACGCGAGTCTGAATGTATAGGGTGTACTAAATGCATCCAAGCTTGTCCCGTCGATGCCATTCTTGGTGCTGCCAAGCAATTACATCTAGTATTAACCGAAGAATGCACTGGTTGTGGACTTTGTCTTCCACCATGCCCAGTTGATTGTATAGATATGTCATCGATAAACCAGTCTAATTATAATCCTCAACAAGCTCGACAACGTTATTATGCCAAAAAACAACGTTTTGAATTAAAACAAGATCAAACTAACCTAAGTAATAATATTCTGCCACTTAATGAACAAGCAACTTATATTAAAGCTGCAGTTAAACGAGCCAAAGAAAAAAAACAACGTTTACAAATTAATTTAGAAACTAAGTAATAGCATATTACTAAACCTCTAATGCTTGATAAGTATTAGAGGTTTCTGAATAAGTAAAGATTTTCCCCGTTTTAATATCAAAAAACCAGCGAAGGATAGTTAATGTTTGAGTTTCTATTTTTTCTTTTATCCAAGGAAATGTCATGCAGTTTTCATAAGAACGACTTAAGGCTAACTTTGCATATTCATCTAGGTTTTTTATTTGAACGTCAGGAATTTTTATTGAAGAAACCCATTTAGTAATAAAATCGCTTTGTGATAAATTTTGGCTATTTAATAACGCATCTATTCCACCGCATTGGCTATGTCCAAGTAAAATAAGATGTTTAATATTTAACAGACAAATCCCAAATTCTAAGGCGGCACTTGTTCCATGTAATGCTTCATCCTTCTGATAAGGCGGAACTATATTTGCGACATTACGCACCACAAATAAATCCCCTGGATTACATTGGAGTATTAATGCGGGATCGACACGTGAATCGCAACATGAAACAACCATTATTTGTGGCTTCTGACCAGAGTCGGATAAACATCGCATTACTGCATTATCACCTACAGCGTATTTCTTTCTAAATAAACTATAGCCATGCAATACTTCACTAAAAATCTGACTCATGTTTTTCTCCACATCAATATTTACTGCAAATAAATATTTAATTTGAGTTGGGTTTATTATAAAAAGAAAGAAAGATTTTTAACAACCTTTAATATTTAGCATTGCGACGCAATAATATGTCCCTCTAAGAAAATGGCGTCCCCAAGGGGAGTCGAACCCCTGTTACCGCCGTGAAAGGGCGGTGTCCTAGGCCTCTAGACGATGGGGACCTGCGGTTTTAAGGTCCGCTATTTTGGCTGCGCTTGGCTAGAATGTCAATGTCTAAAATACACTCTTCACACTTGAATTTTTGTCTGCGTTGCCGCTTAACGAGCAATCCTCATGTATATATTAATCTCCGATTGCTTTCTTATCACAGCACCTTGCCAAAAAATCAAATTGCTGGAGTATAATTACATGGGGTCATTTTTTACAAAAATTATTTTTACACTGTATATTTATTTAAAGCTTATAATTAGCTTTAGCAGGATAATTATGTCGAACCAAACCATAAACTTAAACGATACACTCTATCAATATATGTTATCCATTTCCTTACATGAACCCGACGTTTTAAGGTCGTTAAGAGAAACAACGCTTAAACTTTCCTCGCATAACATGCAAATCGCGCCAGAACAAGGGCAATTGATGGCATTCCTGATTGAATTAATCAATGCTGAAAAAACATTGGAAATAGGAGTCTATACTGGCTATAGCTCCTTAGCCGTTGCTTTAGCTTTGCCAGAAACTGGAAAAATCATTGCATGTGATATTAATACCGAAACTAGCGCTATAGCGCAAGATTTTTGGCAAAAAGCTGGTATTGCCTATAAAATTGAGCTGAGATTAGCACCGGCAATAGAAACTCTTGATAGCTTAATTAAACAAAACCACTCCAATAGTTTTGACTTTATCTTTATTGATGCAGATAAAAACAATTACTTAAACTATTATGAGCGCTCCTTAACATTGCTTCGACCGGGTGGTCTGATGTTAGTCGATAATGTTCTTTGGAGTGGCCGCGTTGCTGATAGACACAATCATGACAAACAAACCCAAGCCATTCGGGAATTCAATCAAGTTATTTATCATGATAAAAATATTAGTATATGTTTAATACCCATAGGTGACGGACTCACTTTAATAAGAAAACGTTAACTCTTTGACTCATGCATAAAGTTTATATTGTTGCAATGTCTCCTTTTTGTTCTAACCATATTTTACGATCATTAGAGCGTTTTTTCGCTAATAACATATCCATTAAAGATAAAGTTTTTTGTTCATTATCTATGGTAAGCTGAACAAGTCTTCGAGTATCGGGAGCCATGGTTGTTTCACGCAATTGCATAGGGTTCATTTCACCTAAACCTTTAAATCGCTGTATGCTTATTTTTCCTTTTTTACCTTCTGCATTTAATCTTTCTAAAATACCTTGCTTTTCTTCATCATCCAAAGCATAAAAAATTTCTTTACCGATATCTATACGATAGAGAGGAGGCATAGCAATATAAATATGCCCCCTTTCGATTAAAGAACGAAAATGTTTTAAAAATAAACCACATAAAAGTGTAGAAATATGCAAGCCATCAGAATCTGCATCCGCTAATACACAAATTTTACCGTAACGTAAGCCCGATAAGTCACCAAGCCCAGGATCAACGCCTAACGCCGTGGCAATATCATGAATTTCTTGCGAACTTAATACTTGATTACTAGCTACCTCCCAGGAATTTAATATTTTTCCACGTAAAGGCATAATTGCTTGAAATTCCCTATCTCGGGCTTGTTTTGCCGAGCCGCCTGCTGAATCACCTTCAACTAAAAATAATTCTGTGCGATTTAAATCAGTTTCCGTACAATCAGCTAATTTCCCCGGTAACACCGCCCCACTTAAAACCTTTTTACGTGCAATTTGTTTACTGACACGTAAACGTTTTTGTGCATTAGCTATCATCAATTCTGCTAGGCTTTCTGCTTCAGAAATATGTTGATTGAGCCATAAACTAAAGGCATCTTTTATAATGCCTGAAACGAACGCAGCAGATTGACGTGAAGTAAGTTTTTCTTTAGTTTGTCCAGAAAATTGCGGTTCTAATAATTTTATAGACAATACATAATTACATCCATCCCAAACATCTTCTGGCGCTAATTTTAAACCCCGGGGCAATAAATCGCGTAACTCACAAAATTCCCTCATCGCCTCAAGCAAGCCAGTACGTAAACCATTCACATGAGTTCCACCTTGAATAGTTGGAACTAAATTAACGTAACTTTCCACCAACCCTTCGCCCGTTTCTAAAAGCCAGCATAAAGCCCAATCAACTTCCTCTGTTTCTGCAGAAAAATGTCCATGAAAAGGTTCAGTAGGTAAACAGGTATACTGACTTAAACTATCCTTTAAATAACTGACTACACCTTCTTCATAAAACCATTCCACTTTTTTATTATTTTGCTTGTCTGTAAAGCTAACATGTAAACCTGGACAAAGGACCGCTTTTGCACGCAAGCTATGTTTTAAGCGATTGACAGAAAATTTTTCGGTATCAAAATAATGCTTATCAGGCCAAAAGCGTAAAGAAGTCCCTGTTACGGCCTGATCAATTTTACCGAGTTTTTTTAAATTGGATTTTTTATTCCCATGTTCAAACTGAATTTGATATATAAAACCATCACGCCTGATTGTAACTTCTAAATGACTCGATAAAGCATTTACCACGGATACACCAACCCCGTGTAAACCACCTGAATAACGATAATTTTTATGATTAAATTTACCGCCAGCATGTAGTCTGGTCAGAATAAGCTCCACGCCGGTTACTTTTTCTTCAGGATGGATATCTACAGGCATTCCTCGGCCATCGTCACTTACTTCTAAAGAATTATCTGAATATAACACCACATCGATATGTCGTGCATAACCCGCTAATGCTTCATCAACACTATTATCAATAACTTCTTGTGCCAAATGATTAGGTCGAGAGGTATCAGTATACATACCTGGTCGTCGTTTTACTGGATCGAGGCCGCTTAAAACTTCGATTGCTTCAGCAGTATATTTTTTTGAAGAGGGTTTAGATTTCATAATTTAGTAATTACTCACTTTTTAAAAATGCGGCTCTGACAATTTGCTCATTAAGTTGCAGCCATTGTAAGGCAATAATCGTCGAACTATTATTAATTTTTCCTGAATTGAGTAAATCAAAAGCAGATTTTAAACTTAAAACATGCAACCGAATATCTTCGCCTTCCTCAGCCACTCCATGAATCCCTCGAGCTAGCTTGGCATCAATTTGCCCACAAAAAAGATACATCCGTTCTGAGCTTCCACCTGGACTCACCCAATATTGATAAATTGGAAATAAATTTGTTATTTCTAAACCACTTTCTTCTTGGGTTTCTCGTCGGGCTACCTGTTCTAAACTTTCATCTTTCTTAATGACACCCGCTACTATTTCCATCAACCATGGATTTTTAGCTTTATTAACAATTCCTACTCGAAACTGTTCAATTAGAACCAGCTGATCACTATTCGCATCAAACAACAAAACCCCTACAGCTTCACCCCGCTCAAAGACCTCTCTAAGCCTTGGTTGGCTCCAACCACCATTAAATAGACGAAATTGGACCTTCCATTGTTCTATCTGAAAATGTCCTTGATAAACAATTTGCTGCTTTAAAATTTTGACATCTGAATCGTCGAAATGAGAATTCATAGGGCTATATCTCAATTATGAAATCTGGCATAATAAACCATTATATCTAGAAAAACCTAGCTTTTTGCTCTTTTTAATACAAAAAAAATAATGAGACTATCCAACTTTTTTACTCATAGGTCTACTACCTGGAAACTGAGTAATTGCTTTAAATTAGTATTAAGTATTTATTTGTTTTTTACACCTTTTACAGCTATTTCTGCTGCAGATTTAATCGATATTTATAAGGCTGCTTTAAATAGTGACTCTATCTATCAGGCGGCTTTTTCGACCCGGTTAGCGCAACGCGAAGCGATACCTCAGAGTGTAGCTGCTCTTTTACCTAATATCTCAGCCCAGGCGAACATTTCTAATAATTATCAAAACATCACACAACCTCCTAGTACGGATCAGCCTAATGGAATAAGCAACTTCCAGTCTCAAGGATACAATATCTCGATTAGGCAACCCTTAATTAATGTCAATGATTGGATGGCAGTAAAACAAGCTCGAAATACCGGTAAACAAGCTGATTTAACTTTGGCTGCAGCGGCACAAGATTTGATTTTCCGTGTAGCCTCTGCTTATTTTAATGTTTTATCTGCACAGGATACTCTTAAACTCACCCGAGCAGAAAAAGCAGCTGATAGTAAGCAATTAAATCAAGCTCAGAAACGTGTTCAAGTAGGTTTAGATGCCTTGACGAGTGTTTATGAAGCAAAAGCAGCCTATGATAAATCACTCGCTAAAGAAATAAGCGCAGAAAATACTTTACGTAATAATCAAGAAGCATTACGCCAATTAACAGGACAAAATTATTCCTCTATAAAATCATTCGCAAAAAACATACCCTTACAAAGCCCTCAACCCAACAATATTGAAGCTTGGATTAATGCAGCTTCTCAGAATAATCTGAAATTAATGGCTGCTCGCTATGGTGTAGAAGTATCAAGAGAAAAAATAAAGATGCAAGCCTCTGGACATCTACCCAGCTTAAGTTTAATAGGTAATTATGGAAAAACCGATGCCTTTAATAATGCTCCAAACACATTTAATAAAAATGGCGGCACTCTAGGTTTAGAATTAGATGTTCCACTCTTTTCTGGCGGTGCAGTTTCTTCTAAGACGCGTCAAGCACAATATGATTTTCAAACTGCTACTGCTAATTTAGATAATACTTATCGAATGCTCATCACCAATACCAAACAAAAATATAATGATGTACTTGCCGACATCAGTAAAATCAAAGCTGAGCAGCAAGCCATCAAATCTGCCCAACTTTCGCTCGATAGTAATGAAGAGAGCTATAAAGCAGGAACTCGAACTATCGTTGATATCCTAATTGCACAACAAAATCTCTATGATGCAAAACGGACTGCAGCTAGTGATCAGTATAATTATCTATTAGATACAGTCTTACTAAAACAAGCTGCGGGTAGTTTAAAACCAAATGATTTAATGCAGATTAATCAACTACTTATACAAAATTAAGCTGATGTCGCAAAACTAAAAGCATCCTCTATGAGTGTTTCGGTTGTAGTTGGTTTACTGTTACAGCTAAAAAACCCTCTATGTTTCTTTATGGGGACTAAATCTGAAGCGTTAACGTTATTAAGCTGCTTATTTTCTACAGAAGTTCCTCTTATTCTCACCCCATTAGACATAAAATTGTTTATAGATTGCTCTAAATGTCCTAAATTTGTATTGCCATTTAAAAAATTACTGATTCCATTTGCTAAATTAATTTTGGAAGTTTCTATTCCATTTTTATTAAAATACTGTTCAATAACTTCTTGAAGGCTTATATTAGGTTGTTGTTGTAGTTTTACTTTAATATATTCAATTATTTCTTTCCTATTTAATGCTAATAATTTTAATAATTTTTGCTTATCAACAGCATTATTTTTACCAAAAAAAACCCCATTTAAACGTTTTTCAGCAAATTTTAATTTCCAATTTACCCGCTCGTTTTCTTGCCACTGCTTAGATAATTCTTTTGATTCTGCTTCTTGTTGAGGAACCTGATGGTCATGAACATGAATATCAAAACTTTTTTTAATTGAAGCAGAAAAAGTTAAACTATTTTTGGATTTTTTAAAAATCCAATGCCAAATCGCACTTGGGAATAGTAAAGGAAAAAAAATAATATTTAATAAAGGTAGTTCGAAAATATTTTTTACGGCTTCAAAGAAATAGACTTCATGTCCAAATTTTTTAAACATCCAATAAAAAATACTAGCCAACAAAAGGAGAGGAGAAAGGATAACTTGTAAAGGAAGTTGTAAAAGATTTCCATGATCGTGACCGTCATCCTCTGCATGATGTGGATGTTCATTATGAACATGCTGATGATCATCACTTTCTGCAGTTAGAAAACTCAGATCTTGCAATCCTTCGGATATAGCACATACACCCGCTACTAATGGGGGAGGGACATTCATAAAACGATCGGTAGTCAAGCCAATGCTAATCAAATGACCTAGAAAAACTAGAGATTGTAATGGTGAGATAATTAATTTAGCTAGGATACGAAATGGATTAAAAAATTGTGCCCATGTTTCTTGTTGTTTAATAGTAATTAGTTTACTCCGAATATTGAAGTAAAATGATTTAACAGCCTCAAAAGGATGTCTAAACCCTTTAAATATCGCAAGAAATATGCTTTTACAATTATCAATAGTTTGCAGTGTAGTACTAAATCCATAGATTAAATCTGTTGCAAAATTTATGGGTATTAGGATTGTACTCGCGCAATAGGCTACAAAAACAGGTAATTTAGGAGCTAATAATTTTATACCCTTTTGCATAACTATCCAACACGTCCCGCCCGATGCAAGTGTTGCAAATATTGTTAAGCTAGTAATTCCCATTACCACTATGGATAGGGCAACCAATCGAAATAAAAAAGTACTGAAAGATTCTCCAGGAATTCGTTTAAATAAATCAATTGTTTTACTGCAGGCTTTGCCAATAGCATCATTTTTTACAATATCGGTAATTGCATAATATAACAAAAATGTTGCTCCTACAGCAGCAAATAGGGCAACTGGCCACACAATGGCCAATAGAACTGTTGTTGATAATGATAGAGCTAAACCTACAGTTATCGCTTCCTGCACAGCAAATGCAGTAACAAATCCTGCTACTATCCCAATTAAAATACTAATTACCCAAAAAAAACGTAAAAACCACACACTGCGTTTGGCTGATTTCAGCTCAATTAAGCTAACATCTTTTATTTCCTGCCCAATATACGAATCTCCATTAGTATCACTGGGTTCAGTTATTTTCTGGAAAAAATAAGCTTTTAATTCTTCCAAATCTTTTTTAGTCTCTTTTATATCCTCATTCTTAGCATTCGGATCATTTTTTAATGTTTTATATTTCTTTCTCTGATTAAAATAGTCACTTAAAAAAGCACATTGGCTAGTGACCCAATTCTCATCTTTTCTATCTAGAAGCCTATTTAATTCTGAAAAAAGCAAATATTTTTCAGCATTAGGCATAAGCAATTTTAACCTTGCCAATCCTTTAAAAATACTGGTTCCATAAACCTTTCCTTCAATCACTCCCGAAAGAAAAAAAGCTAATATGGCGGGGATAATATAAGGATAAATAATCCATAAGCCTGAAAAACTTAAAAAACCAACTGATAAAACTGTGCCTATTGTCAAAAATGTGGCTACTACGTAACGTAAGACTTTAGTTTTTTTTACTCGCATTTCAACCTCTCATCTCGCAAGGACGAACAATTTCTTAGTAATTAGTAAAATTTTTAATGAAATTTCTTTAGTATAGGTATTTTAATACCCATAGCTTAAATAAAAATTAAATGATATTAAGAATCATTCCTATTTGAAGGTGAGATAATAACCAAGAAAGGTCGAATCATCAAGGGAAAATTTTGAGGGGGTTAATAACGACAAGTATTTCTCATGCAATGCTAAAATTGCGTTACGTAAACTTAGCAAACTAGTGTCATTATAAATGACATCATCCGCTTTATTAATACTTTCTTTTGGAGATATTTGTGCGGCTAAAATTGCATCGATCTGGTTTTTTTCCAATAAATCTCGTTCGCGAGCACGTTGAATTTGCAACTCTCTAGGTGCGTTAACGAGTAAAATTCGATCCAATTGAATAAAACTAGCGGAAGAAGGTTTTTTTTTAAGTAATTTTGAAGTCCTGCTCTCAAATAATAACGGAATGACCACAAGATTATATAACCCAGTGGCCTTTTGTATTGAACTCTTTATTTCACGGAAAATTAAAGGATGGAGCAATCCTTCTAACCATTCTCGATCGGTAGGATAGGCAAAAATAATCTCTCGTAGCTTATCTCGATCTATAGTCGCGTTTTTCTTAAGTATGCTTGTGCCAAAACGTGCAATTAATTCATTACGAATTTTTGGGGAGTTATCGACAAGCTCCCGACTAATTTGGTCGGCATCGATAATACTTACTCCTAAATCAGCAAAGTTACGGGCAACAACCGATTTTCCAGTTGCAATTCCACCCGTTAAGGCTATAGTGAACACGGTAAAAATTAATGCGTAATAATAGAATTGGAAGAATTTTCTTTTTTCCCATTACCACCTTTATCACCCTGATCTTGCATTTGCTGGGCATACAATGCTTCGAAATTGACTGGGGCTAAATAGAGAGGTGGAAAACCTGCACGGCCAACCAAATCTGAGACTGCTTCTCTAGCATAAGGAAATAGAATAGTAGGGCAGGTTATGCTCATTACTTGATGATTTTGCTCTTCGGTGAACCCTTTTAGTGTAAAAAGACCTGCTTGTTTTACCTCAACTAAAAATAAGGTTTTATCTTTCGATTTCGCCGTGACAGTAATTTGTAAAACGACCTCATGATTGTCAGATCCCATGTCTGTGGTGTTCATAGTAAACTGCAAGTTTAACTCGGGCTGCCATTCTTCTTGAAAAGCCTGGGGAGAATGGGGAGTTTCGAGAGATAAATCTTTAACATAAACGCGCTGGATAACAAATTCAGGCTGTTGAGGCTTGCTAGATTGATTCATAAATTACTCGTCTTTTAATAAGGTCTCTAATTCACCAGAAGTCGCTAATTTTGATAACTCATCAAATCCTCCAATGGATTTTTTACCGATGAATATTTGCGGAACTGAACGTCGCTGACTTAGTTTCATCATTTCAGCCAACTTATTCGGATCTTTATCGACTTGAATTTCTTCGTATTTAATTCCTTTTTTATTCAATAACTCTTTTGCATCTGCACAATAAGGACAACCTAACGTGGTATAGATTACTACTTTCTTTTGCATAAAAACACCCTTCTAATAACGGAGATTTAGCTTTTGATAACAGGTAAAGCTGCGTTTTTCCAACTCGTAATCCCACCTTTAAGATGGAAACATTTTTTAAATCCTGCATTTTTTAATAGTTTACCAATTTTATGATGAGATTGTCCTTGACTATAGTTAATGATAATAGGCCTTTCTTGATATGAGTCAAGCTCACTGAGCTTAGCTTTAAGCTCAGAAAAAGGTATATTAATAGATTCAGCGATATGTCCCTTTTTAAAACTGAGAACGTCACGAACATCTAAAAAAATAGCATCTTCTCGGTTTACCTTAAAAATAGCTTCTTGAACACTTAGAGGCAATGTGCCGGTTAGCTTAGCATGTAATTCAAAAGTCAGTAATAAAATTAAAATTACAAAAAAAACTAGCCACAGTTCCCAATGTCGCAAACTAAATTCAATGAACTGCTGCATTTTCGTTAACCTTTGTAGTATTTGTCTTTGGCTTAGGTACCCTAGTCTAGCGAAATTTAATGACCATCGCTATACTCTTTTACATTTTAATATTGAGAAATTCGTTTTTATGTCCATCCAACTAAAACGTCAACTTCCTGAAAGCTTAATAAATAAGCAAGCGGATTATAAAAACTTGCTAACTGAGCTGATGAACCTAGCAAAAAAACAAGGCGCTACCCAAACTGAAGCCAATGTTAGTCTTGATACTGGTTTTTCAGTCACTGTTCGTAATCAAGAAGTTGAAACAATTGAGCATAATCGAAATAAAAGCTTGGGAATAAATGTATATTTTGGTCACAAAAGAGGCTCAGCAAGCACCTCAGATTTTAGCCCTCAAGCCATAAAAAGCACTTTTGAAGCAGCTTGCCATATTGCACGTTTCACAACAGAAGATCCTTTTAGCGGTCTAGCTGAGCCCCAATTTTTAGAAAAAACACCCGCAGATTTAAACCTTTATCATTCTTGGTCCATCGATCCACAAAATGCTATCGCATTAGCTAAAGAATGTGAAGCATATGCCCTCGCTATAGACAATCGATTAACCTTTTCAGAGGGAGTTAGTCTATCTACGCAGGAAGCTATTTATGTTTATGCTAATAGTAATGGATTTTTAGCAGGATACCCTAGCTCATTGCACAATATTTCCTGTAATTTAATAGCAAAAGATAAAATGGGTATGCAACGAGATGGCAGCTTTACAATAAATCGTAATCCAGCGCAATTACAATCGATTGAAGAATTGGCCAAACAAGCCGCCGATAATACCATTAAACGTCTTAGTGCAAAACGTATTGCCACTTGTCAGGTACCAGTGATTTTTCATTCAGAAATTGCCAGCGGTTTGATTAAAACTTTTCTAGATGCCATTTCCGGGGGAAATCTTTACCGCAATGCCTCTTTCTTAGTTAACTATATTGGGAAGCCCGTTTTTGCTAAAAAAATTTCTATTTATGAAAAACCTCATCTACTAGGTGCTTTAGGAAGTGCTCCTTTTGATGACGAAGGCGTTCGAACTAATAATCGTATTTTAATTGATGAGGGTGTTTTATCTGGATATTTATTAAATAGTTATTCAGCTAGAAAGTTAGGTCTGTCAACAACAGGAAATGCGGGGGGATTCCACAATATTTTGCTAAAAACTAGTCAATCTAAACTTAAAGAACTGTTAAAGCAGATGGAGAAAGGTCTATTAATCACTGAGGTGATGGGTCAAGGGGTTAATTTAGTTACGGGTGATTACTCACGTGGTGCTGCTGGTTTTTGGATTGAAAATGGAGAGATTTTATTCCCTGTTGAAGAGATTACTATAGCGGGTAACTTAAAAGATATGTATCAAAATATCCTGGCTATAGGCAATGATATTAATATTAAAAGCTCTATTCAAACAGGTTCAATCTTATTAGAAAATATGATGATCGCAGGCGCACAATAATCCAACTTAAATTTATTAAATAGACAGTAAATTATCGATACTTTCAGTAATTGGATTTGGCTGCCGCGATAAGAAAACTATTTGGGATATTCTAGGTCTAAGCAAATGAAACGGAGCAAACAAAAATTCAAATGCCCATAATTTATGCTGGGTCTATAATTGACCATACACTTATACCATCTAAAGTACCGAGTGATAAATAGGTTTTTAAATAATCTGAAACAAAAACATCTAATACTCTTCCCGCTTTTGATGAAGCCATTCGACAATAAAGCTGTCCATTATTCCACACAGCGAAGCCCATATGTAATACATTCATGGGGGTACCTATTCTCGAACTTAAATAAGCGTCATGACCGACAAAAAAGATCAGGCTTCCACTAGGAATTTTTTGCCTTAATTCAGGATTTTGTAACAAATCAAACACTGGAATATAAGAAATGCTTACATTTTTACTTTGACATAATGACGAACCCTCAGTTTTTAATTGAGATAATCGTGCTTCTTTTAGTTGTGGAGTTAAATAAGGAATTTGAATTCTATCTGTAGTTAAATGTCGATACCAATTTCTTAGATTAATTTGAGTTCTGCTAACTTTAGTTTTCTCTGTAGTAATTAAATAATTTAATTCTCGAATATATCCATTTCTTTTATTATTGGGAATCCAATCAGCACTAGGGAAATGGTTCCGCTGTGTAAAGCTTACGTTACCATCTTTATAACGAATTTGATCAATCTTATTTCTAAAGTCTGGAAGATTCTTAGCTAATGCCAATGCCATGACAGTATCAACGTAAGTTTCGCAATCAAAATAATCAAAGCGATATAAAGGATTTTGATCATATCTACCATTACTACCTTCACCCAACGCTCCTTCCAAATAGGGGGTATTTAGTAATGCAGCACTTTGAATTTCGATTCGACGTTGAAGTGGATAATAGTGATTTAAAGAAATTAATTGCTCGACAATCTCATCATTAGCTTGAGTATTAGCAAAACTCAAAGGGATAAACAAAAAATAAACCGCAACAAAACGACAGATAATAAGTCGGTATTGCGTTATTATCACCCCTCCTCACCAAACCTATCTGTAACTAATTTTTCAAGCACTGTCAAAGCCGCAGCTTCATCTTCTCCTTGAACGATGACTTCAACTGGGCTACCTTGTCGAGCTGTAAGGCCCATCACTTCTAAAATACTCTTTCCATCGACTTGTTTCCCATTACATTTGAGTGTAATTTGGCTAATAAAACACCTTGCGATTTTGACCCACTTCATTGAAGCGCGGGCATGTAATCCCAATTTGTTATTTATCGTAATAATTTTACATATCATAAGTGAGGAAATTAATCCTCTATTTTTCCTCTATACTAAAACTTTCGCCACATCCACAGGCAGCCGTTTGATTTGGGTTAATGAATTTTAGTGTCCCATTAAGACCTTTTTGCATATAATCAATACAAACCCCCCGTAGGATAGGAAAGCTCGCCTGATCAACAAAAACATCTAAATCATTATCAATAGAAAATTTTAAATCTTCAGAATGGAAGCTATCTACATAATCAACTACATAAGCAAAACCCGAACAACCAGAACGTTTAACACTCAAACGAAAACATTTCTCACGTACTTGCTTAGCAAGGATCTTTTTAATATGTTTGATCGCAGAAGGAGTTAAATAAAGCTGGTCCCTCTTACTTTTACTTTCGGCAGGGTCGTAGATAGGAACATTAACTTGTGTCATAAACACCATATTACCACTGAATAAGTTAGGGAACAAAGTCATGAGCTTATTCCTTTACCTAATAGCGCTATATTTAAAAATTTTGTAGTTATTTTACCTACAAAATATAGCTTAAGTGGGGGGCTTTTTACTCAAAAACCAGAAAAATTTGGCTATTATATTAAAAATCCCTTTAGAAGTTTTTAAAAAATTACTCTAAAACAATCCAGACACTTTAAAATTTAGTCGGAAAAACGTAAGTCTTCAATAAAAAGAGCACTAATGTCTTATAAAATTTTTCTTTAATAAAAAAAAGCCGTTCATTTCAACATTGCTCAAACTCCAAGCAAAAATTTCAAACCACTATAAAAGGCCATAAAAAAACCTATTTCCATTCTTAGCGGGAACTTTCTGCTTGTGTCATAAAAGTGTTTGTTGTACGTTTAACTTTTAGTTAGTGAATAAACTCAATTTGCATTTTTAACATTATATGTTTAACAAATTAGATACAAAGCTACTTGGGGGGATTTTACTCATAGTAGGAACAGCAATAGGGGGTGGAATGTTAGCACTACCTATTGCAATAGCGGAAGCAGGCTTTACAAATTCTCTGATCCTTTTATTGTTATGCTGGTTCATTATGACTGCCAGCGCCTTTCTGGTCCTTGAAGTTAATCTATGGCTTCCAGCTAATACTAATATTATTTCCATGTCGAGGATTTTATTAGGGCGTTGGGGTGAATCTATTGCTTGGGTAAGTTATCTCTTGTTATTTTATTCTGTACTTGCCGCTTATATGGCTGGTGGCGGCGATTTTCTTAATGGTTTATTACTTAATTTAGGTTTTAAAATACCCAACTGGTTATCTATCCTTCTATTCACAGCTATTTTGAGTTATGTGGTTTATCAAGGCATCCATTATGTTGATTATGTAAATCGTGGGTTAATGTTTAGTAAATTAAGTATTTATATTTTACTTATTTTATTTATTATCCCTTCTATTTCTAGCGCTAAGTTAAAAAATGGAAACTTCCTTTTCTTAACAAGCGGGGCAACAGTAATGATAACCTCATTTACTTTTGCCAATATCATACCTAGTCTACGTACTTATTTTAAAAATGATATTCCTAAATTACGAAAAGCCATTTTAATAGGAAGTCTGATTCCTTTATTTTGTTATTTATTTTGGGATCTCTGTATTATGGGAGTACTCCCCCGTGAAGGAAATAATGGACTAATTAACATGTTGCACTCTAAACACTCAACGAGTGAGTTTGTTATGCAACTAAGTAATGCCTTAAATAATTCAGTAATCACTTTTCTGACTAGAATTTTTACTTCTATTTGCTTAGCTACCTCTTTTCTTGCCAGTGGGTTGAGCTTATCTGATTTTTTGGCGGATGGTTTTCGTACTTCTAAACAAGGAAAAGGTGGAGTTATTGTTTATTTAGCCACTTTTTTACCTCCGATGACAGTAGTATTATTTTATCCTGGTGCATTTATTGGCGCCTTGAGTTATGCCGGAATTTATTGTGCAATACTTTTTATTTTACTTCCTTCACTCATGGCTTGGCGTGGACGCTACCGAAAAAATTTTTTAGCAGAGGAATTTAGAGTTAAAGGGGGGAAACCACTATTATTAGGACTTGGTATCGCAGGTTTTTTATTTATTGGTAATGGAGTGCAATTAGCTTTTACCTAAGACTTAACTTACAAAAATATAAGAAAATCGCTATAGGCATTGAATTGCATCTTTCTTATCCAACCTCTTACAACCCTTTCCTCTCGGCCCACTACCGCTTTTTCAGGTAAAAGTCCAATATTAATAGGGAATCAATTAGTAGGAATTGTGAAATTAGATTTTATTTTCATAAAAATTATAACGATTTCTAAAGCTTCTTAAATTCGTTATAACCAAAAACTAAATTTTTCCTAAAATTAATTAAGAAATTTTAACAATTGAATGGGGGACAAATATGATAATAGATGGTGTTTTAGTCGGTGTTGTATTAGCAGGACTAGAATTAGGTGTAGCTTGGATATTGGCTTGCGTAATTAATCATGAGCCATCATCAGAAAAAAAGGAGGAAAAAGAACCTCCTCTAACGTTTTCAGCAAATTTTGCTAATCTAGTTAATTTAAAATAAAATTTAAGTTTATCGCTCTGGTGACTATCTGACTATATTTATATTTTAAGCATAAAAAACTTAAAACAAATAAACCTCTGGGAATTTTTAAAAGATTTTCGGGGGTTTTTCATTTAAGGACACAAAATAGATTATAATTTCGTGCTTAAAAAAATTCATTATTAACTGCTTTTTGATTAAAAATATTTTCGAGCATAATATCTAAATCTTTATAAGGAATAGGCTTTGTCGAAAAATTATCTATTTCAGCTTCTTGACACCATTTTTTTAAACTATTAGAAGGATATGCACTTAATAAGATTATTGGCATTCTATTTGTTTTATTATTTTTCTCTAAAATACGAATTCGCTTTCCAACCTCTACTCCTTGTATATCAGGCAAACCAGCATCAAGAATAATTAGACTATAAGCGTTACTAGAGAACATCTCCAAGGTTTGCTGCCCATTTACAGCAAGATCAACTTGATAACCCATTTTCTTTAAAAAAATACTATGTACACGTTGGATAATTAGTTGATCTTCAACTAATAAAATTCTTTTTTTTTATCCACTGGTCTTTGTCTCCTTACTTAAAAAAATTTAAGTGTCAATATTATAATTTATGATAGTCCATTTATAGACTAATTTGCAAACAAATTAAAGCTAATCTCACAAATTAAAACATTTGATTTAAAATTATAATACTGGCATAATTTTCTGGTTTTAAAACAATAATTTAGCAAGGATCTTGTTTTAATTTATTTGCTTCACATTTTTTTAATAAAAAAGATAATGTGGTTTCTAGCATAGTAAATTATGAAAAAGTGACTTTGCAGAGGTTTACTCAATTGTCATTTAAACACACGCTCAACAATACTTTAGAATATCTAATAAAAAAATGGGGCATAAATATTAATCAGCTTCACAAACATACCGGCATTCCTCTTTCGACACTAAAGCGATTAAAATTAAACAAAGAAAATAATCCTACGCTTGCATCTTTAGCTCCTATCGCCAACTATTTTTCTATTACGCTTGATCAATTAACTGGAAGAGAGGCTTTACCAAAAAAAGGAAATAGACAAACCAATGGCTTAACGGTCCCTTTGATACACTGGAAAGATATTCTTACCACACCTAAAAATCGAAATTACTTAGCCTTTTCGTCCTTATTAATAAGAGATATAACATTACATGAAAGTAGTTTTGCTTTACTCATAAACGGTAATAACACAAATAATTTTTTAGCTGGATCTTTGTTGGTAATCGATCCTAGTTTAAAAGGACGTAATCGCGATTTTATAATTGTACATAAAAAAGGTGAATGTAAGCCACAGCTTATGCAGAAAATTATTTATGAAAATAAAACTTATCTTAAAAATTTAAGTATTGAATCCGAAATTATTAAATTTTCAGATTTATACAAAATTATAGGTGCAGTTATACAAATAAGAATGAATTATAAAAAAAGTAAATTTTATGTTAATTCCGAGGATGAAAAAAGCGACGGCGCCAAAAAATATTAATCAATATATTCTTATTTTAGGGATGATAAACATTACGATTAGTTTAGCAGCCGATGTCGTAGCTTACAAATTAGTCTTTCTTGGTCCCGCGTTAGTGCCTGGTGCACCACTTATTTTTCCTTTAACGTATATTATTGGAGATATAGTAGCCGAAGTATACGGTTATAATGCTGCCAAACAAATTATTTGGATTACCTTGGCTTGTGAATTATTTTTTTCTATTGCAATAAAATTAATTATTCATTTACCTTCGCCCAGTTTTTGGCATGATCAATATTCTTACAATCAAGTAGTAGATCCTATATTTAGATTTGTATTAGCCGGAATATTGGCTGTTATAAGTAGTAGTTTTATCAATATCTATATAATTTCAAAATGGAAAATATTAATGAAGGGTAGACACTTTTGGCTACGCAGTTTAGGATCATCCGCTATTGGTGGATTTATTTTAGTTTTAATCACAATATTATTTGGATTTAGTGGCCATATACACTTTTCACAATTAGGATATATGATTTTATCAGTTTATTCTATTGAAATACTCTATTCTTTATTAGGTGTATGGCCGGCTTCACTCATTACTGGCTTCTTAAAAATGGAAGAACAATTAGATGTTTATGATACAGAAACTGACTTTAATCCATTTAGATAATTTTTTAAAAAAAATAAGGCTTAATTATGTTAAAAAAAGATTTTTTAAAAATATTGGACGAAATACTTTCTAGGAAATATCTAAAAGAAGAAGAAAAGAATCGTTTAGAAGCTATTAAAGAAAGTGAAAAACAACTTCCTGAAGAAATATTTACTGATCAATTAATTACAAAATTGGATTTAATCACCATTAAAGGCGTTACTGATGAAGACGGTTATTTTAAAGAATTTATAAATACAATTGATGATAATGGACAAGAAAGTCAAACTGAAATATTTTATCTTTTAAAAGAAAAACAAGTATCTTGTTTACATAAATTAAATACGACTGAAACATGGCGATGGCTTGAAGGAGAAGATCTTTCACTATATGTTTTCATAAAGGATAAAATGTCTGAAATTGTCTTAAATGCTGCCAACCCATTTTATACAATACCGAAAAATACGTTATTTGGTGCTAAACTTAAATCTAATACTAACGAAAATTTTGTTTTAGTAACTTGTAAATGCGTACCGGGTTTTATTTTAGAACATTATCAAAATCCAACTTCTGAAGATCTAAAAAAATTCCTTAGCGTTCCGAGTTATGAACAGGTTATTAAAGAACTTACACCCACCAAAAAAAGCGACGGTATTTTTATTCAACCATTTATTCAATTTATTCAATTTTTTAAGTGTTGCATTGGCGTAAAACAAATGAATCAAAGTGAAAACCAGGCATTGTTAATCGATCCATCGCAAAATAGATGATAAAATTTTATATGGGAGGGAATTAGCTTGAGTTTCAAATACGTAGAAAATACTATTTCAACAATTAAAGCAAAATATAAACTGCTCCAGAAAGCTAATGCCCATCCTTTTTCATTGCGAATTATCGATGAGGAAATTAATGCCAATGGAGAAACTATATTTACTTTACAATTAGTCGGGAAAAATCTTGTTTCTAAATTACCTGCTAAGGATATTTCCAGTGATAAAAAATTACTAAAATCCTTATCGCCGATAGATTTATTAAAAATTTTAAATGCTTCAAATAAAAAATTATTAAAAAAAAGAGGGAATATAATTCTTTTTCCATGTCAAGCCTATTATAAACTCATTGCTAAAAATTATAACCATACCCTTCAGCAAACCATTTTTATCCTAGAAATTTCTCGTGCCAATCAAATTACACAAAAAAAATTAACCGCATTAGAAATTGCCAACAATCCGTTGATTTTAGAAAAACTAACCCCACAAGAAATTTATGATTTGGGTTATACTGTTGGTTCAGAAAGTATTCTTAGAGAAATACTCTACTTAGCGAGTCTTTAAAAAGACCCAATATATCTCTTGTCCTTAAAACTATCTATCAATATCAGAAAGTACTTATTTTTCAAGTAAATTTACTTGAAATTTAAAATTTTGCCCTCATGTTGTGCGTATTAGCATATTTATTATCATAAGAGGTATTGGATTTATGACGGCTACCACTGAAAAACAAACATTAGGCTTTAAAACTGAAAGTCCAAAACTACTAGATCTAATGATTAGTAAAATTTATAAAAACAAAGAAATTTTTTTACGTGAACTAATCTCTAATGCCCACGATGCTATAGAAAAACTACGCTTTAAAGCCTTATCCAATCCGAACATTTATGAAGAAGATGCTGAGCCTAAAATTACCATCGTTATTGATAAAGATAATCAAACCATCACATTAACTGATAATGGGATAGGTATGACTTTCGATGAAGTTATTTCAAATCTTGGTACCATCGCAAAATCGGGCACCAAAGAATTCTTGGATTCTTTAACTGGAGATACAAACAAAGATACGCAGCTTATTGGTCAATTTGGAGTTGGATTTTATGCGGCATTTATGGTCGCTGACAAAGTTATTGTCAAGACTCGGGCCGCAGGAGAATCCTCAGAAAAGGGGGTTCACTGGGAGTATAGCCATGACTCTGAAGCTAATGGCACATATACCATTGAAAACATATCCAAGTCTGAAAGAGGTACCGAAATTATATTGCATTTAAAGAAAGAAGAAACTGAATTTCTAGATGATTGGCGTTTAAGAAATATTATCACTAAATATTCTGATCATATTACTTTGCCTATAAGCATGAAAAAGAACGTAAACCTGAACGAAACCTCTTCCGATACTATAGAAAAAAAGGATATTGAAAAAGAAACTGAAACTACTTGGGAGACAGTTAATAATGCCACTGCGCTATGGACCCAGTCTAAAGACCAAATTAGTGATGAACAATACAAAAAATTTTATGGACATCTCACTCATGATCTAAAAGATCCTTTTACTTGGATTCACAATAAAATAGAAGGAAAGCAAGAATATACAACTTTACTTTATATACCTCTGCAGGTAGGTCCATTTGATTTTTGGAATCATGAAAAACCGCGCGGCTTAAAATTATATGTTAAACGCGTCTTCATTATGGATGATGCTGAACAATTCTTGCCTCGTTATTTACGCTTTATAAAAGGAATCATAGATAGCAATGATCTTCCATTAAATATCTCTCGAGAGGTTTTACAAAATAATAAGCAGATTGATAATATACGCTCAGCTATAACCAAGAGAATTCTTGAAACATTTATCTATCTTTCTAAAGAACAAACTGAAAAATATTTACAATTCTGGAAAGAATTTGGCAATATTTTAAAAGAGGGTTTAGCAGAAGATTTCGTTAATCGAGATTCGTTAGTTAAGCTTTTAAGATTTAGCTCTACTTATTTAAACCATAATGCGCAAACAATTAGTTTAGAAGATTATGTATCGCGTATGAAACCTGAACAAGATAAGATTTACTATATTACTGCAGAAAATTTTTCCGCAGCAAATAATAGTCCTAATTTAGAAATTTTCCGCGACAAAGGAATAGAAGTATTACTTTTACATGATCGTATTGACGAATGGTTGGTTGCCCATTTAACTGAATTTGACGGAAAAAGTTTACAATCTGTTGCAAAAGATTCTGATATTTCAGGAATTGCTGAAGAAAAAAGTAAAGAGCTACTAAAACAAAACAAAGATGAATTTGGGCCTTTATTAAAACAAATCCAAGATATACTCAAGGATAAAGTGAAAGAAGTCCGTATTTCACTACGATTAACCAGTTCACCTGCTTGTATTGTAAATGAACAAAATGCATTGAGTAGTCAAATACAACGTATTCTACAAGCTACCGGTCAACCTGTTCCTACTAATAAACCAATTTTAGAATTAAATACTCAACATAAGTTAATTCAAGATTTAAAAGATGAACAAGATGACTCTCGGCTGGCAGAATGGTCACATTTATTTTTAGAACAATCGATATTGGCAGAAGGTGGACAACTTGAAGATCCTGCCGGATTTGTAAAAAGAGTAACTAATTTATTACTAGTAAGATAATAAAACGGCATTGAGTTGAAGTCCCTCTTTTGTGAGGGACTTTTAACAACTATTCAACCAAAAAACTTTCCATAGACATTCCATTCTAAATTATCGTAAAATAATACGCCCGTTTGTTTGCATATAAAAATAACAACATTTAGGTTTTTTATGGCCTCTATCACTTTATCTAAACATTTTTTCTTTCTTACTGGACTTTCACTTATCTTTGTCGCCTATATTTTTCAACAAACAAATTGGATGAAAATAAAAGGGTTTCTTTATAATTTTATCAATATGCTAGGTGCTGGATTAGTTGTTTATGTCACTTTCCAACCTATGCAACTAGATCTTTTCGTTTTTACAACACTATGGACTTTAATTAGCTTGATAAGAATGTATAAAAACTTTAGGTAAAATTTTTACCAATTAAATAATGTGCCATCTAATTTTCTATTAATGGGCAGGTACGCACGCTCATAGGGATATTTTTCTGCTAATTTCTCATTAAAGTCAATACCTAAACCTGGTTGCTCACTGGGATATAAATAACCTTTTTCAAAACTATAATGATGTGGAAACACATCATTAGTTTTTTCGGTGTGGCGCATATATTCCTGTATGCCAAAATTATTAATAGAAATATCGAAATGTAAAGCAGCCGCCATCGTAATGGGCGATACATCAGTTGGTCCATGACATCCTGTTTTCACATGATAAACTTCAGCCATGGCTGCAATTTTTTTCAAATGTGAAATTCCGCCACCATGCACAACAGACATACGAATGTAATCTATCAATTGTTCAGTGAAAAGAATATGTGTATCCCAAATCGTATTAAAAACTTCACCTACTGCAAGAGGAGTTGTTGTATGTTGACGTATAATTCGAAACCCTTCTTGTAATTCTGCGGGTACTGTATCTTCTAACCAAAACAAGTGATAAGGCTCAAGCTCTTTGCCTAAACGAGCGGCCTCTATGGGTGTTAAACGATGGTGAGCATCATGAAGAAAGTGAGGTTCGTCACCATAAGTTTTACGTAATTCTTTAAATAAATTTGGAATATAATTAAGATATTTTTCCGTAGACCAAACACATTCTGCAGGTAAACCTTTGCTAGCAGGTTCATAATACATTTTATCTTTAGAAACACCATAACTATTCGGTAAACCAGGCACGCCTGTTTGTGCGCGTACCGCTAAATAACCCAGATCAATATATTTCCCAACTTGTATAATGGTATCAGCAATATCCTCCCCATTTGCATGACCATATACCATTACTCCCTGCCGGCTTTTTCCACCTAATAAATTATAAACGGGCGTATTTAATACTTTTCCTTTAATATCCCATAAAGCCATATCGATAGCTGCAATTGCGGCCAAGGTAACGGGGCCACGGCGCCAATAAGCACCTCGATAAAAAAACTGCCATATGTCTTCAATTTGTGCAGGATCTCGATCTAGCAAACAAGGAATCAGATCTTCTAAATAGGCTTTAACCGCTAATTCTCTTCCATTTAAAGTTGCATCACCAACACCATATACCCCTTCATCGGTAATTATTTTTAGTGTCACAAAATTACGATCAGGACAAGTTAAGAATACCTTTGCATCTTGAATTTTCATAAAGGAAACCTCAGTGAGACTTAGTTATATATTTTTTATCGCAATAACTCCAACTTTAACTTATTGAATGATCAAATCATTCAAACGGTTACGGCCAATAATTGGATATTGTTCAACTTCATATACAGCCCCACTAACTGGCAATGACTGATCTGCAAGCCAAAAGACTATATGAGAAGCAACATTATCTGGTGTTAATAAACGACCACTGGGCGCATATTTTTTGGGGATTCTTTCCTGCCAATTTTCAGGTAAGCCCTCAGACATTTTTAAACAAATTTCATTCTCAGTTGGAGTCCAACCCACATTGAGTTGATTAACTCGAATCAGTTCTGACCCTAAACTATCGGCTAAATTACGCGTCATCGTCATGAGCGCGCCTTTTGAAGCAGAATAAATCAAAAGATCAGGCTGGCCGGTGTAGGCATTCATAGAACCAATATTTACGATAGTTCCAGCTGTTTTCTGTTTACGAAAAACTTCTACAGCCGCTTTACATAAAAGTAATGGCGCATAGAAATTAACCCGCATAATCTTTTCACAAAGATCCAGATTAGCAGAATCGATATTATTTCTTGGATAAATACCTGCATTATTTACTAGACCATCTAAACGGCCAAATTTTTTTACTGTCTGGGCTATTAAATATACATAGGAGTTTTCATCCATTAAATCAGCGAGTAAATAGCTGCTTGCAGCGCCCAGCTCTTGAACTAATTTTTTAGCGCATTCTTCCTTACGGCCATGGATCATGACTTTAGCACCTTCAGCGATACAACGCCGAGCAGTTGCAGCGCCAATACCATTAGTAGATCCTGTAATCAGAATAACTTTATTTTTTAACATCATCTAAATTCTCTAGTAACACGTTATTTTGTAAGGAAAAAAATAAAAGGCTTTTTTAATACTGAAAATAATGAAGAGAAGTGTAATGGAGCACCTAATTCACGGCTTGGTCGCCCTAAACGTAAATTGCTTTCAATATGTTCTAAGGAACAATTTTTAGTTTCTGGAACAATAAAGTAAACAAAAATCCAAGCTAACACACATAGAAGTCCATATAACCAAAAGGTATGACTAGTACCGATAAATTGAACAAAGGTCAAAAATGTCATTGATACCATCATGTTGAATCCCCAACTTGCTGAAATAGCTAAACTAGCACCTACACCTCGAATATTTAATGGGAAAATTTCTGAAATAATTAACCACATAATGGGCCCCAAACTCATAGCAAAACTGGCAATGTAAATAACCATACTCGCTATAGCTACCCAACGTAACGATGTAAATGCAGGAAAGTAAAAAGCTGCCCCCAAAATAACTAAACTAATAAACATTCCTAAAAGACCATAAAGCAATAAAGGTCGGCGACCCCAACGATCAATGAGAGGTAAGGCAATAATGGTAAATAAAACATTGATTACACCAATACCTACCGTTGCTAAAATGGCATTGCTAGCGTATTTAAAACCAGACATTTGTAAAATAGTAGGCGCATAGTAAATAATGGCATTGATCCCTGTAACTTGCTGAAAAAAACTTAAACCTAAACTAATAAAAAGGATAGGGCGCAACCATTTCGCTAGTAAAAGACGATGAGTTCCCTTTTCAATTTCTACAGTTTGATGGATTTCGTCAAATTCATTATTAATGTTTTCACCATGACGCAAACTTTGCAAAACGGTACGGGCCTTTTCATCCCAACCTTTTAGAATCATCCAGCGTGGACTTTCTGGCAAAAAGATAGTCCCTAATAATAAAATGATAGCTGGAACAACACCTAATCCTAACATCCAAGGCCACTGTCCTGTAACTGAAAAGTAATAATTAATTAAATAGGAGAAAACAATACCGATTGTAATTGCTAATTGATTCAAGGAAACTAACATACCTCGAATTCGTTTTGGAGCAATCTCTGCAAGATAAAGGGGAGCAGTAAAAGATCCAACACCTATAGCTACACCCAGTATTATTCGACCGGTAACTAAAGTAACTAGATCGGGCGAAAATGCTGTGATCAAAGAGCCAACAATAAATGTGAGTGCGGTAAAAACCAGTACTTTACGTCGGCCGAATAAATCACTCACCCGACCACTAACACCCGAACCTATCAAAGCACCGAATAAAACGGCGCTAACAACCATTTCAATTTGAAAATTAGTTAAGAAAAAATCTTTCTTAATAAATAAAATAGCACCGGAAATAATTCCAGTATCGTAACCAAACAACAATCCTGCTAAAGCTGCAAATCCCGAAATGGTATAAACCAACCAATTTGGGTTTGATACTTTTATCATAAAAAATAATCTCTTTTATGGCATTTATTTAGGGTTACTTTACCTCTATCACAGCTAAAAGCAAGTCAAGACCTTTGAAAGTTCAACATAATATTCAGGGAATTGTTAGTGAATTTAAGATATTAGTAATCAATTTCAGGGTTATTTTTTCCATCAAGCTAAATAAGAAGGCTCGGGCAACCCCTTAATACCTGTTTCTATAGCAAAAAGCATTCCAGATTGAGGAGCATCAGTGAGCTGGGCTGCGTTTAAATTTATAGAAGCAGATGTAATATATAAAGTTGTAAAATCGGGTCCCCCAAAACAACAACTTGTAGGCCTCGGAATAGGCATAGGAATAATACTATCTATTTCACCGGTTGGGGTGTACCGCGTAATTTGCCAACCATCCCAATGACAACTCCAAAGATAACCTTCACTATCGACGGTGAGCCCATCAGGAAAGCCTTCTTCTTTGGAAATTTGTGCAAAAACCTGCATTTTACCCAAACTTCCATTCTTGGGATCAAATTTATATTGATAAATCTGACGAGCAGGAGAATCACAAATATACATTAGACTGTTATCTAAATTCCATGCAATTCCATTACTTACTGTAAATCCGCTTAGCATTTTTGTTACATCGCCATTATTCAAACAATACAAAGCACCTAAAGGTTGTTGTTCTGCAATATCTTTTGTACCCGCCCAAAATCTTCCTTGCCTGTCACATTTCCCATCGTTAAACATGATATTTCTTGTTCCTTGTAGAGGTAAGGCAACATTTTGCGTTATACCCGTAATAGTATCAATAGTCACAAAACGATCGCTTAAAGCAGCCACTAAACCTCCTTTAGCTCGCCATACAATGGAACCAATTTCGCTAGGCATAGCGAATTTATCCACACTTTTATCCTGATTTAAACGATATAAAGTCGCAGCTGCGATATCAACCCAATACAAGCATCTTTCTATGGGATGCCAAAGTGGTCCTTCACCTAATACCATAATCTGTTTACATACTACATTAATATTCATACATTTTACCAAATCAGCGATAGATCGTTTCATGTTGATAATTATTACCGGATAATAAAAAAGGAGACGGAAATTCAGGATATTTAACAGCGCCTGGAAGATTTTGAGTTTCCATACAAAAAGCACCATTGCGATGTGTGTGCAAGCCTGAACTAATCAAATAATCTCTTAAGGTATTACTCGTATAAAATTGTAAACCTGGTTGCGTAGTAAACACTTCAAGACTACGTCCACTGATTGGTTCATTAATTCTTGCAACAAATTGGGGCTGATGATTCCTTAAAGGGGGTAATACATAACAAAGATCATAACCACCAATAGCTATATCTTGAATCCGTTCCCCAATTGAGTGAGGTTTACGGAAATCGAAAGGAGTTCCTTTAACTTCTGCTAATTTACCTGTTGCTAGTAGATCTTTATCTGTAACAACATAACAATCAGAAAAAATTTGCAATACATGATTTAGCACTGTTCCATTTCCCGCTCCTGCCAAATTCCAATACGCATGGTTAGTCAAATCAACAGGCGTGGCTTGATCGGTTTTGGCTTGAAAACTTATCTTTAATTCATTGTTTGTTGTTAAAGAATAAGTTACCTCAATATCAAGATTTCCAGGATATCCTTGATCACCATTCGGACTTAGATAAGAAAAACTAACACTTGTTTGGTTTTTTTGACTTGTAGTATGCGCTCGCCAAACCCTTTTATCTAAACCTTTTTCTCCTCCGTGTAAATGATGTTCAAAATTTTTATTTTTACTTAAATAATAATCTTTTTTTTGATAATTAAAATGCGCATTAGCAATACGATTAGCAACACGGCCTATTGTGGCTCCAAAATAAAATTCATGACTTATATAATCATCAAGCTGATCAAACCCCAACGTTAATTCGTGTCGATTGCCGTTTGAATCCGGGACTTGTACTGAAGTTAAAGTAGCCCCATAATTTATAATACTAATAGACATTCCTTTTTCATTACTTAATGTATACTGAGTAATAACTTGTCCATTAGATAATTTTCCAAACTCAGACGAACGACAAACAATTATTGACATATGACCTCAAAATAAATTGGGCATTTTTGTTCGGGGAATTAGCGCACCTGTTTGCGTTATAACGTTTGCAGCAAGTTCATGGCCATATAAGCATGATTTAAATGGATCAAAACCTAAGAGACGTGCTGCAAAATAAGCACTATTAAATGAATCTCCAGCTGCAGTAGTATCAATGATCTTATCCACTTTACAGCTGGAAACTCTGTGTTGCTGTTTAGGCGTAGCCACTAAAGCAGGTTCAGCACCACATTTAACTACAACTTCTGACACGCCATTTTTGAACAATCGTTGTACACAAGCTTCAGGAGTAGCATCACCAAATACTAATTGATCATCCAGAAAAGTAGGTAAAACAATATCAATGTATTTCAAAAATGTTTGCAAGGTCCTTCTGGCGGAATCTAAATTAATCCATAGTGAAGCCCGATAATTAGTATCAAAAATAATTTTTGCTCCCGATTGTTTAGCTTTTTGTAAAATATCAGCTAAATATTGACGACTGGGCTCGTCGAGTATGGCTAAACTAATTCCTGAAAAATATAAATAATCCATTTTTATCAGCCGCTTAGATAAATCTACTCGATTATCTCCTTTAAATAAATCTCGTGCTGCGGAATTAGAACGATAAAAATAGAAGCTTCTTTCTCCTTTACTATCGGTACGAATTAAATAGAGGCCGGGTAATTTATTCTCCTTGCGCTGAATTAAATCCGTTTTCAGTCCTTCAGTTTGCCAATTCTGTAACATTTGATCGCTATAGGGATCCTGACCTAAAGCAGTGATATAATGAATATCAAACGCTTGATTTTGTAATAATCGGGATAAATAAATCGCAAAATTTAAGGTGTCTCCTGCAAAGGAAAGAGCGAGTGTTGTGGGAGTTTGATGGGATAACTCCAACATTGCTTCACCTATCACACCAATTTGTTTACTTTTAGTCATAAACAACTTAAGTTAGATTTCAGTCTTAAAAAAGGTATCTTTATTAACATTTGCTTGAGAAAAAAGAGAAACGTATTATGCTTTATAACTTTATAGGACATCGATGCTTACTTTAGTTGATATTCTAGGTCAAAATCGCATTATCCCGGTTATTGTAATCGATAAAGTAGAACATGCAATTCCTTTAGCTGAAATATTGCTCAAATATGGATTTAATGTCTTAGAAATTACTTTACGCACCGCTTGCGCTTTAGCAGCTATCGAGAAAATAAATACAGTTTTTCCAGAAGCAATAGTCGGAGCAGGTACGATTGTTGAAGCAAAGCAATTCTCTCAAATAAAAGCCGTAGGCGCTAAATTTGCGGTTAGCCCTGGCTTAAATAAAAGCTTATTTATTGAAGCCGAAAGGCATAATATTCCTTACCTACCAGGTATAGCTACCGTTAGCGAGGCACTCTTCGCTCACCAGCTCCAACTAAATTATCTTAAATTTTATCCCGCTGAAAGTATGGGGGGCATTAAAACATTACGCGCCATTGCCGAAATTTTACCCTTACATTTTTGCCCAACCGGTGGCTTGAACGTTGATAATTTTCTTAACTACCTTCGCCTCCCATATGTCACTTGTATAGGTGGGACATGGATAGCACCACGTAAGCTTATTGCTAAAGAAGCATTTGAAGAAATAACTATCAACGCGAACTACACGCAGCAACTTTTAAAAACCATTTTGTAGTAGAAAAAATCAAATCTTTGATTAATTACTAAGGTCTACTAAACTTTCCTTAGATTATTTTATGGATAGTTAATTAAATATGGACTCTCAATCATTCAAAGCAGAAAAAACTCGAAATACCCGATTTTTTAATTATTGGATTTATTTTTTACTGTTTATTTTTCCAACTTACGCGTCAACAGAGATAGTAAGTTCATTATCTCCAGGACAAGTACAACAACAATTACAAAATACGATCAACATGCAGCAAGAAATCAGTGCAAGAGGACCAGCTTTTATAACTAGGGTAGCAACGCAGCCCATTTTTCCTCCAACCATTTTAGTACCACCTAGTATGCGCAGGCCGTTTGTGTTACGTTCGGTATGCATTACTGGGTCAACTATCTATTCGCAAGCAAGTCTATTAGCCTTTTATCAACCTTATTTCAATAAAAGAATTAATTACCAAGATTTAGAAAAGATAAATCATCAAATTACATTAAAATATTTAAAGGATGGTTATATTCTTACCCGAGCCAATTTGCCTAAGCAAAATTTATCGTCTGGATATGTTCATATAGAAATTTTAGAGGCCTATGTAGTTCAAGTTAATGTTATCGGTAAAACTCATGGCTTAGAAAAATATCTTGATGCTTATGCGCAACAATTAAAAAAATCGCGTCCATTACAGTTAAAAACACTACAGCATTATATTTTATTATTAAACCGATTACCGGGTGTTACCGCTAGTCTTAAAAAAAGCCCAGAGATTGTTAATTCAGAAGCACAAACACTCACATTTGTCATTAAACAACGTCGTTTTGTTCCTAATGCATTGTTAAATAATAATCAAAACCGTTATTTAGGCGGTCAAAACTTATTTTTAACCGCAAATATGTATTCCTTATTGCAAGGAGGCGATTCAACTATAATAACGGCAGCAACTGCGCCATTTGATCCAAAAGTTTTACAATACTATTATTTATTACACAACTTCCCTATTGGAGTAAATGGAAACCATCTGGATATTTATATGAACTACACGCAAATCAAACCGAGTATCAACTTACCACCTTCTAGTGTTTCAGGAAAAGCAGGAGAAATAGGGGGATATTTTTATCATCCATTTATTTTACAAACCAATAATAAATTAGAGGGTCGCTTCGCATTCGGCTATTATCGTAGCAAAACTTCTTCTTATACCGGCTTCGCTAATAGCCCTGATGCTATTGTACGCCTCCCATCATTACGTGCTAAGGCAATCTATGAACGCACCCGAACCAAATATTTTGACAGAATGGAAGCTGAATTGAGTCAAGGGATCCATGTATTTGGAGCCAATACCGCTCCACCACCGCCTCCAGGCATTCCTAATCCTTATGTGGGTTATACCAAGCTTAATTATTATGTCACACACGTGCAAAATATAACCCCAAAATTTTCTATATTAATAGATTCAATGGGTCAGTATGCCCCTAATCCAGTTGCAGCTGTTGAAAAGATTCCTTACGGTGGTGGTCTACCTTACGGACAGGCTTATGATCCAGGTGAAATAATTGGCGATCAAGGACTCATGGGAGGTGTAGAACTACGTTATAATAGCTTTCCAAAACCTATAGGCGCTATACAATATTTCACACGTTATGATATTGGCAAGGTCTGGAACAAAAATGTCGCGCCTACCTTCTTTTTAAATAGTGTTTACAGCGATGCTTCTTTATCAGCGGGTTTTAGATTACTAGTAAGCAAAGATTTTCGATTACAATTAAGTGTGGCAAGACCCATGACTAACCCGGTTCAATCTCAAACAGCAAGCGGACATAACGGTAAAAGCTTACGTTTTTTCTTCATATTTAGTTATACGCCTTTTTGAAAATTTAGCTGGAAGAAAATAAAATGTCACGAGCTTAATGCTGTTTTCAAATATTTTTAAGATCAAACTCGCAACGAAAAATTTTTTTATTCTTACAATCCAAGAATTCCAACTCGCGGTATGTTCGTTGGTAATGCAGGTAACGATACATTTCCTATCATAGGTAAAGTAGTTGATCCTGGTACAGGCACACCAAATACGGTTCCTTGGGGACCTTCAAACCCTATAATTTGACCATTTCTTTCCAAAACTTGAACTCCTTGGGTTATTATTCCAGCGGCAGCTAAATCTGCGGCATCTTGAGGAGAAAACGCTCGAGCAACTACACCTTGTTCATCTAATAAATTTCCAGCTATTGTAACACCTCGACCACTTAATAAATTAGCTAAATCTATACCTCCAACAGTACCCCCCGCGCCGGTAGCTCCCGTAGCTCCTGCTGCACCAGTGGCACCCAAACCACTCATGCCACCACCACTACCACCACCACAACCCGTTAACAATATGGAAGTGGCTAATACTCCTGCAATTAAGCAAGCATTAGTTTCTGATTTTTTCATATGAAAACTCCCTTTAATAGCTATTAAAGAACAAAATAATGCACTTTATCGTAGAAGTTAAACCAAATAGTGTCAAATTGCAGAAATAGGGAAATTTTTTATACAAATAATCAAAACTGGTTTGTTTTTAAATAAAATTTGCGTTTTTGAAAAATACACTCTATTAAGTAAACCTTTAAAACAATATGCGCTTAAAAGTTGGTAATATTTGAGACATATTCTTGGTTTTAGATTTGAGACTAAATTCGGTATAATGTTCCGTTCTAAACCAAATAAGGAGAAAGGCACTATGACTATGCAAGTCGATAATACACTTAATGATATTTTGCAAAGTAATTACATGCAGCAACTTGATAGGCAGCTGAATGAAAATCATTTATTAAAACATCCGCTTTATCAAGCTTGGTCTGCTGGAAAATTGTCGCTAGACAATCTCCGTGATTATGCTTGCCAGTATTATCATCATGTGGATGCTTTCCCAAGATATCTTAGTGCCACTCACAGCAATTGTCAGTATTCTGAGGCACGAAAGGTATTATTAGAAAATCTTAATGATGAAGAAGGGATAAATGGTCTCGATAGTCACCCAGCTTTATGGTTGCAATTTACCAAAGGCCTAGGCTTATCAGAAGATACCGTTATTAACTGTGAACTTTTTCCAGAAACCAAACAGTTTATTAGTGATTTTCTAACGCTATCACGTTCATCCTATGCAGAAGGTTTAGGCGCATTATATGCTTATGAACGTCAAATTCCACAAACGGCTGCCAGTAAAATTACTGGACTGAAACAATTTTATAATATTGCAGATGAAGCTACTTTAAAATTTTTCCTAGTTCATCTTGAAGCCGATGTAGAACATGCCGAAGCCACTAAAACACTCATAAAAAATTTACCTATGGAAGAAAAAATAATCGCAGAAAAAGCAGCGAAAAAAATAGCGAAATCCATTTGGAATATGTTAAGTGGCATACAAACTCGAATGATGAACAATGTTTGTGAAGCTACGGTAGTTTAATAAATCAAGTAGATAGAGTCTAATTAGAAAGTTTATTGGTTGTACTTGGACAATTAATAAACTTCTAATTCTCTATCAAACACCATCTATTACAGATACACGGCGAATCTTTCCGCCTAATTGTGATAATTTTTCTTCAATGCATTCATAACCACGGTCTATATGATAAATTCTATTTACAGTCGTTTCCCCTTCTGCTGTTAAACCTGCTAGCACTAGACTGGCAGAAGCCCTTAAATCCGTTGCCATAACTTCCGCACCCGTTAATTTATCAACGCCTTTGCAGATAGCAACATTACCTTTTAAGGTAATATCTGCCCCCATCCGACGCATTTCTTGAACATGCATAAAACGGTTCTCAAACACTGTTTCAGTAATAATTCCAGTTCCTTCAGCGGTAATATTAAGCGCCATAATTTGTGCTTGTGCATCAGTCGGAAAAGCAGGATAAGGTGCTGTACTCACATTTACAGCTTTGGCACGTTTATTCCGCATATCAAGTTCGATCCAATGATCACCTATGGAAATCTCTGCACCTGCTTGGCGCAAAGTATAAATAACAGCATCTAACGTGTTGGCCTGAATATCTTTTAGGCGAATAAAACCTCGTGTGCAAGCAACAGCAATTAAATAAGTCGCCGCTTCAATTCGATCCGGCAAAATTCGATAATAACCACCCGATAATTGCTCTACGCCTTCGATAGTAATTGTATCCGTTCCCGCATCACTAATATTTGCACCAATGCTATTCAAAAAATTAGCTAAATCAACCACTTCAGGCTCACGTGCGGCATTTTTGATAACGGTTTTACCTTTAGCTAATGTCGCCGCCATCATTAAATTTTCAGTTCCTGTGACTGTAATAGTATCGAGATCAATAAATGCTCCCTGTAAACGTCCATTTGTTTTAGCTTTGATATAACCATTTTCTATTTCAATTTTGGCACCCATGGCCTCAAGCCCTTGAATATGCAAATTGACTGGACGAGTACCAATCGCGCAACCACCAGGGAGAGAGACGATAGCTTCACCACAACGAGCAAGTAAAGCGCCTAGAACTAAAATAGATGCACGCATTTTTCTTACTAAAGCATACGGGGCATAGGAGTCAATTAGTTCACGAGCACGAACTTCTAAGCTCATACGCTCACCTATGGTAAATTGTGCACCCATACCACTTAAAAGCTCTACCATGGTAGTAACATCTTGTAAGTGTGGAACATTAAATAAAGTAATCGGTTCCTCAGATAGTAGACATGCAGCTAAAATGGGTAAAGTTGCATTTTTCGCACCAGAAATTCGGACTTCACCTTGTAATGGGATGCCACCTCTAATAATTAGTTTATCCACCATTTATCTCTCTATTTTTATACCGAATACATTTACCAATGACAAAAATTCTTTATGTTTATACTTTTTGCAATAGAAATCCCCAAGATAGGCAAGATGCTTCTCTTGATGCAATAAATTGCGCTTCCTTTGCTTTAGATCTATCCATTATTGGGAGCGATTTATAGGCAATATTTTTTCTAAATCCGATACTCGAATAATGGCTAGCATCTGCGTAGGTAAAGCTACTAAACGAATTTCTTGATTACGTTGTTTTAGCATTCGTTTCCAAGCAACCAATAATGCCACACCACTACTATCACTTTGAATAACATTTTCTAGATTAAAAAGAATTAATGAAGCTTTATCATTTTTTAGAATATCCTGGCTAAGTTGCCATAGTCCAGGGACAGTGTAGGTATTTAGAGAACCCGATAAGACATAATGATCTTTTTTAAACTGTAAAGAGGGCCTGTTCATCTGAATTAATCACTTTGGTTGTTATGTTGCGCAAGTTTATTAATTAAGCCATTGATACCACTGTGTTGCAATTCTTCCACAAATTGGGAACGAAAACTTTCGATGATGCTCACTCCATCTACACTGAAATCATAAAGCATCCATTGTCCGCCTACTCGCGTCATGCGATAACTCAGGTTAATAGAAGACCCTGATTCACGAACAATGATACTATTAACCTGTACACGAGGTTGATTAGTATAATCACCCCGAATGGGTAAAAAATTTACTCTTTCGTTGGTATATTGGGCCAGGGCGCTTGAATAAGTTCGGATAAGCAAGGTAACAAATTGTTGAGCAAATGCTTGTCTTTGCATCGGGCTCGCTCGTAACCACGCTTCACGACCTAAAGCTTTACTTGACATGCTCATAACATCGACATGTGGCAATAAAATTTGATTAACTATGTGATAAACAATCTGAGGTTTTGTTCTAAGGGTAGCTTGATTTTGTTGTAGCGCTGAAATTAATTGATTAGAAGTATTTTGTAACAAATCTACAGGCGAAGAAATCGCCCATACCATTGTACAGATTAATAATCCAAATAATGCAAATATTACTTTTTTCATTTCTTTCCCCCTGAATTCTTTAAGCTAAATATTAATTGGCCAATAAGATCTTCTAAAATTAATGCGGGATGCGTATCTTGTACGATAGCATTATTTTTCAAAAACGTTTGAGCAAATCCTGGTGTTAGACTAATATAGTTCGCTCCTAATAAACCTTGAGTTAAAATACTTGCGGAAGTATCTATTGGCAATTGTTTATATTTTGGATCAATTTTCATCGTCACGATAGCTTTGAATTGAACGTTATCTAACTTTATGGCGCTTACTTCCCCTATGTGAACGCCTGCTAAAGATACGGGCGAACGTACTTTTAATCCGCCTACATTGTCAAAAGCCGCTATCAAATTATATCCGCTCGCATCTATAGAGCTACTTAGCCCACTTACCTTAAAAGCCAAAACTAATAAAGCAAAGATCCCAAATAACATAAAAAAGCCAACCCAAATTTCTATTATTCTCTCTCGCACTTACCAACCCCCCATCATCACTGCGGTTAATACAAAATCCAAGCCTAGTATAGCCAGGGATGAATATACAACGGTACGTGTTGTTGCTCGGCCAATACCTTGCGCGGTAGGAACCGTATCATATCCTTGAAACACCGCTATCCAGGTCACCACACTGCCAAAAACTATACTTTTTATAATTCCGTTCACTATATCATCATGAAAATTAACAGCGGATTGCATAGCACTCCAGAATGTTCCACTATCTACGCCTAACCAAACCACACCGACTAAATACCCACCCCAAACTGCAACTACGCTAAAAATAATCATTAATATGGGCATACTAATAAAACCACCCCAAAAACGAGGTGAAATCACCCGCCATAATGGATCAACGCCCATCATTTCCATACTCGCAAGCTGCTCAGTAGATTTCATCAAGCCAATTTCTGCTGTCAATGCAGAACCTGCTCGCCCTGCAAACAATAAAGCTGTAACCACAGGCCCTAATTCTCGCACCACACTTAAAGCAACCAATTGACCTAATTGTTGACTTGCACCAAATTTATTTAATGTATTATACCCTTGTAACCCCACAACCAAGCCAATAAATAATCCTGATAAAATAATAATAATTAAAGAAAGTACACCAATAAAATAGAGTTGTTCGATTAACAAAGGAAAACTTTTTTTAAAACGTGGTTTGCGAATTAATAAATGCACTAAAAAAATACCAGAACGACCAAAGCTCATTAATAACTGCAAACCAAACTGACCTAATAATCGTAATTTCTCTAATATCAACATAACATTAATGCATCAAATCTTGGTTATAATCGATGGCCGGATAATGAAAAGGTACCACGCCATCAGGTAAACCTTGTAAAAATTGCTGAACCTCTGGCTCCTTATCGATATGCAGTTTCTCAGGAGTACCATGACCAATAATTTTTCCGCTTGCAATCACATAAATATAGTCTGCAATAGTCAATACCTCTTCTACATCATGAGAAACTAAAATTGTCGTAATACCCAAAGCTTTGTTTAGATCTGAAATAAGTTTCACAATGACACCGAGAGCAATAGGATCCAAGCCTGTAAAAGGTTCATCATACATAATAAGCTCTGGATCTAAGGCAATCGCTCGCGCTAATGCAACACGGCGCGCCATACCACCGGAAAGTTGGCTAGGCATAAGATTCTTGGCGCCACGTAAACCCACAGATTGCAATTTCATCAACACAATGTCACGGATCATAAAATCAGGTAGCTCAGTATGCTCTCTTAAAGGAAAAGCAACATTCTCAAAGACACTTAGATTGGTAAATAACGCTCCACTTTGAAATAAGATACCCATTTTACGGCGTAATTCATAAAGTTGTGCTCGTGACAGTTTATTTATTAACTTTCCATCTACGTGTATGTTGCCACGTTCTGGTTTTAATTGGCCACCTATAAGACGCAACAACGTAGTCTTGCCACATCCACTTGGGCCCATAATGGCCGTTATTTTACCTCGCGGAATATTTAATTCGATATCGGAAAAAACGGTACGGCCATTACGATTAAAATATAAGCCCCGAATGTTGACGAAATCTTTCAAGTTATTCGTCCCCTTTTCTCACTTTTTCAATCAAATAATCAGTAACTTGTAGAAAATGCTTGGGATCTCCGCCTATCATACTGGGATCAACTTTGTATCGATTATCAATAACTAATGTGGGTGCAGCAAGAATTTTATCTTCTTGCATCAAAGTATCGCTTCTTAATAATTGCGCATCAATACCTGGCGAAAAACCAGCAATACTTTCAAACTCATGTTGTTTAACTCCATGTTTTATAAAGAACTCTTCTTGAAGTTTAGGGTTAGATAAATCTTGCCCTTCAACATGAATAGCTTTAAATATTACTGGGGTCAATTCTTTTTCGACCCCCAACATTTTTGCGATGTAATAGGCTCGAGCTAAACTGCGCCAACTTGGTTGAAATACTATGGGTATACGCTCAAATTTTACATAATTTGGTTGCGTAGCCAGCCATTTATTTAATATAGGTTCAAAATGATAGCAGGCAGGACAACCATAACTGAAAAACTCAACCACTCGCACTTGTGTTTGAGGGGTTAATTTTGGAATAATTTCTGATGTAGAAATAATTTCATAATCTTTCCCAGCTTTAAAACTCATTGATTGAGGAGTTTTAGAATTATTGTTCATTTTTCCGCAAGAGGTTAAAATAATAGATAATGCTAAAAACAATAGGCTACGTAATCCCAATCTAAGCATACAGCCCTCTTTTAAATAAAAACTAAAATCATTAAACCCTCTTCCAAAAACCCTCGCTCAGTCTTTTCCTGGCTTTTTTCCTTTTTCTTAAGAATCTTCAAGCATTAACTAAGTTAACTAAGCAGCCCCCTAGATTTTGTAGTGGTCTTATAAAAATGGCCAAGCATAACACAGCTTAGCAAAAAAGGTTAAGTGGGGAAAATCACCTTCTAAAAAAATTCTTTTTTAGGATTCAAATTTAGTAGTTTACCAAGTTGGTAAAAAAAACTGTTCCTCCAGTCAACTTAGAAGTTTTTCGCACATTGAATTAGTAGGTGGTCACATAGTATAGTTTCAAGAGATAGTATTTTGTCGTTTTTTAGATAACCTCTCCGCGCAAGGCTTCTCTTAAACTCACATCTAGCAGTCATTGTAATCATCTAGGCTGCAAAGAGCATTAAAGTTGAATCTAAAAATCTAACATTAAAGACAAATATTTTCTTCATAGCATTCGGTAAGGATTTAAACAATATGAATAGTTCTTATTTAACTATTTTTTTATGGAGATAAACTATGTGGAATATATCTGAACAAATACGTTATCAAATAATTGCTCAATATCGCGACAATACTATATTGGTCAATATTCTCGGACAGGGCTTATATTTTATGCGCACAGCTTATCAAATTTTTACTGCACCAACCCTACTAAGTGGTTTCTCACAAGAAGATGCTGCTTTAATAGGTTACATTGTAGGATCAGAACAGCATAAAATCTAAATTTAAATTGAAAAAATGGTTATCTTCCAACAGTATATTTAAGTAGGTAACTAAAAAATCAGTTGAATTTAAATAACTTCAATTGCATGCTCTTTAAGCTTATGTCAAAGTAGCTTGGCGAAAATCTGTCGAGGAGGTTTTTAGTGGGAACGCCTAATCAAGAACTATTAAAAAGCAAAGTAGCCAAGGCCGCATTAGATTATATTAAAGCAGGTTCTATTTTAGGTATAGGAAGTGGTAGTACTATTAATTATTTCATAAATGCTTTAGCTAACATTAAACATAAAATCGAAGGGGTAGTTGCAGCTTCTATTGAAACTGAAAAGCGTTTAAAACAATTTAATATTCCTATTTTAGATCTAAATAGCACGGGTGAATTGGCTCTTTATATAGATAGCGCCGATGAAGCCAATTCACAATTGCAACTTATAAAAGGCGGTGGTGGGGCGCTAACACGTGAGAAAATTATCGCCTCCGCATGCAGAAATTTTATTTGCATCGTTGATGAAAGTAAGTTTGTTGGCATGCTAGGACAAAAAAGTTTGCCTTTAGAGGTTATTCCTATGGCACGTAGTTATGTTGCTAGGGAATTAGTTAAACTAGGTGGTTTTCCTATTTATAGAGAAAAATTTATTACTGATAATGGTAATATTATATTAGATACTCAACATTGGGATTTTACCGATCCTATTAAACTTGAGCGTTTACTCAATAATATCCCAGGCGTGGTTTGTAATGGTTTATTCGCCCAGCGTCCTGCAAATGCTTTACTTATAGCTAGCAAAGAGGGCGTAAAAATCTTGGAAAATAAGTTACATTAATTATTAATAACGATAAAAATCGGATTTATAGGGTCCTTCTGGCTTTACTCCGATGTAATCAGCTTGTTCGGTAGTTAGCTTCGTTAACTTAGCACCCACTTTTTCTAAGTGTAAGCTTGCCACTTGTTCATCCAAGGTTTTAGGTAACATATAGACCTTGCCTTTTTCATAACGATTATTATATTGCCATAATTCAATCTGCGCTAAAACTTGATTGGTAAAAGAATTAGACATAACAAAACTTGGATGTCCAGTGGCGCAACCTAGATTAACTAAACGCCCCTCAGCTAATAGAAGTAAACGCTTTTTATTGGGAAAATTCACCTGATCGACCTGTGGCTTGATATTTAACCAATTAAATTGACGTAACCCAGCTACATCTATCTCAGAATCGAAATGACCAATATTACAAACGATGGCCAAATCTTTCATCCTTTGCATATCGGATAAAGTGATGACATCCTTATTTCCAGTCGCTGTGACAAATATATCTCCTAGTTCTGCTACATCTTCCATAGTTACGACACGATAACCTTCCATAGCCGCTTGTAGTGCACAAATTGGATCAATCTCGGTGATCCAAACAGTCGCGCCATAGGCGCGGAGACTCTGTGCACATCCTTTTCCAACATCACCATAACCACAAACTATAGCAATTTTACCCGCAATCATAACGTCAGTTGCGCGTTTTAAAGCGTCAATTAAGGATTCTCTGCAACCATAAAGGTTATCAAATTTAGATTTTGTTACCGAATCATTCACATTTATCGCTGGAACCAATAATGTTTTTTCCTTTTGCATTTGATAAAGTCTATGTACACCGGTAGTAGTTTCTTCAGACACTCCTTTAATATCATCTAAAAGTTTAGGGTGTTTTTCATGGAGTAATAAAGTAAGATCGCCTCCATCATCCAATAGTAAATTGGGTACCCAACCATCGGGTCCGGCTAAAGTCTGCTCAATACACCACCAGAATTCTTCTTCAGTTTCGCCTTTCCAAGCGAAAACCGGGATATTTCGCGCAGCCATAGCCGCTGCAGCATGATCTTGTGTTGAAAAAATATTACATGATGACCAACGCACTTCAGCGCCCAAATCAAGCAACGTTTCAATTAAAACTGCCGTTTGGATCGTCATATGTAAACAACCGGCAATACGCGCACCTTTTAAAGGCTTTCCAGTCCCGTACTTTTTACGTAATGCCATTAAACCTGGCATTTCTGTTTCAGCAATGGTAATTTCTCGTCGCCCCCAATCTGCTAAATTTAAATCAGCCACTTTATAGTCAGTAATGCTAGTTTCTAATTTTTCCGTTATCATAATACTTTTCTCAATAACTAAATAAATAGGAGTTACACACAAAGAGATCCTACACTTCGAACGATTTGCTTACTTTACCAATCCGGGAATTTTCCGATTAATAATAATTTTTTACTCATCTTTGATTTCATGGATTAATAAGTCTGCCCGTAATAATTCTACCTTATTGGTTTTCTCCCAAGAAAAATCTTTATTTTCGCGACCAAAATGACCGTAAGCCGCTGTAGATTTATAAATAGGCCTCAATAAATCCAGCATTTCAATTATACCTCGCGGACTTAAATCAAAATGCTGTTGAATTAATTCAATAATACGTTGATCAGGTAATTTAGCTGTACCAAATGTATTAATATTTATCGATGTTGGCTTAGTTATACCGATAGCATAAGAAACTTGTATTTCGCAGCGTTCAGCTAACCCTGCTGCAACAATATTCTTGGCAACATAACGCGCCGCATAGGCTGCCGAACGGTCGACTTTGCTCGGATCTTTACCGGAAAAACAACCTCCTCCATGACGCGCCATACCACCATAAGTATCGACAATGATTTTTCGTCCTGTTAATCCGGTATCACCTAAAGGTCCGCCTATTACAAAACGCCCAGTAGGATTTATATAATATTTTGTGATTTTTGTTAACCATGCTGCTGGAAAGATGGGTCTGATAATTTCCTCCATGACAGCCTCTTTCAAATCATTATAAGCAATATCAGGGGCATGTTGAGTAGAAAGCACTATAGCTTCCACGCCTATAGGTTTACCCTTTTGGTAACGTAAACTTACCTGACTTTTAGCATCAGGTCGCAACCAACTCAGGCTGTTATTTTTACGTAACTTTGCCTGCCGTTCCATCAAACGATGAGCATAGGTAATAGGCGCAGGCATCAGCACTTCTGTTTCATTGCTTGCATAACCAAACATTAAACCTTGATCGCCAGCACCTTGCTCAAATTTATCGAGCTTATCCACCCCCTGAGCAATATCAGGTGATTGTTTGCCGATAGCCGTCATAACCGCACAGGATTCCCAATCGAACCCCATTGATGAGCTATTATAACCAATCTCTTTTACAGTTTCTCGAACGATTTGTTCGACATCAACCCAAGCTGTTGTTGTTACCTCACCCGCCACTAATACCATGCCCGTCTTAACTAGCGTTTCACAAGCAACTCGAGCATTTTTGTCTTGAAGTAAAATCGCATCTAACACCGCATCAGAAATTTGATCGGCAATCTTATCAGGGTGTCCTTCTGATACAGATTCCGAAGTAAAAGTTGTGTAATTATCCATTTTTTATTCTCAAACTTAAAAAAAGAATTGTGATTAAAAGCTGAGCTTTAAAGCTCAAAAAAGTTATATTTACTCACAGCACTTAGCTTTTTGACAAAGCACTCGCAAAAATGAAGCTAGACTATTAGCAGAGGTTACAAATAAGCCAAACACAGTCAAAATTCAAGCGCGAAGAGTATACTAGCGAATCTTTTTTAAAATAGCCAATTAAGCTATCTCCAAGATCAATTTGGAACAACTAAGAACGCGGCTCTCGCATTAGAAAAGTAGCAATAAAAGCAATACAAAAACCTATCGGTATAATGAGCAAAGCACGATGATAATCGCTAGGGGAATAGATTCTAATTTGATTTATTAGCGTTCCTTGAAAATTAGCATCCATCAGCCAACCAAATAAGGGTTGAAATACCGTATATCCTCCAATTGCCATAAAGGATACAACACTAACTGAGGTGGCGGTTAAACTCTTTGGGTTACTGGCAGCAACTAAAGGATAACTCAAAACTTGGCTGCTAGTAAAAAAACCTAGCGCAAAAAATAATAAAGCGATAGTTAAAATAGAAAATCCAGGCACACATATAATTGTAATCACTAATAGCTGAGAGATAATGACTCCCAACATCATCAATGGTATACGTTTTTGAATTTTGTCAGATACCCATCCTACAACAGGACCTCCAATGATCGTTCCTATAAAAAGCATGCTCGGAGCAAATGAAGCTTCTGTTGCAGAAAAATGATCCACTTGCTGTAAAAACAAACTTCCCCAAATAGCGCCTAGCAAAGCAACTGGTAAATTGAGCAAGGAAACATAAAGTCCACATAAACTATTTTGGGGATTTAGATAAGCGAGTCGCCAACTTTTAAAAAGTCCCAATTTAGAAAGCTCTTGATGTGAATTTTTATGTTCGTGATGTAAAAAGGGTGGATAATCTTGAACAAAAGCTAAAATTATCAAGAAAATAACAATTCCTAAACTTGCATCAAAAAATAAAGCATGGCGCCAACCGACTAACTCCACTAATAAAGTCAAAGGTGTTTGTGCAACCATACCTCCCGTCATAGCCATCGTTACGATTAAGCCGCTAACTAAAGCCATATTTTTTGCAGGAAACCAACGTGAGGCAAGGCGAATACTACTTAAAAAACAAAAAGCACTGCCAATACCACTCATGAACCGAAATATAGACGCCCATAGAAATGAACTTGTCATTGCAAAAGCAGCAATGCCAATAATACAAAGAAACAAAGAAGAAAGAATAATTTTACGTGTCGAAAATCGGTCTAATAAAGCCCCTGCGATGGGTAAAAATAATAAATTTGCGTAAAAATAATAAGCCGATAGCTTACCCAATCCTGTTGCATTAAGAGAAAAAGCATGCATCAGATCGCCACTAATCGCATTGAACATATTCATTTGAATAAATTCATAGAAAAAAAACAGTGCTGCAGAAAAGCAAACAATCCATGGTTGTTTTTTATCCATTATAGAAACATTCTCATGAATAGCCGAAGTCAACATAGATTATTTCCATGAACAAAAGGTTGGCAATAGGTTTCACGTAAACAGCATGCAGCAAATAAACTCACTATAAAAGCAATCGGAAAAATGGCCATGCCATAATGATAGTTACTAATTGAATAATAAGGCACGCCTTGCAAAACAGTTTGATCCCAATGTAAATCAATTAACCATCCAAATAACGGTTGGAAAACAGCGCCGCCGCCCATAATCAAAATTGAAGCTAAACTGGTTGAGGTGCCTGTCAAATGTCTAGGATTACTTTCTGCAATTAAAGGGTAGCTAATAATTTGGGTGCTGGTAAAAAAGCCTAATAGTAAAAATAGAAGAAGCAAGCTATAGAAATTTAATACCGGAATAAACATAATAATCAGTAAAATTAGCAAAGAAAGCACAGCTCCTATAATCATCGGCAATCTGCGTCTTCCAATAAAATCTGAAAACCAACCAACTAAAGGTGAGCCTATAATAGTTCCTAAAAAGATCATCATTGCAACCAATGAAGCTTGGGTTCTCTCAAGACGATGCACTTGCGTTAAATACAAAGTCCCCCATAATGCGCCTAATAAAATAATCGGTAAATTTAAAAGGCAAGTATATATTCCTGCTAAAGTATTCTGTTTATTCTGTAAAGACAAACTGATGCTTTTCATTACCGAGATAGGGCTAATGGTTACGTCCATCATTTTTTGAGGGGATTGATGATTTGGATAATCATAAACAAAGAAATAAATCAATAAAATAATAAGTATACCCAATCCGGCATTTATCATGACTGCATTTCGCCATCCTAGTGCATGCACTACCCAAGCAAAAGGAGTCTGTGCCATTATGCCTCCAGCCATGGCTATGGTAATGATAATCCCAATGACTAGCGCCAAACGTTGTGAAGGAAACCAACGCGTCGCTAATTTTATACAGCTTAGAAAACAAAAGGCGTTACCAATACCGGCAATAAAATGACTAAAAGCCGCCACTTCAAAAGATCGACTCAAGGAGAACAGAAATGTGGAAAGGACTACCATGACCATCGCAGTGAGAATAATGACACGGATAGAAAAGCGATCGACTAGGATTCCAGCAAATAGTAAAAAAATAACATCTGCATAGAAATAGGTCGCAGACAAAAAACCTAATTGGCCAGCTTTTATTGAAAAATCATGCATTAACTCTTGGCTAATCGAGTTAAACATTCCCATTTGTATGAATTCATAAAAGAAAAAAAGCGCAGCTGAAAGGCAAACTAGCCAGCGTTGTAGCCTAGAAAAGCTCAGATCGTCACAAATCCGCTTAAAGATGGTTTTGGCCATTAATGCCTCAAATAGAAATAGACTTTCAAACTTCTGTCTTTTATTTTTAGGGACTATTTGGGAAGCGTAGTGTATAGCAAGCCAGGCCAATTTCCAAGTTAAATCATTTAAAAATAAATATGAAAGGGGGCTTTAGATAGTTCTGACTAAATAATTTTCAGTGGGTCCATTACTAGCCTCCGGGGTTTGAATCTGCGAATTAGTTGATTGGAAAAAGCTACCATATAATAAATTCAAAGATCCCTGAGTAGCCTTTGCTCTTGCCTGACTTAATTCACCATCATCCTCCTGGGTTCGATTACTTGCGTATGAATTCATGAAACAAGCAATACTCGCAATACGAGAAACACATGAATCAGTAAATACCAACGCCGCGTTACCCACAGCATTAATTATTAAGGCCAAAAATTCCACTATCTGCCCTAAATAATATCTAGTATCTTGGCCAGAATTAGAATTACTTTCATTAAATAAACTATTACACCAAGATAATGCAGTTTTTAATGTAAAGGGGAGATCGCCAATAATTGCTGCTAAAGTTATTGCATCTGCAGCAACCCAACCTAGTAAACCAGCTAAAGTGGTTGTCCCGGTGAAATCAAGATAAACCAAACCAAAAAAGGCAGCAGCCATAACTAATAGTTTAAATATATAAGCAAAAATCTGATTAGCAGTTATATTTTGCCATTTTTCTTGAATATTCTTCTTGAAGTCTTGCCATGAAAACTTCGACTGTAGTACACCCACAAAGGTTCTTAACATAACAATGGTTAAACCAATTAATAACGCTGCCGCTAACACACTTAACAGAGCAACAGTCAAATGTGGGCATGTTGCAGCCAATGCCGGGCAAATAAGCGCAATCATTTTTGTGCCTTCAAGATAGGTAATAGCAGCTGCTGCAATTCCCACCGATAAAGAAAGAATCCCAGCAGGTAAAAGCAAAAGCTTCTTACTTCTAGATAATTGTAGACGATTATTTTCTTTGCAAAGATTTTGAAAAAATTGCGGAATGTGTTGTGAGAAAAGTTGAAAATTAGCTCGGGTTCCCGCAAGAAAAATTAGCAAGCTTAGAGGAATCACAAATCCCAATGGCAAACTAAAACTAGCAAGTAATACAAAGATAGCGGCGCCTGTACTTAACCCGCAAGCTAAGGCGGCAATCAATCCGATACCAAAGCCAGTTCCATAAAGAAGCCTTTCAGGCCAAAAAGAAAACTCAGAAATAGCTTTCGCGGCTGATGAGAAACTTTCATCGATAATTCTTTTGCTTTCTTCACTAGTATTTTCAGAATCAAGAGTAAATCTTTTATATTCTAAAAATTGCTTAGTAACATTAATTAAAGTTTTTTTTCTTTCATCATATTGCACCAATTTATTAATTAATTGTTCAATTTCAATTTTTTCAGCCGTTTCAGCAAGTTTAAATTGTAATAAAATTTCATAAACTGCTTTAAATAAACCCGCATGGATTAATTTTCTTTTTAATTTATTGATATCCTTTTTAAATTTCATTTGCCGGCGCGCAGCATCGTCATCCCATGTTTCTTTAAAATCGGACCAAACTTGAATAAAACATAAAAGCTTAAACAAATCTAACAATGCCCCGTCAGAGTCAAATTTAATTTCATTAACAAGATTATTATTATTTTCAATCTCAGTAGCAATATGCTGATGCAATTGAATTTTCTCATCAGTTTTTTCTCTTTGGTTATTTGCGCCAAAAGTTAACTGAGCAGCTAAACCCGACAAATATAAATTTTTAACATATCCTTTAGAATAGATAGCTGAACCTTTATTTGGCATAAAATTCCCTTCTGAACATAAGCTAATTACTAGAAATATGAAGAACCAATGGTTTATTTTAAGTAGAGAAAATTAAGAAAATATTAAAAGAAACTAAAATTAAGCCGATTTATCCAATCATGAAGGAGATCTTAAGAAAATTGGCTAGAGCTTGGCCTCTGTTAACTCAAAATGCTTTCTACAAACTGCAACATAGCGTTCATTCCCGCCAATTTCTATTTGTTTACCCTCAGTAATTTTATGATTTTCAGCATCAAACCTAATATTCATAATCGCTTTGCGCCCACAATAGCAGACTGTTTTTATCTCGTTAATCTCATCAGCCCATATTAATAAGTACAAACTTCCTTCAAAAGGTTCAGCGCGAAAATCACTACGCAATCCATAACATAAAACTGGGATATTTAAACGATCAACAACTAAGGTCAACTGGAAAACTTGATTTTTGGTCAAAAATTGAGCTTCGTCGAATAAAATACATTTTAATTCTTGTTTTTGATTTAAATAGCCCTCCACTTGCTCAAGTAAATTGTCTTTTGGAGCAAATAAATTTGCCTGGGCTTTTAAACCAATCCTTGAAGTTATGCATCCTGATTGATGGCGATCATCAATGGCTGGTGCAAACAATAGAGTCTGTAAGCCTCGTTCTTGATAATTATAACTTGCTTGTAACAATGCGGTACTTTTGCCTGCATTCATTGCTGAATAATAAAAATAAAGTTTTGCCATAATTGAATTTAATAAATGAAGGTTTGGGTTATAATACCTGGAACAATTGCAAATAGGGAGAAACTTTATGGCCTTAACGTCTTCTAATATGCTAGCGTTGGGCACTCCAGCACCTGATTTTAAACTTTTGGATACAATTACCGGAAAATTTTATAGTTTAAAAGATAGCCAAGGTTCGAAGGCCACTGTTATTATGTTTATTTGCAATCATTGCCCCTACGTAAAACATGTCATACACGAGCTGGTTTGTTTAGCTAAGGATTATCAAGCGAAAGGTATCGCGTTTGTGGCTATCAGCGCTAATGATGCTATTGCTTACCCAGAAGATGCTCCTGAAAAAATGACTCAACTCGCTAAACAACTAGGTTTTAGCTTTCCTTACCTCTATGATGAAACCCAAAAGACAGCCAAAGCCTATCAAGCAACGTGCACGCCTGATTTTTTTGTTTTCGATGAAAACTTCCTCTGTGTATATCGAGGCCAATTAGACGGATCTAGGCCCGGCAATAAAATCTCAGTAACAGGTACAGACATCCGCTCAGCTTTAGATAATATTCTTCAAGACAAACCGGTTAATCCACAACAAATACCAAGCATGGGTTGTAATATAAAATGGAAATAATGATAATTTTAGATTTTGTGTATAATTCGACTTGAGAAAGGTACCTGATGAGTAGTTTGAGGTAACCTAAATAGATAATTGCCTCTGCTAATATGCTGCGAGAAGCAGTCGCTCATTTGGATTTCCCACGTATTGGCGATATTTTTCTGAGTGGTATTACATAATATAGAAAATTCTTCATTTAAAGCCTGAGTATTTTGAACTAATATGACCAGAGCTTTTAAATACTCCTTGAATGCTTCATTATCGTTTAGTAACTTAATTATTTGTTCGCCAACTTTTGGTAAATTAATATTATCTTTCTCATAAAAACAAATTAAATCATTTATGGTTCCAATTTTAGCATTCTCCAGGCTAAGTCGTATTAACAGCAAATCATTTGCTAATTTATGTCCATTAGAAAAAGACTCTATGGGAAAATTAAACCTTATGGTATGTAAAAATTTAAGATTAACTATATATAGAAAAAGTTTTTCAGAAAGATTTTTTTTAAATGATATAGAAGCTAAGAAAAAAGGATTGATTCCGTTTTTAAGAAATTCTAACCAGGTTAATTTTAAAGTAAATTCATTATAAATTCTATCAACTGATATACAATCTAAATGTAGATTAAATATATCCAATTTTTTCGCAAAAAAAACCAGATTACTAATGTTATTAATAAAAAAATTAATGTTAAACAAATTCAATATAAATTCATATAGTTTAATTAAAAATTTATATAATAAGGAATCGGTATGTGTTTGGGAATAATCTAAATTTATCTGCAGGTGTTTATCAAAATAGCATTGTATCGCTTCTTGCTGTTCTTTCAAAAACCGATTAATTGATAAATCAGATCTCAATTTATTAATTTTTATTTTTATATTTTCTATATTTTTTAACGTAGTATTTGAAACTTCACAATGAAAATCCAAACTAATTTTATCAAGTTTTAATTTATTTTCTTCAAGTAAAAAGATTACATTCTCTAAATAATACACAAAGGTATTGTTGTTAAACTTAGCATTGAAACTATCTTTTACTATATAAAATTCACTGAATTCATAATTAATATTCCATTCAGAATAAAGTTTAATAATATCATCAAGAATGGGCATTAACGTATTAATATTATCTGCAATTATGTCGGCTTTTTTAGCTAACTTTTCTAAAATCGAAAAATTAGTGAGTAATAAAAAATTATCTCGATATTCACTTTGGATATCAGAAAAATTGGGTAACAAGAAAAGTTTGATTTTATTATATTCGTAAAAAAAATTTTTGGAACTCTGGTCTTTTAAATCATAGATTTTCTTACAAATAACTGATTTAAATTCTTCTAATGCGAATGATTGGAAAATGCCTTTGATACTTTTTTCATAATTATAATTTATTTCATTTTTTCTTAAGATATTTATAAAAAAAAATGCTTCGCGTATATCTTTAGTAAATTGCGATTCATTTTTAAATAGATAATCTGAATTACAGTTTTGTATATTTTTATTCTCATATGAACTGAAATTTTTTTTTCTTACTCTTTTTATTTTATTAACCACATATCCTTTTCCATCTTCATCAAAATCAATTACTCTTGTTTTAACTTTGTTTTTAGCCTGGGGTTGATTATTGAAATCCTCAGTTGCTTCGTTAAAAGGCAATGGATTTGATAACCCTGCTTCTGTCATCAATTCAACTGCGGGTTGACTCTTAACTTCAGTTTTTATGGGGTTAGAAAACTTCGATAAAGATTTACCATAGGATGACACTAATTTTTTCGACAAATCTCCAAGAAAATTAAAATTTATAGATAAGCGGGGATTACCAATAAATTCTTTTAATGCTGTCTGGACATCCGTACCGTTAGAAGCTTGACGATGAGTTATTTTTTCAATAATGCCATTACATTGCTCTTCAATTATTTTAATTATAGAGCCTGATTCAGTTTCAAGAGTCATTTAAATTCTCTTTAGTATTTTTATTATTATAATTTACACGAAAAATTTTTAATGTTTTTTTTATTATACTAAATGGACAACCCAAAGTTATCACGCAGACAACGTTAGCGTTGAATCCGTCATTAAATTAACTTTTGACTGAGATGATATTTTACCAAATAATCCATTTATTGGAGAACTTAAGGGAGAAACATAATTACATTCATTTAGACTCTTCTCTATTTTTTGGTTTATTGATTCTAATATCCCATACGTGATGACTATAGAACTTTTAAAATCTTTTAGAATCTGAACAATTGCTTGGTTTTTATAAAGGAAAAAACCTTTTGATAATATTATTATTTTTTCAAGAAATTCTTCTTTGTCGCCTAAGTTCTTTAATTCTTTAGTTTCGTTAATGATTTCAGGTAAACATAGTTGTTCCGCCCAGCTATGGGCAAAAGCACTTTTATTCATCCAAGGCCAGCATACAATACCGAAGTCAAACAGTAATGTCCATAAACCCCGTTGCGAGATAAAATCAGTAATTTCACAGAAAGATGGGGCGTCGCCCAACTTAGCTTGAATTTTTTTTATTGAAAAATCAATATTAAAATATCCTCGCTGTAGTTTTTCAACAAAACTAGGTTTATTGATCGGTGATTTTTCTAGCCAATAACCTTTTCTTTTTATCGTAGCATTTGTATTTTCAAATTCATCAAGAATTTTTCGAGTTAATTCGTTAAATTTTTTATCAATAGTTGCGTGCAGATCTATCACTGTCGTCAACAGAAATTCAGGTTTTGGATCTAAATCTCTTGATGCTTTATTGTTGGTATGCCGTTCAATATGATAATTAAGCAGTAACGAATTCCATATATCTAATCTTTCTTTAATAGTGCATAGCTCAGTTTGTGCCTTTATTAATGAATCTTTAAGTTTTAGATTATTCTCAGCAATTTCTCCATTCTCTTCTAAACTACAATTTTCAGACTTTTTAGTGATGAGTTCTTTTAGTCGCTCAGTATTTGTTCCTGTAAATTCTTTTAAATTCCCTCCGATATCTACCGCTACTGCTTTTGCATTTATTTTAACTTGATTAGCAGTAGTGCTAATTTTTTCTAACCCATTGGTTAAATATTGCATAAAAGAATTATAGGGGTTTATACTTTTTTCTAAAATTTGAGATTTAGTTTCATAGAACTTAATCATTAATTTTTTGTTTTTAATTGAAGCTGGGAAATAAATTCCAATATCAGATTCTTGTGATTCGTCTGTTGTCAGTTTTGGCAAGGATTTTTCTAATTCTAACTTTATTTTCGGTAACCTTTCTTCAAATTCTTTTTCAAATTCTAGTAAATAATCAGTTAAACTTTTTAGACTCAGTATATTATTTCTAATATTTGAAAATCCATTTTTAGATACTAACTCATAACATTTAAGTGATTGAAAAACCAAAGTCAAAAGTTGTCTACAATCATCCGCATCGATTGTTTGATCTTGGATACAATTAGTAATAAATTTCAGATTAAACTGCATCAGAAATGATTTATCACTACTTCTTATAATCAATAATAGCTGATTCAACAAATCGTGGAAAACTAATTTCTTATTTAATTCATAAACTATCCCATAAAAATCCTTCTTTATCTCTTTTTCAGATAAATTATTTATATTCTGTAAATGTTCTGATTTAAAAGAATAAGGGTCATTAATGAACAATTTTAATAAATCTAAAACGGCTATAAAATCCTTATTGAACTTAAGAAATTCAGTAGTCCTTTCTAATAATTTTTTAGTTAAATCAAATACTTTTAATTTAAGATGAATGTTATGAAAATTTAAAATCTTATAAATAAAGGTTTTTATTTCATTGTAGTCATCTTCAGTTAATTCATATATTTTATTGGCATATAAAATAGATAAATTAAGCCTTAAAGCTTCCAGCTTTTCTGTCAAAAGTAAAGAATCTCCTGGCAAAATAAACTCATTAGGTAAATCCTCTTCAATTTTTTGACAAATTTTTATTTTATTTTTTAGATTCTTTGTAGCTTTTTCGATTAGAAATGAATGCCTACTTAAAGAATTGAGCTTGCTTTCATTTTCAAGACAGCTCAGTAAGTAGCGCTGCAATTTTTCACTTTTTATTGAATCTTTGATCAGATTCTCAATTTCTTTGGCATTCATGTTTCCGCCTTAAATTATTGATATTTTTTACAGTTTAATTTTATTCGAAAATTTTTTCGAATAGATTACATGCAACGGGTAGGCCTAGGCAATCCTGCCAACTTACTTGCTTGCTTAAGTATGCCTTTAGGAAATAGATTATTTAAATAGATACTACACGCTTTATCAGAACCTAATTGTACCGATAATTGATTAACCAACATTCTAATCGGGGGAGTTTTGTGGTATTGCTGATAAAAATTTCGCAGAAAATAGATAACATGCCAATGATCTTTAATAAGTATTATTGCTTCATCTTTTGCTATTATAGTGGCTACTTCTTCGTGCCAATCGGCAGAATGAACCAGATACCCGAATTGATCGGTTAAAATTTTCTCCCCATTAAATATTAAAACTGACATTTACTACCTGGTGTCAAGACAACTACATAGCTTATTAAAAGTTAAGATGAAGCAATTTAAGCAGAGTTTTATTTCTCTGCTTAAAAGATTCCTTTAAATGATAGTTGAGAAGCTTTTTCTGTTCCAGCCCAATAGAACAAAAATAAAGCTATTTTAAGGCCAGAAATTAGCCAAGACGCGTAGCTATCTTAAAAATTTACCTTGATTCTAGCTATCTCTTTAAATCAGATATTGAAGCAATCTTTAATCGCGATTGCCGCTAAATGCTCCAAGTAAGTTTAATAAACTCAAAAATATATTATAAAGAGATACATAAAGCGTTACGGTTGCCATAATATAATTAGTTTCACCGCCATGAATAATTTGGCTTGTTTGCAATAAAATAATGCCCGATGATAATAAAACAAACACCGCAGACAAGGTAAGCATTAAAACGGATATATGAAAGAAAAGTGTAGCTAAGCTCGCTAGAAAAGCGACTACCATCCCCACCAACAAAAAACTTGTCATGAAACTAAAGTCTTTTTTGGTGGTTAACGCATAGGCTGATAGGGTAAAAAAGATAAGTCCCGTAGCGCCCAACGACATCATGACTAATTCATGCCCATTGGTAAATCCATGAATATAATGATTTAAAATTGGACCTAGTGTATATCCCATGAATCCAGTTAAACCAAAGACCGATAATAGACCCCAAGAACTATTACGCGCATAATTGGTCAAAAACAATAATCCGAAATATCCTATAAGTGTAATAAAAGGATTTAAGGGCGGAGCATTGGTAAACATAGCAAGCCCAGCCGTTATTGCACTAAAAATCAGCGTTAATCCCAGAAGAATGTAAGTTTGACGTAATACTGTATTGGTGGCTAAGACAGATTCAAATCCTGGATTATAACGTATTTGACTAGAAGCCATATCACTTCCCTCGTAAGTCTAAAAATTTACCTATTCTACCATAAGCAATTTTACGCTAAAAGCCGATGAAGTCTACTTCATCGCCTTCTGTTTCACTCCCATAAAGGATATCTCTCCAAAATAACTGGCATTTTAAAGAAAAGACGCGCTAAAGCAGAGAATGCAGATGTGTAATCCGAAACATAAAATTTCTTTTTGGGAGTATTGGATGCCTGAGACAGTAGTTCATTGTCTTTAAGTATATTTTTTACCACCTCTGCAACAATATCCGTTGAATCAATAATAATGGTAGCATCGTTATAAAAGTGTTTAATTTGCTGTTTAATCAAAGGGTAATGCGTACACCCTAAAACCAAGGCATCAAGATTATGAAGGGACGATTCACTCAAATAAGATTTAATCGCGTCAGCCATAATGGATTGGTCAATAACACCTTCCTCAATCAATGGTACAAGTAGGGGGGTAGCCAGTGTATTTAATCGAATATTAATACCCAATTCATCTAATTTTTTTCGATAGATATTGGAATTTATAGTCTGCTTAGTGCCAATCAAACCTATTGTTTTATTGATATAATTTTTAGCTAAATAGGCAATCATAGGGTCAATCACATCAACCACCATCGCTTTACGGCCTACATATTCTTTAACTAACTCATAAGCAACAGCCGACGCTGAGTTACAAGCAATTAAAATTAGCTTGCAATTTTGCTTAAGCAACATATCACAAATTTTTATGGAATAAGCTTGAATGGCTGCAGCAGACTTATCCCCCCAAGGTGCATGGGCGGTATCCCCAAAATAAATAATAGATTCATTAGGTAATAGCTTAGTGACAGCATGGGCGACAGTTAAGCCACCAATACCACTATCAAATATGCCGATGGGTTGTAAAAGATTTGAAGACATATTGATACTTTAATGGATTATAAGAGTAATACCTAACACAAAAAGAAAAAAAGCGAAATATCTACGCAAAATATTCCCTGCAATGCGTTTTCCAAGTCCAGTACCTAAAGGAACAAAAAGCACACTCCCTATCGATATACCTAATACTGCGGGCCAATAAACAAATCCAAGACTTCCGGATGGGAGATTATTAGCATGCAAGCCGGTTAAAGTAAACGTTATAGCCCCTAAGATTGCAAGTAACAAAACACAAGCAGAAGAAGTCGCAATTGCATGATGCGTAGACAATCCCAAACGTAAAAAAACCGGAACTGAAATAGTCCCCCCACCAATACCTAACAATCCTGAAATAATTCCAATAAAAAACCCTATGGACCATTTTTTGAAAGTATTTAGGACTATAATTTCTTTTTTTATAGTCGGACTTCTATGAAAATATAGTTTAAATGCAACCGAAAAAAGAAATAAGCTAAATAATAGTTTTAAAGTTTGTGTAGATAATAATAAAGCTAATAAAGCTCCAGTTATTATGCCCACAACCATTCCTGGAACTATCTGCCGAAATAAAAACCAATTAATAGAAAAACTACGCTGTTGATGATAAACAGCAATAAGCGAAGTAAAAATAATAGACGTTAATGCGGTACTGGTTGCCATATGCATTTGCAAATAATTAGGAATATTTGCATGTGAAAAAATGGCAAGTAGTCCAGGAACTAAAATTGTTCCTACACCTATACCTAATAACCCCGCTAAAAATCCGGCTAATAAACCTATCGTTACATATAATAGAAAAAACATTAAATGGGCCAAAAATTTGTTGGAAATTACCTAAAGCTTAAGCCAATGAATTCTTAATAAATTAGCAAATTAAAGACTGCGCACAAGGATATTTTTTTTGTCCTTGCTCAACTTGCAAAGTTATATGTTGAATATGAAATTCCTTAGCCAAAAATTGATTAATTTTTAAATACTCCTCATCTGATAAACGACTTTCTGGCATGATTAAATGCGCAGTTAGTGCTGTTTCTTGAGTACTTAAACCCCAAATATGCAGATCGTGAACTTCTTGAACCCCAGGCAACTCTTTTAAATAAGTATATACCGCTTTCTGATTTACTCCATAAGGAACTGCACCTAAAATTAGCTCTACTGAACGTTGAAGTAAATTCCAACTACCCCAAATAATGATACTCACAATCAATAACCCAACTATCGGATCTATCCATAACCAACCAGTAAAATAAATAGCAGCGCCCGCTAATACAACCCCAAGGGCAATAAGTGCATCATAAGCTAAATGCAAAAAAGCCCCCTTTATATTAAGATCAGTGCTACTTTGCCGCATAAATAATAAAGCCGTTCCTCCGTTGATTAACATTCCTATAAAAGCAACGATCGTCACAATAACTTCATTAATTTCTCTTGGATTGTTAAGTCTATAAATAGATTCATAAACGATTAAAGCAGATGTTAAAACAAGTAATAACGCATTGGATAATGCAGCTAAAATAGTTAATTTTTTATAACCATAACTATAACGTTTTGACGCACGTCTTTTAACTAAAACGCTGGCCCCCCAAGACATCAACAAACCTAAAACATCACCAAAATTGTGTACCGCATCGGACAATAAACTCACCGAGTGAGCAATAAATCCGTAAATCACTTCTGTTAGTAAAAAACTTGAATTTAAAAAAATAGCAATAGCAAAACTTATATTTAAAGTAACCAATGTATTATGGTGATGATGAGTGTGTGCCATAAGTTTAGCCATTTACGATTTCGATATTTTTATCTTTTGGCATAAAAAAATGAAATGTGTTTGCTGGTAAATAAGGATTTATTTCAACTTGCGAAAAATTAATCGCCGTTTGTTGTTCTAGCTTATCGATCAAACGCATCTCACTTAAGCGATTTTTTTGAAAAATCAAAGTAATTGATTGAAATAATTCATTTTTATTTTTAGGTAATAAAGTAAAGCCTTGAACATCCATTAAAGGATGAATATTGAACAATTGGCTTAAATTTTTTGGAGACTCACTCAATAAAGCTGCGGGAGAATCTCTATGGGCAGTTTTTTGTTTTTGGATTGTTACTTGTTGTAAATCAATATCATAAAACCAAATATGCTGACCATCTGCGATTAATAACTGCCTATTAGGCTGTGTAACTTCCCATCGAAAATGCCCAGGACGTTGTATGGTCATTTTACCGCTTACTTGTTGCAAAATTTGACCTCTAGCACTCATGATCGTCTGAGTAAAATCGGCACGAGAAGTTTGTACATTAGATAATAATTGACTTAGCTTTTCCTCTGCTAGCACTTGAGCAGAAGTCAACAACAACAAAATCAAAAAAAATAGTCGATATTTATTGAAAAATTTCATAATAAAAATACTATAAGATGAAAAAAATTTCGTAAAAACTTACAATATTCGAGCATTATATATCTCACGTTTGAGATGCGATAGTTTTCCTTCCAGCATAATCTACCTTAAGAGCTTTTTAGGGGCTGATTTGGACTAAGCTAAACAAAAAATGACTCATTCTCCGCTTTAATTAAATTCAACCAGTCTATGCAAACTTCAAAATCTAAGGTGTTTAGATTCTGATAGTGCACAAAACTGAAAAAAGGCACATTCATAGCTTGCTTTAAATATAACGCGTTTTCTTCATGAAATAACATATCAGGATCAATCTGATTACAGATACAAGCCACAAGCGGAATATTTCTTTTTCTCAAGATTTCATAGGTTAAAAGGGTGTGATTCAAACATCCTAAACGCAAACCCACAATAAGTATGACGGGCAAAGCTAATTGCTGCATTAAATCAAGCATTGTTTCTTTTTCATTTAAAGGAACAGCAGCTCCACCAAGACCTTCGACAACATAATAATCCGGGTTTAAATTCAATGACAATTCGCAAAAATCCATTATTTTGTCAATACTAAGTTGGCTAGACTGTTGTGCCGCGGCAATATGCGGAGCGACGGGTGCCAAAAAACAAAATGGGTTAACCTGTTCATAAGGAATATGGATAGTTGCTGATTTTTGCAGACAAACTGCATCAGAATTTCTCAAACCATATTCTGTCAACTGAGCTCCAGTAGCAATAGGCTTTAACCCCAGAGTAGAATACCCGTTCTTTTTTAAAAAAGATAACAAATTTACCGCGATAGTTGTTTTGCCAACATTGGTATCTGTACCAAGAATGAAAAAGCCTTTTTTAGTTTGCATTGGCCTCATCTTCATTTAAAGCATTAAAAAATTTATCCGCGAATAATACTATTTAGAGGGATTTTTATTTCATCTATTCCACATTGTTTTTCTATAGACCATGCATGTCCATAAATAATTTCCCAAGTCGCTGGCAACTTCCCCTCTTCAGTACGAAAACTTTCATAAGCTCGTATTAATTTTTTTAAGGCTCCTTTAGAAGTTAAACCTCGTTGACGATTCTGAGCTATATTCTGCACGCCTAATTTTTTTAGTTCCTTCATCAAATCTAAAGCTTCTGAATACAATAAAGTAAAATATTCAATATCCATCACAGGATAAGCAAAAGAAGTTTGTAGTAAGTTATCACCTAAATCATGCATATCAACAAATTGATGAACATGGGGCTGTTCATCGATGGTTTTCCAACAATAACGCAATTCTTGTAAAGTATCAGGCCCCACCATTGAGAAAAGTAACAAACCTTCTGGTTTTAATATGCGATGGATTTCTTTAAGGCATTTAACAAAATTGTTACTCCAATGCAACATTAAATTGGAATAAACTAATTCGAAGCTGTGATCATTAAATGGTAAATCCTCAGCGCATCCATTTACCCAATGAATATCTTTAAGTTGATACTCGGTTTCTTTAAGCTGTGCTTGCGCCAGCATTCCATTCGATTTATCTAAGCCTATTATCTTAGCCGTCGGGTATAATTCTTTTAAAAAAGACTCAAAATAACCTGTACCACAACCTAGATCCAATATAGTCTGAGGTTGACAACGAATCCCCCTTAACCGCGCCAATAAAGATTTTCCTACCTGTTGTTGTAACACAGCAACTGGATCATAAGTCTTTGCCGCTTTATTAAAACGTTGAACAATTTGTGTTTGATCAAACTGAATTATCATTTATTCTTATCAATTTTAGACCTAAGGCTATATGCTCTAACAATCTGTCAATTTCATTTTCTGAATGTAACGCAGATAAGCTAATTCGTAGTCGCGAAGTATTTTCAGGAACCGTTGGGGGTCGAACAGCATTAACCAAAAACCCATTTTGCAGTAAATAAGCTGAAAGTGCTAGGGTTTGCCCAGTATTCTTTACTAAAATCGGCTGAATAGCTGTCTGAGAGGGCAGAATTGGTAACTCCAATTGTTGCGCCGCCCGCTTAAAATAAGCAATTAAACTCTGTAATCTCTCCCTGCGCCAGCTTTCTGTTTGTAATAATAATAAACTAGTATATGCCGCTTTAGCTAATGCCGGAGGCAAAGCGGTGGTATACATATAAGGGCGGGCAAATTGAATCAAATTTTCTATGATGATCTCATTCGATGCCACAAACCCTCCAAAACATCCAAAAGCTTTACCAAAGCCTCCAGATAAAATGTCTGGCTTACATTGAAAAAGCTCGCAAATACCTATCCCTTTTTTTCCCAATACCCCTATACCATGTGCATCATCCACTAATAATGTGGATGAAAATTTCTGAGCTATTCCAATTAAAGATGGCAATAATGCTATATCACCGTCCATACTAAATACACCATCCGTCACGATAAATTTTTGTCTAGAAGCAAACTGCGTTAAATGTTTTTCCAGCTGGGCAAGTTTATTATGTGGATAGCGTTTAAAAAAGTTCGTATTTAATTTTGCTCCATCAATTAAAGAAGCATGACTTAATTTATCAGCAAATACTGCCGCTTTTCTTTGCACTAAACTCCCTAAAATACCCAAATTAGCCATATACCCAGTAGAAAATACTAAAACCTTAGGAAAATTAAGAAATTCAGCTAAGGCAAACTCGAGCTCCTGATGAAAATGATTATAAGCTCCCAGAAAATGGGATGCGCCACTCCCCACGCCAAAGTCGTCGGCAGCCTGTTTAAAAGATTTTATAATAGACGGGTGTTTCGATAAGCCTAAATAATCATTGGAAGAAAAGGAACAAAAAATTTTATCCTCATAACGCCGCTGCATACCATCCAAACTTTGCAAAATTTTTCGTTCTCTATATAACCCTTTTTCTTTATGTAGATTTAATGCTGGTTCAAAAGTTAATGACATGCATGTAATTCAGTATCAAGTAATACAGGCTCCAAACCCAATTTTTTTAATAATGCATTATCTTGGTCAGGGGTAATATTTTCTGTTGTTAATAATTTTTCTCCATAATGTATAGAATTAGCGCCAGCAAAAAAACACAATGCTTGCGCCTCTTCGCTCAAACTATCACGTCCAGCCGACAAGCGAATCATACTCGTTGGTAAAACAATACGCGCTACCGCAACAACACGAGTAAATTCAAAAGAATCTACTGGAGGCTTATTGGCCAAAGGGGTGCCTGGGATAGGAATTAATTTATTTAATGTCACACTTCTAGGATGTTCAGGTAGGTTAGCAAGTTGTTGTAAGAGACCCACCCGATCCTCTTGCGTCTCCCCCATGCCAATTATCCCACCACAACAAACTTTTATCCCTGCTGCTCGAACACAAGCTAAGGTTTCCAAGCGTTCTTGATAAGTTCGTGTAGAAATAATCGTTTTGTAATATTCTGGCGAAGTATCTAGATTATGGTTGTAATAATCTAAACCTACATTGGATAATTGCAAAGCTTGTTCCTGGGTGAGCATACCTAATGTAGCACACGCCTCCAAATCCAATGCTTTGATTGCTGATACCATTTCTAATATATTATTAAATTCTTTTTTAGGGGGACTACGCCATGCTGCCGCAATACAAAATCGGCCTGCACCTTTTTCTTTTGCTTTTTTAGCTGCAGTTTTTACTTGTTCAACTGTCATTAGAGGTTCTTTTTTTAGCCCGGTGTTGTAATGCCCGCTCTGAGGACAATACGAACAATCCTCAGGACATAAGCCGGTTTTTACATTAAGTAAACTACTAATCTGAACTGAATTAGCTTGGAAAGATAGGCGATGAACCGAATGTGCGCGATAAATTAAATCATTAAAAGGGTATTGGAAAAGCACATAAATTTGCTCATGTGTCCAATCATGACGGATTTCAGGACTTAACATAATAATTTCTTAACATCACAAAATTGCCAAAATAAAATGAATACCGCATATTGTCAACTTCCTAAATAAAGTCTTATAGGATATAAAATGGAAGCTCAATCTCGGTAGCTAACACACTAAAAATTATTATTAACAATAAAAAAATCCAACTACTGCTATTCTTGACTGTAAATATTACTGGATCATCCTTGATTTTCCCTTCTCGAGCAAATTGCCACATATGATTAACCCAAATAAATAGACAAGGACAAATTAGCCATAATAGTAAAGGGGTTCTATAAAATAGTTGTGCTTTTTCAGAATAAATATAGAATATAAAGATCAAAACTGACAAATAACCACTTATATATCCTAACAAAGCAATTTTGGTTTTATCCTTTATTGTATAAGCCCGTCCAAAAATAGATAATCCATTTTTTGTTTGTGGAAGCTCAGCATAACGCTTAAGTAATGCTAAGCTAAAAAATAGTGATAAAACGAAAAAAATTAACCAAAATGAAAATCCATTGTCTATTAAAGTCATTCCGGCAAATACACGCATTGAATATAAAAAAGCCAGCAAAATAACATCTAACCATTTCATTTTTTTAATAAAAAAAGTATAAAACAAGGTTAAGCAATAATAAGTTATTGCAATTATCAAGAAATTTAAGGGTAATGGTATGGTAAGAATTAAAGCGGCTATTGCTAATAACGGGGCAAGTATATATCCTGTTCTACAGGATAATTCACCTGAAGCAAATGGTCTTTTTTGTTTTTTTCTATGTTTTTTATCATTTTCTAAATCATGTAAGTCATTAATTATATAGGCACTTGAAGCTAATAGACAAAAAACCAAAAAACCAAAAAAACAGTTTTTTAGCGCAATAATATTAAAATATTGGTGGCCAACAAAAATTGGTATAAATAGCAGGACATTTTTTATGGCATGATAAGGCCGTATCGCCTTGACACAGGCTTTTAACTTTTTTTTATTCTTTTTATTTAACACAATCTTTCTCGAAATATTTTATTACTTAGCTAGAGCCATTTTTCCGGTAATGAATATTCGCATTTTTAGTCATTTTTATGTTTAATTAGCTTCTTTTTTACTCTATTTTATGGATCTTATCAATCGCGACCACCAACATATTTGGCATCCTTGCTCACAAATGAAGGATTATGAAACCTTTCCTCCGTTAATAATCAAAAAAGCCTATGGTTCTTATATAGAACTGACAGATGGCAAGCGAATAATCGATGCTATTTCTAGCTGGTGGTGTAAGTCACTGGGACACAACCATCCTCGTTTAAAAAGCGCTCTTAAAACTCAATTAGAGCACTTTGAGCATGTGATATTTGCCAACTGTACCTATGAAATTATTGTCCAGCTCTCTGAAAAATTAGGTACTCTTTGCCCGGGGCTAAATAAGGTATTTTATGCCAGTGAAGGCTCTTCGGCGGTCGAAATTGCACTAAAAATGAGTTTACACGCCCAGCAATTACTTGGTCAAAGCCAGCGTACCCAATTTACTTCCCTACAAAATGCTTATCATGGTGAGACCTTTATGGCTTTAGGGCTTAGTGATCTAGGTCTTTATCGAAAAGCCTATGAAGCCCATTTAATAAAACCTAGTTTTATTAAAAATATCCCTTATGTGCATTCTAGCTCTGATCCTCTATGGACTGATTGTTCAGCTATTTGGCCAAATATCGAAAATCAGTTAGAAAAACAAGAAAAAAATTTAGCGACTATTATTGTTGAGCCGATAGTCCAAGGGGCAGGGGGCATGAAAATTTATAGCCAAGATTTTCTTCGACGTTTATGCGACTGGACTCAAACTCATGGTATTTATTTGATTGCCGATGAAATCATGACTGGTTTAGGTAGAACAGGGCGGGGCTTGGCGTGTGAACATGCACAAGTAAAACCTGATTTTATTTGTTTAAGTAAAGGTTTAACTTCGGGTTGGTTACCCATGAGCGCGGTATTAACCCATACTGACATTTATAATTTATTTTATGATGATTACTCTTCTGGAAAAAATTTTTTACACTCACATACATTTAGTGGTAATGCTTTAGCCGCAACAGTAGCATTAGAATGTCTAAATATTTTAGAAGATGAAAAAATATTCCAACAAGTACAAGAAAAAGAATTTTTTTTAAAAAAATTTATGCATGAAATAAATGCAAATACACAAAGATTAACTAACATCCGAGGAATTGGAGCAATTATTGCAGCAGATTTAGAATTAACAGAAAAAGAAAAAAAACAGCGTATTGGTTATCAAATTTTTCAGAAAGCATTGGAAATGGGTGCTTGGTTACGTCCTTTAGGAAATACAATTTATTGGCTACCTCCTTTAAATACCCCATTAGTTATTTTAGAAAAATTGCGCGACATTACCGAAATGTCAATAAAACAAATATTGAAATAATAAATGATTAAACAATAATATATATTAAGAAGTCCAACATCTAAAAATTTTAAATCATTATCTCTCATCTAACTAACCTCTAGACCGCTTTAATAGAAAATTGTGGCTAGGCCATAAAAAATATTAACTTAAACAGAAAAATTTTATCTACTAATTTTGATTAACTGTCACTATATCCAAAGCATTTGACATTGTGCGTTTTTCACGACTACGCCAACCATACCAAACAAACAATACACCGAAAATTTTGGCTAATGATAGAACCAAGACTGCTAGCCCATTTAATTGATGGATAATCCATAGAAAAACACTACTATCTATAGGTGCACTTAGACTGGCAGACCAAAGGATACGCTGAGATAGAGGTCGTTTAGTAAAAGTATATATTGACCAATCTACAAATTCTGCGATTAAAAAAGCACTCATGCTTGCAATCGCTAAATCCTTTCCTGCTAAAACATAACTTATTAAACTTCCGATAAACATAGGGAAAATAACTTTATGCTCTAATTCGCGTTGAGCAAAATCACGTAATACATAGACAACTCCCACCGTCCAATCCATAGGAGAAATTTCAGTACTCAATATTTGCATTAAGGGGATGTAAGCAAATAAGGTGTTAAGCAAAACTATTAAAATAATATAAGTAATACTATATTTATAATTAAATAACCATTTCATATTTTAAACTATTTTATTTTTATTTAAAAAATCAATCATAAAGCAAATTGGAAAAAAAGCCTTGTTTCTCCATAATTTTCCGTAAAGTCTTTAAACCTTCAACCTGAATTTGTCTAACTCTTTCACGAGTTAGGCCAATTACTTCCCCAACTTCTTCTAAGGTCATGCGATCACAACCCAATAGCCCATAGCGTCGTGCAATAACCTCACGTTGATTGGTTGATAGTTGTTTAAGCCAACCCTCTAAACGCTTACGTAAATTTTCACACTCTAAGATTTGCTCAGGGTCATTTTCACGATTATCGGATAGAGTTTCAAGTAAAGGTTTGTCTGCTTCGCTGCTTGCTGGGGCATCAACAGATGTAATATGCTCATTTAAACCAAGCATACGTTCAACTTCTTCAAAAGGCCTATCTAACCATTTAGCAATTTCATCTGAAGTAGGCTTGTGATCTAATTTCTGTGTCAGCTCTCTTGCCGCTTGTAAATATACATTTAATTCTTTAACCACATGAATAGGCAAACGAACCGTTCTCGCTTGATTCATAATAGCTCGTTCTATGGCTTGACGCACCCACCAGGTCGCATAAGTTGAAAATCGAAAACCTCGTTCTGGATCAAATTTTTCTACCGCATGCATTAATCCTAAATTACCTTCTTCTATAAGATCTAAAAATTGTAATCCGCGATTATTATAATGCCTGGCTATTTTTACCACTAAGCGTAAATTGCTTTCTATCATTCGTTTACGGGCATCTTGATTGCCTTTTGCAATAAGCCGCGCATAGTAAACTTCTTCTTCAGCCGTTAATAAAGGAGAAAATCCTATTTCATTTAAATATAATTGAGTTGCGCCAAGTGTTTCATCACGCCTTACGTATTTATGCGGTGTTGTTTCTGGTTCTCCAACTTCACGGCTTACTAAAAATTTTTCTGGTCTACTTTCAAATACTTGCTCAGACACATCGGAATTTTGTTGCTTTCCACCCCCTCTTTTTTTAAATACACTTCCTTTGTTACCCATATTAATTCTCCCTGAATAAATTAGCCTAGATAGAAAATTAGTAATTAATAACAATTTTGGTTATTAACATTAATTAACAAAGTTTAAGAATTCTTGATCTGAATAAAATCTTGATTTTTTTAGTGAAAATTTATAATACTTATATACATAAATATTTATACCAAATACTCATGTAGTTATAGTCATTGAAATCTAGTAAATTTATATCCTTATTTTGATTACTAAGCATTTGCCTTAACCCCAAATTTTAAAAGAGGCAAAAACAGCAGCTAGTAATAGCACAAACCAGGATAATCGATCGATGTAATGTCGTAATAATTTATCAATATGAACACCACCCCAACGCATTAAAAAAGCGACCAAAAGAAACCTTGCGCCTCGACCCACTAATGATCCCAAGATAAAGGGTAATAACGCAACATGCAAGGCCCCAGCCGCAATGGTAAACAACTTATAAGGGATGGGTGTAAATCCTGCCAAAAAAAGTATCCAAAAATTCCATAGATTAAATCCATACTCAATATATAGATAAGTATTCTCGTATCCGAACTGCCGAATATAAGGGTGTACCCAATCAAACGCTATACTCCCTATCCAATAGCCAAATAATCCACCTAGAACTGACGCCACCGTGGTCAAAAATGCATAACGCCATGCACATTCAGGCCTAGCGAGTGACATGGGAGCTAACATTACATCAGGGGGAATAGGAAAAAAAGAAGACTCAGCAAAACTTAAAACAAACAAATAGTACGGGGCATGCGCATGCTTCGCTAATATAAGCATTTTGTCATAAAGTTTTGAAAAATACTTCATTTATATATTGTACAATTAGTTAAAATAGATAGATTAAAATCGATAAACTCTTAACTTTAAAAATAATTTATAGCCTAGAATCCATTTTAATAATCCAATCTTCGATCTGGTCTCGCGCAGTATGATGAGTTAAATCAAGCTGTAAAGGTGTAATACTAACTCGTGATTGATTTAGCGCATAAAAATCAGTCCCTTTTCCTGCATCATTTTCCTTTCCAGAACTACCAATCCAGTAAATAGTATGTCCTCTAGGATCCTTGCTAGGCATCATTCTATCGGCATTATGACGGGTTCCTAAGCGAGTCACTTCGTATCCTTTTAAATCATCAAATGGAATGTCTGGGATATTTACGTTTAGTATGGTCTTGGATGGAATTGGTTTTTCATATAAGAGTGTTACCAACCTTTTGGCAACCTCTGCTGCCGTAGAATAATACATAGGTTCATTTCCGGCTATTGAAAAAGCAATTGCTGGGATCCCTAAAAATCGTCCTTCCATTGCGGCAGCCACAGTTCCAGAATAAAAAACATCCTCGCCTAAATTAGAACCTGCGTTAATACCCGATATAACCATATCTGGAAGCTTATCTTCGCTCAACAAGCCTGTTAGGGCTAAATGAACACAATCTGTTGGAGTACCTTGAACGCTAATAATATTATCATCAAAATATCTTAATCTTAAAGGCTGCTGTAAAGTTAAAGAATTACTCGCTCCACTACGATCCCTATCAGGGGCCACAATTGTTACTTCTGCAATTTGAGCAAGAGCTTTAGCTAAAATCGATAACCCAGGGGCATGTACACCATCATCATTGCTTATCAGAATTTTCATATTAAGAAACTCTAGAAACTAAAAGAGCGCTTTCAGAAAATTTAGTAAGTATAGGTAATACAACTAAAATCACACCGAAAACCAACAAAGTAATAGGTCGACTCAGAGGAACTTGGGAAGGGTTATTTCGATAGTTCTTATATTGGATGAGTGAACCAAACAGTAAAGCTATCCCAATAGCTAAGCTCATATTATACAATGCTCCAGTCAATAGAGACATCGGCAGTAAAAGCTTATCGGATAAATCACCTAATGAGCCCGGAACTAAGGCATAGATATTTATTGAAACTATTACTAATAGAATGAAAAGAGCGTTTTTTTTCATAACAAACTTTTTAATTGATTAGTGCTTAGAGCTACAGATTGCTAGTACATGAAGATACGAATTTTTTGAATTCATTGCAAGAACAATATATTCAGACGAAAAAAAACTGATACTCAAAGCCAATTAATGGATTTATCAAGCCATTACCTATCAGATTTTGTCATTATCCTACCTACCCTTATTCTTCCAGTTGGACTTATTTTAATAAAGCGAACCCTCATTTTGTTTGATAATGAATTAACACCGAGGATAAAACGACCACTTTGGATGGAACCATTTGGAAATAATTGCAAATAATTGTCTGAGTAAAAACCACGCCATTCTAAAAATTCCCAATGACTTAAAGCAGGAAAAACACGAAGTAGTTTTCCATTTGCAAGCGCAGAAGTTGAACTTTTACTTATTAAAATGATCCATCCATCCTTCCAATTTCCGGAACAGCTTTTTCCATCTTTGCTTTTGCATATAGTTATCACATTTTGACGTCTAATTGCCTCCGTTTGAGCATAATTTAAAGTAAAACGGACTCGATCAGTTAAAATAAATAAACGAAGATCAAGAATTAAATGATTATAAACTGGAAAGGCTAGAGCTAATAAAATTGTACTTAAAGTAAGGGTAAATAATAGCTCGACTAAGCTAAAACCCAATTCGAAAAAATTATTTGGCTTATTTATCCATTTGGTTCGATAACTTCTAGATCTAATTGTTTTTTTACACATAGCATATCCTGCCAAGCCTTCCTTTTTTCCCGCGGAGAGCGAAGTAAATATGCGGGATGATAAGTAACTAACAAAGGAATTTTATTTGCGCCGAAATGAAACAAATTTCCACGTAAACTCGCCATAGATGCATCAGTTCCTAATAAAAAATGTGCAGCTATTCGACCCACTGCTAAAATTAACTTTGGCTTAATTAAACTAATCTGTCTTAACAAATAAGGTGTACATGCCGTTACTTCCGCTAAAGAAGGATCACGATTATTGGGTGGGCGCGACTTTAAAATATTTGCAATATAGTAATCTCCACGCTTAAAACCAATCGCAGACAACATATTTGTCAATAATTGTCCACCTCGACCTACAAAAGGTTCTCCTTGTTTATCTTCATTCGCTCCTGGGGCTTCTCCAATAACTAATAAATCGGCATTTGGATTTCCCACACCAAATACGGGGTTAGTTCGTGTTTTATAAAGATCACAAGCTCTGCAATTGTTTACTGCTAATTTTAATTTTGGCCAATCTAATGTCGAAATTTTTTGCTCGCGAGTGATTACTTTTTTGGACATATCATCGTCCTTGATTTTTTCTTTAGATAATTTATTACCACTATCTTGTAAAATCCAAAGGGGAATTTCCATTTTTTTAAAATAATGTAAATGCTTTTCTTTATCTACCATCTATTCAAGCTTTACATAAATAAATAACTAAATTTTTATTCGGTAATTGCGTAAGGCAATATTTTATTCCCTTTTTCTTCTCAGGCAAATAAAAACGACTGGGTTTACAAACTCCTTTGATATAACTCCATTCTTCACAATAACTTTTGTCAGGAAATATACAAACGCCCGTTACACCCGACTCATTTATCATTTCTAAATGGCCGCCGTGATGCACACAATAAACGGAAGCTGGGTTAGGCATTGAAAAGACCTTACCACTCACTATGGCACTTACTGATAAGAAAAGAAATATTAACCTTTTTTTCATATAACTCATCCCCGATTCATGAGAACATATACTATTTTAACAGAAATTAAGTTACAAAATATGCTATTTAATTGGATTTAGTAAGTTAATTAACAATATTTTGTTACATTTAACGTTTCATCTATTCAACAAGGTATAGAGATCAAGTATACTTTCTGTGCTATGAAAAACCAGCAACTCATCATACGGCCCTTACAACAAGGTGATTATAATGAAATAGCTCAAGCCATGCGCTTATTTACTGATAAGCGAAATCCTGAAACTCCTGATGAAATTTGGTTCATAGAGCATAATCCCGTTTATACCTTAGGCCAAGCCGGAAAATTAGAACATATCCTTAGTCCAGGGGATATTCCCATCGAAAAATCAGATCGCGGCGGACAGGTAACCTATCATGGCCCTGGACAGCTGGTTATATACCCATTACTAAATCTTCGACGTCTCAATCTGGGGATACGTGAATTAGTTTCTCTTCTAGAAAACACAATTATAAATCTATTAGCTACTTACAACATTATTGCCGAAGCAAAAAGAGAAGCCCCTGGTATTTACGTCAATTCTGCTAAAATTGCTTCCATCGGCCTACGCATTCGACGTGGTTATTGTTATCATGGCCTAGCGTTCAATGTTGCCATGGATCTTAATCCTTTTACTGGGATCAATCCTTGTGGTATGAGCCGACTCGCTATTACTCAAGTTTCAGATTTAGGGGGGCCCTCTGATCTTAAAAAAGTAGCAAATGACTTTATTAAGCAATTTCAACAAGTAATTGAGATTTATAAATGTTAAGCTTCATTGAAAATATTAACTAGATTTTTCCTTATTTTTACTTAAAGAATTATTTCTACAAATATCGTGCTTGACAAACATATATCTCAGTATCTGTATGCTAAAATTACTTCTTTTTATATAAAATTTTAAAAATTATGGAATTTAAAACACCTGATCCTAGGCAAAAACAACGCGGAGCTGAAAAAATGGCTCGCATTCCAATCAAAATTGAACCCACTGCTCCAGTCCGTAAACCGGATTGGATTCGCATTAAATTACCGACAACAACGGCTGTCGATCAACTTAAAACTATGTTGCGGGAAAATCGCCTTCATACGGTATGTGAAGAAGCTTCTTGTCCAAATTTAAGTGAATGTTTTAGTCATGGTACAGCTACTTTTATGATTATGGGAGACAAATGTACTCGTCGGTGTACTTTTTGTGATGTTGGCCATGGACGACCTGATCCATTAGATCCAGATGAACCAAAAAATCTCGCAAAAACAGTTAAAAAAATGGGGCTTCGTTATGTTGTTATAACATCAGTTGATCGAGATGACTTACGTGACGGGGGAGCAGCTCATTTTACTGCATGTTTACAGGCGTTGCGAGAAAATTGCCCAAAGTTGACTATAGAAGTGCTAGTACCCGATTTTCGTGGCCGTATGGAAATCGCTCTGAATGCTATCGCACCTGAATTGCCCGATGTGTTTAATCATAATATTGAAACTGTACCGCGCTTATATAAACAAGCACGACCAGGCTCAGATTATAAATGGTCACTACAATTATTACTTGAATTTAAGAATCGTTTCTCAAGTATACCTACCAAATCAGGGCTAATGTTAGGATTAGGAGAAACTCTAGAAGAAGTTAGAGAAGTCATGCAAGATCTACGTAAACATCAAGTGGATATGATCACCCTAGGTCAATATCTCGCTCCTAGCCGGCATCATTTTCCTGTTGCGCGTTATGTGACTCCACAAGAGTTCAAAGATCTCGGTCATTTAGCAAAAGAAATGGGGTTTATCCGCGTAGCAAGTGGACCCCTCGTCCGTTCTTCCTATCACGCGGATAAACAAGCCGCTGGAGAGAATGTAGCCTAATGACGCTTCCCGATCTCAAACCTTTTTTTGATTGGCTACAAATTCACCCCTATTTAGCAGGCTTGATTACTTATTTTGTTTGTTTTCTTGAATGTTTGGTAATGATAGGCTTTCTAGTCCCAGGAACAGTTTTCATGACTGCTATCGGTACTTTAATAGGAATAGGGGTTTTACATTTTACGCCCATTGTCTTATGGGCAATCGCAGGAGCCATCACCGGTGACGTACTGAGTTTTTGGATAGGTAGATATTATCATCATTATACTAAAAATTTTTCGCTATTTCGTCGCTATCCAAAACTTTTACGAAAAGGGGAAGCATTTTTTGACAAACATGGTGGGAAAAGTATTTTCTTCGGTCGTTTTTTTGGACCCATTCGGGCAATTTTGCCTTTTATTGCAGGAATGGTACGTATGCCATGCCGCCAATTTTTGGTTGCTGACATTATTTCCGCTATTGCCTGGGCACCAGCTTATATGTTGCCTGGAATTCTTTTAGGTCAAGCTTCCCAACAATTACCTCCCGAAATAGCAACAAAATTAATTATCTTTGTTGTATTACTTTTATTGTTTATATGGTTAGTTTACGCTTTTATAAAATCATGTTACGCATGGTTTAGTCGTTTACTGGATAAACAAGTTGCTTATCTTTGGCATTTCACACGCAATCACCCAAAACTAAAAACTATCACCTCTATCCTGACAGATTATCGACACCCCCATTCGCATGCTCAATTGGCACTCGCTTTAACCAGTGTTTTTTGTGCATTCGGATTTCTATTAACTGCTTTTAGCGTGGCACATCATGGCCTTGCAACTTATCTAAATGAACCCATCTATCATTTAATGCGCAGCCTACGTCAAGAAAATTTAGATTTATTTTTTATTGCTATGGCTGAGTTAAGCCCAAGAGTTCTCTGTGTATTTTGGCTAGTGATGTTAGGATTTTTTCTAGTAAAAAGAAATTATTGGCTAAGTCTACATTGGGGATTAGCAGGTTTGTTAAGTTATGGATTTGGTAGTTTATTTAAACATATTTTGCATATTGCCCGCCCTATTGGTTTGGTGAAAATACCACTAGGCGCTTCTTTTCCTAGCGGACATACTGTAAGCAGTATTTCTATTTTAGGTTTTTTCGCTGTCTTAATTGCAATAGAAAAATCCAAAAATCAACGAATGATCATTTATGGATTAACGAGTTTAATTATTATCTCAGTTATGCTTTCTCGTATTTACTTAACTGCACATTGGTTTAGTGATGTTCTTGGAGGCACTCTATTAGCAATAAGTATTCTCGCTGGCTTGACACTTTCTTATCGTAGAAAATTAGATCATACAACTATTTCATCCGGTAAGATTGCGATACTCGGCGTTCTAATTTTATTGGTTTGTTGGGGAACTAATTTAGCTTATGGTTATAAAAAACTACTTTCAAATTCTCAGCTTATTTATTCTGAGCAAACTATAAATGTTAATAAATGGTGGAAAGATGCAAAATTTCAAACACCAATTTATCGGGTAGGACATTTTGGCCAAAAAATCGAAATATTAAATATTCAATGGGCGGGTAAACTTGCAGATATTCAAAATTATCTAGAAAAACAAGCCTGGCATACAATTCCTAAAGAAAAAATTTTTACAACGCTTTATAAATTAAGTTTACATGTCAAAGATCCAAACGTTCCTTTATTTATTTCTGCTAATGCCGGTCAAGCCCCTACACTAACAATGACTAAATATTTTCCAACAACACACAATTTATTAGTTTTAAATCTTTGGAATTCTCATAAGTTATTTTGTAATGGTATTCCTTTGTGGCTAGGTTTAGTTCACTATCATAAAACCTGGCATTTACAGTTTCAGCCTTTAAAAAAACAAACAGTCACACAACCATTTGTGCCTGCAGATCAGCAATTCCTACATGATCTCAAATCATATACTGTAAAAAACGTTAATTATCCTGATTCTCAAGTAAGTGTACTTTTTATAAAGTAAATTAACGAAAGAATTTTATAGGCAAGTTTTGCTACTAGAAAGTCACAGCTATGTAGCTGAGAAATAGGCGCAAGTTCATTAATATCTGCCCCTACGATGGTCCCAATTTGACTTATCGCTGTAATAATTTCTATAACATCCTCCCAAAACAACCCCCCCGGTTCCGGCGTTCCTGTTGCAGGCATGACACTGGAATCAAATCCATCGACATCGAATGTCAAATAAATTGGACGATTTTTAAGATGAGATACTATTTGCTTAATATCCCAATTTTTTTTATCTTTTCCCCAGTAAATATGGATTCTGTGGCTATTTTCTTCAATGAAAGGAATTTCTTCTCTTGAAACATTCCGAATCCCAATTGAAACTACTTTAAGTTTATCGTGATCTAAGCAACGTCTTATGGCTGAAGCGTGTGA